>Ga0214472_10000317_pt1 | contig 61960 bp, 51 predicted proteins | sample RVTome_6_FD_207662 | JGI IMG/M metagenome (GOLD analysis project Ga0214472, IMG submission 207662) | Soil microbial communities from uranium-contaminated site in the Upper Colorado River Basin, Wyoming, United States - RVT140D175 | ecosystem: Environmental > Terrestrial > Soil > Contaminated >...
CAATCTCCACCGGCGCCCCCAGCCACCGCGTCTGCCCCGCAAACTGACTCAAACTCGGCGGCGGCGAAGCCAGCAGCGACCGCGCCGGACAAACACTCGCCCCATCCGGATCAACCCCCGACGTGTTGTACAAGGTCCGCAGCCCCACCCGAATCGCGGTGCCACCTCCACCGGCCGCCTCCCCCCTTACCAAGGGGGGACCGAGGGGGGTCGCCGCCGGCGGAGTCGGGGCCGACACACAACCGAACCTGCCTTGTCGTTCCCCGCCGGCGCCATTGGAGGCGGCGTCAAAGTCGTTGCCACAGGCCGCGAGCCCCGTCGCGGACATGACAACACTGGTGTAGTAGGTGAGGGAGTCGAGGGTGACGGTGATTCGGCCCGCCCCGGCGGTGCCAAACGACACGCCGGGCGCGCCGCCCGGCGACACGCCGTACACATCAAGCTGGGAGGCGTCGAGCCATGCGGGCAGCGCCACGTCGAACACAATGGGACCAGCGGGCTGGACGGCATCCATCGGAAGGTCGATATCGAAGTTGTTGACGTCTACGAATTGGCGCCGCCAGTGTGCGTCCCGGTACAGGGTAAGCCCAACCGTAGTCGGCACGGCTGGAGCTGCGATGAGCAACGGCTCAGCTCCTTGAAGCACTTGGGCCATGGCGTCGCTGAAGTTCGCACGAAGGACGTTGCGCTGTGTATCCTCCTGAAAGTACTCCATCCCGATGTTGTCAGGAATGAACAGGACCTTGCCCGCGCCGACGGTTCTGAGGTCTTCCGTCGGCGGAGGCGTCATGCTTGAGACCCCCGTGAGGGGCGCCAGGGACAACCCGCCGGCGTTGATCTCGAAGTTCCCGCCTTCGCCGAATCGCAAACCGCTGTTGCCGGTGACGATCAGGAGGCCGCCGTCTTGCACCCAGGATTCGACCAGGGCTTCGTCAGCCGGATCGAACACCTCGGCATCGGGGATGATCAATACCCGTAGGCCCGCCAGAGTCGCCGCGTCGAGTTTCCATTCCGGAAGGAAACGGTACTGGTAGTGCAACTCGCCAAGTGCGGTGCCCCAACCCCAGATCGCGAACTGGTGCGGCTGGCTCGCCCAATCGAGTAATCCACCCGGCGTCATGTACGCCAGAAGCGAGGAGGACGAATAGTACACGCCGACTTCCTCTGTGGAGGAGCGGTCCGCGAATACCGGCTTGACCGAACTGACGAACCCATAAAAGTCCCGGTAGCTTTCCAGCGTCCCGGCATGCAGCGGATGGTCGAGCCATGGGGTCGGCGTGCTGTGGCTGGCGAGCATTTCGTAGAAGAGGACCGTCGCGATCCCGGCGCCTCCGACGTAGCCATCGTAGGGGTCACCAAAGAGCATCCAGTACGTATTGAAGCGGCCGCGTGTATGCTCCGCGCCCAGTTTGTAATAGGGCGTGAAACGACCGAAGGGAGGCAAGCCGTACCCCCTCGGCCCGCTTTCCGGCCGGGCGCTTGGATAGACCTCGGTCGCGGTGAAATCCACGTTGTCTCGCGCCCAGCCGAGTGTCACGTTGGGTATGTCGTTCCCGCAGAAGCCGAAGTCGGCGTTACCGGCATTGAGTGCAGCCTGTTTGACGGCGTTGTAATAGTCGGTGAGGGCCTCGGTCCCGGTTTGCCGTTTGAAGATGACGTACGCGCGCCAGAGCGGATGGTCCAACCACCGGGCGTCCAGCCAGACGGGGTCGTACAGGTCCGCGTCGTTTCCGCCCCACGCCGCCGCCTGGGCGCGCAACGCGGCGCGGACGTCGAACGTGGCCAGGTCGGTAACACCCATTGCGGCTTGTTCTTGCGCGGTGAAGTTCTCCGCAAGGTAATCGCGGAAGCGAGCGATCGACCATTCGCCGAAGGCCGCGGTGACGGGAGCCCAGTTCCAGAAGCTGTCCCAGGAGCTGGTGTTGTCGTTGTACCGGCCGTCGAGGCCCAACTCTGCGGCTCGTCTTGTCGTCGCAAATTCCAGATCGATCCACATGGGGCAGGCAGAGTCCTTGGAGAAGGAGATGAGCCCAGTGTATACTCCGTCGAATTGCAGCAGGCCGTCGTACGGGCCGTTCTGCTGTACCATGTCGTTGCTCGGTTCAAATCCGAAGGTTATCTCTCCCAGGACGTTCTTGGCGCACCCCGCATCATGCACGCGGCTGTTGAATGGGTTGGAAGGATCGCCGTCGTATCCTGTGGCGATCGTACCGTCGGGGTAGGTCATGGGCGGGCCGCCATACGTGGGGTGCGTTCGCGTATAGGGGCGCGCGAACTCCTCATCGTCGAACCAATTGTGCGCGCTCATCCATTGGATCGGTCCGCCGTTATAGTTCTCCCACGACCAGTGGGTCGTCACAAGGGGCGTGATTCCACCCGGCAGGCGGTTGCCGAGCTCCACGAGAACGCACTGGTTCTGGCCGAAGGCCTCGTAATAGCCGATGCTCTTCAGTCCCGCGGCGTGGGCCTCCGCCACAAGCTGCGGAGTGTTCAGGACGGCCGCACCGTACACGCCCCAACCCGGACAACTGAGTCCGCCCACCTGGTAGGCCACCGTCGCATTGAGGTCGACGGCAACGCCGACGGAATCGGTCAGGGCGATCAGCGGGTAATCATCCCACCACGGCAGCGCAGCATGGACATGGGCACGCGGAGCGATCGCCCCGGAGAGAACCGCAAAGACCCAGATCAGGGCCCCCAACCTCTGGGCGCGTCCGTTCACATGTGTTGACCTTCTCACGTCGCGGTTCCTTTCCATTCGATGGGAAACATCACGTTTCGTTGGCAACGTCCTCACGCACACCCGCCGGCAGCCCCCGGCCTCCCGCAAGCCAAACCGCTGACGCGGACCGGTCGCTATCGCTTTCGATACCGACGTCATCATCGGGCATCGTCCTTTCCGGTCCGGCGGCGGAGCAGACCGCCGGAGATTCCCGCCACGCCGAACACGAGCAGGAAACCGGCCGCGGTAGGGAAAATCACCCCGCGCCGCGCTGGACCGCCCCGAGTGTCGCGTACGGATATGCCGAGCCGACGCGAGATGTTGCGACACTGCCACGGACTGGTTCTGCGGGCTGCTTGCCTACAACCTTTGCCGGGGCCGGGCCGGCACTGGAACCCTCAACGTCGAACTCGTCGCGACGCCGCCCATACAGACCAACCTCCGCCACTTCCACGACCTCCTCGGCTGCTTCACCGGGCCATGGCCCTCCCCGCCGTGCGAGCGCCCGTGTGATCCGAACGTACGCCCCGCATGCGGAACCACGGAACGTTCCGCGCACGCCAATAGACAAACCTCAGCGGGAGTATCGCGCGCGATGGCCCGACGCAAAGATGAGAAAGCAAGGTGCCCAAACGCTGCGCCGACGATCAGAAACCGCCCGCACAGAACGCCGCCATTCTAAACCGACCGCCCCATGGGATGCAAGCAGCAAATCAAGAAAAACCTCCTGAATTGAATCCGATGCCCGCCGCGCTCCGATGACGCCCCGGCCCGTCCACCTCTCCGATCCGCCTCTCGCCAGCCAGCGTGCGCCGCACGTCCTTGCGTGTTTCGCAACTCGGAACTCGTAATCCCCGCATCCATCCCTCGATCCCTCGATCCCTTGATCCCTTGATCCCTCTGACGCTCCACCCACGCCTCGCAAGTCGTAACTCGCAACTCGTAACTTGTAACTCGTGACTCCGCCTAACTCTTGTTCCTGCAACGACTTACGACCGACCCGCGCCGGAACCGGGCATCGACTTGACAGCCCCGAAGGTACGGACTATGTTAGGTCATGCCCATCGCCGCCGCCAACCCGGGTCAAGCGCTTCCGCCCGCGTCCCCCCTTCGTGCCTTCGTGCCTGCGTGCCTTCGTGCCTTGTTCCCCATTGCCTGTTGCCCGATGCCTCCTCGCCACCTTGCCTCCTTCCATGCTGCCCGTCGCCTGGTTGCCTCGATGCCCGGTTGCCCTGTTGCTTTTCTTCTTCCAAACGAAGCCAAAAATCGGCCCTGGCGCTATCGAAAACGCCGTTTGTGTCAAGAAAACGAACCCAAACGAAGCCAACCAAACCGGCCGCGGCGTTGACTCAAATGGCCCGGGCCGGCCGAGTTGCCCCCGCTCCGGGCCGCCGTATAATGCGGGGCTCGCGTCCGCACCCGGTGCGGTCGCCGGGCCAAACGGAACCTACGATGCCGAAGATGAAAACGCACAAGGGCCTGACCAAGCGGTTCAAAATCACCGCCAACGGCAAGGTCGTCCACAAGAAGCCCAACGCGGGCCACCTGCTCAGCGGAAAGAGCGGCGACCGAAAGCGCAAGCTCCGCCGCCCCTCGGTTCTTCGCGGTATCATTGCCCAGCGCATCAAAGCGGCCATGCGCGAGGACTAGCGCCGCAACCGCGGCATACTCGAAGCGAACAGCACTATGGGAAGAGCAACCTACGGCGCAGCCCGCCATCGCAAGAAGGTCGGAATCCTCAAGGACGCCCGCGGCTTCCGCGGCGGCCGCAGAAACCGCTACCGCCTCGCCAAGGAGGCCGTTGTCCGTTCGCGGGTCAACGCCTTTCGCGACCGACGCCGCCGCAAGCGCGACTTCCGCGCCCTCTGGGTCACCCGCCTCACCGCCGCCTGCCGAATGCGCGGCATCAGCTACAGCCGTTTTGTTTACGGCCTCGTCATGGCCAGGATCGAGCTGAACCGCAAGATGCTCAGCGAGGTCGCCATCCACGCCCCGCGCGACTTCGACGCCCTGGTCGGCCTGGCCAAGAAGCACCAGCCCAACGCCAAGGCCGCATAGCGGCTCGCCTCCGAGTGGCGAGCCGCGGACTTCCAGTCCGCACGAACCCGGAATCTCGACCGCCGCCCGGACCGGGTCGTGCCGCTCGCCTGCATCACGAATCACGCTTGCCTGGAGGTGACACGGCTTGTCACACTCACCGCGCAAAGCGCGAGAGCATCGACGTAAACAGAAGCCCGCCCGCCGCCAGCGCCAAGCCCAGAAGGTAATCCACGCCCTTCGACTCGGCCCCGAAAGGCCAGATCCCGATTACCGAGCCCAACAGTATTCCAAGCAACAGTCCGAGGGTCGGCTTCTCATGCCGTTGCAACATCCATTTCAGCAGGTTACTCAGCGCGACGAGTCCGATCACCGCCCCGATCGCCGTCGGAATCAGCACGGCGAGAAAGACCCTCGGACTGCCGTCCTGACCACCGGACAGAATGTAGCTCCTGGCCAGCGCGATCGCCGCGAGGATCGCCTCGTAACGATTCAGCACCAGCAGCATGTACGCTCCGGAGATGCCCGGCAGCACCATCGCCGACATCCCCAGCACGCCCGCCGCCACGTCCAGGCCGTAATCCGCGTGCACCACCACCTCGCCGCGCCGGGCTGCCTCGCGAATTGCGTCCTTCTCCGGCGGCTCCTCGCGCGTGGCCGCAATGACGACCATGAGGCCCAGCCCGACGAGCATTCCGACCACGGCGGGCCAGCGCACCGGGCGGAGCATCTTCAGCAACAACGGCGCCCCGCCCAGCGTCAGGCCGATGAACAGCGAGAACATGGCGCTTGGGTGCAGCGTGACCGCCCGGCTGAGCGTCCCGGCCAGGGCGGCGATCGCCACCGCCGCTGCACCGACGATAATCGCCAGAAACAAAATGCTCCGACGCCGCAAACGCAGCCGCGTGATCTCGGCGATGGCCGCGATGAAATCCTCGTACAGCCCCATAACCAGGATCATCGTGCCGCCCGACACGCCCGGGACCAGATTGGCCAGCCCCATCAACAAGCCCGCCATCGTGCATCGCAGCAGCGGCAACGGCCGGACCTCCGGAGCGGGCTGCGCGTTGGACAGACCATCGTTCGAGGGGAGTTCGGGCATGTGGGTCACGTCACGACGAGCCTGGCACGACCGTAGTGGGCCGACGCCTCTGAAACAGCTCCCGGATCTCGTCGGTCAGGGCCCGCAGTGGGCGTGCACGAACGGTGGGGCGGTACAGCGGACCGGTCACGTGCAGCTCCATCAGCTCCCGCGACGCGCCTTGGAGCAGATCGGTAAGGATCGGAAGCTGCGCGAGCATGTGAGTCGGCGCGTTGATGAGTTTCAGGTCCACGCCGCGATCGGGCAGCGACATGGTGCCAGAGCCGACCAGGGCGAAACTGTCGTTGCGAAGCGCGATCTCGAAGAGCCGGACCTGCCGGCCCGACAGGAAGAACGAGGTGGCCGCGTCCTCGAACACGTCGTTCTCGGGAGAGGAGAGGTTGAGCACATGGAGGACGGCGAGGATGAGCGGCAGACGATAAAGGTGTCCGTCGCGAAGCTCGATGCGCCCCCCGCCGCGGCGTTCGGTCACGTCACCGATCACACCGGTCACGTAGGCCTGCGCGTCGATCGAGCCGCGGACCTCGGCGCCCGCGGCGCCGTGTGCCTGGGCCTGCGGATCAGCAGCGATGAAGCGGCTCAGATCGACTCCCTGCCAGGTGGTTTGCAGGCCGTAGGCGGCCCGGTCCGCCTCGAACGTGACCTCCATCCTCCCGGCTACGGCCCCACCGTACAGATCGGCCTGAAAGCTGTTGAGCGCGGCCGAGCCGACGCCGCCGAGGGTCTGGAAGAAGGTCCAGTCACCCTCGCCGTCGTGCAGCTTGCGGTGCCAGGCCTCGACGCTTTCGAGCGAGAGGGTTCCGGCGAGGGTGACGCCTCCGTTTGCGTCAAGAAGACTTCCCGACCCGGCGATCGTGCCGTTGATGTTCGCAAGCTCCCGGCCCTGTCCCACGCCGACATCATGGAGTACCAACGCTCCGTCGATCGAACACGTGGGCGGGACCGGCGCCGACGGCGCGCCGCCACCGGCCAAAAGTGCCATGTTGTGGCACCTTGCCGTAACGGAGCGAAGATCGACCGTTCCGCGCGGCGCCAACCGGTCCCACAGGCTCCGAAACCGCGGCGGCAGCGCGGCCCGCAGACTGCTTTCCAGGATCAGGCCTCGAACGTCAAACCGGGCCGACGCGACGTCCGCGTCCATGGTTACGGCGAGCGACCCTTCCACCTCGGCATCGTTGTACCGCCCCTTGAACCGCGGCACCTGAACGCCTTCACCGTCCCAGGTCAGCTCCGCGGTGACATCCGTCAGAGGAACCAGGGAAAAGGCGTGGGCCATCGTGGCGTCGCGCAGCTTGACGACCGCGCGCTGCCACTGCCAGCCTGCACCGGCGCCTGCCCGCCGTTCGGCTCTGAGATGCACGTCGACCGCGCCTACAACCCGCCACCTGTCGAGCGCGTCACGAACGGCGGCAGGCAGCAACCGGGTGACCTCCCGGTCGAGCGTCAAGTTTCCGGTGGCCAGATCCAGGTCCAGAGTGGTCCCGTCCGCGTCCCACTCCACGATTCCGTCGGCGCGAACGGTCCCGTCACCGACACGGAACGTGATCCCGTCCAGATGGACCGCGCGCTCCGTTGCCACCATGTTCCCGCTGACGCCGGTGACGACCGGCGCCCCGTCTTCGAGCCTGAGAGCGACGTCCTTGAGGGTGACCTCGGAGGTCTGCACGATACGACCGCTGGCAGAGTCCCGGGTGAGTTCCGTTCGAAGGTCGAACGGCCCCGTCGGTCGCGCGGTGAGCGCGAAACGCCTGAGCCCCGGCGGGAGCGCGGCCGGCGGCACGCGCCCGAAGCGGAGGTCCGTCGCACTGAGGGATAACCGCACATCAGCCGGCTCGCCGTGGGCGAACGTCATCGTCCCGTCGGCGCGGAATAGGCCGCCGACGGCGGTTCCCTCGATCTGGCGGAACTCCACCCTGTCGTCCGCGAACCGGACCGTGCCGGTGAGGCCGGTCAACGCCACCGGAATCGCGTCGCACTTCGCCGAAACGTCGCGCAACGATGCCGTGATCTCCGGGCGCCATCGCGCCGGTGACGAACCTTCGCACGCCGGGCGCTTCACCATGATCGAGAGGTCCGTGGTCCCCGCCGGCCGCCATGACGCGACGACATTTCGGTACGCTTCGGGCACGGCCGACAGCAGGGCATCATCGACCGGGACGCCGGTGCCGTCGATCCGCACGGCGGCCGCCGCACAGCGCTGGGGGCGAGCGACATCGATGGCGACGCCGACATCGGCGTCCTTGCGCCTCCCGCGGAGCGTCACCGACACGGGACCGTCGCGCTCGACGAGCACCGTTCCTTCAACGTCGGTAAGCGGGTATGCGACATGGCGCCAGAGCACGTCGGCATCGGTCGCGGCGATCCGAATCCGGTCGAAGGTGAGTTCCGGGGCCGTCCCTCCGAGGAGCGTCGCACCGAGTTCGATGTCGGCCGTCCCGTTCGGTTCGAACTCCCGGAACCAGCGGGCCAGGCCCGGCCAGCGGTCGATGAAACGCCGCTGCTCAGCGGAGGCACCGGCGTCGTTCGCGGGCACGTACAGATCCCTCACGGTCAGTTGCATGTCGAGTGCGAGGTCCTCGAGCGAATCCAGATCGTCCACCGGCGCGTTCGAGTTGAGACGGACGGAACATTCGGAACCCTGAAATCGTCCGTCAAGTTCCGCACTGACGCCGCCCGCATCCGCGCGCAACCAGCCGGCAAGACCTTGAAACTGGAGATACCGTTCATCCGGGCCGAGCGGGATCTCCTGCTCGCTCACCGGTATCGAGAGGGAGATGTCACGCAATTCCAATTCGACGGAGCCCATTCCGGCCGGTCCGCCCAGTTCGTAGCGCCGCGCGCGTACGGTCCCGCACAATGCGAGGCGATCGGACCACGCAGCGGCGCCGGCGAACCGCTGCTCGCCGAGGAGCATGAGCGCCTGGATGGTGATCGGGGGGAGCCCGCCGTGAATCCCACGCACGACCAGTGGGTTCAGGTCGAGCTGCATTCGCCCCGTCAGCGCGGTGGGCTCATTCGATAGGGACCAGACCAGATCGTAGACCTGGGGGTTCGCCTTCGACTGTTTCGCCCGAACGGTCGCCACCAGTTCGTCAACCACCCTCTGGCCGACAGGGGCGCCGCGAGACAAGCGCAATCGTGCGTCGCTCAAATCCATGACTGCGGGCCAATCCGCAGTGTCCGCGAGGAACGCCGCCCACTCCGCCGCCGTGGCGGCCGCGCTCCGCGCGTCCGGCGACGCGTCGAGAACGAGGTCCACACTCGGCGCGGAGGCGGTGATCGAGTCGATAGCAAGCGGTCCCCAGATCGCCGACCACCGATCCAGCCGTATCTGGACCTTGGGACAAGCGAACCGCACCGCGGGCGGAATTCGCTCCGCAGCGGCGTCACCACGGGCCCGGCCGCCTTCGATGGAAACGTCATGGAGTGTGATCCCGTCGAGCAGCGAAAACGCGGCGGAGCCGATTCGCAGACCGAGATCGCTCCGCTGCCCGAATCGCTCGAGGACGACGCGGCGGATCCGATCCGGGTCCGTCCAGCGACGGTACGCCAGGCCGGCTGCGACAACGGCGGCCGCGAGCAGCAGCGGAACAAGGCCGCGCCGCAGGGCCGTAGGCAACCGGTTCAATGGCCGGGCTTCGGTCACGTCGGCTCACTCGCGTCCTTGCTTCGGGTAAGTCGTCGGATCAACGCAACCAACGCAACCGCGGCCAGGATCTCCAACATCGGCACCGCCCCGAGACGATAGCGGACACTACCGACGAACACGCTGTGCAAAGCGCTGAGGTACAAAGCCGGCAACAGGAGCAGGAACGCCATGCGCCAGCCCACGTATCGATCGCTCATCGGCAGGAGGATCGCCCCGGCGAGAGCCAGGGCGAACGTCGGCAGCGTCCAGGCGGCGGAGACGACGCGGGCCAGCGACGATTGATAGGTTTCGACGTTGGGAAACGGATTCCACATGCGCGAAAGCTTCACCCCTGCAAGCCGGAGGATTCGCCCCGGTTCGTCTCTTATAGCCTCGAACGAGCGGTCCAGAAAGTAGCGATTCCATTCAGCCTCCGCGAGGCCGCGAACGGCGGGCATCTGCTTGATGCCGCCCAAGTCGCTCGACCCCGTCGCGCCGGGACGGACGCCGTCGTAAAGGGAGATGCCACCGCGGTGGGTTAGCCAGCACCAGTCGCCGGTGACGGCCCGGTTGCGGGCCGCCCAGGGGAGCAACGACATCAGGACGGCGCCGCCGGTTATCAGGGCCGCAACTACGCTACGACCGTCGAACCGTCGGGAAAGGAGCATGAGGAGCAGAAGCAGCAGCACCAGCCCGAATGCGGACTCTCGGACGTACACCGCGATCGCGGCGAGAACCGCCACGCCGATCCAGCGACGATAGAATGTGCCCGTCGCGCGGCCGGGTCGGCCCGCCTCCGCGGGCGCATCGTGTCGGCCGACCGGAAGCATGATCGGCCACGCGGCCCACAATAGCGCTACGAGCACTCCTGCAAAGAGCGTCTCGGTGAGAAGTAACGATGAGAAGAAGACCAGGAACGGATCGACGGCCACCAGCAGCCCGGCCAGCCACCCGGCCCGCGGGCCGAGCATCGTGCCCGCCGCCAGCGCCGTCAGGGCCGCGACCGCCGCGCCCACAACCCAATGCAGGACCTTGGCCACCACCACGCCGTTTGCGAGTTGGGTGAAGGGGGCGAGCAGCGCCGGGTAGAGGGGCATGCGCGTGGCGCGAAAACCGAGCTCGTCCTTGAGGCCGTCGCCGTTGGCGAGCGACCGGGCCATGAGCCAATACTGGTCCTCGTCGGGGAACTCCAGCGCGGCCGTGTTCTCTGCACGGACGAGCTGCCACGTACCCCAGGCGCCGCGCGCGGCCAGCGCCAGCACAAACACGGCGATCCACATCCAGCAGGTACCCCACGGCTGTACCGACCGTGATCCTGTTCTGGTCGCGGCGCTGGCTTCACGCGGGGCGGGTTTCACGACGGAATCGGTCTGGCTTTCAGGTGAAGGACGCGACGAGTCAGGGCGGTGAGCTTCACGCGATCGTCGATTCGATGGCCGATGATCCAGATGGGCCCGAGATGATCGCAGAGGACCGCGACACGCTCGCGCTCCTTCGGGTCGACCTTGGCAGCCGCAAGGAAGTCGGCGAGCTTCTTCGAGCCCGGCGCTCCGAGCGGGAAGAAGCGGTCACCCGGGCGGCGTCCCCGGACGACGAGCGGCGGGTGGACGGCGTCAAGATCGAGGCGTTCCTCGAGGGCGTTGCCGGCTCGGCGCAGGGTGGGGATCTCGTCGGGCGACGTTTCGTCAATGCGACATTCGATTTCAAGCCGGCGCACGGGAAGCACGGTGCGCCCAGGCACCTGAATGGCGATCTCCGAGGCGATCATCTCCCGCGGCTCGTCGCAGGGGAGCGCGAAACTGAGCTGGCCGTAGCGCTTCTCGACGACCATTCCTCCGGGAAGGATGGCCTGTTTCCCGCTGGCTGGGTCGGCGAGCAGATCGTGCACGGAGACGAGATGATGGAATCCCAAATCCTGCTCGCCGAGTCCGAATGCGCGGTAGGCCAGCCGAATCAGCTCGGTCTGCACAATGCGGCTTTTGCGCACGAGGGCCTCGGCGTTGAGTGTGATCACCTGATCGGTGCGGGAGATGATCAGGGTCTCGAAAGTCCTCTGGACGGTCTCGCGGAGAAACTCCTCGAGCCATTGGGCCTGCTCGCCGAGGCGGTTGATAGCGTCGCGGGCCTGGGGGTTCACCTCGGCCTCGACCGCCGGGAGGATCGTGTTGCGAAGTCGGTTGCGCATCGGCTCGACGGACAGGTTGCTGCGGTCCTCGCGAAAGGCGATGCCCTCGTCGGCGAGGTACTTCAACAGCCCGGCGCGGGTGAAGCGGAGCAGCGGTCGGACGATGCGGATGTCGCTCCGCGGGGCCAGCGGCCGCGAGCGTGGGATTCCGGCGAGGCCGCGCAGCCCCGTGCCACGGAGAATCCGGTGCAGGATCGTCTCGGCGTTGTCATCGGCGTGGTGCCCCAGAGCGACGGCGCGGGCACCGGCCTGGATGCATACACGGCCGTAGAACGCGTAGCGCTCCTGGCGGGCCGCCTCTTCGAGACTGACGCCGCGGTCTTCGGCGATTTCGGGAACGTTCCGGCAATCGATGGTGCAGGGGATCGCGAGGTGGTCCGCGGCGGCCCGCACGAACGCGGCGTCCTTCTCCGATTCGTCCCCCCGGATGTTGTGGTTCAGATGGGCGACCTGTATGCGCAGGTCCCAGTGGAGCGACTTGTTGAGGGCGAGCAGCAGGTGAAGCAGGGCCATGGAGTCGGGCCCGCCCGAGACGCCCACGACGACTGCGTCGTTCTTGCCGAGCAGCTTCTCGGCGAGCAGCTCCTGGGCGAGGGTCTTGATCATCAGGCGATTCCCGCGGCCTCCCCGAACGTCTCGGAAAGCGTCGGGTGGGGGTGGATGATGTGCTCGAGATCGTAGGCGACGGCGCCCATTTCGATCGCGAGCACGCCCTCGGAGATCATCTCGCCCACGTGCGGCCCGCACAGGCCGACGCCCAGCACGCGCTCGGTCGACTTGTCGAGGATCAACTTGGTCACGCCATCCGTACGGCCGATCGCGACGGCCCGGCCCGAGGCGGACCAGGGGATCTTCCGGATCGTGATGTCCAGCCCCGCTTCCTTGGCCTCGCTTTCGGTGTAGCCGGCCCAGGCGATGGCGGGGTCGGTGAAGACGACGGCGGGGATGGCCCGGGGCTCGAAGACCACGTCCTTCCCAGCGAGGCGATCGGCCAGGACCATGCCCTCGTGGAGGGCCTTGTGGGCGAGCATGGGGTTGCCGATGACGTCGCCGATGGCGTAGATGCGCTGGGCCGTGGTCTGGAAGTTGTCGTCGACCTTGATGAAGCCGCGTTCATCCCTTTCCACGCCGGCCTTGTCGAGGTTCAGGTCGGCGGAGTTTGGACGGCGGCCGACGGAAACGAGCACCTTGTCGTACTTCTTGGACTTGGGCGGGTTCTTGCCCTCGAACTCGACCTCGATGCCGCCTTTGACCTCCTTCATCTTCGTGAGGCTGGTGTCGAGGCAGATCTGGTCGAACTCGGCGTCGAGGCGCTTGACCAGGTGCCGGGCCAGGTCGCGGTCGACGCCGGGGAGAAGGCCCGAAGTCATCTCGACCACGGTGACCCGCGAGCCGAAGCCGGCGTAGACCTGCCCGAGCTCGAGGCCGATGTAGCCGCCGCCGATGACGAGCAGCGTCTTGGGGATGTCCTCGAGGTCCAGCGCGGTCCGCGAGGTCAGGACCCGCGGCGAGTCGATCTGGATGTCGCGCAAGGAAAGGGAGCGGGAGCCGGTGGCGATGATCGCGCGGCGGAACTTGATGCGGGGCACCTCGCCGCCTTCGACGGCCACGTGCTTGCCGTCCTCGAAGCGCGCCGTGCCTTTGATCTTCTCGACCTGGTGCTTCTTGCAGAGCGAGTCGAGGCCCGAGGCGAGCTTGTCGATGACCTGGCTTTTCCAGTTGCGGATGGCGGTTGCGTCGAGCTTCGGCTTGGCGAACTCGATACCCATCTGTTTCGCGGACTCGGCGGCGAAGAGCAGCTCGGCCATGGCGAGGTAGGTCTTCGAGGGGATGCAGCCGCGGTGCAGGCAAACGCCGCCGAGGGCGCCGTCGCTCTCGACGATGGTGGTCTGAATGCCGTTTTGAGCGGCGCGGAACGCGGCGTGATACCCGCCGGGCCCGCCGCCGATGATGAGAAGGTCCGTTTCCTGAGTGAACTCGCCTACGACCATTCGGGGATCCTGTATTGCCGATTGCCGATTGCCGATTTCCAATTGCCGGTTGCCGGATCGGGAACGCACACAACCGATCGGCGAGGCCGGGCGCAGCCGCCCTGCCGTCCTACAGGCGTGCCGCGGCTGCCAACAGTATAGCGGCACACGCTCCGGCTGGAAAACGCCGGTTGGGCGACACTGGCGTCGGGCACTCGGTGACCGGGGCACCGCCGACCATACGCGGACGACGCGAGTCCAGATCGACCGCCACGGCGTCACACGGCGTCGAGCTTCTATGCGGGACGGGAGCCGGTACAATGTCCTTGTGATCCCGAGCTTCGACGAATCCGGTTGCCTTCCGCCGGGCATTCATCCGGGCACGCTGTCGGAGGTCGAGGCGCGGTTCGGCGTTCAGTCCGAGCTTCGCCGCGTGCAAATGCAATCCGTTCGGTGGATGGTCGAGTTGGCCGCGCGCGCCGGCGTGGAGCGGGTTGTCTTGAACGGAAGTTTCGTCACCGATATAATGGAACCGAACGACGTGGACTGCGTGTTGCTAATTGGAACGGACTTTCCAAAGGATCCGGCCGCCTCCAGGGACTTGCAAGCCGGCCTTCCGTTCCTGGACGTGGTGTTTGTGGATGCGGCGGAGTTTGACTATTTCGTCAATCGGTTCTTCGCGTTCGATCGCACTCGTCGTGAAAAGGGGATGATCGAGGTAAGGCGATGACGCTGAGAAACGACATTGAACTGGCCAACACGCGTGAGAAGCTGCGGGCGCTCGAGGAGCGATACGAGGCCCGTCGCCGGGAGTCGAGCCCCGACCGCCAGGTACACGAACTGACCCTGCAATCGCTGAAGCGGCTCATCAACCAGCTCAAGGAGGAGATCGTCCGCTACGAGGCGCACCAGACGACGCGAGGCTGAGCTTGGCTCCAAATCTGCCCCGCTTGTTTCGCGGCTCGATGTCAAGTGATGCAGACCGTCCCAAAGAAGAAGGTGCTGAGGTTTGCGGTTGGGGACAGCTCCGTTTTCAGATTCTGGGTGACCGGGGATGACGCCTACTGCGCCGTTCGAGCTGGTGCGTCGGTATCGAAGATCAGCATACACAAGAGCGGGACGACGCTCGTTAGCCTGGGCGCCCAGAAACGCCGCTTCCGGCTACTGACTCGCGTAAACGTCGGATCGGGCTGGGAGCTCGTGCTCTTCCTGGTTTTTCCGTCCATCCAGCTCGACCCGCTTGAGAAACCGGCGCATACGGCACCGTCGGATACGTTGCGGGTCACGCCGGCATCGGTTGGGAAGAAGAAGAACCTCGTTTTCTATTCGTCAGTCGGGGCAGGGTCTAACCCGCCGCCCTTCGGGCGGCAAGAGCTCATCGGCCCCTTCGTGAGGCGCGATTCGGGCTCCTACTGGATCTTCTGCACTGAGTCCGACATGTCCGCAGACGAAGAACGGGGCTTACAGTCCGTACGAGCGGAGGCGGTTTTCCCGCTCAAATCAGACCAAATGCCGAAGTCGGACGCTTACTGCCTATTGTGGTTTCCAAAACCGGAGCGAAGTGAGTACCCGCTGGTCGTCTGCGCGCCGTTGGACAAGCGAAACTACCGCCCAAAGCTGGCCACCTGACGACCCTGCCGGCGTCGGGCGCGGAGGATGGTATGTTGCGCCTGTAGTCGCACATGCGACCGTTCTCCGGATGAGGTGACCGACTGGAAAGTCGGTGCCACACCTGAAGTTGGTTCTACACCCGAAGTCGGTCCTACCTCCCTCAGTCCAGCAGGAACCGGGCCGGGGTTTCGAGGTAGCTGACCAGGTCGCGGGTGAAGCGGGCGGCGTTGGCGCCGTCGGTCACGCGGTGGTCGAAGGAGAGGAACACCGGCATCATGAGGGCCTTGTCGATCTCGTCGCCGTGGAAGACGGGGGTCTCGCGCGAGCGGCCCAGACCGAGGATGGCGATCTCGGGGTAGTTGATGATCGGCGTGGAGAAGGTTCCACCCAGTGCGCCCACGTTCGTGATAGTGAACGTGCCGCCGCGGAGGTCCTCGATGTCGAACTGTCGACTGCGGATGCGGTCGGCGATGGAGCGAAGCTCGGCGGCGATCTCCCGCAGGCTGAGCTGGTCGGCGTTGCGGATCACGGGCACGATCAGGCCGCGCTCCGTGTCCACCGCGATGCCCATGTTGATGTAGTCCTTGTAGATGATCTCGTTGTTGTCCTCGTCGAAGCTGGAGTTGAAGATCGGGTGCTTGCGGAGCACCCGGCACAGGGCGGCGATCACGAAGTTCATGATCGTGAGCTTGGGGTCGTTGTTGGTTGCCTCGTTGAGCTGCTTGCGCCAGCGGTCGAGCTGGGTAATGTCGGCCTCGTCGCCATGAGTGACGTGGGCCGCCGTGAACGCCGACCGCGCCATCTGACCGGCGATGGTCTTGCGGATCTGGCTGAGCTTCTCCCTGCGGACCGGGCCCCACTTGTCGGCGTCCTTGATGCCGGGAGGCGCCGCCACGGGCTCGGCCTTTCGCCGGTCCGGCGCTTCGTTAGCCTCTCCTTTCCGCCAGGCATGGCGTTCGACGTCCTCCTTGCCAACCCTGCCGCCGGGGCCGGTGCCCTGGACCTCATCGAGGTTTACGCCGAGCTCTCGAGCGAGCTTGCGAACCGCCGGTGCTGCCGGCGCGGTGGTCCGGCGGGCCTGGGGGTGCTGCTCCTTCGCTTCGCGGTCGTTCTTGCCGGACGGCTCCTTCCGGCGGGCCACGTCGGCCTTGGCGCTCTCGCCGGCCTTCTCCACGGTTTCCCCATCCTGCTTCGCGGCGCCGGTGCCGGCCCCGTCGTCGAAGGTGACAATGACGTCGCCGACGTTGACGGTCTGCCCCTCGCTGACGTGGACGTTCTTGGCGACGCCGGCAAACGGCGAGGGGATCTCGACCGCGGCCTTGTCCGTCTCGACCTCCATCAGGGACTGATCCTCCTCCACCTTGTCGCCGGCCTGGATCATCACCCGGATGATCTGGGCTTCGGCGATGCCCTCACCCAGATCCGGCAGCGAGAATTCACGGACCATGTAAGCGCTCCTAGCGGGGAAAAACGAATGTCGAATGGCGAGCAACGAACGCAGCGGAACAGGCAACGAGGCAAGGCCGCTGCGCGTATGGTTGCCGCTCGCGCGGCGCTCGGCTCGGTCCGTTGCTCATTCGCAGCATTCGATCTTCGCCATTCGTTTCCTTCGACGTTCGCAGTGGGTTCAGAATTCCAGTACCTCCCTCACCGCCTGCGAGATTCGCTCCGCGTTCGGCAGGTAGGCCCGCTCGCGGGCGAAGTACGGAAATTGTACATCGTACCCGGTGATCCGTCGCACCGGCCCCTCGAGGTGCATCAACGACGTTTCCATGATGCGGGCGCAGACCTCGGCGCCGACGCCGCAGGTCCGTGGTCCCTCGTGGATGACCACGGCCCGGCCCGTCTTGCACACCGAGTCCTTGATCGTCTCGGTATCAAGCGGCTTGAGCGACAAGAGGTCCACGACCTCGGCCGAGACCTCGTCGCGATCCGCCAGGTCGTCGGCGGCCTCGAGGGTGGGGCGCATCATGGCCCCGTACGAAATCAGGGTCACGTCCGTTCCCTTCCGCACGACCTCGGCCCGGCCGACGGGGATCGTCTCCGGCTCGTCGGGCACCTCCTCCTTGAACGCCCGGTAGACGGCCTTGGGCTCGTAGAAGATGACCGGGTCGGGATCGCGGATCGCGGACAGCAGAAGGGCCCGTGCGTTCCGCGGCCCGGAGGGCGCCACGACATGCAGCCCCGGCGTGTGGACGTAGTATGCCTCACGGCTCTCGCTGTGGTGCTCGACGGCCCGGATGCCGCCCCCGTAGGGCATGCGGATGACCATCGGCAGATGGAACCGGCTCCGCGTCCGGTTCCTGAACCGCGACACGTGCTGCTCGACCTGATGAAAGCCCTGGTAGGCGAAGCCGGAGAACTGCATCTCCGCCACCGGCTTGAGCCCATACAGAGCCATGCCGACGGCCCCGCCGATGATGGCCGCCTCGGCCAGCGGCGTGTCCAGGACCCGATCCTCCCCGTACGTCTTGAGCAGATTCGCCGTGACGCGGAACACGCCTTCGTCGAGGCCGATGTCCTCGCCGAGCAGGACGACAGTGTCGTCCTCGGCCAAGGCCTCATCCATTGCGCGGTTCAACGCGCCGACCATTGTCATCATCGCCATACGTCGCTAGCTCCGAATATCGAACAGCGAATGTCGCGGGCCGGTCGCCGGTCGTTGCCTTGTTGTCCCAGCGCCTACTTGCCTGTTCATTCGCCATTCGCTCCTCGCCATTCGCTATTCCTTTGCCGTTCCTTCCCGTTCCAGCGCCAGGCGGAACTCCTCCCGCTGGGCAACCAACTCCGCCGGCAATTCGTCGTACAGGAAACCGAAGCAATCGAGCGGATCGACATCGCGCCCGGCCTCGTAGCGGTCCACCGCGGCGGCGACCTCGGCAAGCACGTCCTTCTCGATCTCGTCGATCAGCTTCTGATCCAGGACCTTCCGCTTGACCAGGTACTTCTGGTATCGCGGGATCGGGTCGAGCTTCTCCCATTTCTCGACCTCTTCCTGCTTGCGGTACTTGGTGGGATCATCGGCGGTAGTGTGGACGCTCAGACGGTAGGTAATGGCCTCGATGAGCGTCGGGCCGCCGCCTTTCTTTGCTTTATCCACCGCCTCCTTGGTGCCGACGTACACGGCCAGGGGGTCGTTCCCGTCAAGCTGGAGGCCGTCGAACCCGTAGGCGATCGCCTTCTGCGCAATTGTCTCCGACGCGGTCTGCTTGTGACGGGGCAGCGAGATCGCCCAGTGGTTGTTCTGCACCAGGAAGATCACCGGCAGCCTGTAGACTCCGGCGAAGTTCAACGCCTCGTGGAAATCGCCTTCGCTCGTTCCGCCGTCGCCGCAGTAGCACAGGACGGCGTGCGCGTCCTTGCGGAGCTTCATCGCCCACCCGATGCCCATCGCGTGCAGGCACTGCGTGGCGATGGGGACCGCGATCGGCGTGTCGTTGACGCCGTCCGGCGGGCGGCAGCCCTCCTCGAACCCACCCCAGAATCGAAGGACGGTCTCCAGCGGCCAGCCGCGATGATAGAACGAACCCGGCTCACGGTAGGCATGGACGACCCAGTCCTCAGGCTCCATCAGGACGGTGGCCGCGCAGTGGGCCGCTTCCTGTCCCCGGCACGGGCCGTACGTCCCGATCCGGCCCTGCCGCTGCATTTTCAGACACCGCTCATCGAGCCGGCGGGCGGTCAGCATGAGCCGGTAGATGTAAATGGACTTATCAGCGTCCAGCTTCGGGTCGAGGGCCTCGTCCACGTTTCCCTCGCCGTCGAGGATGGACAGCCACTCGACCTTCGGACTGGGTTTGAGGCTTTTTCTCGGCACGAACAGCCCTCCGGGATCACTGCATGGACCGGGCACCGGCCCCGGCCCGCGGTTGCGTCCGGGCATTGTAACGGCCGGCCGCGATTTGTGTAGGCGTGCTTGCCTCGCGGATCACGCGGCCGGACGGGCCCGCAACGGCGGCAACCTCTGTGAAATCAGTACGCCAAGCGGAAGATCTCGAGGAGCTCCGGCGCGTCAACGGGCCTGGGGTTGAACTTGGCCGTCCACTGCTCCGCGCCGTAGAACGCGAGTTCGGTCAGGGCCGCCTTGGGGACGTTGCAATCCGATACTCGGCTCGGCAGCCCCCCCGCGGTCAGAAGGGCCTGGATCTTCGCAACGAGGACGGTGGCGTCGGGTTCGAGCGATGCGTACGGGTTGTCGCCTGCCGACGCGTTGTATTTCACGACGGCGGGGAGCATTACGCCGACGGCCACACCGTGCACGATGCCGAACCGGGCCGTTAGCGGGTTGGCGCACGCATGCGCAGCACCAAGCATGGACTGTTCGATGGCCGCTCCCGCAAGGTGCGCTCCGAGCAACATGCAGGCCCGGTCATGCGGGCTCGGCTGACGCATGGCCGGTTCATACGCGCGAACGAGCAGTTGCCATGCGGCTTGCGAAAAGCGCATTGACACGGGCGTTCGCTCCGTCGTTCCCGCCGTCTCGACGGCATGCGCGATGGCGTCGAGGCCCGACGCCGCGGCCACGCGCGGCGGCTGGCTGGCGGTCAGGTCGGGATCGAGAATGGCCAGGCGCGGTCGCAGCCCGCCCTCGTTCGGTGGCCGGCGATCGCCGCACGCCATCTTCTGGTGCGACACGGGATCGCTGATCAGCGCAAACGACTGGGCTTCGCTGCCGGTGCCGGCGGTCGTCGGAACGGCGATCGCGGGCAGCAGCGGGGCCGTCGGCTTGTTGATGCCCCAGTAGTCGCGGATCTGCCCGCCGTTGGTCAGCAGCAGGTTGATGCCCTTGGCGCAGTCCATGGCACTTCCGCCGCCAAGTGCGACGAGGAAGTCGATGTTCGCGTCGCGGGCCACGGTCAGGCCCGCTTCGACGTGGTGCGTGGTCGGGTTCTCCGCGGCACGGTCGAAGACCGTGACGTCCAGCTCCGCAGCGCGCAGCGACTCGACGGCTCTTGCGACGTGGCCGGCCGCGGCGATGCCGGGGTCGGTCACGACCAGGACTCGTTGCGCACCCTCGTTGCGCGCCAGCGCGCCGAGTTCCGCGAGCCGACCCGGCCCGAACGCGATGCGGACCGGCGATTGAACGAGCAGCGACTCCGGGGGCTCGGCGTCGGGCAGGCAGGCGTGCCACAGAGCGGTCAATGGGTCGCCGGCGGCCTTCATGCAGCGGACTCGATCTGGAAGGCGCGCTGCCGGTACAGGTGCTCGAAGAGGTTCCCTTCGTGGGGCTGATCCCAACTGATCTGGTAGGTGGGAATCGGGCCGACGTTGAGGCGGTCGACGTTGGGTGAGGCCATAAGTGCGTCGATGAAGCGCCGGTCGCTGGTAACCGCACTCACCACCAGCGTGCGGCCGATGGCGTCGGGCATCTCCTGCGTCGGACATTCGACGACCGAGGCGTATGGGAAGAGAAACTCGCGGTTGGCGAGCGGGTGGTCACGATCCTCACACCAGATGAGGGTGGGGAGGAGGTATCCGCAGCGGCTCGTGCCATCCGACGCTGGGGGCACATGGCGGGAAGCGCTGCGGAACCGCTCGGTCAGGTCGGCGGCGCCTTCCGTGCGCAGGCCCGCGTCGATCACCGCGGAGATGCGCTGGGCGACGAGCGGGTTGGCGAAGGCGGCGATCTCCGCCTTGGGATCGTCGGCGGAAAGAGCCTTCACGCTCGCAAGTCTCGTGGCGAGTGCCTCGGCGATGCCCCGTCCGTTTTTCGGCGTCCAGATTGCCGAGGCGTTGATGCAGGATCGCCCGCCGTTGGCGGCGATCGACGAGACCATGATGTCGAGGTAGCGCTCCCAGTCGTCGGCGGTGTCGTCGCCGAGGATGACCTTGCTGTAACCCGGGCCGTGGAGCTCGACGCGCGGGTCGTTTCGCCACGGGCGGGTCGTGGATTCGTCGCCAAAGAGCATCGAGCGATCGGTCAACCGCAGGATTTCCGTTGCGCCGGCGTGGTCCGTAGGATAGAATCCGAGGGCCTCGCGGGGAACGCCGGCAGCGGCCAGCGATTCGATGATCCGTAGCGGCGTCCAGGGCTCCTGACTGCCCGGCTTGAGGACGATCGGGGTTTTCAGCGCAATGGCCGGAATCCACAGGCCGTGGACGCCGGGCGAGTTGCTCGGAAGGACCGCACCGAAGATACGCCCGGCCCGGAAGAAGCTGAGCGTTCCGCCTTTGTGCGACCCGTAGCCTCGGTCGAGGATGTTGAGATCGAATCCCCGCGTCAGGCCGCGAATGACGACCTCGATCTCAGTGAGCACCTTGTGGATTTTGGCCGCGTTGTTGCGGCAGTAGGTCACGGGCATGCCGGTCGTGGCGGAGAGTGACGCGGCGTAATCATCGAACGACTGCTCGCCGTCACCGACCGGCAGGGCTGCGGTCATGAACAGCTCCCCCGCTCGCCGGCAGCTGCTGATCAGCTCGGCCACGGGGAAGCGTTCCAGCACGGCATCATCCATCCGCCGAATGTCGCGAGCCACCAGCCCGCTGTTGGCCTGGTTCATCCTCGCAATCGGCTCACCGGTGGCATGATGGAAAATGTCCGTCTTCTCGATGCTCGCGTAGGGTTCACCGTGACGAAGAATCGGGATTTCCGGGACCACCGCGGTTCGCTCCCTTCCGGGCGTGGTTCAGCACCTCCGTCCCAGGCTATAAGATAGGCGATGGAGTACTTTGAAGCCACAATGCGGCGCGGTTGGGACGCTGCCGTACTCTGGAAGCCCGGAGGAAACGGCTTCCTCTTCACCCCCGACGGCAAAAAGCCCTGCATTCGCCGATTCCCAAGAACTCCGGTCTATACAACGCCCTTTAGGAACAGCAGCGTCACGCCGAGGCTGTCCCAGACGCCGTGAACGATGATGGCAGGCCAGAGGTTCCCGCGGGCGAGGACCACGACGAGGCCCGAAGCGATCGCCCCGAGCCCGGCCGAGGTCGCTGCCGCCGGACCCATGTACACATGGGCCACGCCGAACAGCAGCGCCTGAGCCAGGATTCCAACGACCGGGCCACGCACTGTCCCTCCGGTCACGGCCGCGATCCCCGTCAGCAGATAACCCCGGAAGACCATCTCCTCGGCCAACGCGCCGACGCCCCAGGCGATGGCGATCCACGCGATGAACGCAGGGACGTTGCCATGGATGTGGTTGAAGAAAGTGTGATCGGGCGCGCCGAGATCGAATGCCCGACCAATCGCATCCGAGATCGGCGGCAGTAACAGGAGCTTGGTCACAAAGAGGAGCACGGTCAGCGCCGCGATCCCGAGGAGTGAGGCGGGGCGCCGCAAGCCGACGTCGCGCCACGTCCGCCCGGCGCGACGGAGAAACCACCCGATCAGTCCAAGCAGGATGAGCGTGATCATCGGGGTCGGGGCCGCGCGCGGGAGGCCGACGACAGGGTAAACGACACCGCGGATGATCAGAATGAGCCCGGCCGCGACAGGGATCAGCAGGCCCAGCTCCCTTGCGAAGCCGTTCCACGACCTTCGGGTCATCGCTTCTCCTTCTGCGGCGGCGTAGTCAGGTATCCGACGAAGCCGTGGGCCAGTTCGCGGACGAAGCGGCGGTCGCCCATCCGGGCCAGGCTGGAGACCGGCTGGCCGTAGAGGAACTGCTCGCGCATCGCGGCGGCGGACCAGAGGATGGCCAATTGCACCGCCTGCCGCGGGCGGGGATGGCGGATCTCGTCCCGGTAGGATAGGAGGGCCTGCTCCAGCCGTTCGTGGAAGGCGACGTTCTTCTCGCGGAAGAAGGCCTGCAACGTCGGGTCGGCGGCGTGGCGGCCGGCAAGGGTGAGGGGGCGCATGATGTCGCGGTGCCTGATGAAGACGGTGCGTACGCGCCAGAGGAATCGGAAGATGAACTCGGCAAGGTCGGGCCGGCGTGCCCGCGGGGTGAAGATGGCTTCCATGGATGCCCGCAGGTCTTCCTGCACGACGGATTCGTAGATGAACAGAAGTAGACGGTCCTTGCTTGGGAAGCGGTTGTAGATGCTTCCGACGGCAACACGGGCCCGCATGGCGATCTCCGCGACGCTGATCTGTTCGAAGGGTCGCTCGGCGAGCAGGTCGAGGGTGACCCGGACGATGCGATCGCGCGCCCTGCGGCTACGCCGCTGCCTGGGCGGGGGAATGCCCGCGATGGTCCCTGGCTGTCCCGGCACCGGTCGGCTGCTCCATAATCTGAACCTGAATCTGGTTCATATAGTACCGAACCCCGAGGCCGCGGTCAACCCCTCTCGGACCGGGCCAGGTAGGTCGAGCTCGCCGGTGAGGTCAGCGAGGCGCGGCGTCACGAGTTACCGGCGTGGAACTACGAATAACGAATTACGAATGACGCAAAGGGGGGCGGGACGGTGGGCCGGAGTGAACCGGGCGGCCGGGGCCACGTCCTGATCGGGGCGGTTCTCACCCGGTAGATAGACGACGATCATCGGTGGCGTTTGCCGCCGAGCCACGAGAAGCCATCGCCGTCACGCCGCCGGTCATGCCGCCGACGGACACGGGCGTGCCCACGCTTTTGACCCACCCACCGATGCCGACCGTGACGTGGCCTCATGCCGTATCGCATGCCGAGCACGTCGTCCTCTCCCGAATCCCACCGTGCCCGGAGAGCCCGCGGAGCGCCCATTTAACATGCGTGCGTTCCCGCGGGCGGGACGACCGAGGACGTGCTGAGTGCCACGGCCGCACGAGTGAGCGCCGTGGGCACCTTTTCATCTATCCGGTCGCTGGCATGCGCGATCAACGTGCGTCTGTATCGCCACCGGGCGAAGCTCGGCCGTCGGCAGCTCAGGTGGCCTGCTTGCTCGGCGGGGCGCCAGTATTGAAGTGTGTTGCGGCAATCGAGGGAACTCGCGCGCATTCCATACCAACGATGCCGAGTGTGCGGCTTCGGCGACAGCGAAGTCGATGCCGCCATTGTGGCCTCGCTCCCGAAGTGCAGACAAGAAATGCTCTGGATCTGCCGTCACCGTACCGTTGAGCATTCATTGATGGAAACCGAGTGTTGTCATCGTCTGGCAAGATTGTCAATCCGTGAACATTTGGCGCGACGCGCTCGTCAGGGCAATCGCATCTAAATCCCCTGGCTCAGGACGCGGGACGGTCGTCGACCCCTTCAGGGTCGCAGGGGTGATAGGGGCGATCGGACCGTGGGCGGCGTCGCGCAGGGCGGGACTGGCCCACGGCTGCTTTCTTTGAGCCCTCCACGCTCGGCCTCGGCGCGGGGGGCCGGAGCTCCCGGGTCTAACGGGTCCGAGGTTTAGGGGGTCACGGGTTTCAGGGTTCCGGGGTTCAACGGTTTCGGGGCTTAAGTGACGGCTTCGAGGATTCGCGATTCGATATCTGAAACCGAAGATCGAAGTCCCAAGATCGAAGAACGCATGGGGCGGCGGAAATCGAATCACGAAGGACGAATGACGAAGTACGAAAGGGGGCGAGGCGACAAGGGGAAACGCCGAAACACCGGATTGGGGAAGCCACGGAGCCACGAAGCCACGGAGGGAAGGGACGGGTAGCGCGGCGGTTCAGGGCGTTCAAGCGCCGCCCGTGAAGGGCGACGTCACGTGGCGCGGGTGGATTCGAGGGTGCGCCAGAGGGTCTCAAGCAGCGCCGGGACGCCCGCGCCGGTGGCGGCGCTGATGGGGATGACGTCGCGGCCGATGGCGCGGGCCAAGTCCCTGACCGGCGTTTCGTCAGGTGTGAGGTCGGTTTTGTTCGCGGCGATGATCTCGGGGTTGGCGGCGAGCGCGTCGCTGTAGCCGGCGAGCTCCTTGCGGATCGTACGGTAGCCCCGCTCGGCGGGCGGGCCGTCGCCGTAGGCGGGCGTGCCGACGTCGATGAGGTGGAGCAGGACGCGGGTGCGCTCGACGTGGCGCAGGAACTCGTCACCGAGGCCCGCGCCGGCGTGGGCGCCCTCGATGAGGCCCGGCAGGTCGGCGACGACGAGGCGGCGGGCGTCGGAAAGCTCGACGATGCCGAGCTGCGGCTCGAGGGTGGTGAAGGGATAGTCGGCGATCTTGGGCCGGGCCCGGGAGATACGAGAGAGCAGCGTGCTCTTGCCGGCGTTGGGCAGGCCGATGATGCCGACGTCGGCGATGAGCTTGAGCTCGAGGCGCAGCCAGCGCTCGCGGCCGTCGGTTCCGGGTTCGGCCTCGCGTGGGGTCTGGTGGTCGGGGCGGGCGAAGCGGGCGTTGCCCCGCCCGCCCTTGCCGGGCTCGGCGATGCAGATGCGCTCTTGGGGCTCGGTGAGGTCCTTGATGAGCACGCCGGTGTCGCGGTCGTGGATGAGGGTGCCGGAGGGGAGCTCGAGGACGAGGTCCTTGCCGCTTCTGCCGGTGCGGTTCTTGCCCATGCCCGGCTGGCCGTTTTGGGCGATCCAGTGGTGCCGGCCCGAGAAGTCGAGAAGGGTGTCGACGCCGGGCGTGGCCTGGGCGTAGACGGCGCCGCCGTCCCCGCCGTCGCCGCCGTCGGGCCCGCCCTTGGGGACGTACTTCTCGCGGCGGAAGCTGACGCAGCCGTCGCCGCCCTTGCCGGCTCGAACGTAGATTTCAGCGCGATCGACAAGCATGGCCCGACACGTTAGGGCAGCGCGCGGGAAAGGCCAAGTTCTCGTTCAGGGGCGCGGTCTCGTGGAGCGAGGCCGGGCGTCTGCCGAACATGGCCTGTCCCTTCGGGCCAGACCATGGCACCCGAGGGCGGCCGGGCGGTCAGTTGGCCGTGGGCTCGATGTCGACTTTGCGGCCGCGAAACCTGACGATTCCGTCGGCGAGGGCGAAGAGGGAGTGGTCGCGAGCGAGGCCGACGTTGCGGCCCGGCTGCTTCGACGTACCCCGCTGGCGTACGAGCAGCGTCCCGGTCGTCACCGCCTGGCCGTCGAAACGCTTGACGCCGAGGAACTTCGGCTGGCTGTCGCGCCCGTTACGCGAGGAGCCTTGTCCTTTCTTATGGGCCATGTCGTGGTACTCCTGACTATCGCGTCGCACCGGGCCGTTCGGCCGGCGGGAGCATTGTAGCGTCGGCCCGGGGATGCCGCCAGCCCGCCCGGTGCGGCCGGTTCACCGCATGACCCACTCTCGGTTGCGCCGGACGGGGGCGGCCAGGGACCTTGTCTTGGCGTCGCCCGGAAGGTCGTAGGTTATGGCAAGCGTCCGGCGGAGGATGAAGGATCGCTGGTTTTCGTTTGACTCCTCCTTCTTGGGATCGAAGCCGGGGTTGGCGATGCGATCGACCTCGTCGGAGAGGCCGCTGACGAAGACGGTGAAGGTGCTGGCTTCGAGATCGAAGGTGCGGAAGATGGCGGCGGAGGTCCGGGCGTTTTCCGGGCCTTGGAGCAGGAGGCGGCTGACCTTGAGGGGGGGCTCGAAAAAGGGGCACTGGTCGCGGTGTCGGGCAGCGACGTACTCGTAGACGCGGGGGTGGATTCCGGATCCGCCGTCGACCACCTCGAGCGTGTTGGTGACGAGCCGGAACGACGGGAAGAACTGTACGTCCCTGCCGGTGTTGTTGGTGACGGTGTAGAGGAGGTACCAGTAGGTGGTGCTGGCGGTGTCGCCGGCGAGCCGCACGGTGATGCGCTGGGGGTCGTGGAACTGGAAATCGAGCTGCGAGCGGGGCGTGCGGGCAATGTCGGTCCGGGCCTGTGCGTGGGCTGGGGATGCGGCCGCGGCGCATGCCATGGTGAGAACGAGGAACGTTCGAAGCCCAGTCATCTCGGCGGATTCTAGGCGCTCGGGGCGGGCGTCACAACCCCGTGCGACGTTGCGACGCGGCGGGTTTCAGCTAGGCTTGTGGGTCGGCTCGGGGGCGTGATCGCGTCCGGGGAGCGCGCCTCGGGCATGATGCGGGATTGGACGTTGTCGGATAGCGATGAAACCGGGCTTTGAACCAGGGATCGTCCGTGAGCTTGCGGTCGTGGTGAGCGAGGCGATGTGCCCGGCGTTCGACGGCGTGGTGGTGCATCGGTGCTACTCGACGTGGTCCGTGGCTCATCATTTCGAGCTGGCGGCGCGGATGGTGCTCGTGGACTTTCTGGAGGAGGGCGAGGAGGGGATCGGGTCGCACGTGAGCGTGGATCACCTGGCCCCCTGCGGCGTAGGCAGGACCGTGCGGGTGGTCGCGGAACTCGTTGAGGTTCAACACGACCGGCACACGCGGGTGGTCTGCGAGGTTTCGGCGTTCGACGGCGAGCGCCTACTGGCCCGCGGGCGGCAAGTTCAGGTGGTCATGGAGAAGGCGCATTTGCGTCGTTACCTGGAAAGGAGTTGACCATGGAGCCGTCACGGCCCGAAGACGGGTACGAGCAATCTACGCGGACGCGCGACGGTCCACCCGCGGCCCTGCGCCTGCCGGAGCGGATCGGGCGGTATCATGTCAAGCGGGTCATCGCTTCCGGCGGGATGGGGACGGTGTACGAAGCCACGCAGGAAAGTCCCCGGCGGGTCGTGGCGCTGAAGGTGATGAAGCAGGGGATCGCCTCGCGCTCGGCCCTGCGGCGGTTCGAGTACGAAGGCCAGATCCTCGCCCGCCTGCGCCATCCGGGCATCGCCCAGATCTTCGAAGCGGGGATGCACGTGGACAAGGAGGGGCTGCTGGGTCCGGCGGGAGCGACAGCGCCCTACTTCGCCATGGAGTACATCCCCAACGCCAAGCCCATCACCCGCTACGTCGAGGATAAAAAGCTGGGCACGCGCGAGCGGCTGCAACTGTTCGCGCAGGTCTGCGACGCGGTGCACCACGGACACCAGAAGGGCATCATTCACCGGGACCTCAAGCCCTCGAACATCCTGGTGACTTCCGACCCAACGGCCGCCCCCCTTGCCAAGGGGGGCCAAGGGGGGTTGGGCCAGGTGAAGATCATCGACTTCGGCGTGGCCCGATCGACCGACTCGGACATGGCGGTGACCACGCTTCAGACCGACGTGGGCCAACTGCTCGGGACCTTGCAGTACATGTCGCCCGAGCAATGCGAGGCCGACCCCCACGACATCGACACCCGCAGCGACGTGTACGCCCTGGGCGTGGTGTTTTACGAGCTGCTCTGCGGGAAGTTGCCCTACGATCTTACCGGCGTTCCCATGCACCACGCCACCCGCGTGATCCGCGAGCAGGATCCCACCAAACTGAGCACCCGGGACAGAGCCCTCCGCGGCGACGTGGAGACGATTGCGCTGAAGGCCCTGGAAAAGGATCGCACGCGCCGCTACCAGTCTGCGGCCGAGTTCGCCCAGGACATCGAGCGTTATCTGAGCAACCGGCCCATCCTGGCCCGACCACCGAGCCCCGTTTATCAACTCCGCGTCTTTGCCCGTCGCAACCGCGCCCTGTGCACCGCCGCGGCCGTGGTGTTCCTGGCCCTGGCCAGCGCCTCGGTCATCAGCACGTCGATGTACCTGCGCGCTGAGTCCGCTCGCCTCGAACAGAGCCGCGAGCGGGAGCGTGCCGAGCGCGAAGCCCAACGGGCCCGGCTGGCTGAGTCGCAGGCCGCCCAGCGCACCGCCGATCTCGAGAAAGTCAGCCGGTTCCAGGCATCGCAGTTCTCCGGCATGGACCCCGAGCGGTTCGGGGCCTCTCTGCGCCGCCGCGTTCTCGAAAAGCGCCGCGGCGTGCTTTCCGAAGCGGGATCAGATCAGGAGGCCATCGAGAAGTCGCTGGGGGAACTCGAATCCGCCCTGATCGGGGTGAACTTCACCGACGTCGGCGTGGAGACGCTGGATGAGAACATCTTCGAGCGGGCGCTGGCTGCGATCGAAAAGGATTTCGCTGACCAACCGCTGGTCAAGGCGCAATTACTCCTGACCATCGGGGGCACCCTGCGGGAAATCGGACTGTTCGATAACGCCACCGCACCGCTGACCGAAGCCTTGGATATCCGTCGCCGGGAATTGGGAAACGACCACCCGGATACGCTCAATTCGATCACGGGTCTAGGGGACCTGCTGTACGAGCAACGGCGGTTGAACGACGCGCTGCCGTACTTTCGCCAAGCACTTGACGGACGCCGCCGCGCGTTGGGCCACGACCACCCGGATACACTCGAATCGCTCGACAGCGTCGGATTGACGTTCCTCATTCTGGAAGAGTACTCCGAAGCGGAAATGTACTTACGCGAAGCGCTGCAAGGGCGCCGTGACGCCCTGGGCGACAACCATCGGGATACCCTGGAATCGATCGCCAACTTGGGATTCCTTTTTTGGCATCAGTCCAAGTTCTCCGAAGCGGAACCCTACTATCGCGAAGCGCTGGAAGGTCGCCGCCGTGTATTGGGCGACGACCACCCGGATACGATCAGCTCGGTATTTGACTTGGCACTCGTTTTTTGGAAACAGGGCAAGTTCTCCGAGGCCGAACCGGGCTTTCGCCAGCGCTTGGAACGGAGGGTCCGTGTGTTGGGTGAGGATCACATGAACACCATCGCTGCGCATGCCGACCTGGGACTTCTCCATCTCGACCAGGGGCGATATGTAAATCCAGCCAGGCTGTCCGACGCCGAAGCGTGCTGTTCGCGGGCGCTTCAAGGCGCCCGTCGACTGGCGGGCGACGACCATTGGGTGACGCTCACAATCGTCGACTGGCTCGGGGCCGCACTTTTGGAACAGGGCAAGGTCTCCGCGGCCGAGCCCCACGTTCGCCATGCACTGGAAGGCCGCCGTCGGATGAAGGGTGACGACGTGGCCTGGGACGCAAAAAAGCGAACGATCGCAGCCCTGTCTCTCCTGGGCAGCGTCCTAGCCGACAAATCGCAGCTCTTCGAAGCGGAACAGGCGTTTCGCCAGGTGGTGGAAGGAAATCGTGGTCTGTACGGCGACGACCACCCGAGCACGCTTAACTCATTCGATAGCCTGGGTGAGGTGCTCCTGGCACAAGGCAAGCTTTCCGAGGCGGAACCGTACGTCGTGGAGTCGTTCGAGGCACGACGTCTCGCGGGATACGAGCATCCGCGCTCGCTCGATTCGATCAGAAACCTTGGCGTTTTACGTCGTGAGCAAGGTAGATCGGTGGAGGCCGAAGCCCTTGGGGCTGAGCCCGTACAGCGCGGGCGGGTTTTGTTGGGCGACCATGTGTGGCGTCGCGGTGCGATATTGTTCGAGTACGGCCGCACCCTCCTGACGATGGACCGCTTCGCCGGGGCCGAGCCTTACCTGCTCGAATCCGCCGCCATTTTGACCAACAGCCTCGGCAGTGCCCACCGGCGCACAATCAATGCCACCCAGGCCCTCGCCGAACTCTACGAATCCTGGGACGCCGCCGAGCCGGGGAAGGGCTACGACGCCAAAGCCGCCGAATGGCGGGCGAGGTTGGAAGAGGCTGGCAGCGAGGCAACGAGGCAGGAAGGCGAGAAGCCAAGAGGGCACGAACGGTGATGAAGCCCCGGAGCCCCGGAGCGCGACGCAGGGAGGAGGCGGGGAAACAACGAAACGCCCAAACGGTAACGCGTCGCAGAAGGAAAGTGGATGAGACGGCGTGACAAGACCCGGGTGCTGGAGGACCTGCGCCGGGCGGTGCTTGAACAAACCTACGTTGTGACACCCCATGCCCTGCTGGAGATGCGCAACGATCGACTCGATCTGGTCGATGTGGAATCGGCGGTCTTGACGGGTACAATCCGGCAAGTCTTCAAGAGTGATCCGCGCGGGCCGCGGTAGGAGGTCGTTGGCAGGGCCGCGGACCTCACGACCGACGTGGCGGTTGTGGCCCGCTTCGCCGGCCCGCTGCTGACCATCACCGTTTACGAGGTGACATGATGAGTCTGTACGGCTTTCGATGTGAGTATTGTGAAGGCACGGTTCAGGAGCAAACCCTCGACCGCGAGCCGATCAGCCATCATCGCGGAATCGTCATCCTTGAGAACGTCCCGATTGGCGTCTGCGATCATTGCGGTGCACATTACTACGCCGCCTCTGTTCTGAAGCGCGCTGAGGCGGTGCTCACCTCCGGTGCATCGCCCGAGCGCACGATCGAAGTGCCGGTCGCGACGTACTGACGTTTACGAATCGTTGGACGCTGCTGACCCGAAGAAGGGTCACGCCGAAAAGGCCGCCGAGTGGCAGGCAAAGCTCGCGGATGTGACCACACCACCATGAACGTGGAGGAACCAGCAGAACACGACCGGGACAGCGCCGAGACGGAAACGGCCCGGGCGGTTTCGCCAGTCTCGCGTCTGCCCGAGCGGATCGGGCGGTATCACATCAAGCGGGTCATCGCTTCCGGCGGGATGGGGACGGTCTACGAAGCCACGCAGGAAAGCCCCCGGCGGGTCGTGGCGCTGAAGGTGATGAAGCAGGGCATCGCCTCGCGCTCGGCCCTGCGGCGCTTCGAGTACGAGGGCCAGATCCTCGCCCGCCTGCGGCATCCCGGCATCGCCCAAATCTACGAAGCCGGGGTTCATCAGGACCGAGAAGGGATTCTCGGTCCAGCGGGGGCGACCGTGCCCTACTTCGCCATGGAGTACATCCCCAACGCCAAGCCCATCACGCGCTATGTGGAGGATAAAAAGCTGGGCACGCGCCAGCGGCTGCAACTGTTCGCCCACGTCTGCGACGCGGTGCACCACGGCCATCAGAAGGGCATCATCCATCGCGATCTGAAGCCGTCGAACATCCTGGTGACTTCCGACCCAACGGCCGCCCCCCTTACCAAGGGGGGCCAAGGGGGGTTGGGCCAGGTGAAGATCATCGACTTCGGCGTGGCCCGATCGACGGATTCGGACTTGGCCGTGACCACCTTGCAGACCGATGTGGGCCAGCTCATCGGCACGTTGCAGTACATGTCTCCCGAACAGTGCGAAGCCGACCCGCACGACATCGACATCCGCAGCGACGTGTACGCCCTGGGCGTGGTGTTTTACGAGCTGCTCTGCGGGAAGTTGCCCTACGATCTTACCGGCGTTCCCATGCACCACGCCACCCGCGTGATCCGCGAGCAGGATCCCACCAAACTGAGCACCCGGGACAGAGCCCTCCGCGGCGACGTGGAGACGATTGCGCTGAAGGCCCTGGAAAAGGATCGCACGCGCCGCTACCAGTCTGCGGCCGAGTTCGCCCAGGACATCGAGCGTTATCTGAGCAACCGGCCCATCCTGGCCCGACCACCGAGCCCCGTTTATCAACTCCGCGTCTTTGCCCGTCGCAACCGCGCCCTGTGCACCGCCGCGGCCGTGGTGTTCCTGGCCCTGGCCAGCGCCTCGGTCATCAGCACGTCGATGTACCTGCGCGCTGAGTCCGCTCGCCTCGAACAGAGCCGCGAGCGCCAGCGCGCCGAACAGGCCCGCGACGAGGCCCAGGCGGTGACCGAGTTCCTATCGAACATGCTGGCCCAGGCCGACCCGTGGAAGTCGGGCAAAGACATTCTCGTCCGCCAGGTGGTCGACGAGGCCTCCAAGACCGTCGGCACCAAGTTCACCGATCAACCGCTGGTCGAGGCCCGGCTCCGGGCGACGATGGGGGAAACCTACGATGCCCTCGGACTGTACGAGGAGGCGGAGCCCCATCTGAAAGGTGCGCTCGAGATTCATCGGCATCGGCTTGGCCCTGAGCATCCCGAAACCATCCGGTCCAAGCTCCGTTTGGGCTTCTTCAATCTCGGCCGCGGTACTCTTACCGACGCGAAATCCATCTGCGATCAGGCGCTGCCCGAAGCCCGCCGGAGCTTGGGTGCAGAGCACGAAATAACCCTGCAGTTCGTGCATCTACAGGACAGCCTCGCCCAGCAGGAAGGGCGCTACGGCGAAGCGCTGACGCTTGCCCAGCGCGTACTGGACGTTCGACGCCGTGTGCTCGGTGACGAACACCCGGAAACTCTCCAGGCGATGCACCGCGTTGCGGGCGTGTATCTTGCCCTTGGGCGTCCCGCCGACGCCGCCGAGATGGACGAGCGCGTCGTGGCCGTCCGTCGCCGTCTGCTAGGTGACGAGCACCCGGACACCGTAGATTCAATGGGAACGCTTGCGGATAGTTACCATGCACTGAGTCGTTTCGAGGACGCCGCCAGGCTGCACGAGGACGTGCTGGCGGTCCGTCGGCGCGAACTGGGCGACGATCATGTCTATACGTGGCGCTCAATGGTGCAACTTGCCAAAGACTACGTGAACCTCGGGCGCTGCCCTGAAGCTTTTCGACTCTATGAGCAGGGGATCGAGCGGTTCCGCGGAACCTTCGGCGATGGCTATTGGGACACATTGTCCACGATGAACGAATACGCGTGGTTCCTATTAAGCTGCCGACCACCCGAGTTCCGCGATCCGCAGGCGGCACAACGGACGGCCGAGACGGTCTGCTCCATCGCGGAAAGAACGAGGCCTTCCGTTCTGTATCAGTTTCTCGACACCCTGGCTCTGGCCCAACACATGACAGGCGACACCGCCGCTGCCGTCAAAACACAACAACGGGCGTTGGTGCTGGCGCCGAGCGATCTATCCGAGCAGCGCCGTAGAGGATTCGAAGACCGTCTTGCGGCTTATCAGGCTGCACTCCCAGAGCGGACGATCGCTGGGTCGCCGCCGGAGTGAACGCCGGAATCCATCCACGCCTGGGACGCCGCTGAGCCGGGGAAGGGCTACGCCGAAAAGGCCGCCGAGTGGCGGGCAAAGCTGGAAGAAGAAGCCACGAAGCCACGAAGCGACCAAGGAAGCAACAGAAGCGCCGAAAACGGAAGCCGCCAATCGCCACCCTGGGTGGGGTGGAGGATCCGGCAAGCCGATCCTGAAGGGGTTGCACCCTCAGCCGTGCCCGGTAAAAGCCTCTCACGGTTCAGGCGCTTGGGTTCGATCCGTCACCCGGAGTGACGCGGCTGGGCCGTTGACCTTTGGGCTACGTTGTACAATGCCGTCGGCGTGCAGGACGCGACGCCGCTGAGCGGAGAGAATGCTGCGACGCAAGAGGCGCTCTATGGCCCGGCGAGCTCGACCGGCTTTCTCCGCGGCCGGAACCTGCTGGACCCTGAGGGCCCGCACAAACTCGCGGCGCCGGTTTTCGCCGCCGCCGGGGGAAGCCGTGCTCGACGGCGCGGAACATCGGCACCGTAATCTGGAAAGGAGTGGAACGATGGTCAAGCTCGTGGCGCTATACAAGAAGCCGGCCGATGTGGAGGGGTTCGAGAGGCACTACCGTGAGATTCACACGCCGCTGACGAAGAAGATGCCGGGGCTGACGCGGCTGGAGGTGTCGCACTTCACCGGCGCGCCGGGCGGGGAGGCGAGGTTCTACATGATGGCGGAGCTTTATTTCGAGACGAGTGACGCGATGATGGCGGCGCTGGTCAGCCCGGAGGGCAAGGCGGCGGCGAAGGACGTGATGGGGTTCGCCGGCGACATCCTACACATGATGTTCGCGGACGTGGCGGCGTAGCGGCCGCAAGTTCCCGAGCCGAGCCTCATGCACCTCGAAACCGAGGCCAAGTTCCGCGTCGAGTGGCACGAGCCCGTCCGTATGCGGCTCGAGGCCGCCGGCGCGACGTTCCACGGACGGATGCTGGAGACGAACCGGCTCTTCGATCGTCCCGACGGGTCGTTGCGCCAGGCGGGGTGCGGGCTTCGCATCCGGTCGGCCGACGGACAGGGTGGCCCATCAATCGCACAGCGATGGGTGGGGACGCGATGACCGAGTGTTGACAACGGTTTTCCGGAATCGATTCGTGCATTCAGTCATCGTGACCCCACCCTTTGCTATCGCAAGGACTGGACCACCCATCGCGGCTTGACTCGATGGGACGGCTTGCATTTGGCCCTTCCGCGGGTTATCTTCCTTCAGTCTCCATCTTGACGGGTTTCTTCGCGCGTTTTTGAAAGCGCCAACGTGACTGACGAGCGCCATGACGATGCCTGGGCAGGCGCTGCGACTGAATCCGCGCCCGCCCAGATCGCAAGACGATTCCAACAGGCCAGCCGGCCGGATCGTCCCGACCACATCGGGCCATACAAGCTTCTGGAACAGATCGGCGAAGGCGGGATGGGGGTCGTGTACCTCGCCGAGCAGACCGAACCCATCCATCGCCGGGTGGCTCTAAAGCTCATCAAGCTGGGGATGGATACCAGGCAGGTGATGGCGCGTTTCGATGCCGAGCGCGAAGCCCTCGCTCTGATGAACCACCCCAACGTGGCCCGCGTCTTCGACGCCGGGGCGACCGAGCAAGGCCGACCGTACTTTGTCATGGAGTACGTCGAGGGAGTGCGTCTGACCGCCCACTGCGACCGCAGCGGGCTATCGACCGAGGAGCGTCTCAAGCTCTTCATGCAAATCTGCCACGCCGTGCAACATGCCCATCAGAAGGGAATCATCCACCGCGATCTGAAGCCGTCCAACGTGCTGGTCACGATCGTCGACGATGCGCCGTCGGTCAAGGTCATCGACTTCGGCGTCGCCAAGGCCACCCGGCAGCGGCTCACCGAGGCCACGGTCTTCACCGAGCAGGGTCAGCTCGTGGGTACACCCGCGTACATGAGCCCCGAACAGGCCGACCCCACCGGCCAGGACATCGACACACGAACGGACATCTACTCCCTGGGTGTGATCCTGTACGAGCTGCTGGTCGGCGCTTTGCCGTTTGATACGAAAGACCTTCTGGAGGCGGGATTTACCGAAATCCAGCGTGTCATCCGTGAAGTCGATCCACGCAAACCGAGCACACGCCTGAGTGCGCTCGGCGAGCTGCGGGCTTCAGCCCGCGCGGACACTGGACAGGGTGACTCCACGCGGACTGAAGTCCACGGCTCACAACTCGACGACATCGCCCACCGCCGGCACACCGAGCCCAAGACCCTCATCCGTCAACTCCGCGGCGACCTCGACTGGATCGTGATGAAATGCCTCGAAAAGGACCGAACCCGTCGCTACGACACGGCCAACGAGCTGGCCCTGGAGATCCAGCGTTTTCTCAATTACGAGCCCGTGTTGGCCGGTCCGCCGAGCGCCACGTACCGTCTGCGGAAGTTCGTGCGGCGGAATCGCGGAGCGGTCACGGGTGCCACGATCGTGGCGGCCGTGCTCATTCTGGGCGTCATCGGCACGACCTTGGGATTCGTGCGCGCCGTCGTTGCCCAGCGGAACGCCGTGCAGCGCGCCGAGGAATCTGAAGCCGTGACCCAGTTCCTCTCCGACATGTTCGCGGCCGTCGATCCCTCTGAATCCGGCAAAGATGTGTTGGTCCGGGAAATCCTCGACAAGTCCTCGAAGACCATCGGCGAACGCTTTGCAGACCGACCCGAGATCGAAGCCCGCTTGCGATCAACGATCGGAAGGAGCTATTTCGAGCTGGGCGCCTACGACCAGGCGGAGCAGCACCTGCCGGTCGCGCTCGACATGTATCGCCGCCTGCGGGGCGAAGATCACCTGGAAACCATCCGATCCATGAATGCACTGGCCTACCTGTACTATCGCCAGTTGCGACTCGACGACGCCTTAGCGCTGAACGAATGTACGGTGGCGCAAGCCCGCAATTTTCTTGGAGAGGAGAACACGGAAACGGTGAGGGCCTTGCGCCTCAATGGCGCCCTCCTGCAACAGACCGGACGCTGGGAGGGAGGGTTGGTGGATCTTAAGAAGAATACAACGGAGCAACTGCGCCGGACCCTGGGCGAAGAACACCTGGACACCCTGAAGTCCATGCACAACCTGGCCAACCTGTATCGGGACATCGGGCGCATGAATGAAGCGGCGAGCTTGTTTGAGGAAACCCTTGCAACCCATCTGCGTGTATTTGGCGAGGAACACCCGAATACGCTGGTAACGATGAGAATGTTCGCGCGCACTCGTTTCAACCTCGGCTATACCCATGAGGCGGCGGCTTCGCAGGAGCATATTCTTGCGACATCTCGCCGCGTCTTGGGCGAAGAGCATATGCAAACTCTATGGGAGACGCATTTTCTGGCCTCCTTCTACGCGGAACTCGACCGCTTCGCCGAAGCCCGCGAGCTGTTTTCGCAGAATTTGGAAACGTTTCGCCGCGTTTTCGGGGATCAGAGCATGCAGACCGCCTGGGCGATGGACTTTTACGCGGGGATCCTGGTGGCAACGGGGCCGGAGGAACGGCGAAAGGAGAACGCAGAGGAAGCTTTGAGCCTCGTGGAACGCGCCAGGCCGCTCCTTGAAAAATCCACTCCGCTTTATCCATGGAGCTGGTTAAATACGCTCGCTCGGGCTCTGGATCTAACGGGGGATCCGGAAAAGGCCATCGAGGCGCAGAAAAAGTCCCTGGGGCTCATGCCGGAGGTTGCAGCTTGGCGCTGGGAATATGAAGGTCGCCTGGCTACCTATTACCGCAGCGCGGGGCGCGTGGACGACGCCGCCCGCCTCGCCCGTCAGCGTCTTGAGACCCTGCGTCGCCTCCTCGAGCGCGGGGGGGAACGCCCGCAAGTTCTGAACGACTACGCACGGGACCTGTTGACCATCGAGGCCCCGGACCTGCGGGATCCGGCGGCGGCCCTTTCCCTCGCGGAGCGGGCCTGCGCCCTGGCGGAGGAGCGTGGGACCTATGGGCGCTGGAACTTCCTCGACACGCTGGCCCTGGCCCAGCACATCACCGGCGACACGGGCAAAGCGATCGAGACGCAGAGGCGGGCGCTGGGTCTGATCCCTCCGGAATACCATCAGCAGCGCAGGCAGACCGAGCAGAAACTGGCCGAGTATGCGGCGGCACTTGCGGCCCGGGTGGAATGATCCATCGCGGTAGTATACCGTCTGCGAAGCGACCCCTGATGATGGCCGCCTTAGCTGAGCTGTCGTTCCAATGACGTACGGTTATTTCGAAAGGAACTGAGTTTGGTCAAACTGGTGGCGTTGTACCGCAGGCCGGCGGACGTGGATGCGTTTGAAGAGCACTACCGGGAGAACCATGCGCCGCTGGCGAAGAAGATGCCGGGGCTGAAGCGGCTCGAGGTCCGTCATGTCACCGGTTCGCCGGGCGGAGAGGCGAGGTTCTACATGATGGCGGAGCTTTATTTCGAGACGAGTGACGCGATGATGGCGGCGCTGGTCAGCCCGGAGGGCAAGGCGGCGGCGAAGGACGTGATGGGGTTCGCCGGCGACATCCTGCACATGATGTTCGCGGACGTCGATCGCTAGGGCCCGGCCGGCAATCTGGGGCGTGATGCTCCCAGTGGTTCACATCCGTGTTGCGCCGGAAATGGAGGGAGCAACAATGGCGATCATCTATGCTTGTGACCGGTGCGGGCAGAAGACGACGAAGGCCGGCGAAGTGAAACGATACGTCATTACCGTCGCACACGAAGCGCCGGTTTACGAATGTACGACGGACTTGTGCGACAAGTGCATCGAGACGGCCTGGCGGGCGATTCAGGATCAGTGCTTCCGCACCGACCGGCACAGCTCGTGACGCCGCCGTTCACGGCATGGGGCGGACGGCGGGCCGGCACCGCCCGCGATGCGCGACGGTTGAATACGTCGACGCAGGGGTATATGCTGGTGTGTTGCCGGAGCGCGTGTCGGGGTTGACGATGGCCCACCGATGCAGGAACGAGCGAAGTTCGTGGAGCGAGCGCCCGGCGTTCACGCTGATCGAGTTGCTGGTGGTCATCGCCATCATCGCGCTGCTGATCGCGATTCTGCTTCCTTCGCTGGAGGCGGCCCGCCGGCAGGCCAAGAACGGCGCCTGTCTCTCCCAGATCAAGAGCATCGCCACCACGAGCCGCGTGTACGCCTCGGAAGACGAGAGCGGGTACGCGGTTCCGGTGCACCCCCTGCAATACCGGCAGACGCCCGACGATCCGACGTTCATCGGGGCGTATGAATGGGGGGGCAAGAGCGGGATCGGGCGCGACACCTACGTCACCGAGTACGCGGGGACGCCGTTAGGAAGCAAGTACGGTACGGCGGCCGGTTTCGGTCCCGCGAGCCGGCCGCTCAACGATGTGCTCTACAAGGGGGGCTTCGTCGAGCACGGGCGGGTGCGGGAGTTCGAAGGACTGCCGGCGGACCGGGGTTTCGACCGGATCGGCGCCTTGCGGGACACGCAGCTCGAGCTGGGTCTGTTCAAGTGTCCGGGGGACGACGGTCCGCCGCGCGGGGCCCACTGTCCGGACTGGCTCGCGCACGGCGAGCGGTCGTCGTACGACCACTTCGGCAACAGCTATGCGGCCAACGTCTTCATGATCTGGGCGGTCGGGGGAGAGCTGCGCAGCAACTCGCCCTACCTGCGGCCCGTATCGCGCGTTCCGACGCCGGCCCGGACGTTGTACTACGAGGAGAACATCGGTCGCTGGGCGTGGGCCACGCGACGGGAGCACGAGGAGTGCCTTTGGATCGGCAAGGGTGTTGATCCGGGCCCGACGAAGACCATGCGCGGCTGGCACGGCCGGGATTGGACGTTCAACCGGGCGTTCGTGGACGGGCACGCGGCGACGCAGCGAATCCTGCTGGAAGGGACGCGGGATGAGGAAGGATACTGGCGGCACTACGAGAACGAGGCACTTTCGGAGTATCCGCCGTTCACGTGCTGCGGCGACCTTAAGCCGCCGAGTTGTCCGACCGAGGGATCGTTCAGCCGCTACCGGTGCATCATCGTTCGCGGCAAGGGGTGGCAGAAGGACACGCTCCCGGCGTCACTGGTGTGCACCGGATTGAGCCCGAATCTGACGGCGCGGGCGTCGTATGAGGATTGCGTCAACACGGTCCGGTGACGGGGTCCGGTCGTGGCGTGGGGCCGGACCAGTCCCGCGTCGATCAGCGCAACGGTCCACTCGTGCGTGCCGACTCGTTCCCTTTCCCATCTTGCCAAGCTGCGAATTTTCCGCTGGCGGGCGTGAGCAGTTGCCGTTCAACTGCGGGGTAACAGTCGGCAAGGGGGGCTGTGGAGCGCCCCGCGCTGCGGCACTGCCGACGGGTGGCCCGATCGCAGGTGGTCCGGTCGGGTCCCGGTTCGTCGAAGGCCGGGACCTCATTTCGTGAGTGACGCAGCGATCGAAGGAACCTTTGAAAGGAGCAGATCATGGCGTTTGGCGAGGGTGCGAATTGGGACGGGCAGGATCCGGCGGATCCGGACGGGTTGACGTTCGACCTGACGGTTTCATCGACGCCGGCCACGGGTGTGGTGCGTATCGAGTTCGACGGCAGCCATTCGCGTGCCAGCCTCGCCGCGAACCTGGCGGCGGAATGGAACGCGCGTGGACCGATCGAGCACGTCGTCGCGGTTCCGGACGGCAACCTGACGGCGTTCTTTCTGGTCGGACCGCTGGGCGACGGCACGCACGAGATCACATCGATGGGGGCGACCTTCGACGGGAAGCCCAGAGCGGAAATGGCCCCGACGGTCGATTCGCAGAACAACCCGGGGCTGAGCATTTCCCGGGTTGCCGTTCAGATCGGCTCATCGAGCCAATCGCAATCGATCTCGGCCAAAGGGGTTCTCCGAACCGCGTCGTCGGGGGACGACAGGAGGACGGCCACGCGGAAGGCGAGCGCGTAGCGCGCGACGCATTCCGATGTGTGCGTGTGGTCGTCGCCGGGCCCCGTTTCCGGTCAAGGGACACGGGGCCCGGTCTCCGTCGCAACCGTGAAGGTGCGGTGCGCTACGGTGCGCCGAGCCGCGTGAGGTGCCACCGGGCAAGGTCGTACTCGTCGAAGGCGTGAAGGACAGGGTCGGCGGCGCGCTCGAAGTGTCCGGCGGCCTCCTGTGTTCGGCCGTCGACGAGGGATTTTGCGCCGAGGTAGTAGTGAGCCTGGGGAACATCGGTTGGGTCGCCCAGCCTGGCGAGCCCGGCGAGATGGTCATCGGCGGCCTGGCGTCCCCGCCACACGTCGATCAAACCGGTCACCCGGCGGTCGCTTTTGGCCGCGGACTCGGCGGCGGCCAGTGCGTCCTCCGCCGCTTCGCGGTCGCCGGGCCCGTTGCGGAGCATACGCATCTCCCAGATCCACAGGTAACACTGGGCCCCCCGGTCTCCTTCGAGGGATGCGGCGCGTTCGAGATCGTTTATAGCCCCGTCAATGTCGCCCGCCATCCATCGGGTTACGCCCCGGCCCTTGTAGGGCTGCCCGTTGTCGGGGGCGAGGGCCACCGCGCGATCATGGTCTTCGAGGGCCGTTTCGTAGCGGCCTGCGATGCGTCGCACGCGGCCGCGGTTGTGGAAGTCCCGCGGGAGGTCCCAGGTCAGCGCGTAGCTGGCGAGGGCGAGTTCATACTGCTGCGCGGCGGCTTCGAAGTGGCCCTTTTCGAGATTGGCGAACGCGCAGGTCCGCAGGGCGAGGGCGTTGTGCGCGTCGAGCGTCAGGGCGGTCTTGCAGTCGGCCTCGGCGGCGCGTTTGTCGCCGGCCTGCTGACGGAGTTTGGCGCGCAGAGCGAAGGCGTTGCCATTGGCGCCGTCGAGCTCGATGGCGCGGTTGCAGATCCGCAGTGCCCGCGCCTGCTCCTCGGGGCGATTCGCGTAATCGCGCATGGGGACGCTGGCCTCGAGCAGTTCGAGGGACACTGCCAGGCGATCGCGTTCTCGGCCGAGCGACCAAGCCCGCGCCTCGGTGACGGCGCCTGCGGCGGTGAGGATGGCCAGCAGCGCCGCGGCGGCGAGCGAACGAGGGCGTCTGCGGACGAACTTGTAGAGGCGATAAACGGCACTCGGTGGGCGGGCGAGAATCGGTTCATCGCGCAGGTATCGCTGGATGTCGTCGGCGAGAGCGAGCGCCGACTGGTACCTCCGTTCGCGGTCCTTGGCCAGCGCGGTATGGACAATGTTCTCCAAGTCGCCGCGCAGAGAGCGGTTGACCGAGCTGAGACGGGTGGGCGGCTGCTCGCAGATGATTCGGGGCGCTTCGGCGAACGGCGCGCTATCGAGGTCGTAGGGGAACCGGCCGGTCAGAAGCTCGAAGAGTACCACGCCGAGGGCGTAGATGTCGCTGCGGATATCGAGGTCGTGCGGGTCCGCCTGGCACTGCTCCGGGGACATGTACTTCAAGGTGCCGACCATCTCTCCGTAGCAGGTTTCGAAGGTCTTGGGATCGACGCTGGCGTCGATGGAGCGGGCCACGCCGAAGTCGATGACCTTCACCTGGCCGCTCGCGTCGACGAGGATGTTGCCCGGCTTGATATCGCGGTGGATGATTCCGCGCTGGTGGCCGTGATGGACGGCGGCGCAGACGTCGATGAAGAGCCTGAGCCGGGCGTGAATGGACAACTGTCGCTGGTCGGCGAATTCGACGATCGATTTGGCGCTGGCGATGTACTCGAGGGCGAAGTACGGCGCCCGCTGCCCGCCCTCCTCGTGCCACCCGGCATCGTAGACGTGAGCGATGCCGGGGTGTTGCAGTCCGGCGAGCACCTGGGACTCGTACTCGAAACGGCGCAGCGCCCGGCCCGAGGTGACGCCGCGTTTGAGCACTTTGATGGCGACCGTCCGTCGCGGGTGTTCCTGTGTCGCTTCGTAGACGGTTCCCATCCCGCCGGAGGCGATGACACGGGTCACGTTGTAATGAGCGATGCGACGCGGAAAGCTGGCGGCCAGGGTCTGGACGGCCTGCGTGATTCGCTTGTCGTTCGGCGTGCGCGGGGTCTCGGGCGTCTGGCGGCTGAGGGCCTCTTCCCGCGCCGCGTCGATAAGCGGGGTTTCGCGATCTTCACCGGCGCCGGGCCGGTCGGTCGGGTCCATGGGTGCTTCTCCGTTGCGGTCGGTCGGCGGCGCGGCGTGCGGCCGGCCCGGTTCTTCCAAACCCCCTAGTCTTCCCGCAGAGTGTCGGCCCGGCTCACGCCCCGTCGGTGAAGAAATCCGCGGCCCCACCCAGCAGCTTCTGCAACTGCTGATGAGCCCTGGTGCGCAACATGTAGGTGGCGCCGGTGCTGCGGGCCAGCTTCTCGGCAACGACGTTGATGTCGAGCGCATCGAGATCGTACCACTGCACGACCTGCCGATAACTTTCCGGCAGCCGGGCCATGGCCCGATCGAGGAGCGCGCGGGCTTCGATGCCGGCGGCCCGTCCGCTCGGGCTGGTACCGGATGAACTGAGTGCGTACACCAGCGCTTCCGCGGAGCCGATCGGCTGGTCCAGATCGACGCGGTTCTTGCGCCCCCCCCTCTTCACGGCCTCGAGCATGCGGGTGGCGTCGCGGAGGTTGCATTGGGCGAGCTTGCAGAGCCAGCCGGAGAAGGACCCGTCGGCGTCCGGATCGAACTGTGTGATGTCGAGGAAGGCATCGGTGTAGGTCTGCTGCATCACGTCGTCCTCGGACAGGACGGAGCGCCATTTCGCGGGAATACGGCCGGAGATGGAGGCCCGCACGGCCGCGCCGTGCTGCTTGAGCAGGCCGCTCAGCGCAGCCTCGCTCCCGGCAACGGCCTGGTGCAACAGTGATCGATCTTCCGGATGCATGCTCGGCCTCGCCGGATCGCGGACACGGTCCCGGAAAGCTGGGGTTGCGCCGACGCGTTCACGTCCCGGCGGACCGTCGACCCGCGGTTGACGTTCGCACCACGCAGACAGGACAACGCGTCCGCACCGCAATGTGCCGGGTGGTCGGGCGGCCAAAGGCCGCATTCTAGGACCTTTGCGTGTTGAATGCAACGATGTGCGGGTCAACCAAGCTGCTTGGAGTCCTCCAATGGCGCATGGGGGGTGTCGGCGGGGGCGGCGGCCGGATCGACTCGGGCGTTTCATCGGTCCGGGGCGCATGCGATCGAGTGGTCAAGCTCGACTCACAGTCGGCGTAAATTCTGCTAGGATGGCGGCCTATGGACCCCGACAAACCACAAGCCCCTGCCGCGCATAATGCGAAGCGAGTCGGCCCGGCCCGCCGGCATGCGGCGGGGGCGGAAACCGCCGTTCGACACAACGTCTCGATCTCCAACCGATGAGGATCACGGTATGTCTGACTTCCCAAGAGCACAACCGCCCGAGTCGTTCGAGTTCAAGAACATCCTCTACAAAAAATCAGGGCATCGGGCCACGGTGACCATGAACAGGCCCGAGGTGCTGAACTGCCTGGACTGGCCGACGCTTCGCGAACTGCACCGGGCGTTCGACGACGTTTCCTGGGACGACCAGATTCGGGTCATGGTGCTGACCGGGGCGGGCGATCGGGCGTTCTGCACGGGAGCGGACCTGAAGGAGCAGGCCGAGGAATGCCTCGACAAACCCAGTGCGTACTGGAAGTGGATGGAGGCCTTCATCCAGGTCCACGAGAAGCTGCGCAACATCGGCAAGCCGACGGTGGCCCGGCTCAACGGCATGGTGATCGGCGGCGGGAACGAGATGAACATGTCGTGCGATCTGGCGATCGCGGCAGACGACATCTTCATCCGGCAGGTCGGCGCGGCGCGGGGCAGCGTCGCGGCCGGTGGGGCGACGCAGTTTCTGCCGCTCATCGTCGGCGACCGCCGGGCGCGGGAGATTCTGTTCCTTTGCGAGGAGATTCCGGCGGCGAAGGCGCTGGAGTGGGGCCTGGTCAATCAGGTTGTCCCCCGCGATCAACTCGACGCGGCGGTGGATGAGATGTGCTCGAAGCTGATCGACAAGCTGCCGGAGTGTACGCGTTACACCAAGCAGCAACTCAACTTCTGGCGAGATCTTTCTTGGCATCTGACGATCGGGCACGCTCGCGACTGGCTGGCGATCCACAACCTCGCGCCCGAGGTCCACGAGGGAATCAAGGCCTTCGGCGAGAAGCGGCCGGTGGATTACGCGGCGGTCCGTAGAGCGCAAGGGAAGTAATCCTCGCGTGACATGATTCCTCATTCACGTCCGGCGTACGGGGGCCAGGTCATCAGGCGGAGGTCGTCGACCGGGCCGCCTACGGTGAAGTGGTAGAGCGTCTGGTACGCGCGCCCTTTGAGCCCGAACAGGTCGTGGGTCGGATCGTCGAAGAAGCAGCCGATCCCCGTGCTGCGGATACCGGCGGCCTCGGCTTCGAGGTAGAGCACCTGTCCGATCATTCCCGTTTCCCAGTGCAGGCGCCGGTAGAACCAGCCGCCGTAGCGGCGAAGCGGTGCCTCAAAGTCGGCCATCATGGCGACCGCGAACGCACCGTCGGCGGCGATATCCTGGCCGCAGCTTACCTGCGCTGCGGCGCGGCGGGCGTCGCCCTCGAGAAGTAGATACAGGGGCAGAGACTCCGGACAGCCGGGCGGCTTCCGCCACGCGAACGATGAACGCGTGGCAGCTCGCAGCGGCTCGGCTTGGTCCCGCGAGCGGACGAGGAAGTACAGGCCCGGCGACAGGCCGTCGACGCGGTGAACGAACAGGCCCAGGTGAACGCATACCGGCGGCCCGAGGGCGGCCCACGGCGCCCGGTCGAACCTCGGGAGCACGCGGTCCATCATCAGGAAGAGCTGGCGCGCGGTGATCGAAGTTCGCCCGTCCATGGCGACGGCGCTTCGGCGCCGGCGGATGATCCTGCGGGCCGGGATGGGTGGACGATCGATGGGAAGCGGCTCGGCCCGATGGGCGGCTTCGTGGCCTTCGACGCTCCGGGTCTTCGGTTTGATGCAGGCCGCCGCGGTGTCGTCGATCAGGCTCCAGTCATCGTGTGAATCGCTGAGACGGTTGGCACATCCGACCCACGATCCTGATGCGATCCGTTCGACGGCGTCGCCGGGCAGGTCGTTGGGGAGGTCCTGCGGCAAGCGGGCGCACGGACAAATCGCCACGATCGCGTCGGCGTGCTCGCGCTCGGCGTGACGGAAATCACCGGCGCGGTCCAGGCCGAGCAGCCGCGACAACGCGGCATCGCTGATGCCTCCAAGGTGATGGGTGGTCCAGCCGTGGGCGGCGGCCGAGAGCGCGACAGCGGCCAGAGCGTGTCCGGCGTCATGTTGGCAGTAGCGGTAGGCCCGCTCGCCGTACTTCCACGCTTCGCGCCAGTGGATCGAGGTGAGTCCGACGAATATCGTGCCGGGTGGGAAGCCCGTGGCGAGTTGGTTCCAGGTTCCGAGGGGGAACTCGGTGCGGCGCTCGAGGGCGTGCTCTTTCGGTGCGTAGTGATACACCCCGGCCACCTGATTCAGCCCATCGATCGGCCCGGCGAGCAGGTAACCTTCCGTTGGGTGAAGGTTGCCGCTAGAGGGGTTGATCCGCAAGGCCCAGCGCGAATTGCCGAATTGTTTCCATGCCGACAGGCCGAGCGAATACTCGAACAGTGCCGAGATCGTCGCGAAGCAGACCGGCTGCGCTGCGACGGATCCGGTTTGGTAGAGGTCGTCGTAGGCGGGCAACTCGGCGGGTTCCGCGCCGGACAGCTCCAGCCGAAGGAGCGGGGCCGGCTCGTACCGCCGAAACGGGTCCGGCTGGTTGGCCCAGTCCATGTACCCGAGCGAACGGGCGAAGCGGTGGAAGTGATGCTTCGTCTCTTCGTGATAGGTTACGGCGAGCTCCCACGATTCCATCGCGCGACATTGTATGCGTTTCCGGCCTGTTTGCGCTCGGGTACGTCGCCGTGGTCGGCCGGTCCGGCGTAGCGGTAATCGGCGGCCAGCGTCTTGAGCATGGTCTGGAAGACGGGTGCCACCTGTGCCGCATAGACGGCGTTTCCGCGAACATCAAAGTGGGCATCGTGAGGCCAGCTCAATGAATCGAAGTCGGCAACCGCGCCGACGTCGGACCATGTCGGCAGGCCCAGCGTCCGACACCGGTCGCGCTCGGGCGGCGGCAAGTGACGCCTGTAGAAGACCGCGAGGGGGATACCGGCCCGAGCGCATGCCACGCGCATCGCTTCGAGGATGTCGGCCGGGTCGTGCTTCTCCGTTCCCTGCGCTTCAGCCCGGCGGATGTTGGACTGCCCTACCTTGCCGACAAGGTGATTCAGCATCCGCGCGACGTAGGAGGCTCGCGGGATCAACTCCCGGAGGGACGGGGCGCGCCCCGATTCGCGGGCGGCGCGTGCGTGGAGCGTTTGCGGGTCGCTCGCTTCCCAGATCGTATCGTCCTTGGTTACCATCCGAAAACGCTCGGCGCCGATACCCAGCCGCTCGTGGTCGCACCAGAGGACGACGACGTCGGGATGGAAGGACAAGACGCGCGTCTCGACCAGTTTCCGTATGTTCCAGGGCAGGTAGCCGTCGACGCCGAAGTTGAGAATCTCGACCTGGCGGCCGTCGATCGGCGAAAGACGTTGCTGTAGTTGGACCGCCCACGTCTCTTCGACCGGGACCTGGTTGGCGGCCAGCAGCGAGTCGCCCACGAGGGCGACGCGATACACACCGGCCGGCTTTTCGAGGGAGAACGACGGGGCATGGAGGCCGTGCTCGTTGATTGCCAGCAGTGCGTCGTAGTCCGTTCGCCGGAACCGACCACGATGTCCGGGCCGGTAGCGATATCCGCATTCAGGGTCGAAAACGTGCGGTGGTGGATAATAGCCCTGCGGCGCTGCGTCGCGCAGCGCGGTCATCAGCCCGCCAGCGTCGGCCGACCGGGCCGCCAGCCGGAGACCTGCCTCCGCGACGAGGAAGGACGCACAGACCAGCGTGAGGGCGGCGTCGGGGCGGATGCGGCGGGACACGGGGCGGATGCGGCGGCACACGCCCATCCGGGCGTCAAAACTGGAAGTAGATGAACGGTGCATCCGCCTGTCCTCCGGTGCTCAAGAGTATCGCCCCCAGCGTCAGGTAAAGAAGGAGGCGATGTCCGAAGTGGAACTCCCGTGGACCGAGTTCGCGGTCGGCCCGCCGGCAGGGCCACTCATACACGACGAAGAGGGCCGCGAAGTTCAGGAACGGCAGCGCCTCGGGAAACGGGAACGGCAGCGGGCTCGATGCGACGGCGGCAGACGCCACGTCCCACTCGAAGTATGTCAGATCCGAGAGGCTGCCGATGCGAAAGAGAAACCAGCCCAGCAACACGCCGTGGAACACGACGAGCCCGTAAACTAACGTCAGCAGGCTGTTTCCCCGCGTCTGCGGTGTTGTGGCGTCCGCGCTGACGCCGGAGGGCGCGAAGCGGCGCTCGAGCGCGAGGAACGTTCCATGCAGCAAACCCCACATTACGAACGCCCAGGCCGAGCCGTGCCATAGGCCCGCCAGCGCCATCACCACCAGGACGTTGACGTACGTTCGTCCCGACGAAACCCGGTTCCCGCCCAGCGGAATGTAGAGGTAGTCGCGGATCCACGTGCTGAGCGAGATGTGCCAGCGTCGCCAGAAGTCGCTGAACGACCGGGCCAGGTAGGGCTGGCGGAAGTTGATCATGAGGTTGAAGCCGAGCATCGCGGCCACGCCTCGCGCCATGTAGGAATACCCGGCGAAATCGCAGTAGATCTGGATCGCGAAGCCGAGGGTCGCAGCGTACAGCGCGGCCAAGCCGTGCCCGGCCGGGTGGGCGAAGGCCGCGTCCACCTGCGGCGCCACCTCGTCGGCGATGCCGATCTTCATCACCAGCCCCAGCGCGAACAGCCAACACCCTTGCGAGATCAGCGCCGCGGTCTGCCGCCGGGGCCGGACGATCTGCCCCAGCAGCCGCGTGCTCCGTTCGATCGGCCCGGCGACGAGTTGCGGGAAGAAGGCGACGTAGAGGGCGAAGTCGACGAAGCAGGAGAGCGTCCGTCCGATCGCGCTGCGGACGGTCGGACCGAAGTCGGACGGGAACTGAGCACCCGTCTCGCCGCGGTAGACGTCGATCGTGTAGCTCATGGACTGGAAGGTGTAGAAGGAGATGCCGACGGGGAGGATCAGGGCCGGCACGTGAACGGACACGTCCAACCCGGCCGACGCGAGGAGGTTCACGAAGCTCTCGACGAAGAAGCCGGCGTACTTGAAGGCTGCGAGGATGCCCAGGTTGACGACGATGCTGACCGCAAGCCACACTTTGGCCGGGCCGCGGCGCGCTTCGATAGTTCCGCCGACGAGGAAGTCTACGAGGGTGGATAGCAGGAGCAGCCCGAGGAACCGCCAGTCCCACATGGCGTAGAAGAAGTAGCTCGCGGCCAGCAGCCAGACGTTCTGTGCCCGCCGGCGGAGAAGCGGATAGACCAGCAGAACGGCGACGAAGAAGAGCAGGAAGTCAAGGCGATGAAACAGCATCGGGGCGATCCGTGCCCGCGAGCGCACTTCCGGCGCGGCCGCATCCGTGCGCCAGCGCTGAGCCGGTTTAGCCCGCCAGCTTGTCGATCTTCGCGGCCAGGATGAAGTCGCTCTCGGTCAGGCCGTCGATCTTGTGCGTCCATATATCGACGCGGACCTTGCCCCAGGTGAGGTAGATATCGGGATGGTGAGCCTGCTGTTCGGCGACGGCCCCGATCCGGTTGACGAAATCGAGGGCCGTGGCGAAGTCGGGGAACGCGAACGTGCGGGTGAGGTGGTGGTTCCGTTCGGTCGACCAGCCGGAAACCTCCTCGAGGAGTTGGGCGACACGGTCGGGGGCGAGCGGCGGCACGCCTCCCTTGCACGGAACGCACTCTTTGGCGGCGAGGTCGGACATCGTGATTCTCCGTGGCATGGCGTCGGCACCGGCCCGGCGAGTCGGCCGGCGCCCGCATGCGACCTAATAGAAAAAGCGACGGCCCCGCGAGCGTGCGAGCCCGACCGACGCGGCTCGAACCCGCATGCGGACTTATACGCTCGCGCGCGCCGCCTGTCCACCGGCGGACCTTCAATGGGCGCGGGACAGGTGGCCTGACCCGGGCGGGTGCTGTCGGCGCGGGCCGGCGGCTACGACTTGCCGCCTGCCGCGACCGCGGCGGACACGTTTGACTTCGCACGGCCGGGGCCGTACCGTCATGGCCCCCTGCGGGGCGTAGCTCAGCTTGGCTAGAGCGCAGCGTTCGGGACGCTGAGGTCGCAGGTTCAAATCCTGTCGCCCCGATTGGGTTAGCCCACGACCGTCTTTCGGGGCGGTCGTGGCGTTTCCGGGACGCGTGGGTGGCGAGTTCTCGATCGGGTTGCGAGCGGCCACTGCGGCTGCATTCCGACGGGGCGGTGGCGGCGGAGTCGCAGTCCGGCTGCGAGCGCCCATCGCAACCGCGTTCCATAGGACGCCGGCAACCCTGTTTCCACAGCGCGTAGGCCGCCGGATTCAGAGCCATTTCACCGCGCTTCTTTGATGGCCAAACGGTGATCCGCTCCACGTAGGTTCCGATCACATCACGCGTCCGGTCATTTCGCATTCCAGCCATTGCGGCCTGAAGGCCGGCCAGTTGCGCTCGGGCCCATGTCCTCAGCGCGCCGCCGTCTGGATTGGCCTTCGGGCGCCGCGCCGTGTGCAGCTCATGTTCGAGGCACTCCTTGCGGAGCCGAAGCTGGGTCAGCCGGTCATTGAGCATCACCAAGTTGGCTGCGTCGATGTTCATGGTGAGGGCCGTGACCAAGTCGCTGATCTGCTTGATCTCGCGGGCGATACGATCGGCGTCTGGGGCGCATGAGGTCTGCTGCGCGACGGACTCGACGAACCGCTTGATGGCTGCATCGACTGCATCCTCGTCCAGCAGAACGATCTCCTGGAGCTTGCCGAGCACCCAGGATTCCAGTTGCTCAGCCCGGAGCGTGGACGGGGTCGAGCAGATGGTCTTGCCGTGTGATCGTCGTCCCGCGCACGTGTAGTAGTTAGTGATGACCTGTGCTCGACCTTCGATGCGGCCCTTGCGCCGCGGGTCGCCCCAGAACTTGTGACCACAGTCGCCGCAGACCAGCACGTCCGTCATTAGCCAGCGGCGATTGCGATGGCCGGCGCCGCCGATGGCCCGCCGCCGTTTGGCCACGAGAACCTGAACCTTCTCCCAATCCGCTGACGAGATGATGGCGGGCACCGCGTCGGGTATGACGATCCAATCTTCCTTTGGCGTCTTGACGACCTTGGCTTCGCTGGCCTGCCGCTGCCGCTTCTCGGTACGCCCGTTCTGAACGCGGTAGAACTTGGCTTCGGTCCGACGATTCCAAACCAGGTCGCCGCGGTACGTCGGGTTCTCCAGGATTGCCTTGATCGTCGTGAAGCCCCAGATGTCGCGGATCGGGCCGGGGATTCCCTTGGCGTTCAGGTCGGCTGCGATGGATGCGAAGCCGATGCCGTCCAGGCACATCCGGAAGATATCTTTCACGATTTGCACACGCTGAGCGTCCGACAGCACGAGCCGCGCCTTGCACTCCTTGCCCGGCTTGGACAGCGACTGGCCCTTCTCGTAGCGGGCCTGGAGCTTGCCGTTTTTGTCGTACACCTCACGCACGCCGCCCCGGCAGTAGCGGATACGGAACAGCACTGCACCGTCGGGGGCGAGCATTTCCCGATCATACCCATACGGCGCAGCTCGCCCGGGATCGGACTCGGCCATCACCGAACTGATCTGGCCACGCAGTGTGTTCTGCGACAGGCTGATGGAGTATTGGCGGTTCTGGAACTGCTTTACGGTGCGCAGGACGTCGCCGTCGATGCCGTCACGGGCGAGGTAGTCCTCGGTGACGCTGAGCAGCGTGACGCCGGCCTTTCGCAGCAGGTAGCGATAGTGCTCGGTTTCGGTCACGTCGCCGCGTGAGAAGCGGTCGGAGTTCCAGACGATGACGGCACGGAACTCGTGGCGCTGGGCGTCAACGATCATCTGCTGGAAGCCCGGGCGCTTGTCGGCGGACGTGCCGCTGATGGCGTCGTCGACGTACTCGCGGACAACGTCGTACCCGTGCTCGGCGGCCCACAGGGCGATCTCCTTCTGCTGATCGCCGAGGCTCTGCTCCTGGCGGTCCGTCGACCGCCGCAGGTACCCAACGGCGGGCGTTCGGATGTTGTTCGCAGCGGTCAGGTTCTCGTTTCGCTTCTCGCTCAAAGCCGATGTCCAAACTTGGCGGTCGACCTCGCGGCCGACGAGCAACCCTCTACCTCCGACGCGCCGGGGAATCCACTCCGGTTTCTGCCCCGTCCGGCGCCTCCCGAGGGCGGCGTGGCCAGCCTCGGGGTTTCCATTCAGCCGCCAGCCAGGCAGCCAGCGCCTCGGCGCGACGCGCCCAGCGCTCGACGCTTTCCGGTGTCGCCTCACCCGTGGCAACGCGCATCGCAAAGGAGCCAACGCACTCCAAACCCTCTTGCCCTTCGGCGTCATGCAATCGGAGCGTGAGTGCCGTCGGGTTGGTCAGCGGGACCGGGGCCGCATGGTCGCACACGCCGTCATCGGGGCTCGCAGCCGTCCGGGTCATCGCGTCGGCACCGCCTTTCCGACGCGGCTGCTCGCTCCGACCGATCGCCGAAGGTGCTGAACTTCGGCGAGCGGCAGCAGCGCCCGCAGCTCACCAATGCGGGCCTTCAGCGCGTCGATCTCACGTCGGATGGACGCCGGGTCGGGAAGTCGTGGCGTTCTGATGCTCATGGCGCTCGGACTCTACGAGCGCCTTGCCATCGGAGTCCACGTACAATTGACGGGCACTTGAGGGGCAGTTGTCGGCAGGGCAGGGGCTACAGCATTCGATAGCCCTTCTTGCCCGTACGCAGACCGGGCTTGTCGATGGTACGTTGGATAGGCCTTGGCAACCGGCCATAGATGCGGGAAGGCCTCTCGCCGCACGCGCGCTCCAGGGATTGCGCGAGAATTGGCTTGCCCTTTCTTTTCTGGAGTTCCTCAAGAAAGACAGCGTCGTTCGCGCCGGTCAGTCGATACTCCTCGCCGTCGAGCCGTGCCAGATCGTCGCCGGTGTCAGAGCGGATGATCTGTAGACGCTCCCAGGCCGGTTGCACCGGCTTCGATTTACGGCCGCCTGCTGCCCCTCTTGCTTGTCTTGCACCCCCGCCGTTCGTCGCCATCGCTCGATCGAGCCATTCAAAGCCCGCAGGCTCCAGAAGAAAGTGTGGACTCGGCACATCGGACATCCACGCGACGGGCCCAAGCCGCCCATCGGCCGTGAAACGGAGGTACGGCTCGCGCTCGCCCGAAGGCCGCCATGGGACCGAGAGTGTGCGCTCGACTGTTACCACCCGACCGTCCGCGGTCAGGTAGTGGACGGGCCAATCGTTCGCGTCCAGATGCTTAAACAGGGAGAACGAATCCAAGGTTGCCTCGGTCACAACGATCAGGCGGCGGTGACGGAGTTCGTCGATCCAGCGTCCCCAATCGGATGACGCACCCTTCCCTGTCCACAAATGGTCGGCCTGCATGATGGCATTCGGAACGCCTGGTACTTCCGAAAAGTACAGGGACCAGGGGCATCCAAAGGGGCCGGGCGGACGCCGGACCTGGACGCCGGGAAACACCTGGTAGCGTCGAATGCTGGAAAGAAACCAGGCAGGAAACGTCGAGGCGGCCGTTCGTTTCCGTCGCGCGCGTTCGGCTTGCGAATCCGTGGGCATTGCGAATCGGCTTGTCCGAGGCCGGTCCCGGCCGCCACGGCTACGCTCCGCCGCAGCCATCGCCACCGCTCATGGGCAGCCAGCCTGCCGTCCGGCTCGAGCATAGTATCGCAGATGTCAGAACGGTTCGAGTCGCGTTCCGCCCGCGAACGCAACCCCGCGTAAGCCAGATCGGGGTGTCAACCGCGAGAGGTCGAGAGTTTTCGACGGGGGCGCGGTCGTAACCGTGGGGGTTACGATCGGGGCGGCGTATGCGGCGATAAGAACAGAGAGCGCGGCCACTTGGCGGGTAGCGCGCAACGTCGCGTCGTTGGCGGACTTACGACGATCGCGTTCGGCGACGATTCCGCGTCGGGCCGTCAACAAGAAAGCCGCCGGATTTCGCGGCGGCGGGGCGACCTCCCCGCGTCCGCCGCACACGGGAACTCCTCTCGGATAAGATGGCAGTTTTGGCAGGTTTGTCAACCCCCGAGAATCGCGCAACGTCAGGTATCGTCGGAGGTTAGAGCGTGGCAGTCCGTTGAACCCTGACAAGCAGATGCCAACTTGGCGAGGCCAGACGATCACGTCCGGTGAGGTCGACCGCCGTCCGAAACGCGGCATCTGGTGCTGTACTCCAAAAAAAGCAGCGGCGAGGACAGCACGGTGCCGGGCGACATCAAGGCTCTCGTCCCGCCGGTCATTTTATCCGCCGGACGTGGTCGCGGATCCTGTACGCACCGAGCGCTAGCGCACCTCCAGGATGCCCCGCTCGCGGAGGAACGCCAACGTGAGGGCGACGTTCGTAAAGGTCACGTCGCGGCCCGCGTCGCGTTCGTACTCAAGCAGCGAGTCGAGCGTGAAGCCGTCGGCCCCGAGCTCCTCGGCCGCGTGGGCGATCTGCTCGAAGGCCGCCCGCGGGCAGCGGTGGTCGTAGGGCCTCCCCCGCCGCGGGACGACGTGGCGAATGAGGTGGTCACCCTCGACCTCGAAGGTCTCATCTCCCGGGGTCGCCGCGCTCATCGGACAACTCCCCCGCTCGGACGGATCTCGAAGTGACAAACCCACAGCTCGCCGCCGTCGTTCCGCCGGTCCTCCAGGCGGTCGCCCGCGGTCACCTCGATGAGGTAGAGCCAGCCGTCGTCGTACTCGGCCGCCGTGATGATGCCCTCGCACTGGCCGACGAAGTGGTCGCTGCGGACGGCGACCCGGGTCCCGTCAGCCAAGCGCGGCGGGCGTTGGTTCCGGGCCGTCATGCCTCACGCTCCCTTCCCGGCGAACGCGAACATCCCGCGGTCGACCTTCTTGAACCGGGCCTCGCGGCCCTTGTCGCGGGCCTCACGCATTATCGCGGCGTACAACGTCGCGTGCGGCGTCTTGCCCGCCGGGCTCTTCCACAGCCCTTGCTCGGCCATCGCGGTAACCAGTTCCTGGGCCCGCATGGGCTTGCCGGCCTTGGCCAGGACCTGGGCCGCGGCGTCCAACGCGCTGACCCGCTTGGCCTTCACCTCGCCCGCCGGCTTATTCGCATCCGACTTCGGCGCCGCCGGTCCCGACGCCTTGGCCTTTTTCGTCGCAGGCGTTTCGCCGGACGCCGGCTTGGCGTCGCTGCCGCCGGCCTCGGTCGTGCCCTGCGCGGGCCCGCCCAGGCGCTGGGCGCTCTTGATACGGATGCGCTTGCCGGTGGCGGTGTTGGTAGCGTTCCAACCCCCGCCGCTGTGGGCGCTGTCGATCCGCACGGTGACGAGCTTGTCGCTCACCTTCGCCCCGTACAGCCCTCCGATCTTCACTTGGTTCTTCTTCATCGCATGTCTCCTCGAATGGGTCCGTGCCGTGTCCACCGGCCTGCGCAGGCCGACGCGACGCGGCGTTCTTCAGCAGGCGATGAGGGCAAGTCGCCGCGAACACATCAAGGGAAAACCCCAACGAAACTCCCGGAATTCCGCAAGTTCCCGATGTCATCCGGTGGCACCGGACGGTGCGCGGCGTGACCGAACCGACCCATGAAGCGGAGTTGAACCGGAACAACTTGTAACGGGTGATGAGCGTTAGTGATCGGCGGGCAACATGGGGTCTCCCGCGAACTTGGCGAGACAGGAGGTACTGGTCCGTGCGGTGCAGCGTTCCGATTAAGCGGGTCGACGGAGCGGTGCTTCTGCGGTTCCACAGCACGGTCCCGTACTATTGGCGGCAGCGGACGGCCCAATCATCCGCCCCCATGACCCGGGGGCATCGGACGGAGTTCGCAAGCGAGCGTCGGGGCGCGGGCCGCATTGCCGGAGTCGGCCAGGACTTGGGCCGCGGCATCAAGGGCGCTGACCCGCTTGGGCCTCTTGTCGCCTGTGGGCTTGTTCGACTTGGCATTGTTGCCCGACGGCTTCGTCGCGCCGTCGCCGCCACCGGCAAGACGCACCTGGCCATCGCCCTGGGCCTGGCTGCGTGCCGGTTGGGCCGACGCGTCCGCTTCTTCACCGCCGCCAACCTGGTGACGCGGTTGGAGGAGGCCCAGAAAGCGTATCAGCTCGATCGCTTCCTGGCCCAGTTGGACAAGGCCGACCTGCTGATCTGCGACGAGCTGGGTTACCTGTCATTCGGCCGATCCGGGTCCACTTTGCATGATGATTACTAGTGAATGTCCGGGTGTGTATGAGGAGGCGGCGCGATGAATGCAGATTCGCTGCCCGTAGCGTTTTGGAAGAAGTGACCGAGCCGCATCGAGGCACTCGGCCCGCGGCGCGCTGTCGTGGCCGCGGGCCCAGACTATCGTCCGTCACCCGCCTGCACGAATCCGTTACCGACCGCGCGCTGGAACACGGGGCCGCCTGCGACGTCGGCCGTACCGTCGAATCCACACACCTCGATGTTGCGAGCCAGCGACGGTAGCGGCTGACGACCGAAACGACTGGGCGATACAGGACTTGGACCTGTGACCTCCTGCGTGTCGAGCAGGCGGCCTTGTTCCAAAACCGCCTTCCTGAGGCCAAGAACGCCGTTTTTCGCCTGAATCTGGGCAAGATGCCAACGCATCACACCGGCGCTCGCCTGGCGCTACGGTGGCCCTGCGTTGGACTTCGGGACGCGTTGACACCAAGGTGACACCAGAATCGCTACAGAGAAGCTCAAATACAACCAGGTTTCCCGCGTCATCAAGCGTCCAAAGCGGCTGGCGCAACGCACGACTCTATGCATTGTCATCCTTGAAGGATCTGCCACACTCGGGGCAAATGAAGCCGTTCAGCCCTCGAAGGGAGTGCCCACAGTTGTGGCACGTCGGCTCGTACGAGGATTTATGACGCTTGACGAATACGTGCACGCGCCACATGGTGCCTGCCGCCGTGACGAAGCCGACACCGATCAGACTCACCCGCATCGCGATGTAAAGCGGCATTTGGATCGAAGGCGCCGGTGGAACTTCCACTTGTGTCGAGTAGATGGAGAGAACGTACAAAAGCGCCGGAATCGCTCCCATCCCGAAGGCAAGCGGGAACGCGAGCAATGACAGTGCGAGGCCCATTGCCTCATATCGAGCCATTCGCCCGGAGCTGCGTAGCATTTTCCCGACGTTCCCGAATCCTACAGTAACAAGATAACCTCCCGCCACAAGTAATGCCATCGCGATATCCTCGCGCATGAAGTGGGCAACAGTTCCGACATCGCGACGGGCTATCGATACTTTGGTATTATATTTAAATAGCACTTCTGCTCCGAGCAAGGTGAGAAGACCGAGCAACAGAGCCCACAAGGATAGTGCGCGGGTCGAGAGTGCGCAGCCATATCTGCGCTTAGTTCCGTCACAGGTGGCGCGGATGAACATTGGCTCCGTGTCTCCAAGGGCATACGCGCCGAAACCCGGGCGCGCGAACTTCTTCTTCCAGAGGCCGGAGGATCTGTTGGCTGATGCCCGCCGTCCGTCGGACCTCGACTATCGATGTTCCGGTCTCCGCCGGCGTCAAGACGAAGATGACCTTTCCCTCCATCAACCTCGACTTCTTAGAGCGCCTAGAAGTACTCATGTTTGAGTCGTCGACAACAGATCACGCAGCACCCGAGCAAGAAGAACGCCTCGTGGAGGTCTGCCCGGGCGTTCGAAGCGGGTCCGCCATCGTCGCCACCGATGCAGCCAATTCCACGTCCGTTCGACGACCCACCTGCGCTGGCGAGCCCGCTCCCGTTTTCGCTGATTCGATGAGGGATAGCCGGGGCGCTGCCGCCGGCCCAGAGGCCAGTCGATGTTCGTGAAAGTCGTACGCTCGATCTGTGTACGGCAAGTCAAAGCGGCGGCGAGGACGCCCGCGCTTACCTTTGGCCGGTGGCACGGCGTCGACAAGCGGAATCGGCCGGGTGATGTCTTGACGGTCGGCCGCCGTAAGCTCAGGCGCGAGCAGGACGCCTCGTGCATCCGTGAGGACATGATGTTTCGACCCCGGTCTGCGGCAATCCGTGGGATTTGGGCTGGCTTTCCCCATCCAACCGCACTGATGCTGGCACCGTCGATCAACGCACGGTCGCAATCGACCCGGTCGACGTCCTGCAATTGCGTGAGCAAGACCCGATCGCGTTTTTCCTAGATGCCAGCCCGCTGCCGCTCCTCCAAGCGGCTCCACAAGGTCATCCCGCAGCAGCCCATCTCTTGCGGGAGGTCTTCCCACGGAATCCCCGTTTTCGGCACGAATCGAAACCCGGTGAACGAGATTCGATCGAGTTCGCGTGCCTGGCCACCCTTGGGACTCGGCTCCCAATGGGGAGGAACAGGCTCGACCAGCGCCCAGACCTCGTCGTCCACAAGCACTCTCGACATGGCATCCTTCTTGATGCAATCTGTCGCACCCTGCGGTATCGAAGCCGTTAATGTATGGAGTCACGAATCGTGAGTGGTTTCAGGGACTCTTAATCGGAGAGCTCCTGGCCAAGCCCAATGATCACCGGACCCGAGCCGATTCTTCTCGCTCCTGCCGGATCCGTTCTCGGAGGGCAGGTCAGCACCCGGCCCCCTTACACCAGGTAACCCGACAGCTCTTCTGGTTGATTTCTTTTAGAGTGATGGCGCCGCTCACACAGCTTCTGTACTGCGCCTCGGCAGCGAGTTGACAGGCCAGCTGCGCGGCAGCGACTTTGGCGGTGCAACTTGCCAAAGCCCTGGCGTGACACCTATACTTCACAAAGCACCAGGCGTATCCAGCTGCAGCGCTAGTGGCACAGACGGCCGAGGAAATGTAAAAGATGTTGTCGCATGACTCCATCTGGGCCCAGAAAGCCTGATCCGCCAATCGCATGCATTCGCGCAGCTTGCCTCCGTCGCATTCGCACGTTCCTGCGCTTACTCCGTTCGCCAGGACCTGGCTCGTGAGTGGATCCCGTGTCCAGCCGAGCGGGTCAGTAATGCTGATTGGATTCTGATCTACGTACCCATAGAGACTCGTCCGCGCATAATCTCGGTTTCCGGCGATATGGCCGGGCGCTGGCCCGACCGCTTCTCGCTGCACAAACCGCCTCATCCCCGGATCATACTGCCTTGCCCGGTTCTGATACTGGCCGATCTCGGCATCGAATGGCAGCCCCTGGTGCCCCCACGGTTGCCCAACGCTCGAGAAGCGCCGGCCGGGGTGGGCCATGTAGCCGTCGTCGAGAGAGGCGAACAGCGTTTCGTCCGCGGAGTCGTAGTCGCCGTCGAAGTCCAGGTCGAGGACGCGGCAGGCGGCCGGTGGGCTACCGCCGCGGCAGGCGCCGCCGGTCTGGATCGCGTCCTCGTCGATGTCGTCCACGTCACCGTCTCCGTCGTAGTCGCCGTAGCCGCATGCCTGATGGACGGTTAGCTCGCCGTAGGGGGTGTACTCGTAGCGCTCGAGGAGGCGGCCGTTGAGGTCGGTGGCGCCGATGACGTTCCAGTTGGCGTCTTGATGGATTTAGAGGTCGCCATGGCCCGCCCGGCGCATCATGACCAGCTCGTCGATGTACTGCGTGCCGTGGATGAACTGCTGGACCATGTTGTTCGAGCCATCCGCCGTCTGGACGATCCGCTGGCCGTCATAGTAGTATACCACGGTTCCGTCGTGCGGGCCAGAGTTTGTACCGACCTTCCAGAGCCGCCGGCCCAGGCGTTGACACCCGACTATGGGACGTGACTGGCGTCGCCTCGAAGGCTGAATGCACGAGGACATAAGAGTACCGCGTCCTACTCGTTGCTGCACTCAACAGCGCCACCGGTCGTCCCCAGGCAGTAGCTGTCAACGGCGACGATGTCGCCGAAGTACAGTCCTCCCGCAAAAACAACAAACGCATTCGGGTTGACGTCGGAAAGCGAGAGATAACACGGCTTCGCGACGCTCCCACTGCTCACCGGAAGTTCGGTCGTGTCCATGAAGCCGATGGGCACCGAGCCAACCGCGACTTGGTCGATAAAGAACCCTAAGTTGGCGGCGACTTCCCAAATCACATCACCTGTCCGGGCAGAGCACACGCCAATCATATCTACGTAACCACCAACATGTAGCTCCGGAGGTTTCGTGCCCGCAATCACGCCGATCGTCGGTAGGGGCGGTGGTGGCGCATCTGCGTCGATGACCATCAGGGCAAAATGCTCGCCGACGGCCAGTAGCCCCGTGCGATTCTCCACTTCAAGGAACTCCGAGGCATCAGGAGTACGAATCGTTAGGCGTAGCGAACCCGCTTCCGGCGGGTCCACCGGTACCAGCGTGCGCCCCAGGGCGTCCGTGGCGGCCAACGGCAGACCTGAAACGCCCCCCACGAAGACCTCGGCGCCGACGACCGCTTCGCGGGTTGCCGCATTCTGCACCTCCAAGACGGTCGTGGTTGGTACGAGAGGGCCAATGAGACAGCCAGGGATAGACGCGGCAACGTAGGTACTGCATGCAATTATCCAATCGCGCTTCGAGGGCGTCAGAAACATTCGGCCCTCCGATGCGAAGCACTTGAACGACCGACCCCAAGTCCCAAATGGGTCAATGCCAACTTATAGACCATGGCGGCCTGAGCTGCGTCCCCCGACAATTAGCCGGTGAAGAGTGCCGAGAAGGTACGCTGATGACATAGGTCGCGCGCGTTTATCGTATCATCCTGCCGCTGCTGATGCCCGGACGCGACTGAATCGAAGATGCAGAACAGGCGCCGGGTCTCTGACCCCAGCTAAACCAAATCCCATAGGTGGCAGCAAATTGTGCCTGCCACTCTAGAGCATTGCACGTCGGGTCATATGGCGGTAGCCCTCGAAGCAAGCATTTGAGCGCTTCGGCCTGATACAAGATGGAATACTGCAGGAAGCCGTAATGACGGTATTGGCAGGCGTGAATACACTCGTGGTCAATTGTGTTGGATAATCTTCCGGCATTCAGATCACAGCACCTGCCCGTCCTGATCTCAATCCGCCAGAAAAAGGGGTTGAATTGCCCGGCGCGATCGGGGCTCATATTCGTATTGATGTAGATCGGAACCGCGTTCACCGAGTTGTAGCGGAAGTTGGATGGACACTGGCAGTTAACGGTCCCGCATCGTGCGAATACGGCGCCACTTGGATCCACGCCGCTGACCGGGTTGTTCCGCACATAATTATAGAGGTTCGGCCCGTCGTGAAACCCGGCCCCGGGTAGTGCCCCGAGCGCCAAGGCATCCCGCTGCATAAACCGCCTCAACGTCGGATCATACTGCCTCGCCCGGTTCTGATACTGCGCGACCTCCGGCTCGTACACCAGGCCCTGATGCGCGAACGGCTGGTTCACGCTCGACAATCGCCGGCCGGGGTGGGTCATGTAGCCTTGGTCGAGGGCGTCGAAGAGGGTGGCGTCCGCGGAGTCGTAGTCGCCGTCGAAGTCGAGGTCGAGCACGCGGCAGGCGGCCGGGGGCGTGCCGCCGAGGCAATCTCCGCCGGCTTCGATGGCGGCTCGATCGGTCGAGTCCACGTCCTGATCGCCATCGTAGTCGCCGGAACCCGTCTCCTGATGGACGGTCAGCTCGCCGTAGGGGGTGTACTCGTAGCGCTCCACGAACTGGCCGTTGAGGTCGGTGGCGCCGATGACGTTCCAGTTGGCGTCTTGATGGACGTACAAGTCGCCGTGGCCCGCCCGTCGCATCATGACCAGCTCGTCGATGTACTGCGTGCCGTGGATGAACTGCTGGACCAGGTTTTCCGAGCCATCCGTCGTCTGGACGATCCGCTGGCCATCATAGTAGTATACCACGGTTCCGTCGTGCGGGCCAGAGTTTGTAACAACCTTCTTCAGCCTGCGCCCCAACCCGTCGAACTCGGCCGTCTGGACGGTGACGGCCCCGGAATCCTCCGAAAACCCCACCTTCACCAGGCGGTTCCAGGCGTCGTAGACGTAGCGGAAGGTCTTGTCGTCCACGAGGTTGCCGGCGTGGTCGTAGATCGGGCTGACGCTGGTGGAGTCGAAGGACTCGTCCCAGACCAGGTCGTCTCCGGCCTCATCCAAAAAGAAAATGTCCGCACCGCAGCGTTTGGCCCGTTTCTTCAGTTGGGGATATTCCTGCGACTTCCAGGCCTCGACGGCTTCGGGATCACGCTCATACGCACGACGCAACGGCT
>Ga0214472_10000318_pt1 | contig 61828 bp, 59 predicted proteins | sample RVTome_6_FD_207662 | JGI IMG/M metagenome (GOLD analysis project Ga0214472, IMG submission 207662) | Soil microbial communities from uranium-contaminated site in the Upper Colorado River Basin, Wyoming, United States - RVT140D175 | ecosystem: Environmental > Terrestrial > Soil > Contaminated >...
ACTACTCCCTTCTACTGCTTCGAGATCGAACGCCGCGGCAATCAGAGCCCGCGTGTAAGGCTGCTGCGGCTGTTGAAAGACACGCTGGGTCGGCCCAGATTCCACCACCTGGCCGGCGCGCATGACGATGACCTCGTCGCTCAAGGCCCGCACCACTTTGAGATCGTGGCTAATAAATAAATAGGCCAGGTGGTGGCGCTGCTGCAGATCGCGCAGGAGATCGACAATCTGTGCCTGTACTGACATGTCGAGCGCCGAGGTGGGCTCGTCGAGCACGACGAAGCGCGGCTTCAACACCATGGCGCGGGCGATGGCGATGCGCTGGCGCTGGCCGCCGGAGAACTCGTGGGGATAGCGGTCGCGGCTGTCGGGATCGATGCCGACTTCCTCGAGGGCGGTGACAATCCGTTCTTCTCTCTCTTCAGTGGTGTTGCCAAGCTGGTGGACCAATAAGCCCTCTTCGATGATCTCTTTGATCGACATGCGCGGACTCAAACTGCTGTAGGGGTCCTGAAATACCACCTGCATCTCACGCCGGAGTGGGCGCAGTTTGCTCGCCCGCATCCCCTGGAGGTCTCGGGCATTGAACCGGATCGTGCCCCGGCTGCCCTCCAAACGCAACAAAGCGAGCCCTAGAGTCGTCTTGCCGGAACCACTTTCCCCCACGACACCGACGGTGTGCCCCTCTCGCACCACCAGGCTGATCCCATCCACCGCCTTGATATGATCGACAGTGCGGCGCAGGACGCCTCTTTTCACCGGAAACCAGACCCGTATCGCCTCGGCTTCCATCACCACCGGCGCCTCGGGCGATGCCGCGATCGGGGCGCCCTTGGGCTCGGCCGCCAGAAGATGCTGCGTGTACGGATGCTGCGGCCGGTTAAAAATGCCTTCCACTGGTCCCTCTTCCACCACTTGTCCCGCCGTCATGACGTAGACGCGGTCAGCCATCCGGCGCACAATCCCCAGGTCGTGGGTGATGAACAACATCGCCATGCCCAGTTGCGCCTGCAAGTCTTTAAGGAGTTGCAGCACTTGAGCCTGGATGGTTACATCCAACGCGGTGGTGGGCTCATCGGCAATCAGCAGTTCCGGTGCATTGGCCAGGGCCATGGCAATCATCACCCGCTGCCGCTGCCCGCCGGAGAGCTGATGCGGATACGACGCGAGTCTGGACTCCGGGTCTTGGATGCCGACGAGATCGAGTAGTTCGACCGTGCGCTGTCTCGCCGCCGCAGGCGATAGGCCCTTGTGTAACCGCAGGGCTTCTCCCACCTGCTTGGCGACCGTATGCAGCGGATTGAGCGACGTCATCGGCTCCTGAAAAATCATGGAGATGGCACTGCCGCGTAAGGCCTCAAGGCGCTGTCGACTTGCCCCCACCAGTTCCTCGCCCCGGAAGTGGATGGAACTCCCGGCCGGATGGGAGGCCACCGGATAGGGCAACAGCTGCATGGTCGCCAACGCGGTGACGGATTTACCGGAACCGCTTTCGCCCACCAGGGCCACGGTCTCGCCGGGGTCAATATGCAGCGAGACACCCCGTACGGCGGGGACACTCTGCCCGCCGGTGCGAAAATCGACCCCGAGGTGGCGGATGCGCAGCAGGGCCTCAGCACTCGACGGTGTTGCCTGCAGCACATGGTCCGGCACGACCGGGCCAGGCAACGGCACGGGCGCGGGGCTGGTCGCCTCTGGCGGCAGTGCGCCGGCAAACAGTTTGCGGGGATCAAAGGCGTCGCGGACCGCCTCACCGATGAAAATTAGCAGGCTGAGCATCGTGGCAATGACAAAAAAACCAGTTAAGCCCAACCACGGGGCCTGTAAGTTCGCCTTCCCCTGGGCCAGCAATTCACCCAGCGACGCCGAGCCCGGTGGCAACCCGATGCCCAAAAAGTCGAGAGAGGTCAGGACGGTCACCGAGCCGGCCAGGGTAAACGGCATGAACGTCAACATCGCCACCATGGCATTGGGCAGCACGTGCCGCCGCATGATCTGCGCATCGCTGACGCCCAGCCCGCGGGCCGCCCGCACGTAATCGAAATTGCGGGCGCGCAGGAACTCCGCCCGCACCACCCCTACGAAGCCCATCCAGCTAAAGAGCAATAAGAGGCCGAGCAGCCACCAGAAATTGGGCTCCACTACACTGGCGAGAATGATCAGCAAATATAGGGTGGGCATGCCGGCCCAGATTTCGATAAAGCGCTGCAAGAGCAGATCCAACCAGCCACCGAAATACCCCTGAATGGCCCCGGCGGTCACTCCGATCACGGCACTGACGAGGGTGAGGGCGAAGCCAAACAGCACGGAGATACGGAAGCCGTAAATCAGCCGAGCCATCACATCGCGCGCCTGGTCGTCCGTGCCGAGCCAGTGTGCTGCCTCCGGCGGCGAGGGGGCCGGAACCGGTAGATCCCAAGCCACCGTGCGATGGTTGTAGCGCACCGGAGGCCACAGCATCCATCCTTTGTCGTGAATCTTTTCCATCAGATACGGGTCGCGGTAATCGGCTTCGGTGGCAAATTCGCCGCCAAATGTGGTCTCCGCATAAGTTCGAAAAATCGGGGTGTACAACGAGCCCTCGTAAGACACCAGGAAAGGCTTGTCATTAGCGACAAACTCGGCAAACAGAGTGATGATGAACAGGACCAAAAAAATCCACAACGACCAAAATCCCCGTTGATTGGCGCGGAAATTTTCAAGACGCCGGCGGTTGATGGGGGAAAGCTGCACGCTCACGCCTCCCGACGCTCAAAGTCGATGCGGGGATCGATCACGGTGTACATGAGATCGCCCACCAGGTTCATCAGCAACCCGAGGAGCGAGAAAAAATAGAGGCTGCCGAACATGAGCGGGTAGTCGCGGTTAAAAGCGGCCTCAAACCCTAAGAGCCCCAGACCGTCGAGGGAAAAAATGACTTCGATAAGCACCGAGCCGGTAAACAAAATGCCGACGAAGGCGGCGGGAAACCCCGCGATGACGAGCAGCATGGCATTGCGGAACACATGGCCGTAAAGCACCCGCCTCTCGGTGAGCCCCTTGGCTTTGGCAGTCAGCACGTACTGCTGTTGCAACTGGTCGAGAAAGGTGTTTTTGGTCAGCATCGTCAGGGTGGCAAAACCGCCGATGACCATCGCCACTACCGGCAGGGTGATGTGCCACAGGTAGTCGAGGACTTGCTCCCAGACGCTGAGTTCGGACCAGTTCTCCGAGGTTAAACCCCGCAAGGGAAACCAATTCAAGTAACTGCCACCGGCAAACAGGATCAATAAAAACACGGCAAATAGAAAGCTCGGGATGGCGGTGCCAATGACAATGGCAAAACTGCTGCCCACATCAAAGCGGCTGCCGTCGCGCACCGCCTTGGCAATCCCCAGCGGGATGGAGATGAGATACACCAGCAGGGTCGTCCACACCCCGAGGGTAATCGAGACCGGCATCTTGTCGAGCACCAGGTCCACCACTGCGCGGTCGCGGAAAAAGCTCTCGCCAAAATCGAACTTGAGATAATTGCGCATCATCCGTAAAAAGCGCACATGCAGCGGCTGGTCAAAGCCAAAGCGCTTTTCCAGTTCTTTGATGAATTCGGGATCGAGGCCTTGTGCCCCGCGGTAGACCCGGTTGCCGTCTGCGGTCCCAGCCGACTTGAGGGTGTCGCCCGTGCCGCCACGCGACACGCGTTCGGTAATATCGCTGCCCTCGCCAGTGAGTTGGGCGATGGCCTGCTCCACCGGCCCGCCCGGGGCGACCTGAATGACGATGAAATTCACCAGCATAATGCCAATCAAGGTGGGAATGATCAGCAGCAGCCGTCGGATGAGATAGGCGATCATCGCCGCATGTCCTTACCCTCTACGGTGTGCATCTCAGAGTCCTGAGGGGCCCGGCTGCTCTCCGGTTTATCTCCGGCCCGGGCGGCTTTGAGGCGGGCGGCTTTGTCCGCGTCGTACCACCAATAGGTGGTCGAGGTGCCGTCTTTTGCCGTCGTCTCCGGCCGCGAAAATTTATTCCAGTACAAAATGCGCTGAAACCGTAAGTGCCATTGCGGAATCACATAGTGGCCGTGCAGAAGCACGCGATCGAGAGCGCGAGTGCGCGCCACCAGGCTCTCGCGGCTTGAAGCTTGAATGACCAACTCGATCAGCTCGTCGATGACTGGGTCCTGAATACCGGCATAATTGCGCGCCGACGGTGAGTTGGCGGAGGCACTGCTCCAGAAATTGCGTTGCTCATTGCCCGGCGATTCCGATTGTCCCCATCCCCCGACCAAGAAATCGAAGTCGAAGGTGCGCAGGCGGTTGATATACTGTGATTGATCCACCAACCGCACGCGAGCTTCAATGCCCAGGCGCCTGAGATTGCGCACAAACGGCAAGGCAATGCGTTCAAAGGCCGGGCTCACCAGCAAGATTTCGAACTGCATGGGTTGCCCCGTCGCCACCTGGACCAATTTGAAGTCCCGCACCTCCCAACCCGCGTCTTTGAGCAGGGCAAAAGCGGTGCGCAAGTTTTCCCTCGGCCAACCGCTACCGTCGGTCACGGGGGCGCGATACGGCGTGGTGAAAACCTCGGGCGACAGGCGATCGCGGTAGCGTGCCAAAATCTCTAGTTCTTCGCCCTCCGGCAGCCCTGAAGACGCTAATTCGGAATTGGAAAAGAAACTCTCGGTACGGGTGTACTGACCAAAAAAGAGGGTTTTGTTAGACCATTCAAAATCGAAGGCGTAGCCCAATGCCTGGCGCACGCGGCGGTCCTGAAACATCGGGCGGCGCGTATTAAAGACAAATGCCTGCATCCCAGTGGGGCGCTGGTGGGGAATTTGTTCTTTCACGATCCACCCCTTGCGCACCGGTGGAACGTCGTAATCCAGGGCCCAGGACTTGGCCGAGTTCTCGTCGTGATAGTCGATCTCACCCGCTTTCAGAGCGGTTTGAATTACCGTGGCATCACGGTAGAAATCGGTGCGAATGAGATCAACATTGTGCTGGCCAGCGGTCACCGGCAGATTTTTACCCCAATAATCTTCAACCCGCTCCAGGCGCACGAAGCGACCAGCCTCAAACTCTTTCACCCGGTACGGGCCACTGGTGAGGGGCGGCTCTAGGGTTGTGCGCGTAAAGTCCCGCGAGGCCCAGTCGTGTTTGGGCAGGACCGGCATCTGGCCGATGATCAGCGGCAATTCCCGGTTGCTCTTGTCGCTAAAAGTGAATTTGACCCGCCGCTCGCCCACTTGTTCAGTCCCGCTCACACTCCCGTAGTAAAAGCGGAAAAAGGGCCGGCCGTCGCGCTTCAAGGTGTCGAAAGACCAGATCACGTCTTCCACCGTCACCGGTTTGCCGTCGTGCCAACGCGCTTCCGGACGCAGTGTAAAGATCACCCACGAACGGTCCTCCGGCACCTCCAGGGAGGCGGCAAGCAGACCGTACATGGTGAATGGCTCATCGTCGCTTTGAGTCAACAGGCTCTCGAAATAGCCCGCGCCGACCGCCGGGTTGCCTTTGGGAATAAACGGATGAAAGCTGTCAAACGTCCCTTGCGCCGCCAGCCGCATCGTACCGCCTTTGGGGGCGTGGGGATTGACGTAGTCAAAATGGCGAAAGTCCGGTCCGTACTTGGGTTGTCCATGCATCGCCAAGGCGTGCACCGCCCCGATCTGCATCTGACCTTGAGCGCGGGCACTCGGCACCCCCCACAACACTGTTATCAACCCGAGCACGAGACCACCGCTCACCCATCGCCGCATCGGTTTTGCCCCACAGATTTACTTGCCATCGTCCCCTTTGTCAGTGAAACCCTACCCATTCCCGTGCCACCTGTCCAGTCCTAAAGTCACGACAGGCCGCTACGAAACCCTCTTCTACCACCGCTACGCCGAACGTGTCAACCCACCGCTAGCGCTCTTCCGTCCAGCTCTCCGAAAAGGCCAGGGCACAGGTGCTAAATGGCCGCCCCTCGCGGTCGCGCGGCCACGGTTGGCCACTCGCTTGGACGCCGTTGACCGTGAGTCGGGCCCCGAGGGCGGGCATTAAAATGGTGCACACCCCGAAGCGTCTATCCGGCGGGTCATTAGGTTGCGTATGCACCAGCAGGGGCTCGCCGATGTGGTACCAGGTGAGCGCGATTTCATCCGGGCCGGCGTGTAGCTGCTCGGTCCAGTAATCTCGCGTGTCGCCGCGCTTCGAAAACACCGCGTCAATGACGGGAATCGAGAGGTCGGCGGTGGCCGGATTGAGCATGCCTTGCACGGTGGATTGCAACCATCGGGTCATGGCAATGTTGTCGGAATAGATGCGCAGTTGACCCTCGGTGAGCTCGCTCTTGAGATAGAGAACGTGCCCGGGTCCCGCCGGCGAAAAGGTGATGCGCCAGAAACTTGCATCGGTGGTATTGGGACTCCCGTCCGTGGCGCTGAGTCGAATAAACGGATTCTCACCGGTTAAAATAACCACATTGGGATCTACAGTGGGCATTACTCGCTCCTTCTGGGTCTTGTTTCAACAGATCGTGTAAGCTCGGACTATCATAGCACAGACGCCTGAGGCATCGCACAGACGCTTGCGGGAGGGATCACAAGCTACAAACTCGGCAGGGCGTTCAGCATCACGTTCAGGGCCACCCGCAATCCCACTGGCAAGCCACCCTCATGCATGACGAATTCTGGCGCGTGATGCGGGACTTGCGGACCACTCGGGGCAATCCCCACCCGAAAATAACAACCGGGGCGCTTTTCCAGAAACAGGCTCATATCATCACCGCCCATGGTGGCAATGCCCTCTGCCACGGCCTCATCGCCCAGTTCGTGCACACAGCAGGTGCGGACGAACTCGGTTTCTTTTTCGTGATTGACCACCGCTGGACACCCCTCGTTCATAAAGGAGAGATGGGCTTCAGCCTGATAGGCCTGGGCGATACTCGTCACAAAAGAGCCGAGGCGCTCAATGATCTGTGTGCGCACCTCCGCATTAAACGTGCGTAGCGATCCGCGCATCGTCGCGTTGGCCGGAATAATATTATGCTTGGTCCCCCCGAGAATCTGGCCCACGGTGAGCACCGCGGTCTCTTGTGCCGCCGTCTCGCGTGACACCAGATTCTGCATGCCCAGCAGGATGTTTGCGGCCACCGTAATCGGATCGATGGATAAGTGCGGATAGGCGCCGTGGCCGCCTTTGCCGACGACGTCAATATCAAAAAAGTCCGCCGAGGCCATGCTCGGGCCCGGCCGTACAGTCACCTGGCCGGCCGGGGTTTGCGTCGTCAAGTGCAGCCCGTAGATTTCATCCACATAGGGATCGTTGAGCACCCCCGCCTCGATCATCGGCTTGGCGCCGGAGAAAATCTCCTCGGCCGGCTGAAAGATGAACACTGCCGTACCGGGCAGTTCCGTGCGGCGGGCGGCCAGGATCTCGGCCAGGGTAATGCCGATGGCGGTGTGCCCGTCGTGACCACAGGCATGCATCACCTCTTTTTGGCTGGAGGCAAAGGGGGCATCGAGAAGCTCGGTGAGAGGCAGGGCGTCGATATCGGCTCGCCACGCGATGGTGCGACCGGGCTTGTCGCCGTGGAGAATGCCCACCACTCCCGTGGTGGCAATGCCAGTGCGCACTTCCAACCCCGCTGCGTGCAGGCGCTCGGCAATGATTTCCGCAGTGCGATGCTCTTGAAAACTCAGCTCGGGATGGCGGTGAAAATCACGCCGCAGCGCCACGAGATCGTCTAAGCGCCGATCCACTTCCTGGGACCATTCGAGAGCGGTCTTACTCATTCAATAGACTCCTGTGCATTACGGCTCGATCGGTGCCGAGCCAGAATGGGCAATCGCGCAGAGGATCGAATCATGATCTTCCTCTGGGCGAACGTCAAACGCTACACGTGGGCACTAAACAGGGTCACCGGATAGAGGCAATAGTAATCGCGGCGCTTTACAATGGCGTGTGGCGAATCGGATTCACATAACGTGCAGCGCAGCTCCCATTCGGCCTCACTGAGTTGCTCGCGTATGCGGGGGCCCCAGGTGCGATCAAAAATGGCGGTCTGGATATAGCGTTTTGTCGCCTCATCCAGCGGCGCCTGACGTTGCACGATGCGGGTCTCCACGCGAATATCATGCAGACCGGCCTCGTGCAGCGTTGCATAGGTGCGCTGACGACGTTCTTGAAACGAGTGCTCCCCGGCTTCACGCTTTTGAAACTCGACATCAGCCCGCTGGAGCTGTCGTTCTAAATCTAGATGCCCCGGCAGAAGTAAGGCTGGCAGCACCTGAGATTCCTTGATGTAAATCGTCCCGCCGGGCCGCGTGACCCGTTTAAATTCCGTCACCGCACGCACCGCTTCGTCAATGTGGTGCAGGACATCGGAACACCACACCCAGTCGACGTGCTGATCGGCTTCGTCAATGGCGGTCCCGCTTCCCTGCCGCAGGGTGATCCACGCCGCTTCGGGGGCGTCCTTAAACGTCACCTGGGCCTCGGCAAGCCGCTCTGACGACGGATCGATGGCGACCACCCCGCCTTTGGGCCCCACCACCGAGGCCAGCCACAGGGCGTATAGCCCCATGCCACAGCCGACATCCAAGCCACGAGAGCCGGGCGGCATCGCAAGTTCCGAGAGCCAGGGCCGGACCACTGGCTCCTGAAAACGATTCATCAGTTCAAGCACCGATTCGGTGTGCGCTTGGGTCACGTCTGCTGCTCCTCTACAGGGGGGCGGCGCTCCTACACCGCTTCTGCCATCACCTCTATGCCCTCTTGGCACGTCACCACACTAAAGATTGAGGGCGTGCAGCCCCGCCTTGGCGATGGCCTCATCATCCAGGCCGCTGGGCAGCCCACCCACTCCGATGGCACCCACCACGGCGCCGTTATGCCTCACGACCACGCCGCCAGCCAGAGCGATGAGCTGGGGATCGCCGAAGGACTCCAGACTGCGGCCCTGGGTGCTGAGCTGTTCCGCAAAGGCTGCGGTATCCATTCCCCGGATAGCCGAAGTGTAGGCCTTGCGCAAGGCGAAAGTCGGCCGCAAGCAGTGGTCCATACGCGCATACGCCAGCAGGTTACCGGCGTCGTCCACCACCGCCATGTCGACTTTGCGCCGGTTGGGGTCCTTATTAAAGTCGTCGATCATGGCTGCAATCGCGGCCTGGGCCTGGTCCAAACTCAGCATGGCTTTGTTGTACATTTGCATTTCCTCCCTTAGATGATTTCAAAATGGGCTTCGACCGGCGTACAGGCGACCCCATTGATCGGTACCCTATCTTGCGGACAGGCGGAAAAGGCGATGACGCAATCCATCTCCGCCCGCAACAGGACATAATCCCCCGGCTGGCTCACCGGCGGCTCGAAAGACAAGCTGCCATCAGGCTGCACCGGTATATTCATGAACAAATTCCACGGGCTCGGGGTCTTGGGTGCAGCCAACGCTAACGCACCCAACGCAGCGGCTAAATTATCCGTACAATTATCATGGTAGGCCGTGCACCCCAGCAGCTCGTACCGATAGCGATCGCAGGCCGCCAACAACGTATCGTGCACGCCGGGTGAGGTATCTTCCACCAGCCTCAGGATCGGCCGGCGCTGCGTGGTAACCAGGGCATCACCCACATGTACCACGATGCGCCCCAACGCGGTGCGCAGGTGTTCCATAGACATGCACTCGGAGAGATCCGCACGGTTAAACGCCCAGGTGTCGATCACCTGCTGCCCATGGGTGTTGATCACCCGGACCTGTTGACCGCGATCGAGATAGGCTGCTTTTCCCCGGCGGGCGGGGATGGTGAGGCGCGGTGCCGACATCGGTCGTCCCTTCTCAGTGGTGGTGGATTCTGTGAATCGCCTCTGCAATGCTGCTATGATAAACCCAGACACTCGGTGAAACAAGACTGCAGGGGGCAAGTCTTGCTATTTGCCTTGAGCTGGGAATTGCTTCTACTAAAATAGTTAATAGCAAGACTTGACCCCTCTATACAACCGCATCAAGAACATTAGCCGGGAGCCACGAACGATGCACCGACAGTTACACCTGAACCTATTTATCCACTGCCGCGGACACCATGAGGCGGCGTGGCGACACCCGGCGGCTTCGTCGCGGTCGCTTACCGATATCCGCTACTACCAGGAACTGGCGCAGAAAGCGGAAGCGGGGCTGTTCGACTCGATCTTCCTCGCCGACCAATTGGCGCTCGGCAATGATATCGCGAACAGCCCCCGCACGGGTCTGGAGCCTATCACCGTCCTCTCCGCACTGGCGGTGAGCACCAGTCGCATTGGTCTGATCGCCACCGCCTCTACCACCTACACCGAACCGTTCAATCTGGCGCGTCAGTTCGCCTCGCTGGACCATATCAGTGGTGGGCGTATCGGCTGGAACGTCGTCACCTCCTGGCTCGCTGCCGCCGCGCGCAATTACGGCGGGGACGCGCAAGTGAGCCACGCGGAGCGCTACGAGCGCGCTGAGGAGTTTATGGCCGTGGTGAAGGGCCTGTGGGACAGTTGGGCAGATGACGCCGAACTCGATGACCGGGCCAGCGGCCGATACACGCGGGCCGAGCGCATCCGAGCCCTCAATCACGAGGGCGCCCATTACCGCGTGGCCGGGCCGTTGAACCTGCCACGCTGCCCGCAGGGCCGGCCAGTGCTCGTCCAGGCCGGTTCGTCCGATACCGGCCGGGAGTTTGCGGCGCGGCATGCGGAGGCGATCTTCACGGCGCAACTGGAGAAGACCACCGCGCAGGACTTTTATATAGATCTCAAAGCGCGGGTCGAGGCGCAAGGGCGGGCGGGCGACCAGGTACTGGTCCTCCCCGGCCTCAGCCCACTCATCGCGTCGAGCGAAGCCGAAGTGCAGCGCCTGGCAGAGGAGCTCGGCGAGTTATCGAATCCAGAAGTAGGGCGCAAGCGTCTGTCCAACCGTTTCGGCGGCCATGACTTTTCGCATCTGCCATTGGACAAACCCCTAGAGCCGGCAGATTTTCCCGACCCGGACACGGTCGAGGCCGCGCGCAGCCGCACCGAGGTGATCCTGGGTCTGGTGCGCCGGGAGAAGCCCACGTTGCGGCAACTGCTCGCGATGCTAGCCGGTGCGCGCGGCCATCACACGTTTGCCGGCACCCCGGAGCAGGTCGCCGATTTTATCGAGGCATGGTTTCACGACGGCGCGGCGGATGGCTTCAACGTCATGCCGCCGGTGTTGCCGGCGATGCTGGAGGTTTTCATTGAAGAAGTGATTCCAATCCTGCAAAAACGTGGCCTCTTTCGCACCGCTTACACCGGGGAAACGCTCAGGGCGCACTATGGCCTAAACGAACCGGCGAGCCAATTCGCACCATGAGTGAGGCAATAAACGCTTTATTTAGCCAAAGGAGAACACCACGTGGTTGACGGCCTCGAGGGGATTCGAGTCATCCAAACGGCTACTGTCCTGGCCGGCCCGATGGCGGCGAGACTACTCGCGGACTGGGGGGCGGAAGTGATCCGGGTCGAGCGCCCGGTGGGCGGCGATATGTCCCGTCAGCTGGCGCGGGCGATGGTCGGAGGGGGCCCCATTCCCTCCAATATTGACTATGTGTCTGAGAACATCAATCGCAATAAACAGAGCATGACCCTAGATATGGCCCAGGCGCAAGGGCAGGGCGTCATGCACCGACTCCTGAGGGAAGCCGATGTACTCTTGTGTAATTTTCGCCCTCGGGAATTGGCAAAATTCCAATTAATCCCTGACGTGTTGCGTCAGGTCAATGACCGGCTTATTATTGCCAATCTCAGTGGCTACGGCCCCCAGGGACCCGATCAAAACCTGCCTGGCTACGAAGGCATTAGCTTTTTCTCCCGGGCCGGTATCATGCACACTTTGCAAGTGCCCGGCCTGGCGCCGCCCCAATATCCGATTGGCATGGGCGATTTTTCAACCGGACTGGCCCTCGCTTATGGCATTGTGCTCGCGCTCTTCATCCGGGAGCGCACCGGGGTCGGACAAGAAGTGGATGCATCGCTGTTGCAGACGGGGATTTACACGCTGTCCAATGACATCGCCGGATCGCTGGTGAGTGGCCTGGACCGGGAGAAAGTCTCCCGCGAGGATGTGGTCAACCCACTCGCCGGTTACTATGAAACTCGGGATCAGCGGTGGGTCCGCATCGGCATGGTGCAGCCCGATCTCTACTGGTCGAGATTTTGCCGGGCGATCGATCGAGACGATCTGGAGCACGATCCCCGCTTTGCGGCTTTTGAGCCGAGGATCGATCATCATGAGGATCTCTTTACGATTCTGGTGGAGACGTTTAAAACAAAGACCTACGACGACTGGAAGGTTCGGTTGACGGCCGCCGGATTGCCCTGGGGACCGGTGCAGAACGCGTCAGAAGTGGCGCACGATGCCCAAGCGCGGGCCAATGACATGTATGTGCCTATGGATCACCCTGAGCACGGCCGCATGGAAGTCGTGAGCAATCCGATTCGACTCAGCAAGACGCCCCTGTCACCCCCGCAGGCCTCAGCGGTTCTGGGACAGCATACCGATGCCATTTTGCAAGCCCATGGCTACACCCCGGACGAGATTGCCGAGTTGAGAACCCATGGCATTATTCGCTAAACGAACGGACCCGTGTCTCGCGATGCCGTTTTTCATAGCCCACAACCCAATGCTTCGGTAACCCGATGCGATCAGGAGCCATGCGCCATGCCGCCTATCATCGACCTGGATCTTCCCCTGCCCCCCACCGCCCAGCAGATCGCCCGAGATATGAAGCGCTGGGCGCTGGGCCGCGGCGAAAAAGGGATGGCCAATTACCGCTATATCTTCGGCCCGAGAAAAGCGCACGAACTCGGGGTGACTCTCGACGAACTAGAAGACCTCTCGCAAGCGCTTTCTGACGCCGCCTTTGACGATCTGTTGCTCGAAAAAGCGCAGCCCCTGGCGATTTCTCTAGAGGACTTCGTGCAGCAGATGGATGAGGCCGGTATTGCCTGGGGGGCGTTTCGCCACGTGGATAACGACTATACGGCCGACATCATCGCGCGTTTTCCAAACCGATTTGTCGGACAAGCCCTGGCGAACCCGCACGATGGGATGCAGGGGGTGCGGGAGCTGGAGCGCGCCGTCAAGGAGCTGGGGCTGAGCAGTTTTTACGCCTCGCCTTTTCGTTACGGCCTACCCCCCAACGACAAAAAATTCTATCCGTTATACGCCAAAGCAGCCGAGCTCCACATTCCGGTATTTGTCTACGTCACGATGAACTACAACTCGGCGCTGCCGATGGACCTGAGCCATCCGCGCCACCTCGACGAGGTGGCCATGGACTTCCCGGAATTACGGTTGATTGCAGGGTGCGGGGGGTGGCCCTGGATACCTGAGATGATTGGCGTGGCGCGTCGTCATCAGAACGTCTACATCGATACCGAGTCACATCGCCCGAAATACCTGGCCACCCCTGGCTCAGGCTGGGAGATGTTGCTGCAATTCGGCAATACCCTGCTGCAAGATCGCGTCTTATTCGCGTCGAATTGGGCCTCTTACTTTCAGCCTTCGCAGGATGTGCTCAAGCGCGTCGTTGCCGAGATGCAGGCGCTGCCCTTAAAAGCGGAGGTCAAGGAAAAGTGGCTCTACCACAATGCCCGGCATTTGTTTGCTCGAGATTAACCGCCAAGGCTCCAAGAAGCTCGTGGCAGCACGCATCTATGCTATGATGGAGGTAAATCTGAGGCAAAATCGATATGGCTTAGGGAGACCTTATGGAACCGGGACAAGCAACGAATAAAGGCTTTAAGCAAGTGGGGCGGTTGGAACTACCGGGGGCCGGACAAGTGGTGGTCGAGGGCAATTACGCCTATATTGGGCATATGAGTCCCCCCACCGGCACCACCATTGTCGATATCTCCGATCCCAAGCATCCCACGGTGGTGTCGCAACTGGATATCGCCGCCAATCTGCACTCTCACAAAGTCCGCGTGCACGGCGATGTGATGCTGGTCAACCAGGAGAAATACCGAGGCTACCGGGGTGATGAAAAGCCGCGAGGCGGCCTCAAAGTCTTTGATGTCTCCAATCGTTCAAAGCCGCGAGAGATCGCCTTTGTCGAAGTCAGCGAATGGGGTTACCACCGCTTTACCTTTGATGGCCATTACTGCTACGGCTCTCCTACCCCGGAGGGCTACGTGGGCAATATCATGGAGATTCTGGATCTGAATCGCCCTGAGAAGCCCGAGGTGGTGTCGCACTGGTGGGTTCCCGGTCAGTGGGAGGCGGGTGGCGAGCCGCCTCACCCCGATGGGCGCCGCGTGCGATGTCATCACCCGATGCGACTGGGAAATCGCCTCTATTGCACGTGGTGGCACCACGGCTGGTACATCTTTGACATCAGCGATCTCTCCCAGCCAAAACCGATTGTGCATGTGGATTGGAGCCCCCCCTATCCCTGTCCGTCGCATACCACCCTACCGATTCCGTGGGAGATCCATGGCCGGCGCATTTTAGTGGTGAGCGACGAAGAAGTGGGGGACCGCCTGGCGCCCACCCCGAATGCCTTTTTGTGGATTGTCGATATCACCGAGGAAACCAATCCCGTGCCCATTGCCACGTACCGCGCCCGCCGAGACGACCAGCCGTTTGATCCCGCGTGTTGGTACGGCTGTCATCAATCCCAGGAGCAAGTCTACGACAACCGCCTGGCGGTGACGTGGTTTGGGGGTGGATTGCGCATGATTGATATCTCCAATCCGTGGCAACCCGAAGAGTTGGGCTACTATATTCCCGAACCGGGTCGTGGCCATCAAGTGGCGCAAAGCAACGACGTGTTTGCCACCCCGGATGGGTTGTTCTATCTGGTGGATCGGCTCGGCGGCTTTGAAATTCTCGAATGGGTTGGCCCCTAGCCGCAAGCCCGCCGCGCCTCTAGGCAACCGGGATGATCCGTCTGATGTCGGGGGCACGGCGTGTCGAGCCCCCGTCTACCGCATCAAAGGGCTTGATTTATTTTGTGCCTGTGTTTGACGGACACAAGGCTTCGGCAACGCGTTGGTACTCGTGGAGCCGAGGCAATAAAAGGGCTTGATCCACTCCCGCCTCCTGGTATTCGGCAAGGCGGGCGCGGCACCGGTCGGCGGGGCCGACCAGAAAAAACGCCTCCACCATGGCATCGCTAATCAGATCCACGGCTGCCGCTTCGCCCTGGGCCGCCGCACGCTGCCGCAGTGACGGTAAAATATCGGGGTCAAAACCGCCGTGTTCCAGGAGAATTTCGCCCACGTAGGCTTCCGCCAGCAAGCGTACCAGACGCTCTTTCAGCCCCCTCCACATGCCACTTGGATCATCCGCCAGACGGACCACCAGCATACACGCAATATCGATGGCATTCGGATCGCGGCCTGCGGCCTGGGCCGCCGCGCGAATTTCTGCCACGGCGTAGCGCACATAGGCGGCGGGCACGTAGGCGTTGAGCACCACGCCATCCGCCACCCGCCCGGCGAGCTGCAAGGCTTTGGGGCCGATGGCAGCCAAGTAAAGGGGTAGGGGGGTTTGTATGGGCTGGAGGGCCAAGCCGACGTGGTGGAGGTGACCGGGGCCGCCATCCGTATCGAGGCGCTCGCCGGCCAGCAGCGCGCGTATGTGCGTGACCGCCGCTTCTAGGGTGCGGCGTGGGCGCCTATAGGGAATGCCCATGCGATCTTGGATGACCAGGCGTTCACTGCGCCCCAGGCCCAGCATGAGGCGGCCAGCGCTGAGGCGATCCAGAGTGGCCGCCCCCATCGCCAACAGGGCCGGATGCCGGGTGTAGGGATTGACCACGCCAACGCCGAGACGCAGCCGCTCCGTGGCCGCGGCCAAAAAGCCGAGCAAGGAAAACGTCTCTTCGTGAAAATAGCGCTCCGTCACCCATAGGGAATCGTAGCCCAGATCTTCAGCGATGCGGCCATAGGTTTTGAGTTCCGGGCCACTGTCGATGCCGTGATAGAGAACCATGCCCAATTGTGCCATCACCTGCCTCACGCAATTGCGCGGGATGTCTCCCCTCGCCTTATTTAAGATCCCGAATGCCCTGGATAAGACCGGGTAAGACCGTCTCCCAGTCGCCGACCACGCCGTAGCGGGACTCTCGGAAAATATTGGCTTCACGGTCCTTGTTGATCGCCACGATCACCTTGGCGTTTGAGCAGCCGGCCATGTGCTGGCTGGCGCCTGAGATCCCCACGGTGAGGTAGAGATCAGGGGTCACGGTACGGCCAGTCAAGCCGATTTGCCAATTGGCAGGCACCCAGCCGGCGTCCACTGCCGCCCGCGAGGCGCCGATCCCCGCGCCCAGGAGACCGGCCAATTCTTCGAGTTCCGTAAAGGGAGCCGGCCCGCCCAGGCCACGTCCTCCTGCCACCACAATGCTCGCATCTTCGAGCTTGACGCCATCGCCTGCACGGATTTCCTGGCGCACAATCGTCACCTTGGCCATCGCGGCATCGAGCGCTACCGCCACCGGGGTCACCTCGCCTTGCCGTGAGGCGTCCGGCTCGAGGGGGTCACGCACTTTGGGGCGAAGCGCCGCCACCTGCGGCGTGCCCGCAGAGCGCATCTTGGCCAGCACATTGCCGCCATAAACCGGGCGGGTGGCGATGAGCCGGCCACTCGCGGCCTCGGTCTCTAGTTGTAGGCAATCTTGCAACAAACTGACCCCCAAACGGCAGGCCAGGCGCGGCGCCAACTCCCGGCCGAAGTCCGTGCGGCTGAGCAGGACGATATCCGGCGTGGCCGCTGCGCACACGGCTTGATGGGCAGCCAAATACAGGTCGATCTGCGGCTGCGCCAACAGCGCATCTGCAACCGTGTAAGCCTGATCCGCACCCGCGGCAATTGCCTCTTGCGCCGATGCGCCCAGCTCACTGCCAATCAGCGCCACCGCCACGCTGGCCCCCGACGTTGCGGCCAGACTGCGGCCCATGGCCAGGGCCTCCCGCGTGGGGGGCGCGAGGTGTCCGTCGTGTACTTCACCAATAACGAGAATTCCGGCCATATGCCATCCTTTGTCTATTAAATGAGGCCCGCCTCGTGCAACACCTGCGCCAACCGGCGCCCGACTTCCCCCCCATCTTCGCCCTCGATGATTTCGCAGGCCTGCGCTTTGCTCGGGAACGCGACTTCCACGACCTCGAGCTGAGGCGTCAGCATCGCCGGATCGAGGTCCAGATCTTGGGCGGTCCAAGTGGTGGGGCGTTTGCGATTGGCCGCCATGATATTGCGCAGGGCTGGGTAGCGCGGTTGCCCCAATTCATTGGTCACCGTGATCAAGGCCGGCAGGCCGGCTTCAGCGACCCGATAGCCGTCGAGCACCACTTGCTCCACCGTCACTTTGCCGTCTGATACCTCGATTTTTTGCGCCAACGTGATGCAGGGCAAATCGAGCAGCTCGGCCAGCACCAGGGGCACCTGGGCGTTGTCCCAATCCGACGCCTGGCGGCCGCATAAGACCAGGTCGAACTCGCCAACCTTGTGGATCGCGGCGGCGATGATCCGCGCCGTGGTAAAACTATCGGCGAGATTGGCAAACGCCGGGTCCTGGCACAAAATGAGGCGATCCGCCCCCAGCGCCAACGTTTTGCGCATGATATTGACATCGAACTGACTGCCCACCGACAACACCGTAATCGTCGCCCCGCCAGCCTCTTTCAAACGCAGGGCGGCCTCCAGGGCATAATCGTCAAAGCCGTTGACAATCGGCTTAAACGACGACGGCGCCGTCACCTGCGTTGACGTCGCATCAATGGTGAGCGCCGAGGCGGGAATTTCATGGTCGATCACCTGCTTGGCAGTGACGATAATATTGAGCGCCGCCATCACATCCTCCTTGCTGCATCCACCCGTCCTTAATCCATCACATCTTTGGCCGCGCTCGTGCCCGCGACTTTGCCAAGCACCGCACCCGAGGCCAAGCCGGAACCGCCCGGATAGTTGTGGTAGTACAGACCGCCCACCAATTCGCCAGCGGCATAGAGGCCCGGGATCTCCGCATCTTCCGTATCCAGCACCTGGCCGCGCGGATTGATGCGCAAGCCCCCGAAGGTGAACGTAATGCCGCAGGTGACGGCAAACCCCAGATACGGCGGGGAGTCGATCGGCAGCGCCCAGTTCGTTTTGGGTGGCGTGACGCCCTCGGTGGTCTTGCCATCGAGCACCGTAGGATTGTACTCCAGATGCGCTTGGCAGGCCGCGTTGTAGGCTTCAATCGTCTCCACAAAATTCTGGGGATCGATGCCCAATTGCCCGGCCAGTTCCTCTAGGGTATTCGCTTCGCCCTTGGTCACTTGCTGGATGCGGTACTCATCCCGCAACAAGTGAACCACCTTTTGGTCGAAGATCTGCGCGGCAAACCCCAGGGGTTGATTGAGGATTTCCCGGCCGTACTTGGCATAGGTGTAATTGCGGAAATCCGCCCCCTCATCGACAAACCGCTTGCCTTCAATATTGACAATGAGGCCGAACGGATACGAATGCTTTTGGAACAATTCGGTCACCGTGCGGTCCCCGGTGGGCGGGGCATTGAGGTCCCAGGCCACCGCGTGGCAGCCGCTCCAGTGCCCGTAGGACTGGGCCCCGATCTCCAGGGCCATGTTAATGCCATCGCCGGTGTTGTAGGGAATGCCGCGCACCTTGGCCAACTCCCAGCCCTGGCCGAGGTAGCGCGTGCGCATTTCCGCATTGGATTCAAAGCCGCCACACGCCAGCACCACGGACTTGGCGGGCAGGTCTTCAAACCCCCCCGGACCTTTGACTTTGACCCCCGTGACCCGGCCGGTCTGGTCCTGGATGAGCTTGACGCCCTTAGTCTCGTAGCGGATTTCCATGCCCATGCGTTCACAGACTTCAAACTGCTGATCCGACAAGCCTTTGCCCGCCCCTACTGCTTCGACGAGCAAGCCGCCCCAAAAGTGAAACTTGTCGCCGCGCTTAAACGCCTGGCGGCCAAACGCCAGGACAAACCGCACGCCGTGCTCGCGCAGCCACTGCAAGGTCGCATGGGACTGCGACACCAGCAGTTGGCCCAAGTCCGGATCGGCCAAGCCCTCAGTCACCCGCATCAAATCGTCGTAGAACTCGTCCTCGGAATAGGACCCCACCTCCACCGATTCTTCTTCCTCAGGGGTCATATCCGGAATGAGTTTCTTAATATCTTCGATGCCGTTATAGGCGCAGCGGATGATGCCACCGGTAAAATAGGTATTGCCGCCCCGGAAGTAGTCGGGGGCCTTTTCCAGCACCAGCACCTTGGCGCCTTTTTCCAGGGCGGCAATCGCCGCACACAGGCCCGCATTGCCACCACCCAAGATAATCACATCATATGGCTCGCTCACGTCTCACCTCGATTCAGGAATTGCACTTTTAGTTCACGTCACTGCGTGCCGGCGCCAGACACCGCCTCGATCGTCCGATCGGCATGCCCACGCTACATAGAGCATGATTGGCTGGCAACCGGCCCACATCGAGCACGCTACGACAGGGGGGCGACACGCGACAAATAAGAAGGGAATGCAGGACGATGTGTCGACTTGTCGTTCACTTCTGGTGGCGTGCATCACGTCACGCCGGTGTCGTTCGGGGTAACAGTACACCACAAATGGGCTCGGGTTGCAAGATCGGAACGGGTGGGGGAGTCGGGGAATTCTCAACTCATCATTGAGGCTGCAACCGGGCGATTGATAGAGGCGCGTCTTGTCGCCTAACCGTCAGGCCCCGAGGCAAGCATGCGAATCCAGCGGCTTTTTCTTTATTGGAGATGAGGCTCGCGTACACGTACGGTCTCAAGCAAGAGTCGCTCCGCTTCCAGACGCCGAAGCATTTCAACTTCACCTTCCCATTCGACCCGCTCAAGGGGATCGAGCGCCGGGACCACGCTGTCAATCATTTCAAGTCGAGAGCTATACTTCTGCTCAAATTCTGCAATGCGCTTTCGGGTTTTTTCAACCCCGATCGCTACATGGGCAATCTGTCTCTGTATCGCCGCTTCAAGGAGGGGAATTGCCTTCAGGCTATCCTGAACCTCCAGTGTAATCGTAGGCATGGTTTTTCCCTTGTCGCTAGATGGTGCGTTCTACCCTCAGAGAGTCACATCTTCAATTGTCAATGATGAACCCGCTGGTTGAAACGCCCTACAGAATCGTCTTTTTGGCTAGCAACCGGCCCACAATCGAGCACGCTACGACAGGGGGGCGACACGCGACAACTAGGAAGGGAATGCAGGACGATGTGTCGACTTATCGTTCGCTTCTGATGGCGTGCATCACGTCACACCGGTGTCGTTTGGGGTCACAGTACACCACAAATGGGCTCGGGTTGCAAGATCGGCTCGGCTCGCCCGGCCAGCGTCTCCTGTATCGTCCTGGAAACGATACAGGAGACGCTGAGCCGGAGTGAGTCAACGGAAAAAAACGGTGCACCCCATGTACTCTCCTCCCTATACTACAGACATCGTCTCATATGGCATCGTCTCATATGGCATCGTCTCATATGGCATCCTATGAATCTGGCAGGTTGTGGTGGCCTTGCACGCCGCCGCACGCCCCTAAAGACGGCACACAGAAATCTAGAAATCTATGGACGCGACAACACCCTGGTGGCAACGCGGCACCATCTATCAAATCTACCCGCGGTCGTTCCAGGACCGTAATGGCGATGGTATCGGGGACCTGCCTGGGATTACCCGCCGACTCGATTACCTCCAGTGGCTGGGTATTGACGCCATCTGGCTTTCCCCCATCTTTTTGTCGCCTATGGCGGATTTCGGCTACGACATTGCCGACTATACCGCGATTGACCCGCGCTTCGGCACCCTGGCGGATTTTGACCGACTCGTGGCCGAGGCCCATCGCCGTGGACTCAAAGTGATTCTCGACTACGTGCCGAACCATACCTCTGACCAACACCCCTGGTTCGTGGCGTCGCGGTCTTCGCGGGCGCATCCCCAGCGCGATTGGTATCTCTGGCGCGATGCGGCGCCGGATGGCGGACCGCCGACCAACTGGCTCAGTGTGTTTGGCGGCGGTGCGTGGACGTGGGATGTAGCAACCGAGCAATACTACTACCACGCCTATCTGGCGGCGCAGCCCGATCTCAACTGGCGACATGCGGCCGTGCAGGAGGCCATGCTGGCCGTGCTGCGGTTCTGGCTAGAGCGAGGCGTAGACGGCTTTCGAGTGGATGCGCTGCGTCAACTGATGAAGGACGAGCAGCTTCGCGACAACCCGCCGAACCCCGCCTACCATCCCGGTCAAGGACCCTATGAGTCGCTCCTGCCGGTGTATACGACCGACCGTCCTGAGATCCACCCCATCCTGGCCCGCATGCGTCAGGTGCTGGACGCCTATGAGGCCCGCATGTTACTCGGCGAACTCTATCTCCCGATTGACCGTCTGGTCACTTACTATGGCGACACTGGGAACGAGCTGCATTTGCCCGGCAACTTTCATCTCATCCACACTCCATGGCAGGCGCGGGAGATCGCTGCCTTGATCGCCAGGTATGAGGCCGCCCTGCCGCCAGGGGGCTGGCCCAACTGGGTCCTGAGCAATCACGATCGCTCGCGCCTGGTGAGCCGGGTTGGACAGGCGCAGGCGCGCGTGGCCGCCATGCTGCTGTTGACGCTACGGGGCACCCCGACGCTCTACTACGGCGATGAATTGGGGATGTGGGATCAGGTGATTCCGCCCGCATGCGTGCAGGACCCATGGGAAAAGCAAGTGCCGGGCCTCGGGCTGGGGCGGGATCCGGTGCGCACCCCCATGCTGTGGGACGACAGCGACCATGCCGGCTTTACGATCGGCGCGCCCTGGCTGCCCCTGCACGCGCCTGCCGCTGTGCTCAACGTCACGGCGCAACGGCAGGCGCCCACGTCGATGCTGACGTTATATCAGCGCTTGCTGGCGCTACGCCGGGCCACCCCGGCTCTCGCAGTAGGGGCGTACACGCCGCTTGCCGAGACCGCAGACGAGGTGCTGGCGTACGTGCGGACCGCCGCACAGCAGACCTGCCTTGTCGCTCTCAACTTTGGCACCCAAGCGCAACAGATCACCCTCGACGCCGTGAGTCGCCCGGGACAGGTGGTCTTGTCAACGCATCTCGACCGAGCCGGTGAGCCTGTGCGCGCCACCCTGGCCTTGCGCGGTGACGAAGGGGTGATGGGGATGCTAGACTCAGGAGAAGCCTCATGAGCGTCGCGACGGCTTGACGCCCAAGCTTGACAGACAAGGAGAATCGAGATGTCCGACCCGAATGTGAGATTGAACCGCCTGCCGGTCTTCGACGACCACCACGGTCGTCCCGAGCGCTGGACGGGCTTGTCGGTTGATGGTCTGGCGGCTGCGCCGCGGACCTTTTCCGCGGCCGATCTCGAAGCCCTGGCAAATGCCAGGTTGACGGATGACTTTCGCTGTGAAGAGGGCTGGCGGGTCGACCAACAAGCATGGGAGGGCGTGTCGCTCGCCGAGCTGTTGCAAGTCGTGCGCCCGCTCCCCACGGCCCGGTACGCCCAGGTCTCCGCGGCCGGCTACTCGGTGGCGGTGCCCCTGTTTGCCCCTGGTGCCTCCGGCGCCGAGGGTCTCACGCCAGTGCGCGTGCTGCTGGCCAACCGGCTCAACGGAGAAGCGCTGCCAGAGGCGCATGGCGGGCCTTGCCGGCTGGTGATTGCCGGCGCGATCGGCTATACCAGTGTCAAGTGGGTGGACCACATCCACTTGACAGCGGAGCGGCCAGAAGAAACCGCGCCGCGGCGCAACAATGAACGTGCTTAAACATAGGGCCATGGCGAATCGGCAACGTGGGGGGATCACCGTACACGGACCTCAGCATTGGTCAGCACGTAGCTCTTCCAGCCCGGATGGGCCTGTCGCCACTGCGGCACGCGTTGGACATGGTCGGGGCCTTTGAAGTAATCACGGTTGGCGGGTTTGTCTCGCCACTTGAGTTGGCTGGCCTTTTTGCTGGCTTTGCGGCACTCGGGCTTGGAACAGTCGCGCTGGCGCCCGGCGCTGCGGGGATCGGGATCAAAGAACACCTTGCAGTGTCGACATTGATGCTTGCGTCGTGGACGTCTCATTGGCCTGTTTCTTCTCAGGTCAATGAGCCACATCTGACTAAGTGGCAAAGAGCAGAAGGATGAGGACCTCCTTAATAAAATTCTCAACTTCTTTGATGCTCGCTGGGATCAAGCCTTTCGGTATCTGAGAAAAAAGGAAATGGGCAAGCACCGTCGGGGATCAAACTCGGAGTCCGGCATGAGGTTGCTGCGACGGTGAGAGAAAAACCACGACGGGATTCGATCGCCCGCCACCCGGCAGCATGACATTCAAATCTATCAGGCGATTAAATACCTTTCTTTGGACATTGTCGATTTCATAGAGAAAGGCCCTAAAATGAACGAGATACAGCGTGTGTAAAAGGTGGGACACACTCGGCGTTGCGCGTCTTATTGACGGGGCGGATTCACTGCGTTTTCAAGCGTTTCCCGAATAAATCTCTGGTAAGGGATGCCCCGCGCCGCCGCCTTCTTCTTCACGGCATCGAGCAAGGTTTCTGGCACACGCATATTAATGCGGGCCGCTTTTTTCTCGAACTCAAACCGTACGGCTTCGCCGCCTGAAAGATCGTATTCCGACAGGTCCGCTGTAGCCACAAAGTCTTCGGCTTCCTCGTCGGTCTTAAAGGTTGGGATTTTCTTCTTCATAGCTCTCTACTTCCTTTTGATGCATATAACGGGCGCTAATCGGACGGATATACAGTGAACCGCCAAGAGCGCGGATCGTAAACACGATAAACACATGGCGGCCTTGAGTCGTCTGCCCGATGGCTTTGAAACGGGTTTCCGTCCATGAATGCGCCTCATCTGGCAGAATCACAACGGTTCCGGTCAACAGCGCTTCAATCTCGTTCGTTGACACACCATGCCCGATGCATTTGTCGTGGTTACCGTCGTCCCAATCAAATCCTGCAATCATCGGCCAATCAGTCATGATTCATCTATACCATATGTGCGCACTTTTGTACATACAAACTAGATATTCCTTTTTTAAATTACATATCAAGCGGCACATACATCTCACCCGCTGACACACCTTGCCCTTGCAGGTCGCGGCGATATTCCATAAACACCACGTCGTCTACTACATTCAAGAGATTCGCGGCCAACAGCGGGATCACGTGAAACGGCAGGCCGCAGAACAAATACACGCGGTGCAGCCGGTGTGCTGCGCGCAGCCGAGTGAGTAGGGCTACGATGTCTGTCACATACTGCATCACTTGCGCATTTTCCTGAAACGAACCATGCTCGACCCACACCGGCGGCGGAGGGTTATCTTGGGCAGCCAGATAATCCAGTGCCGGATCGACATAGTTGGCCGCGGTCAAAATGAGCGCCACCGCCTCCACCTGGGCACCCGGCGGCAGGGGTGTGATCCGGTCGTGGGTGGCTTCGCAGTTTGGATTGCCACCTTGTAGGGGCATGTGACGAGGCTGCGCTTGATTATTAAACACATAGCCATCGCGATTGTAGCAAAACAGATGTGTAGAGGTGCTGCGGTTAAAATAGTGCCCGAGCATATACGCTATCCCCACTTGGGCATTGCCCAGCACATAAATTGATTTGGGCTCGGGGCCTCTTAGATTTTCGATCGCCTCGGCAAGCGATGCGGTGAGGTCGCCCCGAAACGCCGTCCAGGCATCGCCGTGCAGCGTCTCAGACTGGCGGCGCATCTGCAACTCGGGCCGAAACACCAAGGCGGGCGCCGTCCGCTGACGAACCGAATCGGGCACACCCTGGAGCTCACCCCGCCTGCGGCCCTCGCCACGCTGATCGACATACAGAATGATCTCTCGCTTCGCCGCCACACCGAGAGCCTGATACACACGGCGGGCAATGCCGTCGGCTAGGGTTTTGGCCAATTCCAGAATGGGCTGATTGGCGTCAGCCTGAACGCCAAGGATGTTGACGCGTTGGCCATCGGCGTGCAGCCACCACGACCGCAGCAACGGATGAAGCTTTACTAGGGCGACCGGATCACCTAAGAAGATGGGAAGGATGTTGCCACTTGTCTGCATGGCCTGATGCGTATCTATGGCCACCGCCAGCTCCTCAGTGACCCAGGGCGATTGAATGGCCGCCTCGGATAGGAACACAGTCGTGGTGACTTGTCGTTCAATCGCCGCCTTCAAGACCTCACTTAGATTCGCCCCCAGATTTAACTCGCTTCTGTCCAGCCAGGCAATAATCCCTCGCCGCCCCAGTTCCCGCGCCACGGCTTCCACCAATGGCTTATCCACTGAACTATGCGACAGAAAAGTGGATGCATAGATCATGAGGTCCACTCCAAAAAAATAGTAATGTTGACGCTCCAATCGACCCTGCAACGACCGCAACAAATCCACATGGGTTTCTGGTCATACCAAGCTCATCCAGATAAAATGATCGCACACGCCAACGCTACTCCCACTTCCTAAACACAGCGCTTTGCGGTACGCCGCTATCCCTCGTCACTTCAGCCCGGCACCGCATACCTTTGCGGGCGGGCGGGTAGGCCGGCAGCCGCATACACGTGACCTGTTCGCCGTCCGCTGTTTCCACGGTTGCTTTCCCTTTTTTGGCATCCTCGCTCAAGGTGACGACCTCTCTCTTTTTCGTCACCCCCAAGACGAGTACCTCAGACGTGGAGCCACGCAATGTTTCCGCCTGAATATCTGCCCGGTCCTGCAGCGTGACGCTGAGCCTCGGCACCGCGTGGGCCACTCGCTCAGCTGCGGGCACCCCTATACCCTTGTAGTAGCGCATTAGGCGCACCGCCCAACCGAGAATTTGTGACATCTCTCGCGTGCGCTCCAAGCTACCATGCCGGTAGTTACCCAGGTGCTGGTTACAGACGTCGTGGATATCTCGGTAGTAGCGGGCCGTCTGATTGGAGCGCTCGAGACAATCGCTATCAGTGGCGAGCGTTTCAAGGAACTGAAAGAAGTCATCGACTCGCAGATGGCTGTACAGATAAGTGGCCACTTTTGCCACTTCATTGTGGTCCATGTCGCGCTGCACCCAGTCAATGGCCATGGCATGTGCGGGTTCGCTGATAGCAGGTTCCATCGGACACCTCAGTATGATCGATCAATAAGTCTCAGCCGGACACGAACCGGCGCCAGGATACTGTAAAATCTCCGCTAGCGTTTGGAGCGCAGCGCGGTCAATATGGCGGGTGACGCCCGCCACAACGGCCACATCCAAAATTTGTGGACGAGGATCAAAACGCAATGCCGACTGGAGGGCGGGCAGGGTGCGAAGCTCGTCCACCTGGAACGCTACTGAGCCCAAACAAACCGGTTTGGCGCCACCGAGCTTGGGAATGAGTCCCGGTTCACCCTGTCCAAGGGCCGTGAGTAGAAGCCCAAGTTGTGCGTCGGAGAGGTTGTCAAAGTCCACTCGCAGACGAAAAACCGACTCCGGGGCGCAGGCCTCCAGTGGCACCCGGCCGGCTGCCAGCTCACCATGCTTATAAAATTTACGGCCTCGATAATGATCCTGACTCTGGTATCGTGGCGCTTCCGGCCGGGGACGGAAGAGGGGCGGTGACTCAATCATCACGCTTTCACCCTCAATCAAAACCGCATCGTGGAACGCGACCTGACCAAGATAACCCATGGCTCCGAATAAACGGCACGCCGGACACAGACGATCTGGCTGCGTACAGGCGCGCCAAGGACTCGTCTCGCGCCGTTGGGTTACCCGAAGACACGAGGCCGGATGGGAAATGGCCTCCACAATGCTGCGGATTGTCCCTTTGAGAGATGCACCGGGGATGGTTAATTGTCCTTGACATCGAAAATGCGCTTTTCTCAACGGCGGTTGTGTCTGGGTGAGCTCCAACTGACCAGAAGCCACATGTACGGGTGATCGCGCCACGATCGTGCCCTCGATCGTCCCACTCATGAGATCGCGATCATAGCGGTGGTGGCCAGTGGGCGGCTCATAGACGGGGCGCCGCTGAGACAGCGGGACAAAATCATAGGGCTTTGCTTCCGGTGGGTCGCCACCGGAGGTACGATCAGGCTCCGTTGTCGGCATCGCTGACTCCTTTTAAGCGCATGAGCCGGGGGGCACCCTGCTCGTCGCGATACTCAATCCAACTCACGTTGACGCTCGGTTGAGACGCTGACACTGGATAGGACAAGAGGCGTGGAATGCGGACTTCGACCCATTGTGCCACCGTCTCCTGGCGTTTGCCCCAGAGGCGAAGTGCATTTTGAGCGCCATGATCTATTGCATGCCAGCTCTGAGATAGCAACTCCCAGTTCGATGGCACATACGCCTCATTCTCGGTGAGGATCAGCAGCGAAAATTGACCATCTGTCAAGCGCCGCCAGCGCATCTCAAGCTTATCGCAAAAGAATCGTCCTTCATCCCACTTCAGTAATTCGGTGTCAAGTTGTAGATTGGCTAATCTTAGAAACTGTACGTCTGTGGTATGAGCCATCATGACATGGCCCTGGGTCTGAAACAACGATTGGGCAATGCACGCCACTTCTGCCGCATCTAAAGCCCGATAGGTGGCTATGATGCCCCTTGGTTGCTGAACATCCATCGTTCTACCTCCTGCCGCCATGACCCCACACAGGCCCGCCACATTGCCGTGATGGCGGTATCGTCCTCAACGACCAGTTCCGGCTCGTCCCAGAGCGAGGTGCGATACACCACTCCCTCAGGCAAGGCGATGCGATCCGTTACTGCGAAATCGTAGCCATCCCCGCCCGCAAAGGCACCGACGCCAATCACCTCCGAAGTACTGGCTACGGCCTTGCCGCCCCATGGAATTAGTTGTGCGGATTCGAGCCCGCAGGTGGGATAGCGGATACACAGTTGGGTGACGTCCAAGGCGACAGCGCCCAGACCTCGGGACTTGCCGAAGCCCATGCGAATGCGCTGCTGTTGGATATCGCGAAAGACGAGGGCGAGCAAGCCGAGCTGAGCCAAACCGAAATTGCGTATGAATACCGTGGTCTCAAATGTGCCCTCGGTCATGGTTTCGAAGTTAAAGGGGCCGACCGCCACCGAGCCATAGACGCGATGGATGGCCACGCCGTTGCGCTCCTCGGTGGTAGGCTGCGAGTCTGCCGTGGGCATGGCGTCGGCGATGTGAAAACGGCTCGCGAGTGATGTATTGCCAAAAATCCGGCACACAAAACAGGAGCCCGCATGCACCGCTGCCGTCGTCTCTGGCGTTTCCCGGTGCAGGCGCCCGCTACAGGAATCGTCCGCATGCAAAGGATCGCAGGCCATGCGGGCGCGCCCAACCGTGCGGGCAAGACGTTCGGCATGCGACCGGATTACCCCTTTGAGACTACTGCCGGGCAGATAGAGCTGGCCATGGGTGCGAACAAACTCCATATCTGGTAGGGTCGGGTCTGCTCCCTTCTCGCCCGCTTTGATCAACAGGGGGCCATCGGGCCGAATCCGCAACTGGATGGACGCCTCATTCAGAAGTCGTTTATGCATCGTCTTTCCCTCCGTCCTCTGGCCCTCCGTCCTCTGGCCCTCCGTCCCCTGGCCCTCCGTCCCCTGGCCCTCCGCCCTCTGGCGCGTTGGCCAGAGCATCGCGAAAAGCCGGGAGATAGGTGTTGCGGATGAGGTCGTCGCCCAGTGGCGTCCACACGTCATCGCGGCCCTCGATAAACCCGAAGAGCCGGTCTAGATCGCCCTCTACCGCAAAGCGCTTGCGCTCTTGCCAGTGCAGTTCCACCACGCCGAGGCCCCGGCTGCGGTGCCCGCCAATACCGATTTCCCGCCGCTCGAATGGCCGCAGACCCACGCACAGCATGCCAATTTGGGCATCCGTCAGATTTTCCGCCAGGATGGATACCGTAAAGCGGGTTTGCGCTGGTACCACTTCGTAGTCGTACTTGAACCCGTCTGCCGCGGTTTGCGTATCGCGATCGATGGCCACGCCATCGCGCACCTGGTACTGGGTGAAAGACATGGCCGTCACCAGGGCATCGCGCACCTGAATTTTAGATGAAAACCAGGGCGAGCCAAACGCCTGGCAGACCCAACAACTCTGGTCATAGATGGCCTGATCCTGGTCTCTTAGGGATTCCACCTCAGACGGACTTAGGCACCAACCTGCATCCGGACCCACGGGTAGGCAGACCGCCTTGCGGTTGGCCGGATATACTGCCCGCACTACGCTCTCCACATAGGTGCGCAGCACCCCTTTAAGAGACGAACCTGGGATAAATGGTTTACCTGGAGCATCCTTGATGACCGGCAGATCCGTGCCAACGGGTTCGTTAGAACGTCCTGAGCCGATCCGCGCTGCCGTGTGGCAGATTAGCTCGCCGGTGAAGATCAGACGATTATCTAGAGTATCGAGCAACATACCGTTATTCCTTCTCGCGCCGGAAAAGCTGGTCCCACGCGGTGGGATCGCCATCGTCTTCGCGCCGTTTGCCATAGTAGAAGACCCGCATGGCGTAGCCCAGATAGAGGCGCGTTAAGCGAATATAAGCATGGTCAAACACCTCTGGCGGCGTGTCGACCTGCAACCGGGCTTGCAGGGTATCCCGCACCGTATCTCGTACGGCTTGCGCCGCTTGCCGGACGGCGCCGTCCTCAATATCGCGAATCAACGTAGGGCCGAACGCCGTGGCTCGAGTGCCCCAGACCCAAGGGGTGCGGCCGATCTGATAGCGGATGAAATTGGTGATCACATCGACGCTCGAAGTCTCTTGCGCCACATTGAGCACATTGCGAAATTGGCTTTCTTCCATTGGCGTTTTTCCACTCGCCGGTTTCAGAGTGGCCACTGCCTCAGCCCCGGCTTGAATCAAGCGGCTGAGCTGCCGGTCAATCACCTGGGTTAGGAGCAGGTCGCACTGCACGTCGATCTCCTCCTGCGGCAGGGGTTGTGTCGCACTCATACGAGATTCCTCCCCTCTACATGAAAGGCGTCGCAGATCGTCACCTCGCCAAATCCTTCTTCTGTACGCTCGCCAAGGCCTCGCCATTCCAGCCGAGTCAGCGGTTCGAGCCAGGGTTCAACCTCCTCCACCTCAAAGACAAAAACACTGCCGCGCCGGGTCACCAGCTCTGTGTCTTTGGGCAATCGCCGAGCCGTGTGCCAACCGCCCCGATAGTCGTGGCTCGATACGGATCGCAGCAGGGCCAGGTGCCCACCGGTCACGCCGGTCGCCTGGCGCAACATGTCCGCCGTAAGCACAGCGGTGGGGAGCCAGTCCCGTTCTTTCAAAATGGCATCTGAGCGCATATTGACGGTAAAGACCTGCGGGCATACTGGCGGCGCTGGGCATAGCTGTTGGAGTGGCGACCAATCGGCCTCAAATTCGGTTTGAAATTGGCCAATGCGCTGGCGAACTAAGTGGACCCGCTCGGCCAAATCGTCCCCTGAGGAGACAGATTCACAGTCCACCAGAACGTGTCCCAGCCCCCGTGCCGCTCCACTGCCCACGTGGGTGATGCTTTTCAGCACATCGCGTAAACCCTCAGCCAGGGTATCATCCACCCATACCGTGCCGGTAAATTGTGCTTGGACGGGGCGCTCACCCTGCCACCACGCCTCGGTGAGCACGACGGGCGAATACAACAGCTCCGGCTCCGTCGCCATGCGCCGGCGGTTGATGCCTACTCGCGTCAAGAGACGCTGCGGTATACTCATCCGGGTATAGCAGTCTTTGGTCCGGGTGTAAAAGCCGCTAAATGCCTCGGCGCGCCCCGGATCGCAACCCGCTTGTAGGCATTTGGGGGTGTATAGAAATCCGGGCGGCTGAAGTGCCTCGAAACACAGCATGGTGATCAGGGTGTCATAGACGCCATGGGCACCTTCGGAGGTGCGAAACCCCGAGTTATCCTTGCACGACATAGCGGTCGCGGGCAGGGAGTGCTCACCCGGATAAGCGCCCCGGAAGATAGCCTGGGCGGGCCGTCCGACCCCAAAGAGGCGCTGAAAATCCACATCTGTCTCCAAGCCTTGACGTAACATGACGCCGGCTGCTGCGCCACGCAAGACCGAACCTGGGATAAACTCGGTACTGTTGCGAAACTGTCCCCCCGGCCGCCGTTCACTGAAACACAGCGGTGATTGAGCGGTCACCGAAACCTTTAGCTGAGCCATTGTTCACGTAATCCTTCCCAGTCTCCAAGGGTGACCGGCTCACCGGCAAGGGTGGCTTTGGCCTCGGGCTGTTGTATCCAGCCCAAACCCCGCGAGCGTCCACCACCGAGGGCGTTGACGATCTTGAATCCCGCCAATAAAAGCTGTGCCTCGGCAGCGGTCTCCAACATCCCTGTGATCGCTCGATCATTGGTAAAACCCAAACTCGGCTGTACAGGTGTGGTTTCAACAAAAAACAAGCGCTGCTCTTGGGTCACCCGCCGTTGTCGATTGAGGCTCACCATGGTGCGCAGCGTTGCATCGCCGAGCCGGGCGTCGCGCTGGGATGCGTAGGGTGAGGTGCCCGGTTGGCGGAAGGGGTTGTGACAGACCAGATCGTGAAATTGTAGAGGCGATGAAAAATAGGCGGAGCCAAAGAGACCGCACAGCATGCAACGCTGTAGCTCTTGTCCGGGGGTATGGGGATCGGGCACCTTCCGGATCGATACATGTGGCGAATGCGGACACATCCCCTCTGGCCGTGGTCCATGGCAAATGCGGTCAGCAGCGCCGACTGACCGCATTAAACGTTCACACGCATGACGCAAATTGCCCCGGATTTGCGAGCCGGGAATGATAAATTCACCCAGCCCATTGCGCACGGCAATGCGATCCGCCACAAACGCACTCGCACCGGCGGCACCACTGCTGAGTGGGGTTTGCATGCGAATGGTCAAGCTCAAGACCAGCGACTGCATCATGACGCCTCCTTCACCGGCACGAAGTCGTAGATCTCCAGGATGTCGAATAGCACGGTTTCCCAACTCTCTTGAGCCATTTTGCGCCAGGGCGCCACCTGTCCCCGGCACCAGCGATCGTCCAGCACCTGGCGCAACTGCTGGCGATTAGTTTTTCCCAGGCGCTGCGAGAAATAGAGATAGTCAACAGTTGAAGCCAGCCGACCTCGACTGAGAGCATTGCGTAGGGCATAGAGCTGAGAGCGGGGAAATCGCGACTGTTTCAGGGCGCGAACGGTGTCCAGGAGCGCCGCCAATTCCATTAAGGTGTAAGGCCTTGAGATCAGTCGATCCGGTCCGACACGATAGGTGCTATCGCGGAATTCACTCAACAGAGAGGTAATCATGGTCATAGATTTAAGCGCCATAAAGTCGATGCTGCCCCCTCGGTAATGCTGGGCCTTGAGTGCCTTGGCTCGGGTCTTAGCCGATTTCAGGAGTTGCTCCACCAGTTCCTGTAGAAAAAAGATAGGGGTGTGAGCATCGGCTAATAAAACACCGGCGGAAAGTGCGATCTTGGATTGAATCGTGGGGACGGCACTTGGGTCGATTACACAGCGATGTACCGCGCTGGCGGTGTACGTTTCCTGATGACGGAACAGGTCAATCTCAGCGAGACGTGTCTCCACGCCTTGGGCGATTTGGTGTGCAATCGGTAATGCCGCGTGGGCCGGGACGATGAGAAACAGATCGTCACCGCCAATTGAGAGAATTTCAAATGGATGGCTCCAGATGTCGACCATTTGCCCCTGGCGGTCTTTCCGGCGAATCCGAATCGGCTGGAGGTGCTGGCTGAGGGCGCGAAACACCTCTTGCTGATTGGCGTTGAAAATGGCCTCTGCAAAAGTGGCATAGTCGCTAGGGGTAGCCAAGGCTTCTAAGGCGGCCCCCATGTTATTTGCGTCGGCGTAGACGACACCGATGTAGCCCGATGGCCTCGACGCTTGACCGATTTCGTTGAGATCTTGGGGCGGAGTCACATCGTCAAATGCTTGAACCGGCGAGGCACTACGCCTGTGATCTCCGGCACCGTAGGGCAACATCTCACCCTGTTGGCGCCGGGCGATCAGGAAGTTTTCAAACTCACTCACCCAGCGCCGTTTTTGAGTCCAGCCACTCTCGAGCTTGATATAGCACGGTGCACAGACCAATTGTCGCTCACCAGCGACCGGGAAATCGCGGGAAGCCACGCGTCGTTCACAAGATCGGCAGCGCTCTCCATAAGGTAGCGTCTCGACATGGGCCACCGATCGAGAGCGGCGCGGTTCGCCGGTCAGGGGAATGGCCATTGGGTTGCCATCGCGGCGCCGGGATTTGTCTCGCGACAGCACCGCCGCCAGTTCGCCAAAGCGTTTTTGCTGGCAGGGCTCAGCCGCAAGTTGCACTTGGACCAGTTGGCTGAGGGCCGCACGGCAGTCTGCACGCTCCCAGCGTTCCCAGAACGCCAGTGGATCGAGTCCGCCCGCCAGTTCAACCATAGAAAAAGGGCGCCACGCCGCTACGCTGTTGGCCACGCGGGTGCCCTGGGTGTAAAGCCACTCGATGGCATCGGCGAGCTTGGGGGCAATGGATACCGGGGCAAACGCGAATAGCTCGCCGCCATTGGCATAGATCACACAGTCCCGGCAGTCGGGAAGCTCGAGGTGGAATTCAGCGGCGACTCGCTGGCGTACATCGGTCTCCGAGTGTGGTGTGTGGCCGTTGGGCTCGGAAGAAAACAGCGCCGGCAACTCAGTCAAATTGATCTCATCGAGCAGAGCTGAAGCGCCCCGGATTTCTGGGAGCTTCGAAGATTCAAAGACGTATTGCTTGATTTTGGTGGCCCCACCCATGACCAGCGCAAATTTGGGATCGCCCCACATGTCCGCCTTTTGCTGCAGCGCCTGCAAATGCTGGCGGATGCCTTCGGGCGCGTCAGTCTCCGGCGGCGCGAGGCAAGCCTGGGCAAGCTCGCTGAAGTGCTCAATGATCTCTGTAGTCGGCGCCCCGACCTGCTGATCATAGGCCAGGCAGTAAGCAATGGCGACCTCAAAAGGCCTCGGCACGGTGTCGGTCACGACGTGATTCCCCTGCATCTGGTGATGTGACAAATGGAGTTGTGAGATCGATTACTCTCATCACCAAGCCTCATCACTGTCAAAAAGGCTATTTCTTCAAGAGCGGGTGCCCTCTCGTCAGGGAACATTGATAACGAGGACACAATAAAGTGTCATGGTTGCAATGTTTCAATACCCTACCTCTTGAAGAAAACAGCAGCCATAATTAGAGTGTTGACGAGACTCTACTCATGGCATAGTACTGCCCTCCATAATTCTATAGCCTTTGGCTACGAACGTAGGTATTTTGCTTTTATAGTCTTATCAAAAAAAGGAAAACAACCAGCGAGCAATATTAACTATCCGTCCGATAGGTGATTTAGTGGGCCAGATCTCATTCCTCGTGTCAGATAAAGAATCTTGCTGTTGTACATTAACCAACAGGGTGACCGAGGAATCGGGCTTTGACGAGCCATCGGGGTGTGAGATGAGAATGAAGATGTTAGAGGATTTGGTCGACATATTAAACTCCTGTATGAAGCATTGCCTTCCATAACACTATATTTTCGTTTTAGTTATCTGAATTGAATCATCTACAGTAGGTGCATTTGCACATCATAGGCTCCTTGCTAAGAAGTTGTGCTGCAGAGACCGAAAACGGGTCTAGTTGGACACATGCATACAAGATTTTATGCATGTGGATTACCATTGTCAAGACGTATTTTTGTTTTCGCAACTGTTGCGAATCTAAAAATTTTTGAACCGAATGTGTCATTTGTGAAATCGATCCGATTTCATTCACCGGCAGCGTCTAGTCAACGATATTTACCTAATCCAAAAGCAGTGCCCGCTCCAACGTGCACATAAGTTCCCATTTTCAGAATAGGCAGAAACTGCCTCAGCGGACCGCGAAAGGTGATTTTACCCACCAAACCATCAAGTGATAACTTCTGCTCCCGTCGAGTAGAGTAGCGCTGCAGTTTCTGCAGATGCAAATCCATTGCACTGACCTCTACCTCGCGTGCTAACTCACGTAGGGTACAATTCGGCGCCCACTGATGAGTAAAATGAAATAAAGATAGCGAATCTAGACGACCTAATAAAAGATTCATGAAGAGATAGAAATTTATACGGCTTTCGTCTTTTTGGATCTTGCCATACTTTTTAATTCTCAGGGGGGTTAAGAATTCGAGAGTGAGTTCGTCGACGTCGGTATCGCTCTGATCATACAAATCGTTTAAAGTGATGGGCTGTACTGCCTCACTTACCACACCTCTCTCAGCGTCAAAAATTACTGCAGCATCTGAACCCGCACAAGATGTCACCTTCGTTAGGTGATACGGGACTCGGGACTTCCCGAGTCCTTGTTTTTTGCTGGCTTCCTCAATTGCATAGATAAAATACGGCAAATAATCAATGGCTTTGCCAACTAAGGTGAGTCCTAGTGTCAGTGTGGATTCTCCCTGGTAGGCAAGGGGCACGTCGAAGATATAAGGTCTGGGAGCCTGTTGGAAGCGCTTCTGAAGTGGCTTTGGCAAATCTACAGGAGCAAACGTCTCGAACATGTATGGATAAGCACAATGGCTTAAGAGTATGCAGCCATCGCATACTGGCGCTTGGGTGATACAGACTAACTGACGAAATGAGCTGGCAATCATGCCACGAAACGTCGAACCGAGATACGCGGGAAGAGCTTCTCGCCCGTGTTTGAGTTCGAGTTCTAATTGAAAATGGTAGAGTCTAAGATCAGGGTATAGATTCACATGTGGAGCTTCCGTAGAAGTATATAATACTATCTGGATACCTGAAAGTGTAATGGCATAGATATCTTTTTATTTAGTCTGTTGGTATCGTTCTAACCTTTATACATATTTTAGTATATGATTAATTCACTCCTAGGGCCATTCATTTCCAGATGAAACTCTCGAATGAGGTCAAATCCAAGTAAACCATCAATGCCATCCTCACTTAAGAAATCAAAATCAAATACACCGACTTCTATTTCATTGAAATTCTTTCCTAGCACTCTGATGTGTTCCAAAACAAGACTGTACCCTTCTTGAAGAGGCCCGGCTGGACCACTCATCGAAAGCATGTGGATGGCCTGCGATGCAGAGTAGCCAAGCGATTCCAGAACGGGCGTGTGAAACTGAGTTTTGGCAGCCCCGGTATCAAAAACGAGCTGTACGCGGCGGGTACCTCTTGGACCATAAATCCTAGACGTGACAAGCGGTATGTCCTGTGTACGGTCGATTTCGAAAGTCTGCATTACGGAGTCTGGCGGCGCAAGTTTAAATTGAGCACAACGTTTTCAGGTCGCTTCCGTTTTCCCACAAAAACCAAAGCAGAGTCCTCGGGTGGGTTTTGTAAAATGAGACGGTCAAACTCTTTGCGATTCTTTGCATGGACGCGGACGACCCCGCTACTTGGGTAGAGTTTGGTATCTTCCCATTCGTAATCGACCAGCTCGACCCATTCTCGGTCAAAACGTTGCTTGATTTCTTCCCAACTCAGTTTCTTATATATAGACGGCATATAAACCTCACCCTTGCATGTTCTCCTCGTCTCGTACCAGAACGTCCAGTATATCACAAGATACTTTCCAAATGGCTACGATCCCTCATCAAATCGAAAGGTGGTGCGACATGATCACATGCATACCGCCTGTCCTACTTTGCCGCTGGGGGCGTGTGCTGAGAGATGACCGTTTTCCAGCACCACACGATACTTCCCCAGCCCAAACGTCGCGCCTTTGCCCACGTGTAACCACTCGCCCAAGGCGAGCAGCGGCAAAAACGGCGACAGCTCGCCCGCATACGTCGCAGTCCCCACCACGCCGCTGAGTTTCATACGCGTGCGCTGCCGGTTGGAATAGCGCTCCCAGTCGTAGGGCACCACCTGACTTTGCACCAGGCAGATGGTCTCGGCTTGACGTTTCCAGGCCCGCATATCCAATGCCAGTGGGGTGTCGTGGAAAAACAGCGACAGCTCGGCAAGGCGGTCGAGCTGCCGCCGCATGATGACGTGGAACGGTGGCGCCTGGTTGAGGAGGTGTCCCTGGAATTTGAGCCGCGTGGGGGTGAGGAACGACAGGGTGAGCTGCGTGGGCGACACGTCCCGGTACTGCGCGGCAAGCTCGGCCCCGGTGGTGGTGGGGCGCAGCTCTTCGAAGCGGTCATCCGGGCCGGAGTAGAGTGCGTAGGCCGGGGCGTTGGGCCGCAGACACTGCACGCCGGTGATCATGTAGCGGCCCTTGGACTTGCCGATGCCCTGGCGCCCGAGTTCATTCATCCCGGCGATAAAGTAGGGCAGGTACGCAATGGCGTCGCCCACCAGCACCACATCAAAGGTCATGACATCGCCCGGTGCGTAATGCGAGTACGTTTCCATCGGGGGCACCAGCACAAAGGGGCGGGGGATCATTTCTTCACCTGCCCCATGTGGCTCGATTTTGGTTTCAAAGAGATAGGCATAGACGCAGCGGTCCGGGTGAACGCAGGTGTCGCACACCCGCTCCGGTTCAGTACAAGCCATACGCTTGAGCGCATGGCCAAAGCCGCCACGGAAGGCCGAACCTTTGTAGGGCGGCAGGTGCAGCGGAGTCATGGCTTTGAGGGTGAAGCGACAGTATAGCAGGTGTACGTGATCAAGGGCCGCAGCACTTGCCTCAAAACTGATATCCGGTGATGTCATGTCAGATATTCCTGTGGTAAAAGCGAACCGCGGCGAACAATATTCAGATTCAGACCGGACTACAGCCAGTCTGAGAGTGATATTACCCCTTATCATACTGCATAATGGAGCACTTGGGAATAGCTGGCATGTGGGAATTTTCTGGGGAACGCATGAAGCTTTCGTGGGGTGTTACTCCTTGAAGCTGGTGACGAGGCTAGCCGACCATATGGCCATGGGAGCGGATGTTGCCGCGCCCGAGATAGCCGTAACGCCTCGGCCACTTGGAGCTTGGGCGGCACATGGGTCGTCAATTGTCCTCGAAAATAGAGGCATCGCATAGGCTCCCAAAATTTAATCGTTTGACATTTTCTAAACTCCGAAACAATGAGCGAACCGTGAGCCGACATGCACATGAATCATGAAATATACATGAATCATGAAATCCCCACGAAAATCCCATGAAATCCCCACAAAATCTAAAAGTTTCTCCGCCTACCCTCTGATAAAATCCTTGCCTGTATGCCGTTGACTTGCAGACGCAGACAGCTCTGCCCTTGCATCCCGGCTAACCCCTAAACGGAGATCTCTCATGCGCCGTCTATGTACGTCATCACCCTGGCTCAGACGCGTTGCCGCCTCGGCCAATCTCTGGGCCGCGTGGCACACCGTGCGGCGTCGGCGTGGTGGGGCCGGCGTGGACGGGGTGACCATCGCGGCGTTTGCCGAGTGTGAGGCGCTGCATCTGCGGCGCATCGAACAGGCGCTGCTGGCGCAGACCTATCTGCCAGGCGCACTCAAACGGGTGAGCCTGACGAAGCGTCACGGTCGCCAGCGGCACATCGGCGTGCCGTGTGTGGCCGACCGGGTGGTCCAGCAGGCGTTGCTGGATGTGTTGGGGCCGCATTTTGAGCGCACGTTTTGCGATTGCAATTACGGCTTCCGCACCGGGCGCTCTGCCCATCAGGCGGTGCAAGCCATTGCCACCCAGCTCGACGCGGGCTTTACATGGGTGGTGGAGACGGATATCGCATCGTTTTTTGACACGATCGATTGGTCGAGGTTGCGTCAAGCCTTGGCTGCAGACCTACCGGATGAGGCGGTGCTCGATTTGATTCACCGCTTTTTGAGGGCCGGTTCTTTGGAGGCGATCGCCCCGACGGGTCGAGGTCTGCCACAAGGCACTGGGATCTCGCCTTTGCTCGCCAATGTCTACTTGACGCCGCTCGACCGCTTTATGACCGCGCAACCGGGCCGCTTTGTGCGCTACAGCGATGATTTGGTCGCCCTGCACCGCGACCGGCGGGCGGCAGAGGCCGGCTTAGCCACCATGCAGCACTATCTCGACAGCGACTTGCGGCTGCATCTGCATCCCGGCAAGACGCATATTACGGATGTGCGGCGGCAGGGATTTGACTTTCTCAGTTTTCGCTTTGACCAGCATGGCGTGCAACCGGACCCAGAGGCGTTGGCGCGTTTTCGGTCTCGGGTCGAGACGGTTGTGGACCAGAGGCGTGACCAGGGCCATGCGGCAGCCATTGAGGCCCTGAATCCACTCATTCGTGGCTGGGGCGAGTATTTTAAAATTGCGGACGTGAGTGGTCTCTACCGCGAGCTGGACGCCTGGATGTTGTGGCGGCTTGGTCTCGACGCCCAGGCCGCCACAGGGCTGGCATCGCTGCGCGCGATTCAACGCCGGTATGAGGTTCAGCAGCAAGGATAGATACATTAAGGAGCTGTATGGCGACATTGTACATCACCGAACAGGGCATCACCGTGACCAAGAGTGGCGAGCGTTTGTTGTTGCGCAAAGACGGCAAGCTGCTGCAAGAGTTCCCGGCCATGCAGGTGGAGCAGATCGTGGTCTTCGGCAATGCCCATTTTACCTCCCCTGCCGTGAGTTTCGTGCTGAATCAAGGCATTGATGTGGCCTATCTGTCCGCCTATGGCATGTACCGGGGGCGCTTGCAACAAGCGCCGTCGAAAGATGCGGCCCTACGCCAGGCGCAGTATCAACGCGCCAGTGATCCGGCGTTTTGCTTGCAGACGGCGAAACATATGGTGCGGGGCAAAATCCACAACAGCCTGGTGTTGGTGCAGCGGCAAAAGCCGCGAGGCCGCGAGATTAAAGACATTATCCGGCAACTGCGCCGCACCCTTGACAACCTGGAGGAGGCGGTCGATCTCGATGCCGTGCGTGGCCACGAAGGCTCGGCGGCGGCGGCCCATTTTCGGGTGCTCCGCCAGGGGCTGCGGGTGGATTTGGGATTTCGTAACCGCGCCCACCGGCCGCCGCCCGACCCGGTAAACGTGTTGTTGAGTCTGGGCTATACCTTGTTGCACAACCAGATGTTTGCGGCGATTAATGTGGTGGGGCTCGATCCGTATTTGGGATTTTTCCATCAAACCCATCACGGCCATGCCACCTTGGCCTCGGATCTCATCGAGGAGTGGCGCGCGGTGCTGGTGGATTCTCTCGTGTTTGGCATGGTGAACCGGCAGGAGATCGGCGCGGCGGACTTTCGCACCCAAAAGGGCCGCGTTCGTTTGCTCAACGAGGGGCGCGCCAAGTTCTTGCGCGCCTATGATGCGCGGTTGCGAATGGCAGTGACCTATCCGCCCACCCAAGAGCAGACCCCGTACCTGCGGTGTTTGGAGTTGCAAGTGCGGCACTTGGCGCGCGTGCTCACCCACCGGGAGGCCGCCTATGTGGCCTACCGCACACGATAAGGAGAGGCACTATGTTTGTGGTGGTGGCCTATGACATTTCCAACGACCGCCGCCGCGCCCGGCTGCATCAGGGGCTCAAGGGCTTTGGGCATGCGGTGCAATACTCTGTGTTTGAGTGCCACGTCGATGCCGGGCAATTCAAGCAATTGCAAGCCATGGTGAAACGTACGATCAACCGCAAAGAGGACCTCGTGCGGTTTTATCGGCTGTGTGCCCCGTGCCACGGCAAGATCATTGCCATCAACGGCCGCGACACCACACCGGAGCAGACGATTATTGTGTAAATTCATCCTTTTTCATAGGAGCACGCGATGCTGGGACTGAGCCGTTCGAAACTCTACGTGCAACTCTACACCGATGACGCTCTCACCGAGGCGTGGCGCAAGGTGCGCCTCGGTACCGCCATCGCAGGGGTCGACGACGTCACCGTGGGCGATTTTGAAGACCGCTTGTTCAGCAATCTCAAGTCGCTGCAAGACGACTTGCGGCAGCGGCGCTATACCCCGCAGCCGGTGAAGCGGTTTTATCTCACTAAAGAAGATGGCGACAAACGTCCCATCGGCATTTTGACAGTGCGCGACCGCATCGTACAGCGGGCCATCTTGAACGTCTTGGCGCCGGTCTTCGAGCCGCATTTTGAATCGTGTAGCCACGGCTTCCGGCGCGGCCACTCGGTGCAAACTGCCGTGGCCGATGTGACACGCTTGGTGCAGCAGCAACACGCCTGGCTGGTCGATCTCGACATCGCCGCCTATTTCGAGCACATCAACACCGCGCGCTTGTATAAGGCCATCAAAGTCCGTCTGCACGACCGCGCGCTGTTGCCACTCATCCGGGCCATTCTCGACATCGAGACCGTGGTGCTGGAGCGCCCCGGTTCGTGGCAGCGGGTGTCGGCTCGCGGCGTCTTGCAGGGCGGGATTTTGTCTGCCCTGTTTGCCAACATCTACTTGGATCGCTTTGACAAGCAGGTGCTCAAACAGGGTCTCAAACTCGTGCGTTACGGCGACGACATCATCGTGTGTTGCCGAAGCAAAGCCGAGGCCGAGGAGGCACTCAAGCGGGTGACGAAGCTGCTGAACCGGCTCGACCTGGAAATCAATCCGCGCAAAACGATGATCGTGCACGCCGAAAAAGGCTTCCACTACTTGGGCGAGCGGCTGCGGCTCAAAACCAACAAAGACGGCGAAGCGCATTTGATCGGCGTGAAACGCCCGCAACGCACGTTGCTGGCCGACGACGCGCCGGGCACATCGGAAGCGATTATGACCTTGCCGGCTGAGATCGTTGAGGAGGTGGACTAAAGTACCCGGACATCGCGCTTTTTAAGCCATCAGGGCTAGAGATCGTCATCGAAATGTGCTAGAGTTGAGGCTGGTGGTGCAAGGGTGAGGGTGTAATGGGTATACCTGAAACCCGCGCCGCATGGGCCTCAACGAAGGGCCCCTGGCAAAATTCCGCTGTTTTTGCGGGTCTGCGGAGAAGGCCGATTCTGCGAGCACCTCGGGGGTGTTTTTTGCTGTGCGACACAAAGCTTGGATATGTCATTGAAATTAAAGGTTTTATGCTATTATTGGCCTAGCGTTGGTGCCGCATCTTTAAAATCAATAGCTTACGACGATTTGGGAGACTTTAAGGTGAGTATGGCCTGTGGAAAACTTGGGGTACTCGAAATAGGGGGTGTAAATGATTGAATTTTAAGGGCGCAAAAATGGGTATGTTTCAGAGCTAGACCCGCTGTAAAGGGGATTGAAACTCTTCTCTCTCTCCTCACGCTGACGTTGCAAGACAGGTTTCAGAGCTAGACCCGCTGTAAAGGGGATTGAAACACTCAAACGGCCGTTCGATACTTTTCCCCATAAAAGTTTCAGAGCTAGACCCGCTGTAAAGGGGATTGAAACTATGGCGAGTAGCCATATCGTATGCATGCGCGTGCGGTTTCAGAGCTAGACCCGCTGTAAAGGGGATTGAAACACCGAATGATTGCCGATGCACATTTATCGAATGAGTTTCAGAGCTAGACCCGCTGTAAAGGGGATTGAAACCATCTACCGGCGGCGCTAACACATGCTGTTCGCGTGTTTCAGAGCTAGACCCGCTGTAAAGGGGATTGAAACTCGTAACGAAACTCGCTCGCCATCTTAACCTTGGTTTCAGAGCTAGACCCGCTGTAAAGGGGATTGAAACGTTGAATAAGGTTCCGACAATCAACGTCAAAATGAGGTTTCAGAGCTAGACCCGCTGTAAAGGGGATTGAAACCAAAGTTGCTCCGATTACCGCCGGACCAGATTTAGTTTCAGAGCTAGACCCGCTGTAAAGGGGATTGAAACTTTGATGGGATAATCCCATCGATCTCCATAAAGAGGTTTTAGAGCTAGACCCGCTGTAAAGGGGATTGAAACTTTGTTTGATCTACACCAGATTGACGTTGATCAGAGTTTCAGAGCTAGACCCGCTGTAAAGGGGATTGAAACTTTTTACTGAATGGCTTCGAGAGTTAACCTCACCGTTTCAGAGCTAGACCCGCTGTAAAGGGGATTGAAACTGAACACGAACAAGTAAATCACGAGCCATGCGCCTAGTTTCAGAGCTAGACCCGCTGTAAAGGGGATTGAAACTTCTGAGCAGGTCATTACGAATAATCTGCATCAAAGTTTCAGAGCTAGACCCGCTGTAAAGGGGATTGAAACTTTAATTCTTGAACCAAGAAATCCAATTACGACGGGTTTCAGAGCTAGACCCGCTGTAAAGGGGATTGAAACATTCAAAGGGGCTGCGATGAATAGAAAAAAGGCTAGTTTCAGAGCTAGACCCGCTGTAAAGGGGATTGAAACTCTTTAGAATACCGTCTAAGGAAACTTTCATTATGGGGTTTCAGAGCTAGACCCGCTGTAAAGGGGATTGAAACTTACGGCCACGACAACACTGCAATCGACCCAGCCGTCGGTTTCAGAGCTAGACCCGCTGTAAAGGGGATTGAAACTCATATTTCCGAATGGTGTTGCACAAGCCGAAAGAGTTTCAGAGCTAGACCCGCTGTAAAGGGGATTGAAACACAACACATCCGACAATAGCTGCTACTTGCGTGAGTTTCAGAGCTAGACCCGCTGTAAAGGGGATTGAAACTTTGATCGCTTCTTTGACACGTTGATCATGCCGCAGTTTCAGAGCTAGACCCGCTGTAAAGGGGATTGAAACAGTATTCCTTTTGGATCCATGGATCAAAATGTTTGTTTCAGAGCTAGACCCGCTGTAAAGGGGATTGAAACTTAAGTGTTACTGCACTGTGCAGCAACACTTCTCTGTTTCAGAGCTAGACCCGCTGTAAAGGGGATTGAAACTTTATTCAGGAAGTTCTTCTTCCAGCGAGCGGCGGTTTCAGAGCTAGACCCGCTGTAAAGGGGATTGAAACAATTTGATACAGTTCGACGGCAGGATCTATGCGAAAAGTTTCAGAGCTAGACCCGCTGTAAAGGGGATTGAAACATTCCTCCGATGTCCACAAGGATGAGCTCGAGCGTTTCAGAGCTAGACCCGCTGTAAAGGGGATTGAAACGTAACCCGATCCTTGCAAGTTCGCGGAGCTTATCTGTTTCAGAGCTAGACCCGCTGTAAAGGGGATTGAAACTTTATTGCCAGTTGTCGAAAGCGACCATTGCTATCGTTTCAGAGATAGACCCGCTGTAAAGGGGATTGAAACTTAAGCTCACACCCTTCGCCCGGACATTGAACACCGTTTCAGAGCTAGACCCGCTGTAAAGGGGATTGAAACCCTTCTCTTATCGCCCTTAGGAAATAGTAAGGGTTTCAGAGCTAGACCCGCTGTAAAGGGGATTGAAACAACTGACAACTGACAACTGACAACTATTCAGGAGGTTTCAGAGCTAGACCCGCTGTAAAGGGGATTGAGGTTTCAGAGTTAGAACCAGATCGGAACAGGTAGGTGACTCGGGGAATTCTCAACTCATCGTTGGCGCCTGAGCCGGGCGATTGAGATGAGCAAATGCTTAAGAGACGATCCCAAGGAGTGAACGATGTCCGACGCCATCCCGATCGCCACGCTCCGAGAAACGTATCCCGACGAGTGGGTGACGGCCAAAGTCTCGTCGGTTGACGACGCGAACCTGCCGGTGGCTGGGGGGCCTCGTGCATCATCCAGACGAGGAGATCGTCTTTGAGGCGTGAGGCAATTGAAGAATTCTAATCCCTTTATTATCAAAGTCCATTGAAAAATGCGTATAGGAGGTCAACCAATTGTCGATCGATATATGAGCGGCCCCGCCCACAACTATCCGGGTTCTTTTAGCGAGGTGTGGGATAATTCTTCAATTGCCTCAGGCGTTCAAATCCTACCGCGCCGAGCATCCGACGATGCGGCTCGCTTCGCTAATGCCTGCTTGCAAGAGCTTGTGGAGACCACGGATAGCAAGGGCCAGGCATCGGATATCCAGTGTGTGTCAGCGGCAGGCTCGCAACTCGGGGACGACGTCCTGGGTAAATAGCTGGATGGAGTGATCGATGAGTTCGGCAGGGATGAGACCGCCTACATTGGGCTCGATGATGAACCCGGACAAACCCAGCGCCTGCTGCAAGTGGCGCAGTCGTTCGACGACCTGCTTAGGCGTACTGAAGACGACGCGCTCTTTCAACACCTCTTCATACGTCAGGGTGGCGAGCTGGACCGCTCGGGCGGTGCGCTCACTGCCTTCGTACTGCTGCGCATTCTGGAGATAGCCTTGCCGCAAGCGCTCGTAATAGGGCATCACACTCGTGTAGGGCTCCTCCTGTGCACGGCTGAGGGTTTCGGCCACATAGATGGGGAGGCGAAGCCGCACCTCCCCCTGGCCGGGGTGACCAGCGGCCTGCCAGGCGGTTTGATAGGTCGCGATCAGGGGGGCGAGATCGGATATCGGCGTGCCGATGAGCGCCACGAGCAGCGCGAGCCCGGCGCTGCCGATAGCGATAAACGTGTCCGGCGTGGCGGCGGCGTGGTGCAAGGGCGGGTGGGGTTGTTGATAGGGCTTGGGGAGGACGTTTAAGTCGGCGCAGGTGTAAAACGCCCCCTGATAGGAAAACTGCGGCTTCGTCCAGGCCAGGCGCATGATGTCCAGGTATTCCCGGAACCGCTCCCGGCTCTCCTCATACGGGACGTTATAGCCGGTATAGGCTCGGGGAAAGCTGCTCCGGCCAATGCCGAGGTCGAGGCGTCCGCGGCTCAGATGATCGAGGGTGGCGACTTCTTCCGCCAGGCGCACGGGGTGTCCCAAGGGCAATAGCAAAACTGCCGTGCCAATGCGTAGACGGCTCGTCCGCATGGCGATCGCGGTCGCTATGAGGAGGGGGGAGGAGGCAATGGAGGGAATGAGCGCGCCGCTCCCCGGGGCGGAGAAGTGCCGTTCCGCCAGCCAGACGCTGTCAAAGCCCAGGGCTTCAGCCCGTTCTGCTGTTCTTAACGTGGTGTCAAAAGCCTCGAGTTGGGTCTGCCGCGCGCCGTAATCACCGTCTATCATCAGCCCAATATCCATACCGGTTGCCCTTTGTCTGCGGGGGGTGACGTGCGAGGGTGGGCTCGCATGTCTCCCAGGTGTTGTTGCTCTCATCCAAATCTAAAGCCTAGAGACAATGTCCTCGAAATGCGTGGTGGATGCAAACGAAACGCGTCGTGGCCCGTGTCGGCGCTCCGTGTAGACACAAAAATGCCGTCGTGGGTCGACCACATGCTGGAAAGCGCCGGCCAGTTGACCGGCAAGGGCGGCAGGGGGCGACAGGCCCGCTACCGCCGGGTGGATGAGGGTGACTACGCTATCGCAGGTTGAAGGGCCAGGGGTTCCGTCTCGACGCTCTGACCAGACAGTCTAACGCTCCGGCCATCTTTGATCACCGCGGCCAGGTGTCGGCCGCCTTGCAGGACGCAGATATCGGCTAGGGGATCGGCGGTGACGAGAATCAAATCGGCTAGCTTGCCCGCTTCCAAAACGCCCACGTCGTGCTCCAGGCCCACGGCAAATGCGGTGTCTCGGGTGCAGGCGGAGATGGCCTCGAGGGGCGTGTAGCCGCCGTGGCGGACCAACATCTCCATTTCCTGGGCATGCAATTCCCCGTAGGGCATTAGCGGCGAATTGCCGCTATCCGTGCCGCACATGAGGGTGATGCCAAGCGCCCGCGCCCGCTCCAACACGTGCACCGCCCCGTCCAGGTGGCGTTGCATCGCATCCACGGCGTGCTGACTTCTGCCGTACGCCAAGCCGCATTCGACACCCCGCGCCAAAAACGTCATCGTCGGGATGATCGGCATGCCCGCACGGGCCACCGCGTCGAGGTCGTCATCGGTGGCCAAATCGGCGTGCAAAATCCAATCGACCCCCGCCTCGGCGGCGGCGCGGGTGGAGCCAGAGCCGCGGGCATGGATGGTGATGCGGGCATTGCGCCGGTGCGCTTCCTCGGTCACCGCCCGCAGCTCGTGCGGCGCGATGGTCTGGAGATCGCCCCAGGTGCTGTCGGCCATTTTGATATAGTCGACGCCGTGTTTGCACTGCCGCCGCACCTCCGTGACCATTTCGTCGACGCTGTTGGCCAGCTTGCCATTGGTGTGTTCGGGGGTTCCCACCCACGAGGGCTCGTTGTCCGTAATACTGCCGTAGGTCACGATAAAGCGGCCAGCGCAGAAAATGCGGGGGCCTTCGATCAATCCCGTCGCAATGGCGTCTCGCACCGCGGCATCGATGAACCACGTGCCGCCCGGCACCGAAATGCTGGTGACCCCGGCGCGCAAGACGGTCTGCGCATTGCGCGCGGCCCGCAAGGTGCTGAACTCGGCACTCGTGGTGCCCTGGCTCGACGGCACCCCGGTCATCTGCGGAAAGCCGAAGGAGAGGTGGCAGTGGCCGTCGATGAGGCCGGGCAGAATCCATTGATCCGCGGCGTCGATGACATCGACGTGCTGGCGGTCCTCGAGCTGAACATCCTCGGGCAGCCGTCCCACACTGCGGATGCGGTTGCCTTGCACCACGATCGCTTCATTCGCCACTGGCGGCTTGCCTGAGCCATCAATGAGGGTGCCGTTGAGGATCACGAGAGTTGCATTGCCTGACATATGGACCTCCTTTACGCTGCTGAAGTTCCGATTGAGGACTGGCGTGGTCGCGTGACAGTGGCGTTATATCAGGTTGTGTCGCCACTTTCAAATTTTGGCTCATCTCGCCAATTGGGGTGTGATAAGATCAACGGCTTAGCAATCTCAAAAGGCATGAAAAAGTAAAGAGGGAGAGGGCATATGGAACTCGAATTGTCCGGTAAAGTGGCCCTGGTTACGGGCGGTAGCAAGGGCATCGGCAAGGCCGTGGCGCGGGAATTGGCCTTGGAGGGAGTCGACGTGGCCCTGTGTTCGCGCTCGCGCCACGACCTGGAGGCCGCGGCCAAGGACGTGGCCGCGGCCACCGGGCGCCGCATTATTTCGGTGGTGGGCGATACCACGGACAAGGCGTCGGTGGCCCGCGTGGTGCAAGAGACGGTCGAGACGCTCGGGCGCCTCGATATTCTCGTCAACAATGCCGCGACCCCCGGCGGCCTGATCCGCGGGGCCTTGGCCGAGGCGGACGAAGAGGCGTTGCTCGCGGATATCGACACCAAGGTGGTGGGCTACTTCCGCTGCGCCAAAGCCGCGGCGCCCCATATGCAGGCGAAAAAATGGGGCCGGATTATTAACATCGGTGGTCTGTCCGGCCGCCGCTCGGCCGCCATTAGCGGCTTGCGTAACGCCGCGATCGTGCATTTGACCAAATCGCTGGCGGATCAGCTCGGCTCGGAGGGGATCACGTCGAATCTGATTCACCCTGGCACCACCTGGACGGAGCGCTCGCACGCCATGTATGAGGCCCAGGCGCAGCAACAGGGGACGACGGTGGAGGCGATCGAAAGCCGGGTGGCGCAAAACAATGCGATCAAGCGTATTGTCGACGCCAGGGAAATCGGCCATATCGCGGCCTTCCTCTGCTCGCCCAAGGCGGGCGCGATCACTGGCGTCGCGATCGACGCCAGCGGCGGCTCGATTCCCGTGGTTTTTCAGTAGATTGACCTGGCAGTAGATTGACTGGGGCTGTGGGCGAGTCCCTAATCGAACAGGGCCAGGTCGATGGCGTCGCCCATCTGGCAATAACCGAGATCGCTCGGGTGCAGCCCGTCGTCGCAATCGTAGATCGGCAGCATCTGGGTCGGACACTCCGGGTCGCGCAACGCCAGGTCGAAATCGACGACGCCGTCCAGGACGGGGTTGTCGCGGAGCCAATTGTTGAACGCGACGCGATGCTTTTCGCGCTCAGGGTTCCAGGCGCCGGGCAGGAACGTCTCGTTGCCGAACGGTGTCAGGGTGGCGCCAAACAATTTGATCCCGCGTGCCTGGGCCCGCAAGCCCATCTGGGTGAGGCCGGCGATCATCTGCTCGGCGGTGACCTCCTGCTCGGGTTTGGCGATGCGGTTGCGCAGATCGTTGGTGCCGAGCATGACGATCGCATGGGTCACGCCGGGCTGCGCCAGCACGTCGCGATCGAACCGCCGCAAGCCGCTGTCGCCGCGCAGATCGTGCAAGATCCGGTTGCCGCCGAGCCCCTGGTTCATCACGCCGAGAGGCCGGCCACCCTGCCGGGCGACCAGCCGCCGGGCCAGTTGGTCGGGCCAGCGGCAATAGGCGTCATGGGTCGAGATATTGGCGTCGGTCAGCGAGTCGCCCAGGGTGACCACGCCGCCGGTCTCTGGCGCCGCCAGCACGTCGATGCCGCTGACGAAGAACCACTCGTCGGTGATCTTGCCGACTGGCATATTGATGGCGGCGGCAAAATTGCCCGGCGGCGAGATGTAATGGGTCTGCCGGGCATAGCGCCCAGTGATCTGGAAGCTGGGCGGGATCTCGCCGGGCAGATAGAGCGTGACCGCCAGGTCGGCCAGCGGCTGTACATCGAGCTGGACCGAATCGCTAAGCACGAGCGCGCCCGCCGCCACCGTCGCCGAATCGGCGCCGCCAAAGGTGAGCTGATGCGCCGAGCCCGGCACGATCGCCGGGCCCTTGTCCCGGATGGCGACATAGGCGCCGCCGATCTCTAGCTTGCCGTTGCCATAGGCGTTTGACACCCGCACCCTCAAGGTGTCGCCACCGATACTGACGCGCGGATGCATGCGCAAGGTGTGATTGTTGAAGCCCACCCCGGCTTCACTCGGCGCTGGCGAGGTGGCCCAGGTGCCGACCCAATGCCTGTTGGGGTCCATCGTCTGTCTCCTCCTGTTGTCTCGACTCAGTGCTAGACATCTGCGTGTGGGAACCGTTAAAACCGCAGCCTAACGCATCCTGAGCGGCCTGTCCAGATCGGGATACTGCGATCAGGCCCACGACTTCAACATGGCCGCTTGCTGCTTTCTGCTAATGCGCTGAGGCTCTAACGCGCCGGGGGGCTGCGAGCCAGAGGGCCACACAGCTTACCACGCTGACCCCGATGGCCACGACAAAGACGCCATGATAACGGCCCCACGTGTCATACCAGAATCCCCCCCCCCACGAGCCGAGAAAGCCGCCTATTCCCCAGCCCAATTCCAGGGCCCCTAAAATCGTGCCCAAATAGGGGCCTTGAAACAGATCGGCGATTGACGATGCCTCGATGGCGCCATGCACGCCGAACCCCACCCCGAGAACAAGTATCGAAGCGTAGAGCATCCATAGCGTCGACAGCGGCTGTAACACGGCCAGGCCGGCGAGACCGGCGAGACTCATCGCACTGCCCAGGGTATGTATGGCTTCGCGCCCAAAGCGGTCTGAGAGCCCGCCCCAAACGGTCCCACTCCCGGCGCGTAACAGCCCCATGAGTCCCACCAGAGAGGCGGCCAGCATGCCGGAAAACCCATTGTCAGTGAGGTGCGCGATGAGGTGGACACTGATGATGGTCGAGAGCCAGCCCACGCCAGCGGCCATGACGAATAAGAACCAGAACGACAGATTGTGCAGAGCCTCTCTGAGGGTGCGAGATGCCGCGGCTGGTCTCCCCGGTGCCGGTGCGCCAGAGGCGGCCGTGGCCGGGGGTAGGCCGTCGAGATCAAGGCCGAGATCGGCTGGATGGTGGCGTTGCCACAGCGCGTTCATGGGGGCGAGACAGATGATAATCATCCAGCCGAGCAGGGTGTAGGTGGAGCGCCAGCCGATTTGATCGACGAGGTATTGCGCCGCAGGCACAATCGTCAGGCTGCCGATGCTGGCCCCGCTGATCGCCAGACCGATGGCCACGCCGAGGCGGCGCCGGAACCAGAGCGCGACAAGGGCCGAGTGCGTCACAAAGCCGGCGAGGTTAAACCCTTGCCCGACGAGAATGCCCCAGGTGAGGCAGAGTTGCCAGGGGGTGCGGGCATAAGCGCTAGCGATCAGGCCCAGGCCGAGGCAGGTGGTGCCGATGGGAAAGAGCCAGCGCGGGCCATAGCGATCGAATAACCGTCCGCCTAGCCATGCCGTGGCCGCATACCCCGCGAGGGCGATCGAGAAGGGGAGGGCGGTGGTGGCGCGGCTCCAGTTGTATTCGGTGATCAGAGCCGCGAAGAGCACGCCGGAGGAGGCGAAGGTGCCGATGACAAACATCATCGTGATGAACGCGAGAGCCACCACGATCCAACCGTAATAGAGGCGCGTGACTCGGAGGGACATGTCAAGAAATCACCTGGACGCTGTCGCCAACCCGCAGCGTGCCGCCTTCGACAACTTTGCCCCACACCCCCGCGCGCAGGTCGGGCTGCAACGCCTGTTGTAGCCCCGCTTGGAGTTCTTCCATGCGCGGGCACGGCTCGGTTTCGCCATAGATGGTAAAGAGGCAGTCGCCGATGCGGATCTGCTCGCCCACTGTGTCCGGCAAATCGATGCCATCAATGAGCAGATTGGCGCGCCGGGTGTGCCAGGGGAGATCGGCATCGAGTTCCGCCATGGTCTCCTGCCACTGCTCGACCGAGATAAAGGTCACCTGGCGCAAGCCAGAGCCACGGTAGTCTGCCGTGATGCCTTGTGCGACGGTGACCTCGGCTTCTTGCCGCTCTTGCATGGGGGCGCGTTGAGCCCCACGCACGGCGATTCCCCTCAGGGTTCCTTGTGCTTGCATGGTAGATAAGTATCCTCCGTGGGTGGTGATGGGGGCAGATGACATCGCTCGTTGCAGGGTGCTCCCTACATTCTACGCAGTCCAGTGAGCTTGATCAAGCCGGTCTTTCGTGTCATAAAGGCAGGAGACGGCGTCGGTGGTGCCGCAAATGGCAACTGCGCCTGCGGCGGGGATGAGAGTCGATGGAAGGGGAGTAGGAGCCATGAAAGTTGGCGTGAATATGACGATTTCTAGTGAGTCGATCGAGATTATGGCGTTGGCGAAGAAAGCTGAGGCGTTGGGCTTTGAGTCCTTGTGGCTGCCGGAACATCCGGTGATTCCCGTGCACACGGCGAGCCGCTATGGGGGCAGCGCAGATGGCGCGATCCCCGCGTTTATGAGCGATATGGCCGACCCCTTTATCGGGCTGGCGCAAGTGGCCGCAGTCACCACTAAGATCAAGCTGGGAACCGGCATTTGCCTGGTCCCCGAGCGCAATCCGCTGATGCTGGCCAAAGTGATTGCCACCTTGGATCGCGTGTCTAACGGCCGATTTATTTTTGGCATTGGGGCTGGCTGGCTTAGAGAAGAAAGCGAGATCATGGGCGGCAACTTCGAGCACCGCTGGGGCCAGACCCGCGAGGCCATCCTGGCCATGAAAGCGCTGTGGACCCAAGACGAAGCGGAATATCACGGCACGTTCTACGACTTTCCCCCGGTGCGGTCGTTTCCCAAACCGGTTCAGAAGCCGCATCCACCCGTCCTGCTCGGCGGCTCAGCCCGCAACGTCTTCCAACGGGTGGTGGCGTGGGGCGATGGCTGGATGCCGGTCCGGGCCACCCCGGATGACATTGTGAAAGGCCGCGCCAGCCTGGATGAACTCGCCACTGCGGCCGGTCGCGATCCCAAAGCCCTCGACGTGACGGTGTTTGGCGAGGGGAGTGATCGCGAGGCGATCAAGCGTTTCGAGGATGCCGGTGCCGACCGGGTGATTGTCCGATTGCCGTCCACCGTGGACGAGAGCGCCCTGACCGAACTCGAGCGCATCGCGGCGGTGGTGATGCCTTAGGGGGGTCGGTCTGCGCTTGCCCCCTTGAAACATATAGACTAGACTTAGCTAAGTTCTATTGCAAGAAAGGGTGCCAATGGACACGGTCAACATACATCACGCTAAAACCCAACTGTCACGGCTCCTGGAGCGTGTGGAGGCAGGTGAGGAAATTGTCATCGCTCGCCACGGCAAGCCGGTTGCCAAGCTGGTACCCTTGACTTCTCAGCCTCGGAAGCCTGGGCGTCTGAAGGGCAAAATTCGTTTCAAAGCGGATTTTGACACGCCATTGCCAGAACACATGGCAGCGGCGTTTCGCGGGGAGTGTCCATGAGGCTTTTGCTCGATACCCATGCGTTTCTATGGTGGCTAGGCGAGGATGAAACACTGGCGATCCCGGCCAGAGAGGCCATCGCCGACCCTGCGACGTTCGTGCATGTAAGTGCCGCAACCGTATGGGAAATTGCGATCAAAGCCAACCTTGGCAGGCTGGAGGTCAGCGGCTCGGATATGGCCGCTGAAATCAGTGCCAGTGGTTTTATTGAGCTGCCGATGACCGCCCGGCACGCCCAGCTGGCTGGCTGGCTCCCACGCCACCACGACGACCCGTTCGATCGCATGCTCATCGCGCAAGCCCAAGCCGAGGCGCTTACCCTGGTCTCACGTGATGCCGCCTTTCGATCTTATGAGGTGCTTCTCTTGCCCGCCTAAGGCTCACCTTAGTCAGAGCGGCTGGCCTACCCATGTGGGTCAGACGTGACGCGGCCTATCTTGCGAGAGGCGGGCGGGGAAAAGCAAGGGTGGGTTTTGGCATCACGGCAGCGTGATCTGGTCACTGGTGTCGACAATCGACTACAAGCCTCACCGATTGTGTTAGAATGCATAGCGCTTGCAACTATCCAGGCGTGAATTTAAGCATCCATACCAAAGGGGGGAAAGCCATGAAGGCGGTGCTGTTCAAACAACACGGCGGGCCAGAAGTACTGAGCTACGAGGAGGTGCCGGATCCGGTCGCGGGGCCGGGCGAGGTGGTGGTCGACATCCATGCGGCCAGTGTCAACGCGGCTGATTACAAGGTGCGATTGGGCGGCCCGAACCACAATCTCGCGTTGCCGCATATTTTGGGCCGTGACTTCTCCGGCGTAGTGAGTGCAGTCGGTCCGGGCGCCGACCTCGCGGTCGGCGATGCGGTGTTCGGGGTTCTCGATCAGGGCAACGAAGGCGCGTATGCGGAAAAGGTCGCCATTAAGGCCGAGATCATCGCCAAAAAGCCGGACAACCTCGGCCATGCCGAAGCGGCAGCCATGGCGCTGATCAGTATCACCACGCTTTGGACCCTGGAAGATACGGTACAGCTCCAAGCCGGTGAAACCATCTTGATCCAGGGCGGTGCGGGTGGCTGTGCCGGCTTCGGGATCCAGTACGCCAAGCACGTTGGGGCGACGGTCATCACTACGGCCAGTGCTCGCAACCACGACTACGTGCGCAGCCTGGGGGCAGACCGGGTGATCGATTACAATACCGAGGATTTCACCAAAACGGTTTCCGACTGTGATGTGGTGTTCGACACGGTGGGTGGCGATGTGCAGGTGCGTTCCTACGAGGTGCTGAAACCCGGCGGTCGGCTGGCGTGGATCGCGCCCGCACCGGCTGGCTATCGGCCGACCCGCGACGACGTCCGGACCTTGCGCGCCAACGTCACCCGAGACCGCAAGCACCTGGAGCGGATGGTCGAACTCCTGCAAGCCGGGGCCGTGTGGCCACCGGACATCACCCGCTACAAGCTCACCGACGCGGCTGAGGCGCATCGGGTGAGCGAAGCGCGTCACCTGCGGGGCAAACTGGTGTTCGAGGTTCGCTGATCTCATCTCGTGCAAAATACTGACTAGGCGTGGTTCCCAGCGCCCGTTTAAACATGGCGATAAAGGCGCTGGGACTGTCGTATCCCACCTCCATGGCGACGGTGGTGACCGGCTGCCCTGCGGCCAGATGGAGCAGGCCGCTGAGCAGTCGGACCTGGCGTTGCCACTGCTGAAAACTCATGCCGGTCTCCCGGCGAAAAAGCCGGGCCAGCGTCCGGCTACTGGCCCCGACAGTATGCCCCCAGGCCTCTAGTGTCCGACGATCGTCTGGCTGGCGTTTGAGGGCCGAGGTGATGGGCCGCAGGCGCGCATCACTTGGCTCAGGGAGATAGAGGGGCGCGATGGAGAGGGCGCGAATCTCATCGAGGATGAGTAGCATGAGGCGTTCATCCTGGCCGCCGAGCCCGTACTGCTGGGGGAGGGTGGACGCCCGGGCAATGAGTTCTCGCAACAGCGGCGTGACATTCACCACACAACACGTGGCCGGTAGCCAGGGCACGGTGTCCGGCTCAATATAGACGCTCCGCATGGTGAGCGGACCCGATGAGGTCACGTCGTGGCGCACCCCGGACGGAATCCATACCGCCCGTTGTGGCGGCACCACCCACAGCCCCTGCTCGGTCTCCACAGTCATAATGCCGGTGGAGGCATAAGCGAGCTGAGAGCGGGCATGCCAATGGACGTCCGTCTGCCACCCCGCCGGATAGTCCTGGGCATGGACGATCACCGGGCGATCGATGTCCACGCGGTCGGTGGGACTTTGCATGGCGTTTTGAAATGTCCGATTGGCGATATGATTTGACTGCATAGCGCTAGATAGTAGCGCGCCGATGGCCTAATATCAAGCATAGAAACGAAGGCTTGTCATCGTATCATCAGAAGACGGAGGCGCCGATCATGTTGGCCACGAATCGCGTTATCTCTACCCCTCCCCGTTCCAAAACGCTACTGTTGTCCGGGCTCACCACCGGTCATATGGTGAACGACTTTTATTCCATGGTCCTGCCGCCGCTGATTCCCGCGTTGATCCCCGTCTTTGGCCTGAACTATTTTCAAATTGGTTTGCTGTCTTTTTGTTTCTATATTCTGTCTGGCGTGTTGCAACCCACCATTGGATTTTGGTCGGACAAACATGCGATCCGCAAAAAGGTGATCATCGCGGGCTTCCTGATCAACGGTCTCGGTTTGATGGCCATCGGACTCGCCCCCACCTACCCCCTGGTGCTCTTCGCCAGCTTGTTGTGCGGGGTGGGGGCGGCAACGTTTCACCCCCAGTCCACGAACTTTCTCAGCCGGGCCTTTCCGGACACCAAAGGCCGCGTCATGGGCATCCACGGCTGGGGTGGCTCCATCGGCAATTTCCTGGCCCCGCTCACCGTGGCGGCGCTGATCTCCTGGGTGGGTTGGCGCCAAGGGGTCATGTGGCTCGTTGTTCCCGGTCTTTTTGTAGCGGTCTTTTTGTGGTGCTTATTGGAGGAGCCGGAAGCGGTGCAGGTGGGCAGTTTCGGCAAGGGGCTGAGCAAAGAACTCCTTCTCGTCGCGTTGACGTTTGCGTTGCTCAGTATGGTCTTACGCGGCTTCCTGACCTTTCTCCCCACGTTTTTGGTCGAGCAGGGCTCGACCCTGGCTCAGGCCGGGTTTTTCACCTCACTCATGCTGTGCGTCGGGCTGGTGTCGCAGCCGCTCGGCGGCGCGGTATACGACCGGGTCGGGGGTCGCACCATCTTTTTCATCTGTGCCGTGGCCACCGGCATCGCCTTGTGGGCATTGACGCGTTCCACCGGCCCGATGGTGGTGGTCTGGACGGTAGTGATTGGTTTTTTTGTCGCGGCCCTATTCCCCGTCTCTCTGGCGATGGGAAGCGACGTGGCCAAAGGCAATCAAGTGGGACTGAGTGTCGGCGTGATCTTTGGTCTGTCGAGCACGCTTTCCGCCTTTACGCCAGCTCTTCTAGGCTATGTGGCCGATCGCGTCGGCCTCACTCACGCGTTCTCGTTGCTCATTGTCTTCGCCTTTTTAGGGGCTTTAATGGCGCTGGCATTACCTAAAAAGGCGGCATTGTCTGCGCATGGCAATGCCTAGCGTGTGAGATCGTCCTAGATCAACGCGCGGGTCCAGATTTTGGCTGTCCCGGTCCTGCTCTTGTCTGAGGTCATGTGGGTCGTTGACAGTGGCCGTGGCGCCCCTCCTCTATTGTCACCCGGTCACGAGGTTCGGCAGCCGCCACATGTCATGACTTTCAACTAGACCCCGTATCATCGAACAGCTCAGTCAGGGGCAACTGAAAACGGGGCAAGATCGGGTCACCGTGAAGGGTTTCGGAGCGGGTCAAGATGTCAACACGAGTCGTTGACGCGTAGATATAAACGAGTTCCTGAGACGGGAAAATTACCCAGACCTGTTCGACCCCTGCCTCAAAGTATTCAGCGACTTTATCCATCACGTTGTCGGCGCGATCCGTGGGGCTGACCATTTCGACAGCGAGATTGGGAATGACCTCCCACGCCTCCGTACGCGGGATACGACGCTGCTGGGGCCAGCGCTCAAACGAGACGAAGGCCACATCGGGGCGGCGTTTACGGTGTGTTGGCAGGGCCAAGTCGAAGAGCATCTCCTGCACGGCTCGTCCCAATTGGTGTTCCCTGGCAAAGGCCTCAAGGCGCGCGACCAACAGCGTGGCCAGCCGTATTTCGTAGGCACCCATGGGCTCCTGCTCCACCACTTGGCCGTCGACCACTTCGTAAAATGGGATCTCATCTTGAACACTGAGTGGGCTGAAAAGGGCGTTTTCTGCCATGTGATCGCCTTTGTTTGTCGGATGACCCACATCATAAACGCGGTGTGGCGTCAGCGAGGTGTCAGGTTGGGTATCTCACGCTGTGCCCTGCAATTCCGCCAAGCTTTCCCCGATTTGTTTAGCCTCTGCGGTTGCTCCGATCTGGTTCAAGGTATCCCGTGCACGACGGTATGATTCAATGGCCTTAGCTACCTTGCCCTGCTGCTTGTACATCGCGCCCAGGTTTTGGTAGTCGACCGCCATTGACCTCAGGTCTCCGAGTTGCTCATCGATTTTTAGAGACTGATGATACATCTGCTCAGCCAATTCAAGCATGTCCCGAGCCTGATAAACATTCCCTAAATTCGTATAGCCTACCGAGAGCCCCTGAAGATGTCCCAACCGCTCATCAATTTGCAGGGCTCGGCGAAACATCTGTTCAGCTTGTTTCAGATCCCCGCGGCTCCCATAGAGAGTGCCCAAGTTGGTGTAATCTGATGAGATGCCCATCCGATGATCGAGCTGCTCATGAATCGCCAAGGCTTGGTGAAACATCTGCTCAGCTTGATCGAGATCCTTTCGAGTCCTATAGACGTTACCCAAGTTATTGTAGGTACGCGACATCCCCTCCTGATCCCCTAACTGTTCGTCGATTTCCAAGGCCAGACGATGCATCTGCTCGGCTTGGTCTAAATCTCCTCGAAGTAAGGAGGCGATCCCCAGGCCGGTATAGGCATGAGACATTCCCTGCCGATAGTTAACCTGCTTGGCCATGTCGAGAGCCAGTTGATACATCTGCTCAGCCTGATCCAATCCCTGCCGAGTCTGATAGACATTGCCCAGGCTCGTGTAGGCTCTCGACATCTCCTGGCGGTTATCTAAGCCTTTGGCGATGTCGAGGGCTCGACGATACATTTGCTCGGCCTTGCCCAAATGTCCTTGAGTCTCGTAGACATAGCCCAGGTTGGCGTAAGCGCTGGATATCTCCTGGTGGTCATCCACTCGCTCGGCGATCTTAAGGGCCTGGAGATACATGTCCTCAGCCCGCTCAAGACTGCCTCGCATCTTGTAGATATGGCCCAGGCTATTGTAGCCTGTGGCCGACCACCTATTTTCGCCTGCTCCCGTCAATGTCAACGCCTTATGGTACATCTCTTCCGCTTGGGTCAGCCGTCCAACGCGCATCAAGAAGTGCCCAAAGCGAACGAACGCCTCGGGATCACTTGCGCTCGAAATCGTACGTGCAAAAATGATCTCCGCATCGGTCAGGCGTCCTTCGTCTGCCATGCGCTCTGCTGCATCCAGTTTTTGCCTCAAGGCGGCTGTCCTTGTAGATGAAAACGATGGATATGTCAGCACTCCAGGGCGATCACCCGATTATCTGCCGATGCCCTTCTCATGGGTTGAAAGCTATCTGGCAAGATGACGCCGCAGGTGCTTCCGAAAGACGTCGAGTTCATTAAATGTCGTGAAAAAATGTTGCTTCTCAGCCTCGATCTTGCTCCTGAACTCAAGTACTTGTTTGAGCTGTTCTCCAGGGTCGGCCGTCTGTCGAGGATTGACCGCTTTGAAAAAGATGACGACCTGGGCCATCGGCTGATCCGGAGCTGCGAGGCATGCCAGAGCAAGGTGTAATTCCTCTTCGCAAGCCGAGCTGTAAGGCCCCGTACCCGCGGCGTTTGGAGAACTGCCCCAGCGATCCCATAAGAGTAGGAGGAAATAGTCGCAGGCGGCAATATCCTCGTTGATCAAAGACTGAGGACGGCCGACACCGCCTAGCGTATCTTCCCAACCCATCGGCCTGAACGAGACGCCTCGTCCCTGTTCGTCTATCATGTCATTATAATCATAAATCGTATCTCGAAACGCTTTGCGTTCGTCCTCAAGACCACTTGGCGAAGCCATGAATACCTTGTAGCGTGTAATTGTCTCGGCCATTTTTTCTCAGGTCATATGGTGAGATCCCATAAGTCGGTTCGCACTATAGAATACAAGATGAGGATGGTGCTAAGCAAGTCATCGTACATCTCGTGATTGAGGCAACCACATCAGGTATGCTAAAGTGCGGTTAAGCATTGTCGTTAAGGACGACGACAGCCCCGCTGCATTCTGCAGTTGTTCCCAGGTTGACCTGCTGATAGAATCGTCGCCAACGGCAAGCAGTGTCGGCAACGCTGATGTGACGCGATACGCTACGAAAGGGTCGTGCCCCGATGTCAGAAGTCACCCTCCTGCTCGAAGCTATCGACCGTGGGGACACACTCGCCACAGACCGGCTGTTTCCGCTCGTCTATGACGAGCTGCGCGTGCTTGCGGCACAACGGATGGCGGGAGAGCTTGCGGGCCACACCCTACAGGCCACCGCCCTCGTGCATGAGACCTACTTGCGGTTGGTGGGACCGCACGACGGTAGGAACAGGCATCTGCAGTGGCAGGGCCGGGCCCATTTCTTTGGGGCCGCCGCAGAGGCCATGCGCCGCATTCTGATCGACAATGCCCGGCGCAAACAACGCCGGAAGCGCGGTGGTCACTGGCCACCGGACGTACGCGATAGCGAAGTGCTCTCGGTGACCCTGGGACCGTTTGACGTGCTCGAATTAGATGACGTATTGAGCCGGTTTGCGGTGCAGTATCCAAACCAAGCGGAGCTGGTGAAGTTGCGCTATTTCGCCGGTCTAGGCTTGGGTGAGGCGGCTAACATGCTGGGGATCTCCCGAGCCACTGCGAATCGCTATTGGGCGTTTGCCAAGGCCTGGTTGTACCGGGCTTTGTGTGACAATGACGAGTATCAGGCAGAAGGCGATGCAACCTCCTTCCGAGCGCCTTGAAGACATTTTTGGAAACGCGATTGCCATTGCATCGCCTGGCGGGCGCTCGGCGTACCTCGATGAGGTGTGCCGGGATGACTCGGAGCTGCGCCTGGAGATCGAGTCGCTCCTCGCGGCTCACGACGCAGCCGGTGATTTGCTTGAACCGCTCGGCTCGGGAACGGCCCGTCTCCCCTCCGGCGACCCACTCGCCCAGGTGCCTGCCGAGCGCGACGGGCTGCTTGGCACTCTGATTGGGCCCTATAAACTGCTCCAGTTGATTGGGGAAGGGGGGATGGGGCTCGTCTATATGGCCGAGCAGACCGCGCCGGTACGGCGGATCGTGGCGCTCAAAATTCTCAAGCCAGGGATGGACACCCGGCGGATCGTGGCGCGTTTTGAAGCGGAGCGCCAGGCCCTCGCGATGATGGAACATCCCAATATCGCACGCGTGCTGGACGTCGGCACCTCGGCTACCGGACAGCCTTATTTTGTCATGGAACTCGTGCGCGGCATCCCGATCACCGCCTATTGTGACCAGCATCATTTGGCGTTGGAAGCGCGGCTCAATCTGTTTTGCGACGTCTGCCGGGCGGTGCAGCATGCGCATCAAAAAGGCATTATTCACCGCGACCTGAAACCGGCCAATATTTTGGTCACACTTCAAGATGGCGTGCCGGTGACCAAGGTGATCGATTTTGGCATTGCCAAGGCCATCCACCAACCGCTTACCGACCACACTCTTTTTACCGCCTTCAAGCCGTTCATCGGCACCCCCCAATACATGAGTCCCGAGCAGGCATCGATGCACGGGCTCGACGTGGACACCCGGTCGGACGTCTACGCCCTCGGGGTGGTGTTGTACGAATTGCTGACGGGTCAGACCCCGCTGGCGAGAGAGACCCTGCAGTCGGTCACGCACCACGATTGGCAACGGCTGATCCAGGACATCGATCCGCCCACGCCATCGACGCGGCTCAGCACGTTGGGGAGCGAGACGCGCCAGGTGGCCCAAAACCGCCGGGCCGATATCAGAGCATTGGGCAAGTTGGTGCGCGGCGATCTCGACTGGATTGTGATGAAGGCCTTGGAAAAGGACCGCACGCGCCGCTACGACACGGCTTTGGAGCTGGCTCAAGACGTGGAGCACCATTTGCGCAGTGAACCGACCCTGGCCGGATCGCCCTCGGTGTCGGATCGGCTGCGGAAGTTGGCGCGACGCCATCGCGCCGGGGTGATGGCCGGGGCGGTGGCGAGTGTCGCCTTGTTGCTGGGGATGGTCTTGGCCACCGGTGGTTGGCTGCACGCCCGCCAGCAAACTCAGCTCGCCCGGCAGGCGCAGCACGAAGCTCAGATCCAGGCCACGCGCTCCCAGTCGATTAGCGATTTTCTGCAAGACCTCTTGACCTCGGTCAATCCACCACCGGCAGCGGCCATGAACGTCGATATCGAGCAGGCCCTGGCGTCGGCCCGGGCGGTGTTTGGGGCTGATCACGCCGCGGTGGCGGCCACCATGACCAGTCTCGCGACACGTCTTGAAAGCCATGGAAATTTCAAAGCTGCCGAAGCCCTACTCGCCGCGTCGCTCAGCATCTGGGAGCGAGTGCACGGCAAGGCTCATGCCAATTACCTGACGACCCTGACCCTGCTTGGCAAAGTGCAAGCCGGACGGGAAAGCGATCGGACCGCCGAGCGTACCTTTCGCGAGGTGATCCGGCTCAGTCGGCAGGTGGATCGAGCCGACGCCGGCATCCCAGCCGTGGCCGATGCCCACGTTGCGCCAAGCAAGCCTAGGAGAAGGGGATTGCAAGTCGAAGCTTGAAACTTCTCATCGGAACCCAGTGGGTAATCACTCCCAACCCGGTAAGGACTAGCCACCCGCCGGAAGCGAGTCTTGCGT
>Ga0214472_10000321_pt1 | contig 61422 bp, 90 predicted proteins | sample RVTome_6_FD_207662 | JGI IMG/M metagenome (GOLD analysis project Ga0214472, IMG submission 207662) | Soil microbial communities from uranium-contaminated site in the Upper Colorado River Basin, Wyoming, United States - RVT140D175 | ecosystem: Environmental > Terrestrial > Soil > Contaminated >...
TTTACAAGATTTTCCCGCCGGAGAAAAACGAAACATGGATCAATGGCATGGGCAGGCGGGCCATTGAGATATTGGCCCCCATCGGTGAATTTTGGGAGTCACTGAACCTAAAGAACCACTGGGGCGGGAATTTTGATCGGGATTGGAGCCGGGAAGATACCTGGCACGACGTCCCGCATTTTGAGAGGGCGGCATAATGGCTTTCTGGACAGGGTTAAAAGGATTGATCGTTGGTGCCGGGAAGATGCCGGACGTTGTAGATACCGGCCTTGATTTGATCAAGAAGGGCGCTTCTGGCGTGGACATGATGTTCTATACCAGTGAGGAAAAAGCCCGTGCCATGGCCGAGAATGCAGGAGCGATCATCGCCCACGCAACAAAGATGAACGAGCTGATGAACCAGAGCAATACGGCAAGCTCCAGAATTCGCCGCACCCTGGCTTATTGGATTTCTGGGGTGGTGCTTGGAGTTTTTGCCTGGTGCGTTGTTGTTTTGTCGTTAGCTTATTTTATTACCGGGGCTATCACCCAGACAAAAGCATTTATTGCCGACGTTATAGCGATTGCGGATGCTCTCTATATTGGCCCGGCCTTTACCGCCGTCGTGATTGTCTTCTTCGGCTATTACGGGTTAAGCAAAGTCGTCGGGAACAAGGAGAAATAACAATGCCAATCCCAAAGCCCCGCGCCAGAGAAAAGCAAAAAGACTTTGTTTCCCGCTGCATGGGGGACAGCACTATGGTTGCCGAACATGAAGAAACCGGCAAGCGGGCTGCCGTTTGCTATTCGTCTTGGAAGAAGGCCAAAAAGGCCAATATCAAAGCCAATGCTGCCGGACATTTCTACTTCCCGGAGCTGAAATTCAATCTGGCTGGTCATGGCCGAAGGGAAACGATCAACGAGGTTGAATATGCAATTTACCCGGTTGTTTTGTTGGTTGAAGGGGTTCACCACGGCGCCATCGGCGATCCTGTCTATTATCCCGCTTCGGTAATCGCCGATTCGGCCCCGCATTGGGACGGTATGCCGGTGCCGGTCCAGCACCCGCAGGAAGACGGCCAATATGTAATGTGCGATGGGGATGAAGTTCGGGACAGCTGGTGTATTGGGCATGTCGGGAATATCAACTTCGCCGAAGGAAAGCTGTCCGGGGAAGTGTTTATCGAGGTTAAACTTGCGGATGAAAAACATCCAGGCCTGCTGGCTTCGCTGGATTATGGCTCCCCGATGGAGGTGTCCACCGGCTTGCTTGCCCTGGAAGACCAGACGCCGGGTAAATGGAACGACGAAGACTATGCTGGAATTATCACCGAAATCATCCCTGACCATTTGGCCTTATTGCCTGGTGGAACCGGGGCTTGTAGCTTCAAGGATGGCTGCGGGATTAGAGCAAATAAGGAGAGCAAAATGATCAGTTTGAAACGAATTAAAGAGGCAGCCCCGGCCTTTGCCGTCAACGAACTTTCTCATTCCGGGGTTTACAGCCTAATTTCGGCTTATGTCGATACCAAGGACGTTCGGGACAATGACGGCGGACTGGTCAAAATGCATTACGTTCGGGAGGTCTTTGACAAGTATTTCATCTTCGTCGAACGGTCGCAAGAAGGCGTCAAGATGTTCAAGCAAGACTATTCAGTCGATTCAAACGATAAACTGGTGCTGGGCGAGTCCATCACCGAAGTCAAAGAGGAAACGCGCTTCGTGACGGTTTCCGTAAACAATGAAGGAGGAAGCAAAATGGCAGACAAGAAACCTTGCTGTCCGGAAAAGGTCAAGGCGCTGATCGCCAACGAGCACTCGGCTTACACCGAGAAAGACGAAACCTATTTGCTGGCCCTGGAATCTGACCAGCTCGACAAGATCGTCAATTCCCTGGAGGCCATTGGCGCCGCATCGACCAAGAAGGCGGAGCCGGAACCCAAAAAGCCGGAAGTCAACACCGACACCAAAGCCGTCACCCTGGCTGACTATCTGGCTGCTGCTCCTGCTGAAATCCGGGGCGTTCTGAATGCCGGAATGCAGCAGCTCGACAAGGCCCGTTCCGAGGCCATCGCGGCTATCAAGGCCAACACCAAGGCTGCCGGGATGTTCACCGATGCCATGCTGATGGGCAAAGACCTGGCCGAACTCCAGGCTATTGCCGCCCTGGCCAAACCGGAACCCCAGCCGGAACCGTCCACCGGATATTTCGGGATGAATGGCGCTCCGCACACCAACCCTGGCTCCACTGAAGAGGTCACACCGTATGTCCCCCGGACCCTGACTTGCAAAAAGGCTGACGCCTAAGCGCCAAATCCTATAAGGAGGAATAAAAATGGCAAACAACACGATTATTTTGAAAGGCTGTGGCGTCAGGAATGAAGCCGTGGCGAGCGGCTCGATCACCCCTGGCATGCTGGTCGCTCTGACCAACGCAACCGCTGATACTGTAGTGGCTCACAACGTCGCTGGTGGAACCTGTGAGCGGGCCTTTGCGGTCGAAGACGATCTTCAAGGCAACGACATTGCTGACGCCTATGCCACCGGAAGCCGGGTGCAGTACAACATCATGCAGCCGGGGGATGAAGTCTATGCCCTGCTGGCCAACGGCGAAAGTGCAGCCAAGGCCGCAAAGCTGGAGTCGAACGGCGATGGTTACCTGCGGGTAGTTGACGCCGACGCCTCTGCCGATGAAATCGCGGTCCAGTCGGTTGTCGCCGTCGCCCTGGAAGCCGTCGATATGAGTGATAGCTCGGCTGCTGACCCCAGCGGTCGAATCAAAGTCCGGATCATGTAATCCGGGGAACCTAAAAAGGAAAGGAGAACGAACAAATGGCACCAAATATCGAAGTTTTCCGCCCCGGACAGATGCCCACCCTGTTTGGCGGCAACATCGGCAAAAGGCTGATGAGCGCGAACATGCAGCCCGGCATCTTGAAGCCGTGGTTGAACGACAAGGGCGAATCTTACGTGACCTTGATGGTCAATGGCAAGCCCGCTGCCGTTCCGGCCCCGCATCTGAATGCCACCCTTCGTTACGACGAATGGAAGCAGTTGGATGACGCTCTGATCATGGCCGCCGAAGAGCGGTTGGTTGGCGTCGCTGATCTGTACTCCCGGAACCTGGTCTATCGGATCAACAACGGCTTGGCCACCACCGTCCTTCAGTATGAGGACATCGACGAGCTGTCCGAAGCCGAACTGACCATGGATGCCGTGACCCCGAGCAAGAAGGACCGCCCGGATTACACCCTGAAGTACCTGCCTTTGCCGATCATCCACAAGGACTTTTCCTTCAATATCCGCGCCTTGGCGGCTTCCCGCAACGGCGGACAGGCCATCGACGTTACCACCGGCATGCTGGCCGCTCGCCAGGTTTCGGAGAAGGTGGAATCTATCCTGTTCACCGGCCATTCCAGCTACGCCTATGGTGGCGGGACGATCTACGGTTACATGGATCACCCCAGCCGGAACACCGTCACCCTGTCCCTTAACTGGGACGACGCCAGCAAGACCGGCGCTCAGATCGTTGCAGATGTCCTGTCGATGAAGCAGGCCAGCATCGACGCCAAGCACTACGGGCCGTGGGTTCTCTACATCCCAACCGCTTACGAAACCGTGATCGACGACGACTTCAAGAGCGAGTCCGACAAAACCATCCGCCAGCGGATTCTCGAAATCGGCGGCATCTCGGATGTCAAGGTCGCCGACAAGCTGACCGCGAACAACGTCCTCCTGGTCCAGATGAGTGCCGATACCGTCCGCATGGTTGAAGGTCTGGCCATGACCACCGTTGAGTGGGATGAGGGCGGCGGGTTCAGCAGCAATTACAAGGTGCTGACCATCATGGTCCCGCAGATTCGGGCGGACCAGAACGGCAACTGCGGCATCACTCACCTGGCTGCGTAAGGCCAGGGCTGAGATAACCAGGAGGTTCAACGATGAGTAAAGATAAAATGCAACTGTTTCGGAAATCACGTAATTCCGGTATGCATAAAACCCTTCTGCGGGCTGGTTCGCAAGTGAATGGCCAGCCCGCAGAAGGTTGGGTTGTGCTTCGCCCTGGCAATACCGTTCTGTGTGCCCCGGCGGATTTGGGGAAAATGGGGATCAGGCAATTCGACTCCCTGTCGCCGGCCCTGGTCGAGGAAGAACCGATTGTCGAAACTAAGCCAGTGGCTGCAAAGCTCGGCATCAAGAAGCGCGAGAAGAGCAACCACTGGGATGTTATCAACCCGCTGAATCCAGATAAGCCGTTGAATGCAAAAGCACTGTCGAAGAAGCAGGCTGAAGAACTTTTGGCGCAGCTTCTGGACGAGCCAGTCGGCCAGGATAACCCCGATGACCTGGACGGTTTGCCCTGGGATTCCCTGGTCGATGTCTTGGAGAGGGAGGGCGGCACGGTTCCGGATGAAGTGGAAACCGAAGCCGATTTGGCCGAACTAATCCGTAAAAATCGGGCGGAATAAAAATGGCTCTAGCTGCATGGGCCATTCCGAAAATCTGGGAAGGAGGGACCGCTTTCATTCTTGGGGGCGGTCCTTCCTTACTTTCTGATTTGTCATGTATCCACAAAGAGAGAGTCGTTGGCGTCAATCAGGCATTCCGGCTCGGATCATGGGTTGACGTTTGCTACTTTGGCGATTGCCATTTTTATTCAGAAAACTTGGAAGATTTGCGTCAGTTTGGCGGATTGATAGTTTCGTCTTGCCAACGTGATGGTCGGGGCTGGGGATTTGTCCGCCGGGTCCGTAGAAGCAAAGACAAGCCATTTGGGATTGAAAGCAAAAGAAGTGATTCTATAGCCTGGAACAACAACAGCGGAGCATCTGCTGTTAACATAGCCTATTGGCTTGGCGCAAAAAGAATTGTTCTTGTCGGGTTCGACATGCACCCGGAGAAGGGGCGACACAATTGGCATGACCTGTATCCAAAGCGTCAGAGGGGATTCAACCCCTACCCCCGGCATATGATTTGCTGGCCAATTATCGCAAAAGATGCAAAGCAACTCGGAATTGAAATTTTGAATGCGACTCCTGGCTCTGCAATCCAGGATTTTCCATATATCGAACTGAATGAGGCTATAAATTGAGAGCCGCAATCCTCAGAGAAATCGGTAAACCGCTATCAGTTGAAAACCTTTCATTTTCTTCCGGCCTTGGCGTTGGCCAAGTGCTGGTCCGGGTCAAGGCGTCTGGGATCTGCGGCGCCCAGCTCGGGGAAATCTCCGGGTCAAAAGGGCCGGATAAATATTTGCCGCATTTGCTCGGCCATGAGGGCGGCGGAATTGTAGAGGCAGTCGGCCCTGGCGTGACGAAAGTTAAAGCGGACGATCATGTTGTCTTACACTGGCGTAAGGGTAGCGGCATCGAAGCTGCACCCCCCCAATATATCGATAGGAACGATCAGATAGTTGGTGGCGGATGGGTCACGACTTTCAACGATTTGGCCATTGTTTCAGAAAATCGAGTTACCCCTATCGACAAGCGAGTAGATTTCGCTGTAGCAGCACTTTTAGGGTGCGGGGTGACTACCGGCCTGGGTTTGGTCAATAACGAAGCACAGCTTAAAATTGGGCAGTCCATCGCGGTTGCCGGGGTCGGTGGCGTCGGGTTGAATGTGGTTCAGGGTGCTCGGTTAGTTGGCGCTGGCGCTATTATTGCCATTGACCTTTCGGACTATCGCCGGCAAATGGCTTTGAATTTTGGCGCCGATCATATAGACGAATCGCTTTTATTTTTTCGGGAAAATGGCAAAAATGTCGATGTGTTTGTGGATTGTACTGGAAATGCCCAAATGATTGCAGAAGGACTATCGCTTGTAAAACCGGGTGGGAAAATGATCTTGGTTGGCCAACCTCATATAGACCACGGCCAGACATTTCCGAAATTTCGCCAGCACTATTGCGGGAAAACTATTATGGATTCGCAGGGCGGTTTGACAAACCCCGACATCGACATCCCCCGCTATGTCAAAATGTATCAGAGCGGCAAACTCGACCTTGATTCGCTGATTACCCATAAATTTAAATTGGATAATATAAACCAGGCATTAGAAACCATGCGTTCCGGGAACTGCGGGCGCTGCATCGTGGAGATGTGAAAAAATGAACCCGGTTTTCAAATTTCTCAAAAAACTTATCGTTCTTGATTGCGGACCTGGCTTAACTAAAACCAGAATCGGCAATCGGAACGATGGCGGATATATCGCTTATGAAGAACTATGTGAGAAGACCCCAGCGGTTTATACTTTTGGGGTTGGGAATGACGTTTCTTTCGAATTAGATTTCATTTCCAGATTTCCTGATGCTAAATGTTTTCTGTTCGACCCCACAATAACAGGCCTGCCAGTAGCTCACCCGGCTTTCACTTTTCAAAAGGTAGGATTGCCGCAAGCTTATTATTGGCCCGGCTTAGATGGTGTCCCGCAAGACAGCCTGCTTAAAATGGATATCGAATGGTGCGAATGGGAATCGTTGGAGGTCATCAGCGTTGATGTCTTGAAAAAGTTCAGCCAGATTTTAATTGAACTGCATGTTCTTTCTGTTGATGATCCGAAAAATGGCTATTCCCCATATTTTACCGGAGTTTTTCGCGGATTCGCCGGAGATATTAACCGTTCATTGTTCGAAAGGTACACTGATGTTTTGGGAAAATTGCTCGACGACTTTTACATTTTTCACATTCACCCGAACAATAGCCTCCCGAAAAAGCGGGTGCATATACACGATTTCCCCCCGCTGCTTGAGGTCAGCTTGGTCCGGAAGGACTTAGTTGATGATATCAAGGAATGTTCTGGCCCGTTCCCTTGCCCAGATTTGGACTGCCCAAACAAAATTGATCGCCCGGACATTGAGAACTACTATCCTTTTGGGAGACCGATATAATGTTGAGCGAACGGTCAAGGCAAATCCGCCGGGACACAATCACTCTTTCCCACGCCAATGGCGGTTACCATTACGGCGGTTGTTTCTCTGCAACGGAAATACTGATTGCGCTATTTGATTCTGTTTTGCAGCACGGGGAAGACCAATTCATTTTGTCGAAAGGTCATGCCTGTTGGCCATATTACGTTTTGCTTCGTGAATTGGGCCTGAATCCGGACTTGGCCGGGCATCCTTCCCGTGATCCACACAATGGGGTTCCTTGCACCACTGGGAGCCTCGGACACGGCTTCCCCTTGGCGGTTGGGATGGCTTTAGCCAAAAAGGCAAAAGGCGAATCTGGTTATGTATTCGTTTTGATGGGGGACGGGGAATGCCAAGAAGGCACAACTTGGGAAAGCCTGCTGATCGCCAACAATTACCGGCTTGATAATTTGGTCGTAGTCGTAGACTGGAACGGCATTCAGGGTTCTGGCCGGGTAGATGAAGTTTTGCCCTTAGATGGGTTCTGCCGGGCTGCTCAGTCGGTTGGGTGGGATGTAGCCAAGATAGACGGGCACAACCCCGATCAAATTATTTCTGCCTGTATTTCTCGCGGCCTTCCCAGGTTAGTGATTGCGGAAACCGTCAAAGGCAAGGGCATTTCGTTTATGGAGAATCAGCCGGAATGGCATGCGAAATGGCCATCTATCGACGAACATCGGACGATGCTGGAGGAATTGGCATGAGGCGAGCTTTCGGCAAAACCATCGTCCGGTTGGCAGAAAAAGACCCCAGGATCGTCCTGCTGATCGCGGATGTTTTTCAAGACATGCACGAGCTCAAGCGTCTGTTTCCAAATCGGTTTTTCAATTTCGGCCTGACTGAGCAAACGATGATTTCCGCCGCCGCTGGCATGGCAATCGAAGGGCTTAGACCAATCGTCTATACCCTGACCCCGTTCTTGATTGAGCGGCCGTTTGAGCAAGTCAAAATTGATATCGACGAAATGAATCTCCCGGTCATGTTGGTTGGCAATGCCGATTACCCAACTCACGGCCCAACCCATCGGCCGTTGAACCCGGAAGGTTTGGTTGGATTATTCCGCAATATTCATGGCTATTTCCCCCGGAACGGCCAGGAAGCCGAAAAGGCTATGCTGGACGCTTATTTGATGAAGAAACCGGCAATTATCTGTCTCAAGAATGATAAATTACCAATAGTGTGACCGAATGAAAACAGTGCTAATAACCGGAGCGGGAAGGGGATTGGGGAAGGCATTGGCTTATGCTTTCTCTACCGCTGGCTATCGCCTGATTTTGCACAGCAATCGTTCGCTTGTCCCTGCCGGGCTGGGTTTTTCTATCCGGGGGAATCTGCGTGAAGAGAGGGTTATAAACGCCCTCGAAAGAGCCGGGAGTGACGGGGTAGATATCCTGATTAATAATGCCGGGGTTTATTATTCCGGCCCGTTCGAGAATATGGCGAATGGCCAAATCGAGGAAATCATTGAGACGAATCTTTTGGCCCCAATCTTCTTAATCAAGAAACTACTCCCAGCCCTGAAAAAATCAAATGGTCTTGTCATAAATATCAATTCGATTGCTGGTAAAATTCCGGCAAAACACGAAGCTGTTTATTCGGCCAGCAAGCACGGATTGCGGGGGTTCGGCCAATCGCTAAGATTCGAAGGGGTGCGGGTGCTTGATATTTATCCCGGTGCAATGCAAACCGATATGGCAAAGACACGCCCCAATTTCGACAAGTTGATTTACCCGGCAGATGTTGCGAATTTAGTCGTCAAATTGTGTGAATCGGCAGAGACAATGCAAATCCCGGAAATCAATCTAGCCAGGAGCCGATATTGATGAATTGCGTTTGTGGCGGGAACAAATTCCAGGAAGAGCAACGGGGATTCTATGAGGTCACCGAAAAAGGGGTGACTCGCCTGGCGAAAGGCAAATTGCCGGTCGCTATTTGTTCTGAGTGTGGTCAGATTCGCCGCCCTGGCCAGGAAGATTCCGAGCAATACAAGCGGTTCTACCAGCAATATCAGCCATGCAGTGAGAAATATGACGCGAAAACCTACCAGCACGACCGGGGACTTGCTGTTAAACGCTGCGATACCTATGACCTTGGCGGGCTTGCCGATGTTACCTTGCTGGATATTGGTTCCGGCTCCGGCGCTTTTGTCGATGAATGCCGGGTCAGAGGAATTCAGGCATTTGGTTGCGAAGTCGCCGAATATGCCTATGCTGAATCAAACACCTTTATCTACAAGGGATTGTTCAACGAAATCAATTTCCCGACCGATCATTTCGATATCGTAACTTGCCATGATGTTTTGGAGCATGTACTTGATCCCGTCGCCTTTGTTGCCGAAGCATTCCGGGTATTGAAGCAGGGCGGGCAATTCATTATCGACTTCCCGGATTTCTTCAACGAGTCCGGTAAGCACCATTGGAAGGTCGAACATATTTGGTATTTTACCCCCAGCCGGTTGAAGCGGCTGCTTGATGATGTCGGGCTTGTTGTTGAAAAACTCGACCATCCAATCGACAGCAAAATCGTTTTCTATTGCAATAAGCCAAAGCAAGACCGGCCTTCAATTCTTTTACCCCCTGGTCTTGGAGATTCCTTTTGGTCGATTACAAAATTGCAAGCGTTTTTGAAGCGGGAGAAGTTGGTCCTGCCGGATGTTTTCATCGCCTGCAATCGGGAAAAGAAATTTGATGGCCACAAGCGGGCCTTCCCGTTTCTCGAAATGTTCCCTTTCTTGAACTGCTCTGGGGAAAGCCTTGGAGACAAAGGCGACCCGGAGTTGCGGAATATCTGGAAAGAGGGGTATGGCCATCAAGGGCGAACGATTTTCAAAAACGTTCTGGGATGCGATTATTTTATCTCTTACAATGGCTGGCTCCGGGTCGGCGCCCATATGGAAGAGTGCGACCCCGACCTGAAAACCGACTGGCACCCGCCGATGTTCGTTTCTCTCGAACAGGAGAGATACAAAGAGCATTGCCAGAATAGCTATGGGAAATATATCGTTTTCTATTTCATCTTTCAAGGTACTTACATCTATTGGCAAAACGAATTTTCCATCAATAAAATCGCCAATTATATCAAAGACCTTTGCAAAGCAACGGACTGTACTCCGGTATTTGCCGGGGCGAAGTGGGATGCCGAAGAGCGCACGGCCAGGCAGTTGAAGCAGCTTATCCCTGGCGCTATTGATTTAGCCGGGAAAACCAGCGTCCAGCAGCTTTTTGGTTTGATTCGCGGGGCGGAATTGGTTTCTGGATTCCCTTCTGGCCTGACCATCATGGCTGCAACTCTGAGGGCCAAAACGCTGATAATCTGGAATCAGTTTTACAACAGGCAATTTTTCTGGAACGCTTGCCCGCCTGATACCAGAAACGTCAACTATTTTATCGAGGACACCAAAGGACTCGACCATGTGGCTTTAGCGCGGATGAGCGCGGATATTATCGAGCGCGGGAAGCCCAGAGGCAATCCCCGTTCTCTTCTCCCGACGCCATCCGTCCCTAACCTCACGAAAGGCTGGAAACCCACCCCGCTTCCTCAGGAGCGCCCACAGTTGCCATCGAGAAGGATTGTAGAGAATCGGGTTGCCAAGCCAGAACCGCCCCCTCAGACAAAGCTGGATTTGATTCTGAACAAGGGCAAGTTGACGGTTGTCTGTGTCCTGAAAACTGGCGGAGAATACACCAGAAAATATTCGATGATTATGCAAAACATGGTTGAACGAAACACAACCATCAAGCATGATTTTTTGGTGTTGACCGACGCCAATCTTGTCCACCAGAAGCAACTCCGGCTTGCTCGGAATTATCCCGGCTGGTGGTCGAAACTGGAGTTGTTCAGGTTGAAAGGCCCGGTCCTATATCTTGATCTCGACACGGTAATTGTAGGGAATATTGACCGGCTGGCTAAAGCTGTTATGGCCCTGCCGGAGAATTCATTTAGGATGCTTACCCCGTTCAACGAGGGTCGGGCCAGCAAAGGGGAATGGGCCAGCGGGATATTGGCCTGGAATGGGGATTTCAGATTTTTGCTCGACAATATCCCGGCAAGCAAAACCGATTCGTTCTTCAAGGGTTGGGATCAGGTTTACATCTTCAAAAAGCTACAACAGCACGGGATAACCATTGATTCGATCAACCGGCATGCCAAAATCTACAGCTATCGCAGGCATTGCGTTGATGGTTTACCAAAGAATGCCGAAATTGTCTGTTTCCACGGCAACAACCGCCCCCATTCGACAAATAATGTTGATTGGGTCAACCAGAACTGGAGATAAAATCATGCAACCACCGATCCTGATTACTGGTGCCGCCCGTTCTGGAACAAGCATGACTGCCGGGATTGTTAATATTTGTGGAGCATTTGGCGGGGTTATGTCCGGTCCGAACCAGAACAACCAAAAAGGAATGTTTGAGAACTCGGCCATACGGCAGAATATCGTCAAGCCATACCTGAAAGGGATTGGTTGCGACCCCCTCGGCCAGAAGCCTTTACCGTCAAACCGCCAGATGTTCGAAGCGACCCAGGAGCAAGCAGCGCGGTGGAAAGAGCGGGTCGAAGCAGTAATGAAGGCTGAAGGGTACAAAGAGGGGCCGTGGTTCTATAAAGGGGCCAAATCCTGCTTGTACTGGTATCTCTGGCATCTGGCGTACCCAGAGGCTAAATGGATCGTAGTCAGGCGTGACGCGAACGATATAGCCCGCTCCTGCATGCGAACCAGCTTCATGCGGGCCTATCGGGATGTAATCGGCTGGCTCAGATGGGTCGAGGAACATGAAAAGCGATTCCACCAGATGCATGTTGCAGGATTGCAGATCCGGGAGGTTTGGCCGAAAAAGATGATCGATGGTGACTTCGAGGAAATGAAATCGGCCATTGAATGGCTTGGCTTGGCTTGGAATGAAAACATGATCCGGGCTTTTGTTGACCCGGCTTTGTACGGGAGGAAATAGCAAATGGCAAGAGTGGTTGCAGCAGACATAACGGCAATCATGGACGTCGATTCGTCCATCACCGACTTGACCCCGTTTATTACAATGGGGAATTTGCTAGTCGATAGTACTTTGTCTAATCAAGGACTTTCCGAATCCCTGTTGACTGAAATTGAAAAGAATGTGGTCGCTCATTTGATTTGTTCCCGCGATCCTAGGGCGGCAGAGGAGCGAGCAGGCACCGGTGGAGAAATTCAGGTAAAATATACCGGCAAGTGGGGTGAGGGCTTGAAATCGACGCCATACGGCCAAAACGCCATGTTGCTTGACCCAACTGGGCGACTGGCCAATCGGGGCGCAAAACGGGCCACAATCAGCATGATTGATCATTCGGTGGAGCCATGAACAGCAGGACGGCAAAACACCTATTGCGGCAAGACGCGGTTTATTGGGCCAATCCTATCAACGATGGATATGGCGGGTATTCCTACGATACCCCGGTGGCCGTCAAGTGTTGTTGGCTGGACAAACAAGAGAAATTTATTGGAGCCGGGGCGGAAGAATTGGTCAGTCGCGCTGTAGTGCTGGTTGATCAGGCTATGGCTGCAAAAGGAATGCTCGCTCTGATTGCCCTTGCTGATTTGTCCAGTTCAATGGAGCCAGAAGATAATGGGGCTTTTGAAATCAAAGCGGTTGGGTCTGGTCCGGATTTCAAAAATCAATCTTCGATCCGGAGGGTTTGGTTGTAATGGCTGGGGAGGCATCATATCGTAGTAATACGAAGGGAAAATTGGTCGGGGTCGATCTCGTGCTGAAGAAGCTCAATATCGAAATAGCCAAGATCGAAGGGCGGACGAAGGGCGGACTGCGCTCGGCGGCATTAGAGGTTAAGGCGGCGTCTTTGCGACTAACTCCGCACGAAGACGGCCATCTGAGAGGCTCTGCATATACCGAAACTTTTAGTACCTCATCCGGGCCGGGTTCGGTCATTGGGTATACCGCTGAATATGCTCCTTGGGTACACGAAGCTCCTGGAGTGTTGAAAGGTTTACCGAGGCCGTCTGGAAAAGGAGTTTTTTGGGGACCGTCCGGGGAGCCGCAATTTTTGAGGAAAGCGTTGATGAGGAATGTCAGATTGATCCTCAGAAGAATTAAGGAGCACGTGAAAATCAAATGAATCCCGCAAGCGTTGATATAAAAGATCGTTTGGTTTCACAATCAGTCGGAACTTTCGCAACCGATTTGTTTATCGGTATTATGCCGGAATCCCCGGATGCTTGTGTTTCGATCCGGGACATGACCGGCCCTCCGCCAGAACTTAGGTATGAACTGGACTACCCGTCAATTCAAATCCTGATTCGCGGTGCGAAAGGGGCGTATCCAACCGCATTTGCAAAGGCGCAGGCTGTCCACAACGCCTTGCACGGTGTAGTAAACACGACCATCAACTTGACCAGATATTTGTTAATCTCTGCGGCACATTCACCGGCTTATCTTGGAGACGATTCGTTGAACAGACCGCTTTTTTCCATAAACTTCGATGTCCAAAGAACAACTGCATAAGGAGGAAACAAAATGTCAGTGAATGCCGTAGTATCAAAAGGAACTCTCTTCAAGAGGGGAAATGGGGAAAGCAATGAAACTTTCACCACAATTTCGGAAATCAACAGTATTGGATTACCGCAGCGAACCCGGCCAATGATCGATGCCACCGATCTTAGTTCAGTTGCCAGGGAATTCGTCCCTGGTCTACTGGACTCTGGTCAGGTTACGTTGTCGATGAACTTTACCAGAGACACCTACATAGACATGGTGAACGATCAGGATTCCGACACTTCGGTCAACTATCAGATCGTTCTGCCGGATACCGGGGCGACCACCATCGACTTCGCCGGGTATGTCCAGGACATCGGCGGGGCATCCCCCGGCCCGGATGAAAAGGTGACCGTGGACGTAACAATCAAAATCACCGGCGGGATTACGATTAGTTCGTAATTTGCGCCATTAAACCAAAACCAGAAGGAGAACAAAATGGAAAATCAGAACAAAGAAAATGAAACCGGATTTCTCGGGAAGGACGCAATCCTGGGGGCCGAAGACCTGAAGCGGGAGCGGGTCGAGGTTCCCGAGTGGAATGGTGCCGTCTATGTCGGTACGATGACCGCTGCCGAACGAGATGCCTTCGAGGCTTCGATGGTCACCGAGAAGGAAGAGGGCAAGCCACAACGCAATATGGATAACTTCCGGGCGAAGCTGGTAGCCTCGACGATCCTGAATGCCAATGGCAAACGCATGTTCACTTTGGAAGAGGCCCGCGAACTCGGCAAGAAGTCGGCCAGTGCAATCAACCGGATTTTCCAGGTTGCCGCTCGGTTGAACGGGGTCGGACAGCAGGATGTCGAGGAACTCACAAAAAACTGATAGCCCGGCCGGGGCGGAGGTTTGCATTTCGCCTCTGCCTCGCGCTGGGCTTTGCTCACCCGGATTCGCTGTACCGGGAGTTGGATGCAAAACAGATGGCGGAATGGGAAGCATACTCGATGATTGAACCATTCGGAGAACGACATCAGGATTTGCGTTTCGGGATGCTCCAGTGCTTGATTGCGAATGTCAACCGGGATAGCAAGAAGCATTCCGCGCCATATCGCCCGGACCAGTTCTTGCCGCCGAACTACGAAACGTACTCGGCGCAGAAAGAGAAAAAAGCGTCTGATACCAAGGTGCTGAACATCTTCAGGATGCTGCGGGATCAACTGCGGAGGAAGAAATAAATGGCGGTGACGATCGGTACATTGATGGCTTATATCGGGGCGGATACTTCCGATTTGAAGAAAGCAGAAGGGAGGGTCAAAGCATCTACCGATAAAATGTCGTCAAATTTTTCTTCCCTTGCAAGGGTTATTGGTGGCGTTTTTAGCGCAGTAGCCATCACCAATTTTGCGCGGGAGGTTGTGAAAACCGCTGATAACATGACCCTTTATTCGGCCCGGCTCCGCCTTGTTACAAATTCCCAGAAAGAGCAGATGTTTGTTCAGGACCAGCTCTTCAAACTGGCGCAAGAAACCAGACAAGCATACGGCGATACAGTAAACGTCTACGCCAGGCTTGGTCGGGCCGCCCGCGCAACTGGCAAATCGCACTTTGAATTGCTGGAGGTAATGGGCAATTTGAATAAAGCGATTATCGTTTCTGGCGCGACGACCCAAGAAAGTGCAGCCGCTTTAATCCAGCTGTCACAGGGCTTGGCTTCAAATCGACTTTCTGGCGAAGAGTTGCGCTCGGTAATGGAGCAAATTCCCCGCGTCGCTCAGGCAATTGCGGATGGCCTTGGAGTTGACATTGGTAAATTTAGGGAAATGGCTTTCGCCGGGAAGCTGACTGCAAAGACAGTAATCGATTCTTTGCTGACCCAAACCGACGTTCTGAACCGAGAATTCGCCGGGATACCTGTCACTTTCGTGCAAGCTATGGTCAAAGTCCGCAACGTCTTTGACAGATATGTTGACGACCTGAATAAATCAACAAACGCAACCGGAATTCTCGTTGATGCGGTTGAGGAATTTATTGCTTTTCTCGAAACACCAGAGACAAAACAGGTAATAGAGAATTTTGTTAAAGATTTGCCTAACCAAATCCTTTTGGTTAAAAATTCAGTCCAGGACTTGCTGACTATCTATAGTAAATTACCAGAAGGAACAACTGCTGGGCTGATCGGGGCAATTCTGTTTGGGCCAAAGGCCGGATTGATTGCATTTTTAGTTGATGCGGTAGATTTGACTGAAGCGCTGGTAAATTCTATTGCTGGTTTCGAAGCCGTCAAAGAAGGGAAGTTGACTTGGTTCGAATATGCAACAGCCAACGCCGATGAACTGAAGTCGCTTCTTGCCGATATCGCGAATAAGAAGAAAGAAATAAATGCGGTGGTTTTTGAGCCGGGAGCCGCTACATTTGAAGAAGCGCTGGTAAACGAAGGAGTTTTCCCTTTATTGCCGTCTCAGAGAACTTCCCCATCATCTGCGCCACCGCGACTAGAAGGTTCAAAAGGTATTGCTTTTTCTACTTTCCAGTTTTCCGACGATACATTGATAAAGATGCAAAAAGTCAGAAAAGAACTGGAAGATTTCAAAAAAGAACTGCAAACAGAAAAACTCCAGGGCCAACTATCTCAGGAACTCCCCGGAATGCAAACCCCGGAAATGTTTGATGACTATCTATCAGAACACAAACAGGTATCCGAAGAGGTAGCAAAAACATGGATTGCCGCATTCCAGACCATCGAAGGCCAGTTTGCAAATACTTTCCAGATGGCCATGGAAGGCGACTTCGACGCGATCCTGGACAGCTGGGTTAACATGCTCCAGAGGATGGTCGCTGAATGGGCAGCATCTCAGGCCATGACGGCTCTTTTTGGGAAAGACTATGGGAAGGGTGGCCAGGGCGGATCGGGACTCCTGGGGGCTGTAGGGACGTTTATCGGGGGATTGTTCGGCGGCGGGGCAACCGGAAAAAAGACTGGCATGGCTTCCGGCGGCATGATCACCGAACCAATTGCTGGCATCGGTACTTCTACCGGCAGGCGCTATACATTCGGCGAATCCGGGGCAGAAAGGGTGACCCCGGTTAATCAAATGGGGGTGGAGAGCAACGGGGGCCAGGGCGGCAATATGACAACCAGCATTAATATTATGGCTGCCGATGCTCAATCTTTTTCCGACCTCGCAAAAAGGAACCCACAGGCAATCATCGGCCCGATAACCGATGCTTTAAGACGAGGGAATAAAGGATTGCGCTCTGCGATCCAGGGGGCTTAACATGGTTTCTTTCCCGGATATTTCACCGCAGCATCCAGAAGACATCAATCTTGAGTTTTTGACTCTGGTGACAGAATTCGATAACGGAGAAGAAAACGCGAAACAGAAGCGATTGTTCCCAAGGCGAAAGATCAAATTGCGATTTGCCGGGAAATCTATCGCTGAAGCCAGAACTCTTTGGACTTTTTATATCGCTCGCGGAGGCAAATTTGGCACATTTAATTATTTTTCACCTTTTTCAAATGTTTACGCCGGGGAATATGTTGCAACCGGAGATGGGACAACCGCTTCGTTCAATTTGCCTTCCAAACTCGCTGCTGATTTCTCTGTATATATCGACGGTGTCGAGCAAACAGAAAATGTTGATTACATATTCACGGCTTCGGGCGGGGCTGACGGTGCTGATTTGCTATCCTTTATTGATTCTGTTCGTATCCCTGAAATTGGGGAAAGGATTACATTTGATTTTACCGGAATTTTAAAAATCAAATGCCGCTTTGCTGATGACTTTATGAATTTTCAAACTTTTTACAACAGAATTGTGAATTCAGAACTTACTCTTCAAGGGCTGTTGAATGCGTAATATTGACGCCAATATCAAATCAGCGCTCGAATCAGAGGAGCTGCGCCCTTTTCTGTTAGTGTCGTTAAGCATCGACAGCAATCCCATAACCATCACCGATTGTGACGTGCCTATCGCCTGGAATGGGGAACTCTACGAGCCTCGCGGGTTTTCTCCCGGCAGCGTCTCATATTCAATCGGCCAGGTCGTCGATTCTGTTTCTTTTGCCGTCGATAATGTCGATGATTTTTTTACCGCGTCATTTGTAGGCGGAGATCCGAGGGGCACCCAAGTTGATATTCGGATGGTTTTACTCGATTCTGATTATCAAATTATTGGTTCGTCAGCCGACGATAATGCAATTTTGTTTATCGGATATATCGACGAATGGAGTTTGAACGAGGGTAAAATTTCTATTGTTCTCGCAAATGCAATTTCACAATGGAACAAAAAAACCTTACGGCTGCAATCTGCTTCTTGTTCATGGGTGGAATTCAAAGGCGATGAATGCAGATATTCTGGTGCCGAAACTGAATGCAACCGATCTTATGCCCGCTGCTCTGCGCTGAACAATACCGCAAATTTCGGCGGAGAAAGATGGTTGCCATCTTTGGATTCTCAAGAAATCGTTTGGGGTAAGCCTTACGCCCCTGGGTTAAAAAGGTTTTTATGATCCCTTTTGTCGAAATAAGTCAGCAGCTTGTTGGCAAAAAATATTCACTTGGCGAATGCGATTGTTTCCGCGTCGTATTGATGTTTTTTGATATTGTCGGGGTCGGTTATCCGAAGGAATTCAAAGGCGTTACTGTTTCGAATTATAAAGATTTGTTTTTGTCAGATCCTATTTCGGCAAAAGAATTGATGATTGATTTTTTGGATTCTTTTATTGAATCAATCCGACCTGCATATTATATTTCAGGGGATATTTTATTATTACAACGCGAAGGATTCTTACCGTTTTTGGCAATCGCTGCTGGGAATGGTACAATAATTTCTGCTTCAGAACAATTTGGAGTTGGTACTACTCCAATCAAATTTTATAAAACAAAAAGAGCCTGGCGATGCCTCAAGCAATCCCGATAGTCGTTGGCATAGTTCTGAAAGCCGCTGGGGTGCAGGGGCTTGCTGCCGCCCTTGTCGTCGCTGCTTCTTCTGTTGTCGCCGGGGCAATCCAGAACCGGCAGGCCGAAAAAGCAGCTGCCGGTAATTCCGACCCCGCGAATCGGGGATATAAATTCACGACTAGAAGCACACAAGTTTCTCACCGGGTTATTTATGGCCAATGTCTTGTTGGCGGGAATGAAGTTTTTATCGGCTCTTCCGGGTCAAATAACGATTATCTATGGTCCGTTGTTAATTTTGGGGAAGGTGAAGTCGAAGGACTCGGGGAAAGCCTTGGAGTCGATCAGGTCTTTTTGGATAACAAATTATATACGACATACGGCGGAACCGTTTCTTATTGGTTTCACGCTGGGGCTTCCAATCAGACCTTCGATACCAATCTGCAGGCAGCTTTTCCGCAAGCAACTGACAATCGGAGATTCACCGCGAATATGGTCGTTCGCCTTTTGTATGATCAAGACCAATATTCCGGGAAGCCAAATATTACTGCGCTTATAAAAGGCCGCAAACTATATGATTTTCGCGACGAATCTACCGCCTACAGCAGGAATCCGGTTCTAGCGGCCTATGATTGGTTAACCAACAAAAGATATGGCCTCGGGGTTGATTCGTCTCTTATTGACCTATCAACCTGGACAGCCGCCGCCAATTATGTCGAGGATAAAAACTGGAATCTCGATATGGTTGTTGATGGAGGGAATTCATTTGATGTTTTCGAAGAAATCCTCCGGCATTTTCGCGGGGCATTGGTTTGGTCCGAAGGAGTTTTTGCGCTTTATTATACTGATTTGAATTATGAATCGTCTGTCAAAACGATAACCGACGAACACATTGCGAGGGACGCTTCTGGCAGAGCACAGCTTAATGTCAGCCAGCCATCTATGTCTAATCGCCCAGATGGTTTGCGGATCAAATATGTTGATATCGCGAGAAACTACACTTTTGACGATATTCAAATAGGTGACCAGTCCGGGTTGGTCATTGATTTTCGCTTGTTGGGTTCTAATGATCTGGCGCAGATAAGAGATTTGGCTTTTTACGAATTGGAGCGCCGTCAACTGGACAGAACGATTTCTGGGGTATTCAGAGACGATTGTCTTGAACTGGAACCGCACGACGTTGTAACTTTTTCCAGTACCGCTTTATCTATTTCGAATCAATTAATGAGGGTCGTAGCAACAGAGGTTATGCCCAATGGCTTAATTGCTATAAGCATGATGTATGAAGCCCTTTCACTTTACAATCAAACATTTGACATAACTTCTGAAAATACATATTCTTGCACTCTTCCAGACCCAAAGACGGCCCCACCTGCAGTTGGGAATATTTCGATTGAAGAAGAAACTTACGAATTCAGGGACCGTACATTCACTAGGCTAAAAATAACATTTGATCAACCTGCCGGTTTCCCATCTGGGCAAATATCGCATATAGAAGTTTGGATTAGTCTGGACGAGGGAGCGACTTATAAACACCAATTCAATGTAACCGATTCATTCAATATAGAACCAGCAGAAGAAGAGGCCGAGTATTACATAAAATTGATTTCCGTTTCTTCTTTTGGGGTAAAAACAGAAAGCGGACAAGAAGCAATTGTAAATTATATTGTAGGTGGTTTGATTTCTGTTCCTAATTCTTTGAGTAGCCTTCAAGCAATCGTAAATCAAAATACAATAAACTTATATGCAGTAGAAGTGTCAAGCTCTGATATTTCCGTTTACGAATTTCGTCTTGGGGATTCCTGGAGCGGCGCTGTGTTCCTGGCGGCACTGAATAGGCCGAATTTCAGTCTTCATGGCGTTAAGCCCGGTGATCATACTTTTTGGGCAAATACGCTCCGAAATAATGACCAATATGGCGATGTTCCTGTAAGTAAAACAGTTTCGCTGATCGAACCTCCCGATGGCTGGACAGTTCAGCATACTGAAACGGACGATTATACAGATTCGGGAGCGGTTTTTCAAAATACTGAACTGACAACCTATTCCGCAGAGAATTATCTTAAATGCTCGCATGGTTCTGCTGGACTCGTCGGAACATATACGTCGAGAATATTCGACTTGGGTTCTTCTGACCGGTATATGGTTTATTTGTTGGCCTCATTATCAGTGACCGGAGAAGGTACGACTTGGGATAGCCAATTTCCTGGAACGTGGGAAGAAGGCGCACAAGGAAGAACATGGAAAGAAATTTTTCAACTTTATGCGGCACCTTCTGTTGGCATCAAATTATATTATGGAGAAACTAGCCCTCCGACCGAATTTGTTGACAGGCTAGAAATTTTATCCGCGATTGTCACCGGTCGATATTATCAAATAGAAATTACAATAACCGACCCGTCCGATACAATAACGGGTTTGGTTGAAAACTATTCATTAAAATTCGCCCAATATTAAGGAGGAAAAATGTCACAGGATTGGTATACAAATGCCCCGACTTATACGAATGACGCAGAGGATGATATCGGGAAAATGCGGTTGATGTATGCATCACTTAGAACCGCATTCAGCGGGGCTACTGCCCCGGCTTCTCCAGTATCCGGGCAATTCTGGTACGATACGACGAATCATATTTTAAAAATCAGAAATGAGGCTAATACCGCTTGGCTTGAAATTTTTGATTTGACTACCGCTGGCGGTATCAGCGGGAGACAAGTTTTTACTTCGTCAGGCTCCTTGGTCGTTCCTGCCGGCATTTTTACTTTGATCGCAAACGCTGGCGCCGCAGGTGGGGGTGGTGGCGGTGGCAGTGACGCGACAAAGGGTTGCGGTGGTGCTGGTGGAACTTTGGTTTATGGGTTCCCGATCCCTGTTACTCCCGGCGAGACGGTTACTGTTACTATAGGGGCTAAAGGGACCGGCGGGGCTGGGGCGGCATCAGGCGCTGTCAACGGGAGCGACGGAACCAGCGGCGGCGATTTGGTCATCTCGTGCTCGGCCATTACCCTTACTTTACCTGGTGGGCCGGGCGGCGAAAAAGGGTATGCAACATTCACGGCATCGTCAGGCGGTGCAGGATTAACTCTCTATCCTATTTTTCGTGCTGGAGGCGGCGATGACGGGGGAGGCACCGCCGATGGGGCGGACGGAGAATCCACTTTCTTCTATTCCGGCGGTTCTGGTGGCGTAGGAGGACCGCATGCTGGTGGCGGAGGAGGCGGCGCTGGCATCAATGGCAACGGAGCCGCAGGCGGCTCATCTGGCGCGGCTGGGAATGACGCTGCGGTTAACTCTGGAGGCGGTGGAGGGGGCGGTAGCTGGAACGGCTCTTCCGGCCTTGCCGGAGGGGATGGTGGTGAAGGATATGCTGATCTAAGGTGGTAGCATGAAAGCCCAAATCCTCGAAGATAGAATAATCTCAACCGGCTCCGGCATTGAAATCGGTAGGCTCCCCAAAGGCGCCGGGTTGGAACGCCTCAGATGGGACGGTGAAAAGATTATTGACCTGTTGAACCTGTCCGCCATTTGGGTCCGGCAAATCGGCAGTGCTTTCGAGCTTCATGCCGTCCAGGTCTACGATTCCCAGCTTGTCCAGATGACCTACCCGGACAGAAAGCATCTAACCGATGACAACGGGGTAATCCGGCTGTTGACCGAACAGGAACGAATAGACAGACAGAAAGCGGAAGTCCTGGCGCAACTGAAGTCGAACCTTCGCCGGAACATTGCGAAGCAAGTTGGGGACCGGGATGACCAAATCGCCGACACAGCTAAAATTCTCTCTTTATTGATTTCGGCTGTTCTGGACCAAGACCCGGCCGCAATTGCCGCCCTGGCAGAAATTAAACCGTTGATGTCGGCCCTGTATTCCCCGGCTGAAACAGCGGTCGTATTGCTGGAAAGGGCCGAAGCGTTGAGGGATGCCGTCGCCCCATACTACGAGGAAAAGCAACGGATAAAGAACGATCAATAGCCTTCTGATTTGAGCTGCTTGATTGCAAGCTCCAGGCGGATTTTATCGGCCTGGAGCTTGTCTAGTTTGAGGCGCATTTGATACAAGAAAATCAAGGAAAGCATGCAAGCGACCCACATAACCAATACAAATGACCACTTTGCGCTCATTTGACCACCTTCACCTGACTTTCCTGTCCCTTCATTGAAAACTCAAACACCCGGTCAGCTACATTCAGCAGCTCTTCCCGTGGTGCCCGTTCGTCCGCAATCATGATGATCTGCAACCCTGGCCATCCTTTATCCGGCCGGGGTTCGCAAATTCCCTTGAGCATGGCTAAGGCCCGGCTGTTCGTCTCGATGCCCTTCAGGTGCTTAAACGGTTCGTCCAGCCACAAGCAGGCCCGGTTCCTGGGCCGCCTTAAACTCCACAGAGAAGGCCGCAGGGCCGCGCCTGCTATATCCACCGCTCCAAGGCCGGTTGACTCTTTAGGGTTGAGCCTGGCCCCTTCCCTGACGAACCAGAAGTCCGCCTCGGTCTTGCCCCGTCGAAGCTCGAACGCCACCTCGAAGTCATAAGGGTTGTCAAAGACGCCCTGCAAGGCCAGCTTTGGCAATTCGGAAAGCTGGTATTGCAATTGTTCCTGGGTCTGCTGGGCAACTACTTGGATCAAGACGCGGGCTTTCTCGGATGCCCGGTGTTCCTTGCGCAATGCCCGGTAGGATTGTCGGCAGGCGCCGATCAGGGAAACAGTCTGGTCGCGTTTGCCTTGGCGCTTGATTAGGGATTCTTTGAGTTCGGAGAGGTTCATTCGGATTCCTGATTTATTTTCTGGAGCATGTCGCAAACCCTTGCCCGCGCTACCGGATGGAGTTTCACGATACAAGATGTCGGGAGGTCTTCGCGCCAATTATCATCAAGGTAATCAAACAAATTATCCCAGACCATTTCGAACCACCAACCATCTTTAAAAAATTGATCAATTACTGACTGGCAGCTTTGGCAAGTTTTGTAGTTTGAAATTCTTCCTTCGCCAAAACAGGTATGAAAAAAGTATTTCTCTTTGGGCAATATGTATTCTTTGCATTCCCCGCAGACATTGGTTTTCCTGGCCGTTCTTTCGCGACAACTCCAGGTATTTTCCATATCGCCATCATGGCAAGGAACAGAGCAAGCACAGTCCATAATATCACCATTCGTATTTGCTTTCGAGTTCCGCAATGCCCTCGGTCAACTTCGCCCGGAGCTTGTCCGCCTTGGCCTGTTCAGCCTTGGCCATCTTCTCCCCGGCCTCAACCGAATCACAGCCCTCATCTTTCAGCTGCTTGAGCAAGGTGTTCTTTTCCCCGCGCAGTTCGGAAATTTCCTCTTTGCGCTTGGCCAGCTTGGTTGTCATGTCGTGGATTTTCTTTTCTTCTGGGGTCATTTGTTTATTTTGCCACGTAAAGGGTTATTGATTCGGTACCGCCATCGTCGTCAACAGGATAGGTATAAGTGATTGAATAGGTCATGGTTTCAATCATCTTCTGCAATCATTTTATCGAAGCGGGGGAGATGATCGGAAAAATTTGCAACCATCATATCATAGTAATAAACCCCGTCTATTTCGCCATTGATAATTGCGGCTATTATACTACTGTCAAAATCTAACCCGTTCATTTCTTCCGGGGTCAACCGAATTATATTCGGCAGCGTTTTGTTTTTGCAAACAAACTCGATAAATTCTTTTTCATTCGGAATGTTCATTTCCTCTTCGCCTCCTTTTCCACGTAAGCCCACACTTTATCTTTGACCTCAACCGGCACATCCTCCCGGTCAACGACCGCTTCCAAGTTCTGCAAAAAGTCAACCCCGACTTCTGCCTGATCACCCAGCTTCTCCACAAAGGCATCCATCCGGCTTTCCCTGGCCTTCACCTCGTCGATGTGCTCCCGGCTAATCACCCCTTCTTCGATCGGCACAAACACTTGCCTGACCCGGTTGGCTTCGGCATACCAGAGGAACACAGACGGCCTGAAATCCATCTGGTCGGCATCGTTGCGCATCAAGCTGCCGGGATTCACCAATAGCCGTTTGCCGTCCGTGTGGGTAAATGTTTGGTGGTTGTGGCCGGTAACAATCAGGTCGAATCCTGGCAGCAGGTCCATTACTTGTTGAGCGGTATAGCCTTCGCAGCCGGGGAAGGGCTCGAATTCCTTGTAGACCATGGCGTGAACGAGGGCAACGGATTTGCTAACCATTTGATTGACATCGTGATCATCTTTTAACTCCGCGCCCCACGGGAACCCCCAAACTCTAAATGTTTCTCTTTTCTCACCAATATATTCAAATCGGTATGCATATTTCGGGCTTCTCACCGCATTTAGTTTTCCAGCACCCTCCAGCACCGCCATTGCCGAATTGGAATAGTTAGCAATCGACTTCCCTGGCAGATCGTGATTCCCCGGCACGGTATAGAGCGGCTGGGGCAAGTTGGCCATTGCCCAACCAAGCAGCTCGTGGCTCGGATTTGTCTTGTATCGCTTGTCGAACAGATCTCCGGCGTCTAGAATGGGGCAGTCGTATTTCTCTTGGAGTTCCCGCAGCCATTTGATTTTCCTGGCCTGTGCTTCCCAATGGTTGTCGGTTCGGCAGGTCGGCTGAAATGCCCGGAGTTCGATGTCGGCGGTGAGGATGGCGGTTGGTTTCATGGTTTTCTTTTCTCGCAGGTTCTGCAAATCCGACAACCCGGAAGAGCGGTCGGCGTTTCTCTGAGCAACCAGAGATTTTCAATCGGCTTGGCATTCCCGCAAATTGACTTGTTGCCGACAAAGAAATGGTTGGTGAACTTCGTTTGTCGCTTGGCCTTGCGTTGTCGGAGAATCCAGCCGGAGGTCATTCTGAATCGTCCAAGAAAATCTTTTTGCATGATGGGCAATATCCACAATAAGGGCAAATCATTTTGTCTTGGCTCCACAAGTTGGGCAATTCTTCGGCAAGCCGTTTTCAATCTTTTTGATCTCGGCTTCCCCTGCCTCAATCTCTTGGTTTATTATACTCAACCGCCAACAAATCCGATTAATTTTTTTTGCTTTCGATTCACATTTTTCTATCTGTTCAGCAAGTGGCCGGATCGCAGACAACAGAACTTCGGCCCCATCGAGCTTGCCAAGGCTATCGGCAAGTGCGTTGTTTCGTCGCAGGCTGGCTGTTAAGCGACTCAACCTTCCTACCCTATTCTCCAGGGCCGAAATTTCATCTACGAGCGTTTTTAGCCCCTTCAATTCATTTTCAGCTTCCAGGAGCGTTTCAGCTTCAATTGTATCCGCTTCGACCTCCCGATATTGCTCAGCGGTTTTGACCAACCGATCCGCTTTCCTTTCCGCATCCCTAGCGTATTGGTCAAATAATTCGAGTTGTTTGACAGCCGCTTCTCGGTCTTCCAGGTCCGCAAATTGCTCCAATTCAGTTTCCAACCGTTCGAGTTCCGACTTTTTAGCTGTCATGGCCTGGCGGAGTTTCAGTTCGTCGCTCCTGGAATTGTCTAGTGCCCGGTCGATGTCGTCCAGGCCGGCAATCTTGTTTAGGATGCGGCCCCGCTCTCCCGGCGTCTCGAACATTAGGAAAGCCCGGTCGATTTGGGTCTGGAAATTCACATCATCCATGTTGATGACAGCTTGGACGGCTTCGGGCGGGGCACCATTCCCGGCGTTGATTGGTTCGTTGTCGTTTAGCCGGTAGTGGTTGCAGCTTTTGCCCTTCATCCGGGTTACTGTTTGGCCATCATCAAACTGGAGCGATACTTCGGTGGTGCCATCCCAATAGAGAGGCAGCATCTGGTCGCCAAGTGGCCGGTTGAACATTGTCCAATAAGCCGCCCGGAACGCCCCGGATTTACCCGCGTCGGACGGCCCGATCAGGACATTCAGGCCGGGGAGAAAGTCCAGCTTGGTGTCCCGATGGGATTCATGGTTGACGAGGTGAATAGAGTTGATCATACCGGCATTGCGTCACTTATGGTTGTCGCCAATTTTCTGTAATTCTTTTTGGCTTTTTGGCATGGATCATGAGCGAAAAGATCAAGCAGCGCCCCAAGCTGGGCAGCTTCTTTCTTTTCCAAAATCAACACGACTTCCCCGGTTTCTTTCGTTCCTGCGGAATTTGTCATAAATGCGATTTTCATTTGCATTTCCTAATCGCCAAAACCACCTGGCGCCCAAATTCACATCGCTGGCAGTCCGCTTCTTCGGCGTTCCGCCGCCTGTTCATGCACCCCTTGACCGCAATAAAGCATTCCTGGATCGGGCAATAAAAATGGGTGGCCAGTTCAAAATCCTGGCAACAAGCTGATTCCTGCTTGATAAAGTCGATGGACGGTTTGCCGTGCAGCTTAGTCATTGGCCGGAAGTCGCAAATTCGGCCATTCCCGCCGTTGGATACCGATGCGCTGAAAAATTTCTTGCATACGCCACAAATCATATTAATTCCTTTTTCTTCATCCAAACAGTAATGGTGACATGAGGCAAATTATCGACTGTGTGCCTATACTCTCCCGCAATTCGCGAGAACCCTACGTCCACTGTTTTATCGAATAACGAATACCCATCTTTTTCTTTTTCTTGAATAAAAGCGTTGATTTCGGCATTCAGCTCCCACACCTTCCCGTTTTTATAAAAAACTTGAAAAATCATATTAATTCCTACTTGTAAAATTCCGGAGTGATTCCAAAATTGGAAAATAAATCATCTAGCGCAATAGTTAGCTTTCTTGATTTGGGGTATTCGGGGAATTTCTTTTTGCCCCCGAACTTATTATACTGTTTACGCAACTTTTCGTAAGAACTTTTTTGAAGAATTTTCGCCTTGGGTTTTTCGCTTGGGTGTAGATAATGCGTGTGCGGGCGCTCCAGGTAATCCGCAACCGCTCTCAATATCGTCGGCAGATCGGCCTGCTTGATAGCAAACCTGACACAGCTATTCTCCGACTTGGCAATAAACGAATTGCAGTTACGACAAAGCACCCCACGAATCAAGCCTGTTCCTTTGATTCTTTTTTTGTGATGATGGTCAAGAACGGGGTCAGTAATTAACTTGTCGCAAATCGGGCAAATACCGTTTTGAAATTCCAGCAAGGTATCCCGAACTGATTTTATTCGAGATCCGGGAAGTTGAATTGGCTTTCTAATCATTTTGGCCCCTTTGGTTCGCACCAGTGAGTAAACAGCCGGTCGATTGCGAACGATTCTTTTTGCCCTGCCAGTAGCTTTTTGGCGTGTTCGTGGGCGATGTAACCCGGTGTTTCCCGCCATTGTTTTGTCGCCGGGTTCCAGATGAGGACCGGCTCCTGTTGGTCGGGCGGCAGGCGTTTGTGGATCGAAATCCAGATTATGTTCCAGAAGTCGGCTTTGTTCATTTGTTTCCTTGCTATAAATAGCCCTTGCCGGACCCCGCCCCACCTTACCGGACCTCGCCCGGCCAGGCCTGGCCAGACCAAAAAATATATGTAAATTGAATTTGTATTTTGATTAAATTCACTACAAAATAGCCCTTGCCTTACCTCACCTAGCCACACCTAGCCCCGGCTTGCCCCTCCATAAATCTCAACTCAATTTCTCAACCGGCGCGAACAACTGCAACACACTGCGCCGTTGCTTCAGCAAAATCCCCCGGACCCCGGACATTCTGACCTGAGTGTCAACATGCCGTTTCCTGGCCTCTATGTCCATTTCTTCCAGCTTGGCGTTGTCCAGAATCCGTTCCCCTTTGTTTAGCCCCTTGCGGATTAACCGCATTGCCTCTTCAACCGCGAACCTGGCCTGATCATTTGGCGGCACAATATAATAGCCGGTTCCGCGAACGGTTTGAAGGGCGACTTTTCGCTCAGTCAGTAGGTAGTCTTTGAAAGCATCCACCCGCGAAAGCAAAAGCCACTGGATTTCTTCGGCTTGCTTCAGGGTTTTGATCGCTGGAATGAGCAAGGCCCACTTGATCCAGTCGTGCGAAAGCATTTCCCCAGCTTTTTTGTCGTCCTTGTCGTATGCGGAAACGGCATGGGTCAGCCAATCCGGGAATGCTTCGGTCTGCTTTTGCGGTAAGCTCATTTGATCACCTCGACGGTAAAGCGGCCGAACTTAGGCCGGTAGTCCCCGACTCCACAGTATGCGCCACCGTCTTCCAGGCACTTGATGACTTCGGCCCGGTTGATGACTTCGGGATCAAATGCGACTTCGCATTCCGTAGACCACTTACGGAAAATTGGCCGGTAGCGCATGATCCTGGCGGTCTGGACTTTGACGCTTCGGGCGTCGTAAAAACCGGCAGCCCACAAACCTTCTGCATCTTTCGGGCCGGGATATTCCAGGTAGCAGCGTTCGTCAATAACCTCAACGCTCCGTTTGAGTTGCGTACCCATCTTTGATAACTTTCCCCCACCGATAAGAGTGGCTTCGATGTTGACCCCCGGTAAGAACGGGCCGCGTTCGTCGATATAAAGACCACCGAGCCATTCGCTCTTGGCGATCAGTTCGTGGTCTTCGTCGGTCTTCTTCCGCTTGCTGGTCAATTCCTTGTGGGCTTTGGTCAGCGGGTTGAGCGGGTCGGCGAACTTGTCAGAATGCATGAGCAACGGCCGAGTTCCAGTGATTTTGACTTTGATTGTGTTCATCGCTACTTTCTCCTTGGTTTTATTTTAGCCTAGATCAGAATTGATCTTTTTGGCTTTTGATAAACTGTTTTGGATTCGCTACAAAGTAGCCCTTGGCGTACCGCGCCTCACCGTACCCAGCCCCGGCTAGCCCGGCCTTCCCCTGCCCGGACTTCCTACAAACATATTATACTCAAACCAAGTCGCATTCGACTAATTTATTTTTCTACCCATTCCTCAAATTCGTCAAACCAGCATTTCCCAGTATCAACCGCATCGACCGCAAAGGCCCAAATAAAACCGATGGCCCAAAACGGAACGGACAGCAAATTCAAAACCAGACAAATCGACTTTCTCATAGTAACTCCCTTTTTTGTTTGTGTTTTTATTTACCGATATCCCTCGGCGGCCTCTATTTGTTCGCTTCCGGATTAACCACACGTAACCGGAAATAAGCGTTCCCAATTGCCGACATCACATGCAGCTTCACCCCGGCCAAAATAATCTTATCCCCGGCGTGCATGATCCGCCGCTCCTTCTGCTCGGTTCCGTTTTCCGGGAATAAGCGGATGAACTTCAGGAACGGCCAGTCATTTCGCACAACGCGGTATTGCATGCCGTCAATGGATACCAGGGCGTCCGGCTTGAGATTGGTCCTCAGGGCTTCTGGGCCGTGCATTGGCGCTACATCTTCTTGAAGTGCCTTATCCATTCGTCAACTTCCCCCGCTAGTTTTTTGAACCCGTATAAATCACAAATCGCCAAAAACCCTTCCGGGTTAAAATTGTCTTTTTGAAGTTTGATCGGCTTGGTTGCGGCGTGTGGTAAATCGACTAGCTGCTTGTTGAATCCTGCTATACGCTTCCCTTCGTAACTTACGATGTCCTCGAATTTCTTCCCTTTGGTTAATTCCCCCTTTAGATACCGCAGGGCGGTTGTATTGCCAACCCCTGCCACCCCCGGAACCTTGTCGCTATTGCACCCGGCAATTGCCTTGACCTCCGCCCATTGCCTTGGAGTAATCCCATATTCAGCCCGGAATGTCCGGCCATTTATTAGCTTTTTCTTGGCAGGGCTGTACCACGCGCAATCGTCGGTCAGTTGCAGCAGGTCTTCATCGTTTGTCAAAACAACCGATTGCCCCCGGCGTTCCTTGACAAATATAGCAATCAGATCGTCAGCTTCCAGGCCGGTTTGAATAAACGAATTGCCAAACCCAAGCAACGGCATGATGGTCGTCCGGATGGTTTGGATCTGACCGCAGGCGTCCAAGAACGCTTCTTTTTCTTCGTCGGTCTTGGGCTGGTCGCGCTTTTTATATCCTGGCAGAACCTGCGACCTGAATCTCTTCCGGCTGTCCCACATGAAGACCGGATCGGTCAGGCCAAACTGGCGGCACATAATCAGAATTTGCGTCACAAACCCGTAGATTACGCCAGTGCCTTTGTCATTATGGGATAATTTGCCGGATGAATGGAAAGCCCTCCAGCAGAAGTAATGGCAGTCGAAGACCAGGTATTTCATTTTTGCCTTTTGAAAATTTGGGCGGGCAGGATTTGATACCTGCATGATGATTTAGTCAAGGGGCCATAGCGGACCATCTTCCACCGTTCCCCCGTAGCGTCTATACTCTTCCGCCACCGCCCAAAATACCTACGCCTTGGCCAGCTCGTTGCTCTTGGCCCGGAACTCCTTCATCAGTTTGGTCAGCTCGTTGCTGGCCTTCCGGGCTTCGGCTCCGGCTTTTTTGCTGCCGCGATCCCCGGCGATTTGGGTTTCGGCCCCATCGTCGAGGATGGCCATTTGTACCCGGATGTCATCAAGTACCGCGTGTAAATCTCTGCCCATTTTTCGTTCCTCCTTGGTTGTTTGGTTTTACTTGTTCTGGCACTCCATCTTGGTTTCAGCCCTTACTCGATTAACTTCTTTATTGAAGTTTGCGTTTGCCGCGAACATCGAAATTGCCCAGAAAATCAAAACAACAACAATTCCACCATCAAACAATTTTACTGCTTTCATCTTCTCCTCCTTGGTTATTTGGCTAGGGTCAATCCCTGGCCTTTGGTTTGCGCTCCTGCTTGAACTGCTCTTGTATCTCTTCCCATAAATCGATTACGGCTTCTTTCAATTCAGCTTCCAACCCGTCTTCCTCTACGGCTTTGATTGCCCCGTCCAGGCTGTTTGACAAGACCTCGCTCCCGTCAATCGAATATTTCTTATGCCGGGAGTTTTGCTTCAGGAAAATCAGATTTGCCCGGACATCATCAATCCCGTAACTGTCGATGATGTAAATTTCTGCTTGCCGGTACCCTTTATCAACAGAAGATTTGACAACATCGACTTTCGACATCACCCCATAACTTTCCTTGTGGGCTTTGCCGTGGATGGTTTTTTCTTCCCGCAGCACTTTGATCTTCGTAATTTCCAACCGCAAGGAAGCGTAGAACTTAGGGGCGTGTCCGCCGGTCGCCTTGGTCTTTTTGGCAAATGGCGTGGTTGCCATAGTGTCCCGGATCTGATTCGAGAAAACCATCAGATAATTGTTGTCTTTGATCAGGCGAATGCAGCGCCGGAATCCTTGGCTGAAGTCGTTCGCTCTCTTGGCGCCATCGTATCCGGCAGCGTCTTTCATTTCCGCTTCGGTGCAGAGGGCCGCGATGGAATCAGCGATGATACCGTGCGGGCCTTGGCCTTCCGGCTTCCAGGAAACAAACTCTTCGAATACTTCGGCGATGGTGTCCGGCTGGCGGATGGTCTTATCCCCGATGGAAAAGTCGAACAGTTTGGCGAATTCCTTGTCCAGCCGGGCTTCGGGATCGTTGAAAATCACATCTCCGCCCTTCCGCTGGATAGCCCCGGCGATTTCGCACATCAGAACGGTTTTGCCGGCGGACGAATCGCCGAAAATCTCAACCGCAATGCCAACCGGGATTCCCCCTCCCCGCTTTCTGGTACCGGTCAGGGCCAGGTCCAGCAACGTCGAGCCGGTGCTGACCATCACTTCGTCATTGCCTTCGTAGAGCGGCTGTTTTCGTTCCGTTTCTGCGTTGCGCTTGATTTTCCGGACCAGCCCAGCTTTAGAGCCCCTTTCCATATCTCTCCCTTATTGCTAGCAGAATTTTTTCGATGTGATTTTGTGACAACTTCTTTTCGGCCAACCACGAGTTGGCCGATTCATAAAATTCGGCCCAGTTCTTCTTATTCCAGTTGTCGTATATTTTATACCCGACCGACTGGAGTAGGGCCGGAATGTGTTCGTAGCAGGTTTCAATCATGTCAACAGTCACCTTCGACATGCTGACGTTTTGCTCCAAGGCCATCAGCCGGAGGAATTCAACGCTCTCCTCAGTCAGATAGAGCGGCTGGATTTTCTTTTGTTTCTTTTGTCCGACTTTCATTTTTGCCTTTTAAGAAATTTGGGCGGGCCAAAAGCATTCTAGATTCTTTGACCTTCCAGGCTCATCACCCGCTGGTTTTCCGCCCAAAATTCACTTATCCGTTACTTTCCTGCTCAGACATGCAGGCTTCCCACTCGTCGCAGGTGTCGCAGTCCTTTTGCTTGTCGCAGTCCACGCCGAACTTGTGGCCGGACGGGCACTTGTTGCCGGAGTCCTTGGCCTTCCCGGCCTTCTTGTCGGTTTTGGTAGCTTTGGCCGGGCCGGGCTCAGGATCTGCAACTCCGCTTTCCCCTTCGAATGCGGCCTCACAGTCATCCCGCTTGTCGCACTTCTTGCACTTCTTGCTGGTGTCGAAGTCCTCGCCAAACTCAAGCCCTGCCGGGCACTGCTCGCTGCTGTCTTCGACCTGGCCAGAATGGGGTTCGATCTCACAGGCTTCCATCAGGGCTTCCCGGCATTCATCTTCTTCCATGCCATCGGTGTCGATGTCCAGGTCGTTCTTGACGATGTACCGGCGCATTTCCTTGAAGCTCATGCCGTCCAGTTCTTCGGCAGTCAGGGAAGGGGCTTCAGGTTCAGGTTCAGGTTCCCGCTTTTTGCGTTCCTTCTTCTCCGGCTCCGGCTTGGTTGTCTTCCTGACCCTGGCGGTTTCCGGCTGGTCGTCGGGATCGGGGCCAGGGTCATCCGGGTCACTGGCCGGCATCTGGTCGTCAATTTCCAGGAAGATGTTGTTCAGCTCTTCATACGATTTGATGACCAGTACATCGTCCAGGTTGATCACTTCGCCCAGGATAGATTCGTCGATGTCCCCGCGCTCGGTAAAGGAAATCGAATCTGCAGCCAGGAAGTTGTGGCCGCCGAATGACTCCTTCTGGAAGCGGACGTTCAGATCAAATCCGCCTTCCAGGTCCATGAAGGCTGCATATTCGTCGTTGTCGGGGTCGTTCAATTCGACCTTGAGCTGCTTTTCGAACAGGGCATAGCTCATCCACCAGAACATGACCGGGCCGGGCTTGCCATTTTCGACCAGCTGGACGTTGTACATCACGCAGTCCTGCGGCTTGAACTTGTTGGCCTGTTCTTCCGGAATTGCCGGATCGGCCTTGGCCTGCTTGTAGTACTCGGCGACCGGATCGGGCTTGCCAACCGACAGCGGGCTGATATAAGGCCGGTTGGCCGCTCCGAGTTGGCGATACCGCTTGAACGGGCGCTTGTAATAGATGTCACCGACCGGGGCGATGTCCGGGCCATCCGGATGATGCGGGTCGGTCACGATATAGGGCAGCAGACGCAGCCGATATTTGACCGACGATTTCCCTTTGGGGATTTCGGGATTGAAAAACTCAACCCCCTGCGGGATGTTTTTGAACATCGTCCCGCCACCGCCCGGCCCTTGCTGCGCCGCCGCTGCCTTGATGCGGTCCCGGCCCGAACTGAACTTCCTTTTACCTTCCTTCCTTGCCATCTTTTACCTCCTTGAGTATTTGCTTGATGGTTTCATAAAACGACTGGATTATTCCCCGCGATACCAAGCGGGATGCCAGATATAGCCAAATAAGCGACCCGAGAAACAGCAATATGAATTGGGTTGTCGTCATTTACCCCTCTTCATCTTGCGCTCTTCCCGGCGCTGGTCGATTGCGGAGCGAACTTTCAACCCTGCCGATTTGTTGCTTTTTTCTTCGATCAGCCTGGCAAGTTCGCTGGTTTCGCGCGGGCTTTGCGGGGTAGCGAAATACCCGAGCGTCGCCATTCTGACCGCGTTTTCCAGGGCTGACTTTTTCATGTCGATAGCCCGGACGGCGCTAGACAACATTTTGTGGGCGTGGTTAGCTTCGCTGAGTTCCGCTTCCACCGCTTGATACTGGACAGACAGCAGAACCGCGTTGTTGACCTGATCGACGGTAGGCGCCTTACCGGTGTCAATCCCGTAAGCGGCCGGGTCTTTTCTGACTTCGGTTGCCATTTCGGCGCGGGTCACTTCCAACTTGTTCTTGACGTCGGCCGCGTCTTTTGCAGCTTGGTCACAGGCCCGGCTATAGCGAAGCATTAACTGTGGCTGACGGAGCCATTCGACGTCCAGTTCTTCCGGGTTGATCGAAACATCGGTTTCCGGGTCCAGGTCATATTTGTTGTCGATATTAGGCATTTTTTGCGACCTCCTTGTACTTCTTGTTCAGGCTGGCCAACAACCCCTTCCGACACATGGTTCCGGCCAAGGTCTTGACCATCCCGCAGGAGAACGCCCGGACGGTCGGCGAGAGAATCTCGGCCAAGCCTTTCTTACCGACCGGAATATGGTGGGCAATCCGGTGTTTCTTTTTGATTGACCGGATTTCAGACTTGGCCTTTTTGCCGGTCCTAATTGACGAAAAACCACACTGCGGGCAATAATACGAATACATTTTGTTCCTCCTTATTCTGCTGGTTTGTGTGTAGACAATTTATATCCAGACGACAAATTTATAAAAGAACTGCTGTGCCGGTCCGCCTTCCCGTTGCAAGCGTGGCAAAATTTATTCGCTGGGATTTTTCCGGCCCAAATCAATTTTAATTTATGTTCGGCTTTGCATCCCGGACAAATGCAATCAACCCAGCCTTCAACTATATTATACTCTAGCATAGTCATTCTCCGATAAAATTACTTCGGTAGCAGGCCATGTACAGACCCATTTTTTTAGAGACAAAAAAATCGTCTTCGAATTGTTCGAAAATTAGTGCGGCCCTATCATCCCTCCCCTTTTTCATTATTGACCAACAATATTTAAGTACTAATCTTCTAATCGATTCTTCGTCTGCATCTTCCAACCCATCGAGAATTTTAACAATAACAGACCACGACTTCTTACCGATCAAGGCGCGGGCCAGATCAATTGCCGCCGATTGCCTGGCGGCTTCTTCTTCAGCCGCTTCTTTCATGTCGGCCGGGTCCATACCGATGATTTTGCCTAGGATTTGAAGAGCGTTCCGGGGATGGCCGAGGGATTGATCGACGATGACCTGCCGGACCTCCTGCGGGATTCTGACCCTCTCGGCTCGGCAAACTTTGACGATTAGCCCTTCCATTTCTTCGTCGGTGATTTGCGATACCGAAACAGCGGCGCAGCGACCCTTGATGGTCGGCAACAGCTTCTCGGGGTCGGTAGTGCAGAGGATAAAATAAACGTGGCTTGGCGCGTCTTCCAGAGCTTTCAACAAAGCTTGCTGGGCGTCTTTTGTCAAACCGTGGCACTCGTCAAGTAGCCAAACCCGGCAGATGCTTTTGGGGTCTTGGGGGCGGAGCCTGACTTGCTTTCGAATGTCCCGGACGGTATCGATGCCCCGGAAGTCTGCCGTGTCGTATTCTTTGTAGTCGGATTCCCTGGCGCCCAGCTCTCCGGCAATAATCCGTCCGATTGTGGTTTTGCCACACCCAGTTGGGCCGGTAATCAGGATTGCATGGGGGAATTTGTCGCGCCGGGAAAGTAATCCCTTGACAGTTTTGACGGCCGGTGAGTTCCCAACAATTTCGTCGAGCGTTTTGGGCCTATGGTCGATTGCAATACTCAATTTTCAATCCTCCAGGTCGATTTTTGGACAAATACCCTTTCCGGGATTCCGTCTCCACGTTTTACTGATTCCCAGGCTGATCGGGACTTCGGCGGCGCACCAATACAGTACAACCCATCCTCGTTCGGCAAGCAAATGGATTACATTCTCCCTTATTTTCTTCCCACGAGAAAATTCCCGTAGATCGTTGTGGTCATTAAATCTTTTTTGTTTGCAATTGAAACAATTTTGGCAATGACTGCCCTGAACAGTATCCATCTGCCTGCCCCCTTCTTAAAAAGTGAAAATATTGTCGAACTTTCTTTGCTCAATTGGAGATGGATCTTGATTGGTATTCCAGGCGCCGATTTTGTCCAGAATCGCAAGGGTTGTTTTGCCGATACCCTTGATTTCACGTTTGGTTGATGTTTTTGTGAAAAACCCCTTTCCTTTTATTGGTTTGTGTTCCGCGATCAATTTCGCAACATTGTCCCCGATGCCGTTGATAGACGTGAACGGGGCGAATAGTTGGCCGTCCTTGTCTACGATCCAGGAAGTGGCGTCCGAAATCCCAATTTTCGGCAATCGCAAAACGGCGCCAGCCCGCTTAGCTTCGGCGATGTAACCCCGGAAATGATCTTTGTTTCCGAAAGTCAAGCAACAAGCCAGAAATTCCCGTGGATAGTAGGTTTTCAGCCACATATCCCAATATGTAATTACTGAGTATTCGACAGAATGCGAGCGATTAAATCCGTACTTGCCGAATGTTGAAATTGTCTTCCAGACCTCTTTTGCTTTCTTTTCGGTCAACGTTTCTTTTTCCGAGCATCCCTTGACAAATTCTGCCTGATATTTGTTCAGCTCTTTTGCGCCCTTGCTTTTTGCCATCACCCCGCGAATTTTATTGCAAACGTTCATCGGGATTCCTGCCAGCCGATTGATGACCAGCATCACCTGTTCCTGATAGACGATAATTCCCAGAGTATTCTTTGTAATTTCGTCATATATCGGATGGATTTTTTCAATCGCTTCCCGACCATGTTTCCGCTTGATGAACCTTTCGGCCATGCCGGAATGGAGCGGGCCGGGGCGGAACAGAGCCGTTGCAGCAGAGAGCAGCTCGAAGTTATCAATCCCGAGTTCCTGGCAGTATCCAGACAAACCTTTTGCGCTGATTTGGAAGGCACCGGCGACGTCGCCCTTGTTGATTTGAGAAAAGACTTTTTCGTCGTCTAGCCGGATGTCTTGGAAAACAATGTCGATGCCGTGGTTGATCTTAATCATCTTCCGGGATTCATTCAGGACGGACAGGGCAGACAGGCCAAGCACGTCCAGCTTCATCAACCCCATATATTCAGCGTTTTCCTTGTCCCAATTAGCGACAACAGTATTTGAGCGGATGGCCAAATTGCACTTGCGACCTTTTCGTAAATCCTGAGAAGAAATGCAGACGGCGGCGGCATGCTGGCCGACTCCTCTTATCTGGCCCTCCAGGGCTTGCGCGACTTCAACCACTTTCGGGTATCTGGCTCGGAAACGGTTGCATTCTTCGTTGTCGCCGGAAAATGAGGTTTTGATTTGCTCTTTGTCGTCCAGGGCGTCATCCATCGCCTTTGCAGCTTTGTCTACCTCGGAAAGCGGAACGTCAAAAACCCTGGCCACATCCCGCAATGCGCCCTTACCCCGGATGGTCATAAACGTGGAGAGGCCGGCAACATTATGCTCGCCGTATTTGTCGGACAGATATTTTCTAACCAATGGGCGTTTGTGGTCTTCAAAATCAAGGTCGATATCTGGGAGGTCAGAGCGATCCGGGGAAATAAACCGGAAAAAGACGAGATCAAACTCTATTGGGTCAACATCGGTTATTCCCAGCAGATAGGCGATCAAACTTCCGCCAACGCTGCCACGACCGGGGCCAACCATCACGTCATTCTTCCTGCACCACGTTATCAAATCCCAGACGATTAGGAAATATTTCTGGAATCCCATTTTTTTGATGAGTGTGAATTCTTCAACTATTCGTTCGTCGTAAATTGTCTTTTGTTCGGCGGTTTGATTTGGAAGGCGCAGTTGTTTTCCTTTACAAATCAAACTCCAGAGAAACAAATGCTCTTCTTCATCGACTAAATCTAGGCCGATTCCCGGCAAGGCAATCGGCTGTTGCTTTATCTCGAACCCCTCGCAAATCTTAGCGACCCTGACCGAATTCCGCATTGCTCGTTTGATCTGGCCTTCGTCAAAACAATCTTGATAGACAAATGCGTCAAACATCTCTTCATAATCTTTCAGGTGCAGGCCGGCAAACGAAAACTTCCAACGGGTTTTGTCCTCCCAGGTTTTCCGGGATTGAATAGCCAGCAAAACCTCTTGGTGCATGGCTGATTCAGCGGTCGGATAGTGGCAATCGTTTGTGGCTACCAGCTCCAGGCCATACACTTCTGCCAACTTCTTGATCCGCTTGTTCAGTTTGATTTGCGGTTCAAAGTCGTGGGGCATAATCTCCAGGAACACCCGCTCTTTTCCGATCTTGTCAATTGCGCCTTGCAGAAATTCCCGGCCACCTGGCATACCCAGGAACGACATCGAGCAGCCCGACAACACAACCAAACCGTTCAGGTGGGCCAATAGGGTTTGTGGATCTATCCTTGGCCGGGAATAGAAGCCATCAAGATTAGCAATGGTCAGCATCTTTAAGAGATTGACCCAACCGATTTGATTTTCGACTAATACTGTTATGTGATAGCGCGTTTCGCCTTTGGGCTTGTCGGCCAGGTTTGGGACGATGTAGAGTTCGCAACCGATCAGCGGCTTGATCCCGACTTCCCGGCATGCTTTCTGGTGGGCCAGAGCGCCATCGATGTTACCATGATTGCTAATTGCGAGGTGGGTTTGGCCCTTGGCCTTGGCCAGCTCGGCAAATTGCTTGGAACTTCCGATGCCGTCTAGCACGGAATATTCGTTGTGTAGGTGCAGGTGGCAGAAGCGCATTTTATTCACACAATCCGTAAATTGAACTACATTCGGTCGTCTCCGGCTTCGTTAGCCCAAAGCCGATTCGCTTGCCGCCATAGTGGGTTTTAGACCATCTTACCACGGCATCTATATGCGCACGGCTGTATCCTTCACCGGGGATGGTATCGCTCGAGAAAAACGTGGCGCATTGCCAGGGGGTTGCTTGAGCAACCATTCTTTCCCATTCTCGGATTCGGTCAATCACTTCGGGGAATCTGGCCTGAATTTGGAACATTTCGTCTTTTCCGCAATGAATACACGGCATGCATCCAACTCGCTTAAACCCCATTGAATATAGCGGGTTCGGTTTTATTCCATGCCTTTTTGCCATTGTGAAAGTTCGTTCTGCGGTCCATCCCAAAATAGGTCGCACGACAATAAAATATTTATCTTCCCTCTGCCATTGGGGGAGATGCATTCTTGCAAGAGATTCGTCCGCACGTACCCCTTGCCATGAATATACCCGCTCCCCGTCCTGTTGTTTTGAATTGCTAAAATCGGTAAGAATTTCCCGCTTTAATTCCACGGAGCAAAACCTCGCTTTAGTTGACGGGAAGCGAGATTTATATATCGCCAAATCTAAAAAAGGGCTGCCGGTTGGCACCAGTAGGTTGGCGGCACTATCTGCGAATTCTTGGGATACGCCATGCTTTCCAGGCCATTTTGTTTTGATAAACTCCGCCTTTTTGGCCATTCTTACCGAAAAATCGGCCTTAACTCTGAATATTGGCCCTGTTGCCTCTTCCAAATAATCCAAATAATCCATTGTAACTTGGTGTTCGTTGCCAGTATCGGCAAAGACGGCGATGTGCTCAATGCCTTTTTCAATGGCGACTAGGCGAGTAGCAAGGCTATCCTTCCCCCCGCTCATGCTGATTATATGGGTTGCTTTGGGTCGCATCTACTCTCCAATCAAACAAATTACATGCTTGAAATTCTCACCCTCGAACAGCATCGAATTTTCCCCAACCACGCAGTGCGTCACGTGATCCAGGATATCGGCCAGCATCGACGGGGACACCAGGAATTCAATCTTATCCCCGCTGAACGCGCAATTGACCGATTCTTCGAACCACCCATAGTCCCCTTCGCCCCGGATGACCATGCGCTTGTTCTCGACCGTGATCTTGACTTCCTCGTCCCGCGCAATCTGGGCGTTGCTAAACACCCCGGCCTTGTCCAGCACTTCCTTCATCGATCCGGGCAACTTCAGCTCCACCCCTTCGACAATTAGGAATGGTGAAATGTCCGGGAATTCGTCGGCGTAGGTGCGACACGAGAAGACCACGCCATTCTTGGCCCTAAAATGCGCCCAGCCGGTCGTCTGGCAGAATTCCTTAACCGAGTACCGCACCAGGCTCTTCGCGGCGGTGGCGGGAATACAGAGGCTTTCCTTGAAGGCTTTCTTACCGGCCTGCCCGATGTCAATCCGGATGATCCGGAAGTCGTCACTGGCTTCGATGAGTTGGCCCTTGATATGGCAGCAGGTCAGGATCGGCTTGCTCATGTCTTTAGCGGCAAAGTTCATGGCCATCTTCAGGGCGGGCAGGAAGGTATCGGGAATGGCCGTAAACTTGTCAGCCAGGGTTCCTAGCTCGTCCAACGGCAATTTGATTTCCGCTTCGATCTTGATGCCGGCCTTGGCCCGCTTCCCGGAAATCAGGAGTTCGTTGTCGGTGATTTGGATGTCGATGTCGTCGTCCTTGAGCTTGGATACCAGGGCGTACAGTTCGTTTGCTCGGACGGCCCCGGTGATTTGAAGATCAAGGGGATGGCGGACGGCGATTTCGTCGTTGTAGGTTACGACCTCGCCGGGCAGGAATGCGAAGGAAGTTGCTTGTTCAATCACGTCTCGCTGCCCCAACCCCGGACGAACTGCATCAAGAATCGCAACAAATTCGGCTTTATTTATTTTTGCCATACCGGTTCTCCTTCAATGATTTTGATATTTTTAGTTTGGTTTCTTCTGAACAAACTCTGCCCCGGCTCTTAGCCCCTATTCGACTTTTTGTCAGCTCACTTCTTTTGGCTCCTAGGTTATGGCTTATCACGTGCGCGGAATGGTTAGTCACCGTTAAATTTTCAATTCTATCATCAGAAGGGTCACCGTTAATGTGGTGAACTATTTCGTTGCTCAATAATGAGCGTCCTATTCCTTTTTCTACGACAATTCTTGCGCGGGCTTTATATTCACCCTTAGAAATTCTAATAAAAATACGACCGCCCTTCACCGTCATTATCCCGCCGCTCCAATTATGGTGTTTATCACCAGATTTCGCTTCGGATAGCTTTCGACGAGTTTGTTCTGATTTTATTCTACCAGTGCTGGAAACAGATAATTTTTTTCTGGTTTCTTCTGAAATTTTTATATTCTTCCTGGACTCAGAAAGGCGCTCTTTTGTTTTTTTTGAATGTTGTTTGCCATAAAAAGGATTGTCTTCCCCATGCGTATTGTGCCCAGAAACATAGCTGCGAAATTCTCCGGGTTTGAATTCGTTAACTTCTTGACCACAACCACATTTGCATTCTCGCGACATTTTTGCCCTCCCTATAGGTTGATTTTCAGAATAATAACCTGGGTTGGCGAAGAAAGCTGTATTTTATTTATCCTTTGCGGCCAGACCTGGCTTGACAGCTTCGAGGGCTTCCAGTAGGGTTTTCTTTAACATTTTGGCTCCTTGTTATTTGATTGCGATCCAGCCGGCAAAATTCATCCAGCGCCATATACAATCGACATTTTTAAACCCTGCCATGTGGAGAAGTTCTTCGTTCCATTTTGCGGTAACTGGGACAAGGACACCTTCGAGAGACATTTTTTTTCTCTGGATTTGCTCTTCGGAGTACCCGTTTGCCCTTTTCATATCGAGGTAGGCAGAAACCATTACTCGATCAATATACGAATTGGCGCCAAGAACTTTCTCAATAAAAATAAATGCACCGCCAGGGAGCAGATGATTATAGACCGATTGAACAATCCATTGACGATACTCAATCGGGACAAACTGAATAGTTAGAACGGACAAAATAAGATTCGCTGGCGCTATCGACCCCGGAATTCCTTCGCGGAGATCGTGCATTTCTATTTTTACACAATCATTCCCCGAAAACCTTTTTTTAGCGGCAGAAATCATTGGAGCCGAATATTCAAGGCCAAAAAATTTATTTTCGGCGCCGTTCGCGATTAGTCCTGCGATTGCTTCGCCACGAGAGCATCCAATGTCAATTACTACCGAACGGCCATTGATGAACCTCTTCGCGATTTCAGTGGTAATATTCCGCATTATTTCGTACTGTGGAATTGATCGGCCAAGCATATCGTCAAAGCAAGAAGTTACACCCTCATCAAATTCCCATTTCTTACCCGGCTGAACATTATCTTTATTCATAGCCCGAACCCTCCAGCTGGTGCCAAATACTTATTCTTGAATTCGTTGCGGTAAAATGCCATCGCTTGCTGCTTGCCGCCAAATATCTTTTGAATGTCTTCTTTAATCCCTGCGCCATCTTGAAAAGCTACTTTTGGGCGGTAAAGAATTTCTTTATCTATTATACTTAATGAAAACGCCGCTGACAAAATATTTTTCAGATTTTTCCCATCTCTTATTATTTCAACTGGTAGCGACAGCAAAAACCGGACTAAATTTTTATTTAAAAATGGCAACCGGCTTTCTACTCCAAAATGCATAAATATTTTATTGGTTCTCGGGAAGTTTTTCTTTTCTTGAGAAGAAAAAAGCTCTTTTCTGTATTGATGAAAATCCTGTTTTTTTAATTGGTGATAGCTGAATGCATAGCTCGCGAGCAATTCATCAGCACCCTCGCCGGAAAAAACTACTTTGAAACCATCTTCGCTAATTTTTTTTGCTAACCAATAACAGATCCAGCCAATCTCGATTTGCGCTTTATACGGCATTTCAATAATGTCAATTATTTTACTAAGGTCTCCCCTTATTGGCCGGGGGATTTTCACTTCGACCAGTTTAATACTCAGGGTATCCGCCAGTTTCCTTGCATATTTAAGATCGTTCGATTTTTCATTATATACCGCGGTATACGCGGTGATATCAGGAGTTGTCAGTGAAAGTAAATATGTAATAATCGAACTGTCAATACCGCCAGAAAGCAATGTACAGACCGGTACATCCGAAATGGTTCTTTCCAACACAGACTTTTCTAAAAAGGTACGAACCTTTTTCGACGAAGCATCAACATTAAGCGAGCTTTTTGTAATTGGAACCTCGTAAAAAGGCGCTGCTGAATACCCTTTTGCGGTAATTTTTAAAATAGATCCTGGTGGGGCATTCATCGAAAGGGCAATAGGAGCACCAATTTGCTTCAAAACTTTTAATTCAGAACAAAACTGAAATGGATATTTTGGAATAAAATGAAGCGGGATTTCTCCAAAAATATCCCTCGCCAAATAGAATCCATCTTCTCCAGCTACGCACCAGGCAACAGCAAACATACCACCTAGCCGCTCAATTCCCTTTGCCCCAAATTTATCTATTATGGCCGCAACAACTTCGGTGTCGGAATCGGTGTTGAATATCACTCCAGCTTGCTGAAGTTCTGTTTTTAATTCGCGGTAGTTCCAGATTTCTCCGTTGAACGAAATTGTTACCGATCCAAAGGTAAACGGCTGATTCCCTCGTTCGGAAAGATCAATTATTGATAATCTTGTATGGCCAAAAATTACAGTATCGTTCGAAAATATTCCTTCTGAATCTGGCCCCCGATGTCGTAGCAGTTTAACCGCACGTCGAATATCTATAGCAGATTTCGGCCCACAATTAAACTGCCCGACGATGCCACACATTATATTTTACTCAGAATAGTGTTATAAATATGTTCTGCGACCACTTTCATCATTAACGGTGGCACCGCCCTCCCAAGGCGCTCCCATTTTTTTATAAAATTGCCGTGGAGAATATAGTCGTCAGGGAAAGACATAATACGCAGGCATTCTTGCAGTGAAATGAAACGAAGTTCGTCAAAATGCATATAACTCTTAACGCGACTTGCTAAAATTGTGGGGGACGGTAGATCCTTATGCAGCCGATGAAAATTATACCCGTGGCCCTTTGGATGTATATCGCCAATAGATTGGCCTGGCTGCAGCTTTCGGAACCAATCACCATAGGTTCCGCCAGGTATTGTTAAATATGAGAGATTTTCTTCGTCCCAAATAATCGGGTCGATATTTCGAAATGCAGAACTGGCACTAATCCATTTTTCAACAGTCCTTTTGGGAAACGAAGGAGAAATACCAAGATCATCACGAACTCCAATTATAATAAGGCGCTCTCTTGTCTGTGGAACACCGTAATCTGCCGAATTCAAAATTTTCCAGCGGACTTTATACCCCGCTTTTTTAAATTCGGAAAGTATCGATACACTTTTGTTTAGGCCAAATCCAGAATTAACTCCGCCGAGAATAGCTTTCGCCGCACCAATTGATAACCCTTTGACATTTTCCGAAATAAAGACTTTCGGGCGAACTTCACGCAAAATCCGCACAAATTCAAAAAATAAGTCGTCGACACGTTGATTTGTATCGCTATATTTTTTTACTTTTCCCCACGCCTTCTCGCGTTTGCCAGACATACTGAATGATGCACATGGCGGGCTTCCATCCAATATATCCAAGTCGCCTGGTTTGATTCTCAGGCGACGGCATATCATATTCCCAGTTAATTCTCGAATATCTCCGGGGAATATAAATGTATTCGGATAATTAGCCCGGTACGTATCAACTGCCGATGGGATAAATTCGTTGATAGCGAGAATCTTCCCTCCTGCTAGGCGGTAACCAGTTGAAGACCCGCCACCGCCAGCAAAGGTAGAAACGACGGTGAAAAGCCCTTTCTTTTCACCGTCGTAAACATCTTTTATTGAATAAGGGATCGAAATCATTTCTTGATCTTCATGATTCCATTTTTATCCTTCTCGACAACCGTTCCGGTGCGTTCGGCGGTTTCCTTAATCGCAAATCCTACCTGGCCTTTGAACTCTTTCACAAGATCGTCATGGCTCGCTTTCCCGGTTGCGATCTTGTCCATCACCTGTGATTTCTTACAGCCTGGACGGAATCCCCATTTGTCCTTTTCGTGGATGATGCCACCCTTCTTGGCCTTGGGAGTCCCACTTGCCTTGGTAGCAGCCTTGCCGGCCTTCTTGGCAACCGGCTTTGCAACGCCCAGCATCTTCAGGGTGGCCCAGGCGGCATCGGTCAGCTTTCCGGCATCGGAGGCGTCAAGGGTTCCTGCCGCTTCGGTGATGCTGTGGATGATTTCCAGGTCGGGAATGCCATCGACCTCGATCTCGACCATGCCTTCGATACCATTCAGTTCGCCGGCCAGGGCGGTCAGTTCTTCCAGGGTCGGCTCGGCGGCCTTAGCGGCAGGTTTCTTGGTGGTCTTAGCCGGGGCTTTCTTGGCGGCAGGCTTGGCCTTCTCCTTGGCCTTGGCAGCCGGCAGATCGGCGCCGATGGCTTCCAGGGTATCATGGGTTTCGGCGCCGATATCGTCCTCGACGTCCAGCAGCCCGGCGGCGGTAAGCAGCCCTTCCTTAAGCGCGTCCGGCTTGGCCTTGACGTCGATCTGCGGGTTCAGGTCCAGCAGAGTGTTGAGTTCCTTGGCCGCATTGACCAGTTCGCCACGCTTGACTTCTTTCTTGTCTGCCATTTTAATTCTCCTTCGTTCTGGTTTTGATTTTTGGCCATCCGGCCTGATTGACAAATCCAGAATATTAGATTGCAAAACGAAAAGCTACAATTATTTTGCTGGATCCCAAATTTTTATTTGCTCTAGCTGGCTACCCCGGGATTTAACGGCCGGGACAGCCAAAACAACAAATAAATTAGTCCTGTTTTCTGTAGGGATTACTTTTTACAAACTCATAGTCGGCTTTAACAACCCCGGCGCATAATTTACCTCCTTTGGCCAAATGCCTATTTGGTTATATGATTTGCTATAACCTATTATACTCAGCCGCCCCGATTTTCAGAAAATTATTTTTTAAAAACTCCCTAAATGCGGCCGTCCAATCTCCAACCGCTGAAGAACAGTAGCAAATTTCTTCCCTCGCGCCCCTTCCCGGACCATCAATTGATTGATCCGAAATAACCCGATTTCCGCTTCCGAATCAGTTTGATTCAGCCCGAAAAACGCTGTAGCGTGGGCATATTGGCGCTTGTCTTCACTAAAATTGTCCAGTTCGAGCCATTCCTTTTTGTACGCATCGGCGTCGGCTTGAGTTACAACCACGACTAGACAATGCCATTTATGGGCAATGGCCCGCAGCTTCTTCCAAATTGAATTCTTCCGGTGGCGTTGATCCAGGCGCTTGTCTTCCTCGTTGACGTCCATAATATCCGGGTAATCCACCAGTACTACATCGGGCAAAAATCCCTGAGACTTCCAGATTTCAAGCTGCTGCTCTAGCATCCGGGGGGATAACGTATCGGCCGGATATTCAGCAAAGTTCCAACCCCCACCCCGAACCCTTTTGACAAATTGCCGTTCTGCCTCATACCCTTCTTTCCAGGTCAGAGGCTGGCATTTCTCCCGGATTTTGAGCCAAGCTGCTCCGATGAAATCGGCTTCGCCTTGACATTTACGGCAAGTTATATGGCCGGGGAACTCGTAGAAAATTGGCTTCAAAATTTCCGCAATCGGATTCTTTTTGTCCCAATGTTTCAGCCTGGTCTTCCCAGCCATCGGCGCCATACCTGGCCCATGCTGGCAGTCCCCATTCTGGTTTTTCCAACAATCAGCAACCGGGACGATTAAATCGCCACAATATTTGATCTTGTCGCTCCTTCTCGACAAATAGATATATTTCCGCAGTTCCATAGCCGATTTCGACATATCACCGGCAGCAAAAAACGCAACCTTTCGGCTGTTGCGCTGGGCCTGAAATGCAATATCCATCAAAATCCAAGTCTTACCGATTTTTTCCTGACCGAGAAATGCAACAAAACCGCCCCGGACCATATGCTCGTTCAAGAGTTCACCCAGCTTGCCGGAATATTCAACAATCGGCTCAGGGACATCTTCGAATATTTTTCTGGTTCGTTCAGGATCGTCCGCAAAAAAGTCGGGGTTAGCCTGAACCATCTTATCGGGAGCCAAGAACCCGCCAATCTTAGCGCAGGCCGAACGGTAATCGCCCCGGAGGGCGTCCACCTTGATTTCATCCGCAAGCAGGATTACGGCTCGTTCTGCGAAGTATTTGATTGCTTCGTCGGTCAGGACTCCGACGTTGATCTGATTTTCTGCGAAATCATCAGACAAATCTTGCAAAATATCTTCAATGTCTTCCTGCTGGTCGCTGTCCAGCAACCCACGCCGGGCATAAGCGGAATAGACCAATTGAATGTCCTGGTTCGGTGCGGCGTTGTGTTTTCTGAAATGCCTGATGCACCAACCGCAGATCGTCTTTGCTGCCTGGGATTGCAGCAATTCGGGCCGGTAGATATGGTCGACTTCGCGTAAAAAATCGGCAGATGCAATCATGCCGATAGTGATATTCCGCTCTATATAATCATTTGGCATTTGCGACCTTATAACAACTCTTTGCAGTTCGTTCGAGCGCGTCGGTAAATCCGCAAGGTGCGCCAAGGTTTTCCGTTGACCGTTATTCGGTAATTATTGCTCCGGGTTCCAGGGTAGAATACCAGAGTATTGGGTTTCCCGCGTCTCAGCTTAGCGTTATGCTGAACAATAGCATCCCGGTTTTCCGTCATGGAACGGGCAGCCACATTCATCGCAGAAAGCAGCAAAAGACGGATACTTGTCGATATTCGCAGGAATGATCTTCCAGTTTGGCTTACTGCCAAGCTTGCTCTGGTTTTCAAAAATTCCCCCTTTTTTTAGCTTTGTCTGCATCATTTCTTTACTCGTCATCACTGTACCTCAATAGTTTGTGTTCCCAGAGGATTGCCAAAATATCATCCATAAATTCAAGATCCCTGGCAACCTCGTTTCCGTTTCTCTTCTCATATTCGTCGCGGATCGCCAGGACATCATCCGGTTCAAAACACCACCCGCACATCATGTCTTTTTCTTTTGATAGCCTTAATTTCATTTTCTCTCCTCTTCCCCAAATGGCCTACTCACACATGGCCCCGGTCCACGGCGGATGTGCTCTCATATGCTTTCGGCCATAATGTAAAAAGGCGGGGTGGCCTGCGTCTTTTCGCAGTAATCAAGAGCAACCAAGATTAGGTACCGCCACCCCATAAATTTAAAATCGCATAACCAGCGCATTAAGTCGGATTGCCGAAACTGCCCGGCAACCGCTTATGCTGGTCGTTAGAGCGCATGCTCACGTTCCAGCATTTCAGGCTTCTCGCCATCGTCCAGCGGCATCAGCCAGTTGGCTTGCGCAAACCAACTCACACCGGGCGGCACCGGGCACGGGTGTCGCGGGAAAAGCACTTCGTAGTCGCCTTCATCGTCCAGCGGCCCGACGATCTCGCCTACAGCGCCCAGGGGTGGCATGCACCCGTCAGCGCCAATCAGCATCACAAGCTGTCCAACCTTCATAGCGTTTCTCCAAAAATGCGCTCTAACCCCGCCAATCGAGCGGACGCCATAAAGCGGGCGCCGCTCATCGGCAACGTTATAATTCGGTAGCAACCAACCTATATTTTGGTTTGCCATTTTCGGTAATCACAACAGGTTCACCAGCTGTCAGGCAGTGTTTGGCTACAGCGGCGCAAGCCTCTCCTGTCACATCTGTTTTGTTTGACAACCATGTTCTGCCGTCCTTGGCCACATGCCCGCAGAATATCCTATTTGTCAATGGTGATGGTGCTACGTGTAGTTGTTTCATGTCTCCACCTTTTTAAAATTATAACAATCGCATTAACGCAGACGGCGGCTCCGCTGAACTTATCGTTAAACTGCCCGAGCATTCCACCGTTGGGCAACAAACAACCTTACAAACTCAAGCGTTTCGTCATCCATGCACCCGGTGGAAAAATCAAACTCGCCGCATACCCCGCATTGTATGCGGTGGCACCCTGGCCCTTTTGGATCACCGCAGTCACACCATTCCACTCCACCACCACAAAAAGGGCAGTTTAACAAAACGTTAGAGTTCGACGGTAAACCCGCCGCGTTTGTTGGCTCCTGGCCAGTATGTTCTTTCGCTAAATTCGTCATTCCATCCGTCTCCGTGTTGGGTTTCCGCGTCTCAACTCAATCGTTAGCGAGATGCTCTTTCGTACGCCCTTAACGGCCGGGTCACAAGCAAGTCAAGGCGCAGGTTTTGAATTAAATTGGCCACATCTCCAGCCACTTCTGCGGCATACGTCAGGTCGCCGGTCTCTTCCATGCGCTTCGCCACGCGGTCAAACTTGGTGGCATAACCGTTAAGCGTTTTTGACATTGTCTTTATCAGGGTAACGGTTTCTTGCGTTTCCATATCACTCCTTTAAATCGCTAACAATAAAATTAAGCAGACGCCGAGAACGTCCGCGCTACTGCTGCACCATCAAGGGCGGCGCAGCTTATTTAAGCCGTTACCCTGCCAGGGGAGGCCGGAGTTTATGCACTTTAATCAGTGCCTCTTCTAGCATCGTCCCTCGGGGGTCGTCTTGTGCGTCCAGCCAATCCCAAACCCATTCGGTCAGCCGCACACCCTTGGTCAATTTTTTAAAGCCTGGGGGGCGGGTTGGTCGCCCGCTCCCCGGCTGAACTCCGCCTCGGCTCATTTCGCGACCAGGTACTTGCGGAGTGCGGCGGCTTTCATTTCTTCAAGGCTCCCGACATAAAAACCGTCAACGATAACTTCGGCGACACAAGTTCCAAACTCGGTGGCGTCAGCGAGTGTCTCGTGGATGTCGCCATCGTTGTCGATGTAGTAGCTGGTGGTGTTATTCTGGTCGGTTGCGGCGTTGATGGTCTTCATGGCTTTCTCCTCGGTTTTGGTTTCGGGCTGTATTGCCCCTCTCTTGATTATAGTTATACCAAAACCTTTTCCGGGCTGTAAAGAAAAAAGTTTAACCTAAATCATTTTATTTTGTACCCGGCCAGGGTAACAAAATTATCAAGCAGACCAGAAGAAAGGCTGTCCAAGGTCTGCACGCTCAGGGGCTGGCAGCTTATAAAAGCCGTTGGGCTGCAAAAACTATTTCAAATACTCGGGCTTTACCTGTTGGTGAATTGTCTTAATCACCATGTCTCCGTAGAAAAAAGCGTAGCTGGTAGTCTTCGCCAGCCAGTAACAGCCGTAAATAACGCCACCGGCCAGCGTCAAGCCACCGACAAATACAGCAATTATCCCAACACTTTTAAATAAATTCTTCATCAAATTCCCTCCAAGTATAGTTTTTACACTCCAACAAAACATTGTACGCGGACGGGCAACAAGCCCGGTTGCGCTATTCGCGGCAGGTTCTTAGGCCCGCCGGTAAATTGTGGTCGTTATGCAATAAAAAGATCATCGTGCAAATCTTTCCAGCATAATATCCAAAATGGCACGTATTCGCTTTTTATGTTTGGGCATTTATTGGCACTTTTCAGTTGGTTGTCCGTGAGTTCGTGGCTTTCCCCGGTGTAAACTCCGCCCGAGGTAGTCAAAATCCTGGTCCCCTTGGGCAACGGTTTATTGTCTGCGAGTAGGTTGTATATCTCAAGCTTCATGGGCCTTCTCCGTAATATTAACAGCATAACAATAAAATTCATCGGATGCCGAGAATGTCTGTGGCCCTACCGGGAACAACTCCCAGGCGGCACCGCTGATTATCGGCGCCGATCCTTCCCGGTCATCTCAACCAGGCGGCACCAACCAAATATCCGACTAGTCAATCTATTGTCCCCAAGCCTATTCGTCAAATCCAGCAAATTCAAATTTGACGTGATTATTGTCGTTTTATTGTACTCAAAACGATGAGATAAAATTAAATAAAGCGTGGATGCCACCCAATCAGTGATCTTTTCAACCCCGATGTCGTCTAACACCAACAGGTCGATCCGTTGATAATATTCGACCAAATCTGTTGAGGTGGATTTCGTTGGCCCGGAGTAGGTTTTGCGGATGTCGTGCAAAAGTTGGGGGCAGGAGATAAACCGGCAATCTTTTGCTAAGCCAGGGCACTGAGATATTGCAGAGAGCAAAATTTCTGCGGCCTTGAAGGTTTTCCCACATCCAACAGGACCGAAGATAAAAAGCGATTCCGATGCGAATTCTTCAACCTTTCCCGATTCCTCAACGGCATTTGCTGTCCGGGGTGGAACCCCGCAACCCTCAAGATGAGCGGATGACGGAATGGCGTCGAAAGAAAGTTTATCCGCACATGGCTGACAAAATTTCATGTCTGACGCAACCTGCCGGCCGCAAGATCCGCAGCCTTTTGTCTTCGGGGCGGCTTCTTCTTCCTGGCATCGTTGGCAAAGTTCAACGACCGATCCGGGAGGGCATGTTGCGCCACATTCCAGGCAGGTCAAGCGGCCGCTGAACTTAATATTTGTAGCCATCGTAGTTTTCCCTCAAGAAATCTTTGATCTCGTCTGGAATATTGGGGTCATTAGCATTATACTCTTTGCCGTCCATATTCCAGGTAAATATTTTCGGACAGGGTTGCTTTTTGAGCAAAGGGGAGGGGTTTTGTTTTTCTTGTTTGATTTTTTGGACAGCGGCCCAACCAGCGTCGATATCGGCGGCCGAGTTCAGCCAACGAAGTTTATTTAGCCACGTAGCCGGGAGGGGGATATTAGATTGATCAGATTGCCATTGCTTGGTTTTGGATTGTTCATAAATTGCCCGGCGGATAGTTTTCCATTCCGGGCGGTTTGGATTTTTGGAATTGCATAATTTATTCCATGCCCGGAGGGCGTCCCCTTTTGAATTCTTCCGGGGGTAGATTTTCCAGAAGTTTTCAAAAAGTTTCCCGGTAACAAACAAAGATTTATTTATTTCTTTTTTTTGTTTAATATTTAATTGATTACTCCCCATCTCTTGGGGAACCCCTCCCCCATCTCTTGGGGAACCCTCCCCCATCTCTTGGGGTACCCCATCTCTTGGGGGAGGGGGGTCATTTAATGCTGGGTGACCAGTTTTTATCGCTTCCACTTCTGGCACTGTTGCAAAATATTTATTTGATGTATAGCTCCCGGAATCGTTCAGGCGCCGTTTTGCAACAATCCACCCTGACTGTTTGAGATTATCCATGTGGTTCGAAACAGAATTGACTGAACAACCCATCATTTTAGCCAGGGTGCTGGTTGAGGGCGTCGCCCAGTCTTTTCCATCCCACATGAATTCAGCGAGGCAAACAACTAATAGTTTTGATAATGGGGACAAATCTGAATGAAGCGCGGCCCGCCTCCAATTGAAGGCCGGGTAAATCTTTCCTGACACATCAACATCATCTTGTTCTGACATTTTCAGAACCTCCATAGTTGTCAGGGCTATTATCCCCTGAAGGTTATTTGATGGAAGTCGGGTTGGCAACTATTCCAACCCTCCCCGGCGCCAACCGCTCTTGATGATCAGTCAAGAGTCCAATAAGCAATATAATTTACCGGGTCAGAAATTAAAAGAAAAATTTTTAATCAGCTTCCCGATGCCGATAATGTGTCAGGTCAGGGTCAATTTCCCGGCTTGCAACTTCCCGGTCAACCCGCTGCGAAACAGCAACCCAATCGTCAATTGGCGGGAACTGATGAACGACAACGATGTTTGAATCAGATGATTTGATTGCGAGGAATAGTAATGTCAGCAACACTGCGGAAACCAACCTATGCAAAAAATAGAATAATTTGGTCATCTCGGCCCCTCCAGTTATCTTTTAAACCCCAAATCCCGCATTAATGAATCGGCATCTGCCTGTTTCATATCTCCAGGGTCAACTTCCGTCCCCGGCAGGACTATAACTTCAATCCCCCTGAATCCCAACTCTGCCCGGATCTTGCCGGCCGCATCTTGTCCGGCTTGGTCAGGGTCGAACAAGACAAATATCCGCTTCCGCCACTTCGCCATCACCCGAATCTGAGGCAATTTGAATTTAACCCCAAAGCAGCAAATTGCCCCCTCGCCCAGCTTCCAAACATCTGTTACGCCTTCAACCAGCACGGCCATATCTCCAGGCGCCCGGCCATACAGAATCCGCTTATGCTCAATCAGCTCCCGCTCTTTCGGGCAGGCCATATATTTGAGTTTGTGTCTCCCGGTCACGTCCCGGCCCTGGAATGATACCGTTTTGCCCTCCCACTCAATCGGGATCATTACCCGGTGCTTGTAGTCGATGATCTTGCCGCCTGTTTCCAGTGGTGCAAGTGGGCCAGTCGAAAATATTCCCCATTCGGCCACCAGCTTTTCCGGGTCAAATCCCCGGCGCTCCAAATAAGCGGCATGATGGCGAAGCAGTGGGGATATTCCGCCTGGATATTTAAAAGCCTTCTTGCGGACGTTCGTCTTGCTCTCTACGGGTAGATAAGAGGCCGAGCTACCCTTCCCCCCATATTCCCGGAAAATCTCGCTTAGATCGTGTTCTGGGACGTTCAGGAGTTTAGAAAGCGTTTCCTTGACCGGATGGGCACCACAACGCCAGCAGACGAACCGTCCGGCGAACTGGCCGGAGATAGAATATCCAAGGTGAAAACCCGGATTGCCTTGACAGTAGCAGCAGGGCACCCCGACCCACCCGGCCCGGACGTGCTTGTGACCTTCCAGCTTGTATGGGATGTGGCGATCTTGGTATAGACGGATGATGTCAATCATTTTATCGACACATTGCATGGGTACGACTTGACCCATACAGCATCCATCGCAGCCAGAATTTTTTCAAGTGCTGCTGTCTGGCCAATTGATTTTCTGGCCGTGACTCCATCGGGATAATGTCCCGGCGGGAAAATTACGGTGAAATAATATTTGCACTCTCGAAAATCAGCGCACATGCAGTGGTTTTTTACTTTTTCTTTTGAATTCTTAAGATCACCGATATTATCTCGGATGGTTTTCATTTTGTCAATCATCATCTGTCAACCTCCTTCTTCCAGCGGATTTTGACCCCACATCGCGGACAAAAATCATACCACGAAGCCAAATCTTGCTCGTCACAATTTGTACACTGATACCAATCCGTGTAAACCTCGTCCGGCCCGATAAGCTGATTATTACCGATAATGACAAATTTTTTGGCTTTCATCCCACCAACCTCCTCCCAAAATTGATTACCGCCATATCCACAAAAGCTGATTTGTTCGGCTGTCCGGCCAATATCTCCACCGCTTCCGGTGATAGGCAAATGCTGATCGTCTTTTTCTTTTTGCCCGGGGGCTTCGGCTTCGCCCCTGAGCCTTCCCGCTTCCCGCCTTGGTTGGTCATGATTGACAGTCCCCATAGCAGTAGGAGTGGCATTTTGGGCAGTATCCGGAGTGTTGCGCGTTCCGGCGATCTTGCTCGGCAAGCTCTACGCGCTCAAAGTTGATTTCGGTGGCCGCGGCTTCCTCGACGCTCAGCGGGGCGGGTTGCTCAACTGCTTTTGGCTCTTCGGTTGCGGTGACCTCACCGTCAAACCCGCCGCACCACATGCAGTTGATGTATGCCTTGACCATTCCCATTTCGGCCATTTTGGCCCGTGCTGCGGCCATGTAGTCAATGCCGTTACCGGTGTTTTCCACAACCACATCAACCCCTGGGGTTTTTGTGGCGTAGTCTTGCCAAGCGTAGCCAAGAGCTTTCCGAGGGTCGCCGCTGTAGTCGCTGGGGATGATGTTGATTACGTTCATTTTATTTCTCCTTGGGTTTGCGGTTAGCTTTCTTGCTTCCCTTTGATTTCATTATATAGGATTTTCAAAAAAAGAAAAGAAAATAATGCACAACCACGAAATTATTTTTCGTACCCCTTGAATATCTCCGCCCGGATATCCGCAGTCCGCTGCAAAACCCCAACCGGGTCAACAAAATCATACACCATCGGGGTCTTGCCCTCTGCCGGCCGCAAGATCCGCCCGATCACCTGGATCAGCCGTCCTTTGGCCTTGATTGGCGTGGTCAGGAACAGCGAATCCAAGCCGGGGCAATCAAACCCCTCCCCGATCAGCTGGACGGTGGCAATCAAAATATCCAGCCGCCCCGCCCTGACATCGGCCACAACCCTATCTCGCTGCCCAGAATCCAACTGGCCAACCAGCAGCTTAACCCGGATGGATGACCGCTCTTCCCTCAGCAACGCGGCCAGCTTCCGACAATGGCCAACCCGGTCAGACACCACCAGTGCAATCCCGTCCTGCTCAGTTACGGTTTTCAAAACCCTATCGACGATCAATTGATTTCTAGCCCCGGAACCAACCAGAGCTTTGATTAGTGATTGGTAGTCTCCCCGATAAAAATAGCTGAACCGCGTGGGTATTTGGACAAATTCAGGTCGTAAAACAGCCCCGGACTTATGCAATTGCTCGGTATCTACACGGTGGACGATTGGGCCGATGTAAAACTCAATCAGCTTCGACAGGCCATCGTGGCGGAAGGCCGTGGCGGATAATCCCAATAAATATTTGCAATCAAACGCGGTTACGACCTCGGTGAACATGCTGGCTGGCACTCGGTGGGCCTCGTCAACTATCACCTGGCCAAAATGTTTGGGTAGTTCATCCAGCCGATTTTTCGCGGAATTGATAATTGCAACCGTTACCGGCCGGATTTCGTCACGGCCATCCCCGATCAACCCAGCCTGGATGCCCAAGAACGCCTCAATTCGCTCGGCCCACTGATAAAGCAGCTCTTTCGAGTGGACAAAAATGATCGTCGGTTGCCCTCGCATAGCAATGACGGCCAGGCCGATAACCGTTTTCCCTGATCCTGTTCCGGATTCCAGCACCGCCTCGTCATGCTGGCGAATGGCCCTGACAGCGTTTCGCTGATATGGCCGGAGCATCCCGGAAAAGTTAAAATTCACCGGCTCGCACAATTTTCGGTCATCAATCGTTTTTGCATCCGGGCATAACTCCAAAACCCTGGACAAAAACCCATGTGGAAAAACAATTCCGTCACCCATTTTCCCAAAACAACAAATTTCCGGCAGCAAGTCCGGCCCAATCCAGCGGCCAAAGCGCAGGGCTTCAGCGTGTTTGGGATTTGGGACAGTCAATTCTTTTTTGATTTGGGCGATTAAATCCGGCTGGACATTTTGCAAATGGCATTTTTTGCCGATGATTAGCCGGGGTGGGCCGGTAATTTCCGTTTTTTGGGCGGATTGGGGTTTGACCTTCCCAATTCCTGGCAGGTTGTATTTGGGCAAAAGCCTGGCGGCCGCTGCCAATTGCCCATCCGATAATTTACCGGATTTTTGATATTCGGCGGTCAGGACGGCAAGCAACATCCGATCCGGCAAATGATAATCGCCGGTAGATTTGAGGTGGAGCAACCCGGCATATATTTGGTCAGCGTTCATCGATTTTGGCCAGCTGTACGATTATTTGCGTTATGGCATTAACGCATCCGTCTAATTTTTTCTCCAGATTTTGTAATCGCCTTTCATGGTCTTGGGCAATAAGTATTTGTTTTGGCGTTTTCTTCTTCCCGGCGTATGGGTAATCTTGCAAATTATGATGGTCAACCCAAATTCTGTCTTTCATTTCTCGCACCTCAAAAAATTCCCTTGATCTCGGCAAACGCATCCCTAACCGTCCTCTCTGACCAGCGCCCGGACAGATGTTTGACAATCGCCCGTTTAATTTCCGATGCGCTACAATCCGGGGCGATCCCCAATATCTCCGTAGGCCCGCCAAAGATAATCGCGCAAACCTCTTTCGCCTCCTGGCCCAGCTTGGCCACGGAATCCTTAAACTCGACCGCCCTGGATGGATTTGCAAACGATCCGGGCAACTCAACATCCGAATCAATCGGGCAATGCCGAAATTCCTTTTTGCCAAAATCCACCAGGGCGTTGACCACACATCGGTAGATCATCGTGGACGGCCTGCCCTTCTCCGGGCGCCACGCCGCTGCCGCTTCGCACAATCCCTCGTAGGCGACCGATTTCAGCTCGTCCATGTTAATCCCGGACTTTTTGTGGAATTGCCAAGCGAGTTGGTGGGCTTGGTCGATGTATTTGGCCATAATAAGTTTGGATGGATATTTGTTGCGGGTCATTTTATTATCTCGGTGAAAATATTTTTGATAGCATCCCACGCAGCATCCCACGCAGCATCCCACGCAGCAGCCCCCGCAGCATCCCCCGCAGCAGCCCCCGCAGCATCCCTCGCAGCAGCCCTCGCAGCATCCCCCGCAGCATCCCTCGCAGCATCCCACGCAGCATCCCACGCAGCATCCCTCGCAGCAGCCCTCGCAGCATCCCCCGCAGCATCCCTCGCAGCATCCCACGCAGCATCTAGCTCTTTTTGTGTTTTTCCCCCTTTAACAAACAACTCTGCGGTCACAACCGCTTCTTGGCTTCTGGGGTCAGCCAGTAAATCCCAGACTTTCCGACCGTCGGCAAGCGGGGTTTCGCGGATAACCCGGCAAATGAATGTCCGCCAGATATTATCCAACTCCGGCTCTGCCTGGCAACACCAAAGGACATCATCCAGCCCATTTGATATCAGGATTGTCAAGAACGGCAGCGGTTCGTTGTCAGCCTTCGTCTTCCCGAGGAATTTCAGAAGTTTTTCCCACCCGTCTTTGCATGGGGAATGGGCCTTAATTCGGTTGAGTGTGGTGGTAATCATTGTCGTGTCTCCTTAGTCCAAAAGGTCAAAAAAGTAATCTGGCTCTAATCCAAAATCTTCCGAAAGCACCTCTTCCGGGTCATCAGCGGCCCGCCCACACGCTTCCAACACCGCCGAGTCAGGCCAGTATCCCCGCATTTCAGCAACCAGGCTTGTTACCTCGGTAGCCGTCGGGCATTGCTTTTTTGTCACCGCCACCCGGTCAGGAGCATCCGGCCCACCAAAATTAGCAACCGTTACCCTCACGTAGGTGTCAATCGCTTCCAGTGTCAAACTTCCGAGTCTGTATTTCATGGCCTACTCCCTTTGGCTTTGGTTGGTGGGGTTCCGATTTCCTCAACCCCGTTAAAAACATATTAATTTATTCAAAATAAAAAGGAAACCATTTTTCTATTAATTTTCTAATAATTTATAAAAAACTCACTTTCCCCTTTATTTTCCCCGCCCCACCCCATATAAAACCCATAGGAGGAACACAGATGGTCAGACAATCAAAGCCAGGACAAATCAAATCCCCGGCAATCAAACCCAAGATCAAGTTGCCGAAAAAACCTAAGCGGGAACCGTTGAGATTGCACGATGGCAGGGTCTTGCAAAACAAAGTGGGTTGCCCCCCTGTATATCATCCGGTAGATACTCCGGTCCTGGCCCGCAATATGATGCTGCTTGCAAATTGTACCGACGAAAGATTAGCGGATTTGCTGGGTATTACTGTTGAATGTATCTATAAGTGGTGTAACGAGTATCCAGAATTCATTCAGGCCATCAATGATGGCCGCGACCGTGCTGACGCCCAAGTGGTGCGGAGTTTGTTCCAGCGGGCCGTCGGATATACCCATGATGATGTCCATGTTTCATCCTTTCAAGGGGAGGTGACGCTGACCCCAATCAAGAAGCACTACCCGCCTGATGTCGGCGCAATCCAAATGTATCTGGCTAATCGGACCAGACGCCGACCGGAAGAAGAAAGGTGGCGGGTCAATCAAAATATCGAACTGACCGGCAGAGACGGCAAAGCCCTCCAGCAGACCACGATCAACCAATGCATAATCATCCTCCCGCAAAAGCAAATGGCGGATCAGCTAGACAATCAACAGGTAATTGACATCTGATGGGCCAGGCCGAGCAAATACAGGAGCCAACCAGGATCAGCCCCCAGCCCGGCCCGCAAACCCAATTTTTGGAATGTGATGCCGATGTGGTATTTTATGGCGGTTCTGCCGGTGGCGGCAAATCGTTTGCTCTGTTGCTCGATCCGCTATATCATTATAACAACCCATTGTTTGGCGCCGTAATCTTTCGCCGAACCATGAAGCAAGTCACAAACGAGGGTGGGTTGTGGGACACCGCTACTGAGCTGTATGTACCGATTAATGGTACCCCGATCCAATCCCCGACATACCATTTCACATTTCCGTCCGGGATGCAGGTTTCGTTTGCCCATATGGAGCACGAGAAAAACCGGCTGGATTGGCAGGGTTCGCAAATACCGTGGATTGGATTTGACGAACTGACGCATTTCACCTGGAAGCAGTTCAGCTATATGTTTTCCCGCAATCGTTCTGGTTCGGGTGCTGCCGGGAAAATTCGTGGAACATGCAACCCTGACCCTGACAGCTGGGTCCGCAAATTCATCGACTGGTATATCGGGGCTGACGGGTATGCTATCCCGGAGCGTTCGGGGGTTGTTCGCTGGCTGATTGTTGAAGGGGACGAAATTGTCTGGGCAAACAGTAGACGGGAGTTGCTGGAGCTGTATCCCGGCAGGACAGACGGCGTTGATATTTTTCCAACTTCATTTACTTTTATCCGCTCGTCAGTCTACGACAACAAAATCCTGCTCAAAAAAGATCCACGGTATTTGGCCAACCTTCATGCCCTGAGCCGGGTTGAAAAAGCCCAGCTTTTGGATGGCAACTGGAACGTCAGACCGTCCGCAGGTGAATTCTTCAACCGCAACGACTTCGAAATCGTCTCTGCTGTCCCCGCCGGTGCTAAAAGGGTCAGGGCATGGGATCTCGCCGGGACTGACCGGGACGCAGACGACAAAAAGAATCGCAAAGACGGCGGCCCGGCATATACCGCTGGGGTCAAAATGGCTAAGGTTGGCGGCATCTACTACATTGAGGATGTCAATCGTTTTCAAATTGATGCCAGCCGGGTGATTTCGTCCATCCGAAACATTGCCAGTCTGGACGGGGTAAAAGTATCTATTCGCCTCCCACAAGACCCTGGCCAAGCTGGCAAGTCGCAAGTCAAAGCGTTTATCAAAGAGCTGGCCGGGTATGTGGTCAAATCACTGCCGGTCACCGGGTCAAAGATCGCCAGGGCAACCCCAATGTCCGCCCAAGCACAGGCCGGGAACGTCAAGTTAGTTAGGGGTGCCTGGAATGAGGCGTTTTTGATCGAAGCTGAGAATTTCCCGGAGGGGACATATAAAGACCAGATTGACGCAGCTGCGGATGCATTTGACGAGCTGACCAACATCAAGCGGGTTGGCGTTTGGGGAACCCAGCCGGACGAATGGACCAACAGGGGGCGCAGATGAAAGTCGCAGTTATCCCGGCTAGATTCGATTCGTCTCGTTTTCCGGGGAAACCGCTGGCCCTCATTGCGGGCAAACCGATGGTCATCCGGGTTTGGGAACAGGCCATAAAAATTCCTGGCGTTGATTTGGTGGCTGTGGCTACTGATGATGGTTTGATTGCCAATGCGGTTAGAGATGCTGGTGGAATCGCTTGGATGACAGGGGAACATCAATCTGGGACCGACCGCATTGCAGAAGCCTGCTCTCTTATGCCAGCCGACGCGATTGTCTTGAACGTACAGGGCGATTTACCGTTTTTCCGGCCTGAGGTAGGGGCAGAACTTATCCGGGCCTTAGAGAGCGATCCTGGAGCTGATATCGCTACCCCGGTCATTGCCGTAAAGGACGATATTGTTCCGACTAGTAAAAATGCGGTTAAGGCGGTCTTCGGGTCTAGCGGAAATGCACTCTATTTCAGCCGGGCGGTTATCCCGTTTGTCCGGGAAATTACAGATGGTCCGCTCTGGTATCGCCATATCGGGGTTTATTGCTATCGCAATTCGGCATTGCAGAGATTCGCCAAGTTGCCGCAATCCCGGCTTGAGAAAATTGAGTGTTTGGAACAACTCCGGGCGCTGGAAAACGGGATGAAGATCAAATGCGTCGTTGTAGACAAAGATTGCGGGCCTGAAATTAACTGCCCGAATGATTTGAAAAGACTACAGGAGGAACAAAATGGAATTGCTGCATGTTGATGACGATGGTGGGAGAGGGGCATATTTCCCGCGTTTCCCGAGGGAGGTCCAGCAGGTTTCGATTTCCGCTTCTGCAAGCGTTGCGGTTTCGGTTCCGACCGGTGCCAGATATGTGATTTTCGGGTTTGAGCCAGGGGCAAATGTGGCTGTCCGGGCAAACGCCGCTGCCGTCTACCCTGCCGGGGCGTTAGCGGATGGGAGTGGAGCGCTGATCAGCCCGAGTCAGTTCAATGTCGAGGAATTGGTGACATTGAACTTTATTGCAAAATCTACTGCCACGGTTGTTTCGTTGGCCTTTTACAAATAAGGGGGTAGACGAATGCAAGGAATGTTCACGGGTGGGCCAGGTGGGGCAGACCCGAACACTTTAGCACCAATCCAATTGTCCTATTCCAGTCTTTCGTCCCTCGCTGATGCCTCCGGGCTAACCCTTGGGCGGAAATACCAGATCGCATATCAGGGGCGAGGGCAACAGCCCGGAACCGGGGGCGCAGTCACATTTACAGGCGCAGAGGAAACCCTGATTCTGACCGCCGCAACCAGCAGCACCCTGGAAAAGATTGCTGAGTCGGTGACTTACCCAGACGATATTGTACACTATAGTCTCAGCAACGCTTTTTACGCTGACGGCTTGAGCCAAACCGGCACCGTGACGTATCGTAAATATGTCCCCCGCGCCGTTGAGGCTGACTTTG
>Ga0214472_10000322_pt1 | contig 61343 bp, 55 predicted proteins | sample RVTome_6_FD_207662 | JGI IMG/M metagenome (GOLD analysis project Ga0214472, IMG submission 207662) | Soil microbial communities from uranium-contaminated site in the Upper Colorado River Basin, Wyoming, United States - RVT140D175 | ecosystem: Environmental > Terrestrial > Soil > Contaminated >...
GCAGTTGGGAAAGCTTGGGATGACATTAATCTCCGGTTAATCTTCGGCGGAGGGTCCAACGTGGTGTTCTCGAGGAACCTATATGTACACGTGTGGATCAAACTGGCCTATCTTCTATGCATGATCCTCACACTTCCTAATATTTTAAAATCAATTTTAAGCGTGGCTATTATGAACTATTAGGCACGCTTTATGCAAATATAAGAGAGATAAAATTTCTTGATGTTGTCAGATTGTCTATTGACGGCTCAATCTTGTGAGGAGTAGAATGGGAAAATTTCACCACCGGACACTTTTATAAGTCATTTTAGTATAGACATTTAGGAGAGATTGTCGCATGGTATACACCATTGAAATATCATCAATTCTCGTATCATTCGTATAAGTGAATTGATCCATCTCTTTGTGGGAGCACGGCCTGCATCGGGCGAAAGTCGCGCAGGGGAATGTGACATGCATGCTGTTTGATTTTCTAAACACATAGGTTCGCAGTCAGGAGAAGCGAGATGCAATCAATCCAAGCATACTACAAATCTATTACCATGATCTCTGCAGTGGTGCTGCTGCTGCTTTTGGGTGGACAACGGGCATGGGCTCAGGGCACGGGTCCGGACTTCTTCACACCCGTAGGTATGGCCATCCATAGCAGTGGCACGCTGCTGGTGATCGATCAGCACAACCGAAGGCGATCCGTGGTACGGGTCGATCCGCTGACGGGGAATCGCACCACCTTGTCGGCTGACAGCATTGGAGAGGGTCTGGCGTTTGCTGAGCCCAGCGATGTTGTGGTGGAGAATGATCAGTTTTTGCTGGTCGTGGACGAGGCACTCGACGCCGTGCTACGGGTCGATGTGATCACGGGCGCTCGCGTGTTGATATCAGGGTGTGCTCAGGCACCGGATCCGTGTCCGGTGCCACTCGTAGGCGCTGGCCCGGGATTTGAAGATCCCGTGGGCATCGCCATCGGGCCCGATGGCACCATCGTCGTCGATGAGACCCTTGCCAGCCTGGTACGAGTAGATGCCGTGACGGGTGATCGCACCATCGTGTCGGGTCCGGGGGTGGGTACCGGTCCAGCCATGCTGGCGCCGAGGGAAGTGATCTCCGATGGCGCTGGGGGGTGGTTCGTAACGGACGTAAGTCTCAATGCCGTGTTCCGGATCGACCCGGTGGCCGGCACCCGTACGGTCGTCTCAGACGCGGTGACTGGCGTTGGCCCTACCTTTCGCAACCCAGCGGGAATCGATATCGCGATCGATGGTGCCCTGTTGGTGACAGATGCCCTTTCAAGTGCGCTCATACGGGTTGACCCCTTTACCGGTGACCGCGCGGTCGTGTCGAGCGCAACCATGGGCATAGGGCCCAGCTTTCTACTTCCCGTCAGTGTGGAAGTGGCTGCCGACGGCTCCGCGTTCGTGGTGGACCAAAGCTACCAGGCGATCTTTCAAGTCAATACGATCACGGGCGATCGCACAGTGACGTCACGGGCACCGAGCATGTCGATTTCGCCCCCGACCGGCAGGTATGTGAATGGTCAAACCTTCGACCTCGCCCTGATCGCGATCGGGGCAGGCAATATGGCTATTAACATCACCGCGACCCTGAATGGCAATGACGTCTTGCCGGCCCTGATACCGTGCTTAGCCCAAAGCCCGCTTCCAGGGGGCGGGGTGGCGATACGCTGTCCGAACGCGGGCGGTTTGCTCGGTCTGACCCCAGGTCGGCATGTCTTGCAAGTGGGTCTGGCCCTGTTCGATAATGTCAATTTGGTGGCGGGCTCACGCTTGACAAACGAGGTCGTGTGGGAAATTCTCATCGCGCCCTAAGGTCTGCACCGGCCTTTGCCAAGACACTGACGAGCCTTGGCAAAGGCGTCTGCCCTGAATAAACCGCTACCTGGCAAGACCCTACGGACGCTGCTGAGGGAGCAGGGGGAATACGACATCGCGTAAAAACTCTGCCAATCCATTGAATAGGAATTGCATCGCAATCACAGACAGTAACAAGCCCATGACGCGGCCAATAATACGGACGGTAATGGCACCCAGAAACCAGGAGTATAAGGTCGTTGCTCGCAGGATAAAAAATGTAAGCAAAGATACGAGCATGATATTCATCACCAGAGTAAGCAGCTGCCAGGTATCTGCTGCTCGATGACTTAGCAAAATAACGGTGACCATCGCTCCCGGTCCCGCTAGCATGGGAATGGCCAACGGCGTAATGGCAATATTATCTTTTGCTATACCTTCTTTTCGCTCTTCTTCCGTTTCCTTGAGGGTGGGCCGTTGGGCGTAAACCATATCCATCCCTGCACGTAGGAGAATGATACCGCCAGCAGCTTTAAACGCGGGAGCGGTTACCTGAAAGATATCAAAAATCCAAGGCCCCACAATCGCAAAGCCACTGAGAACGACCATGATGGTCAAAGAGGCAACCTTAATCATACGTGAATAGGTGAAACAAAGGGCATTTTAGCGCCGTCCCCTCGGAAGCGCAACCCCCGAAAACTCCCTAAAACACCCCTGGGCATCCCAACGTCGCCCGCCAGCGATGTCGGCTCTCCTGGTATGCAGCAGCAGTCTGCCACAGCGGCTCGCAGTAAGGCAGGACGCGGCTTTGCGCGGTCTGGACATGCAGATCAGGATGGGTTAGGATAGCGCCTCACAGGTTTCCGGAGCGACGGCCTCGCAGCGGCCGGTTTGAGAAGCTGAGAGGGGACGATTTCAAACGGGATTTCACAGCTCAAAGGGGCAAATGACGCCGCTGCGGCGCGCACCTCGCCTATGGGCTCACGTTGGCGTGGGTGTCGGCGAACACAAAAGTCTCTTGGCAAAGGCGGGCCGGGGCAATGGGAGGTGGAACGGAGGCCAGCTTGAGATGGCGTAAAATACGGGTAATCACCGACTCCTGCGTAATGGCCGCAATGATGCGCAGGGAGCCACGCCGGCAAAACGGGCAGGTGGCCATATCCAGATCAAAAACGCGGCCGAGGAGCCTTGCCCAGTTCCAATACGGGGTTCCCGTCTTCGTTTCGTCGCCATCCACACCCTGCTGGCGCGGGGTGGGAATGATCGCGGCTCGAAGCTTGCTATGCGGCGCCAAACAGCCACCGTAGCGCACCAGGTGGGCACGCGGCAGCGGCACGATGGCGGCCAACTTCTCCAGAAGTTCCAACGGCGCGAGTTTAATACCGGTGGTGCCGTCGGACCACGGCCTGGTGAATCTGTAAATGAGATCCCCGTTGGCATCCTGTTCAAGCCGCTCAAGCGACACAGCCCCTCTGGCGGTATAGCGAATCAAGCGCTCCAACTGATCCCGCCGATGCGCCGCAATCTCGGTGTTGGCGTGTAAGGAAAAACTGTTGACACTGGCACAACGGGGTCCTGTGAGTGCAGGCTGTTCCCCTTCATAGCCAAACCCTGAGCCGATACGGCGTACTTTCTCTCCAGCCCTCTCGCCAAAAGCGATGCGCTGCTTGACCGAGGCTGCCATGGTGCGGGCGGCGGGCGTGATGGCGTGAAAAGTGCTGTTATTTATCCTATCCTCCAGAGCTAAGTGCCAACCTGTCCTGGCTCTCAAACCCCAGGAGCGCAATGCCCACCCCATTCCCTTTAACTTGGGCAAGCACTTTAAAGTCGCCATACTCCTCCGAGTCTACCAAGGTCATCATGGCCATATGGCTCAGTGCCGTCCGGGCGGCGGATAGGCCTTGCGTCTGGAGTGCTTCGAGGAAGGAGGAGAAGCCAAGGTTCGTCAGGAACTGGCGCTGTAGGGCGTAGCCCACGGTAGCTAGCCCGTGCCGATCACCTAGCTGCATGAGGGACGTGAAGTCCACCTGGCAGGTGATGTCCTGTTGCCCGATGTGCTGGTAGGGGTCGCTGCTGACGACATGTCGCTTGTAACAGACCAGCGTACCCTGGTGATTCTGGAGTGAGTAGAGGTCCGTGGCCAGTTGACCGTAGTCGATCGTGAGAATAAACCCGCGGTCGAGGGCTCTGGAAAGCTGGCCAGTCCAGTCCTCCATGGCCAAGTTCACCTCGCCTCTATACCCTTCGGTAAGGGAAGGGGCGCCGTTAAGCTGGCGCCCCTCCGCCGACGCAGTCGCGGGGAACAAGCCTAAGCGGGTTAGTCTCTCTTCGAGGCGAGGTGAGGATGGCTCGTCCAGGACTTCTATGAGATTCCCCCCCGCCGATGTGACGAAGACTTCCTTGACGCTTCCACCCTGAATCGCGAACCGGTGGACAGGGAAGTTATCGATCAACTCGTTACACAGGATACAGCCAACCACATTTCGGAACGCCCGAAGTCCTTCGGTTTTAACTCGTTGGACTCCTAAGATCGCCTCTCGCCTGCTTGGGGAAGGGGCGCCGTTAAGCTGGCGCCCCTCCGCCGACACAGTCCCGTTGTCCCAGTCAAGGGGGTGGTCAGGTGAGTGGAGCCAGCGAGGCTCGTAGTCTGCAGCGACGTAGTAAAGCACCTGAGCCAACCGAGGGGCCATCCGCCAACAGGCATGCACGATGGATCGAGCCAAGGCGCCGTCGCCGGAACCCACCTCAATCACATGGAAAACGGGAGGGTCTCCGAGGAGGTGCCACATTTGTTCCAATTGGCGTGCGATCAAGGCGCCGAAAACCGGGTGACTCGTGGGAGAGGTCCCGAAGTGGGTGCTGATCCTGTTGCCCCTAGAAGCGTAAAAGCCGCCACGGGGCGAGTACAGGCAGGCCTGCATGAACTGAGCGAATGTAATTCGCCCATTCTTTTGAATGAGATCTCTGATCTCCTGGTCAATCGCTGAGCGCAACCTCATCCCCCCGAACGGCCAATATGCCATCGCCCGTTAAGTAAACTTGCCAATGACGGTCTGCGGAAGATTCTACTCACTGTGCGTGGAAAGTCCATCTGATTATGACATTCTTAGGATCGCGGATTTGGTGCACGATTCCCTCTGTGGGGCTTGACACTCGTTGCACCGCTCGTCATCATCTGACACGTATAAGACAGCCTACCGCATCGATTGTTGCAATAAATAAAGCCTTTGGAGGAGGAGATATTTCAGATGACAGACGGAGCTGCAACGGGCGGGACCGGCCGCCTACCGCTTACTGGCTTTCGCGTTCTCGAACTCAGCCACATCGTAGCGGGGCCTTCGGGAGGTCTGCTACTGGCCGACCTGGGTGCTGACGTCATTAAGGTCGAAGAGCCGCGAGGTGGCGACCAGTCCCGGGCGATGCCGAACCAAGGCAGTACCTTCTACGCCCTGAACCGCAACAAGCGCAGCCTGGCGGTCGACCTGAAGAGTGAGGCCGGGCGCGAGATCTTCACCAGACTGGTGCGTGGGGCTGACATTCTACTCGACAACTACTCGCCAGGGGTCCTCGAGCGCCTCGGCTTCGGCTACGAGTGGGGCTCTAGCATCAACCCGGGGATCATCTACTGTGCGATCAAAGGGTTTCTGCCGGGTCCCTATGGTGACCGCCCTTTACTGGACGAACTGGCCCAGATGATGGGCAGCATGGCCTACATGACCGGGCCGGCCGGCCGGCCGCTGCGGGCGGGGTCGTCGGTCATCGACATCGGCGCCGCTACCTACGGGGTGCTGGCCACGCTGGCCGCGCTGGTCGACCGCCAGCGGACCGGGCGCGGCCAGCGTATTCAGTCTGGGCTGTTCGAGAGCACAGTCTGGTTCGTGGCCCAGCACGTGGCCCAGGCCAGCCTCAGCGGTGAGTCGCCGGTGCCAATGCCCGAGCGGGGAATGGGGTCGCGTCTGGGCTGGGGCGTCTACCGCCTGTTCAAGACCGCCGATGACCGCGAGGTCTTTATCGCGATCACCAGCAATGGCCACTGGCAGCGCTTCTGCAAGGAGTTCGAATTGGCAGACCTGGCCGCAGATCCGGATCTCGATAGCAACGCCAAGCGGGCTGCGAACCGCCATCGCACCCTCCCGCGGATCGAAGCCGTTGCTGCCAGCCTGACCGCGGCCGAGCTGATCGAGCGGATGGAGCGGGTCCAGGTCCCCTACGCACCGCTGAACAATCCGTTTGATCTGCTCAGTGACCCACAGCTCAACAGCGGCAAGTTGATGGAGGTTCAGACCGAGGCTGGCCCGACCATCAAGACCGCTGGCGCTCCGGTCGCCAGCAACAACTTCATGCTCTCGGTCCGGCACCAGCCGCCCGGTCTCGGCCAGCACACCCGGGAGGTGCTGCTAGAGATTGGATACAGCGAGCCCGAGATTGAGGCCCTGGCGGCCAGCGGCATGGTTCGACTGGACGGACCGGTACTGCTGAGCGGCGGCCGACCGAGCTAAGCCGCCGCTGGCCCGGAGGAGTCGCTATAGGTCTAGAGGTGCATGGCCAGGGTGATTTATTTGCTCAGCCAGGTCAGTTTCCCTCACCACACCATCTCGATTTTCCACTCAGCCCGGAGGCGCGGCGCTCTCTCTTCAACTGCAAGGCACCTCGGATAGGTTTGCGCCTTGGTTTGGAGATGGCCTCTTGCTCAAGCGAACGGTAAACCAGAACGTGCTGCCCTCGCCAGGGGTGCTCTCCACGCCAATCTCGCCTCCCATCATCTGGCACAATTGTTTGGAGAGACCCAAGCCTAGGCCGGTGCCGCCATATTTGCGTGTGGATGAGGTATCGGCTTGGGTAAAGGGATTGAAGATGTGGGCTTGCACCTCTGGCGCAATGCCAATACCAGTATCTATAATGTCAACGTGAATCAGCACCTCTTCACCTTGCTGCTCGTCACATCGCACGTGGACCACCACTTCGCCGTGGTCGGTAAATTTTACTGCATTACTCACCAGATTGGTGAGAAGCTGAGATAAACGTTTAGCGTCTCCAGCAACCCAAACCGGGACCTCCGCCTGAAAGTGCCACACCAGTTCCAGACCCTTATGATGCGCGTATTCTACAAGGCGTTCGAGCGTCTCGTCAACCGTCTTGAGCAGATCAAAATCAACCTGTGCCAGCTTTAGCTCACCGGTCTCCATGTTGGAAAAGTCGAAGAGATCATTAATCAGGCGGAGCAAGGCGTCGCTTGATTCGCAGATGAAGTTGGCATATTCGCGCTGCTCATCCGTGAGCTCGGTATCGAGAAGAAGCGCCGCCATGCCAATAACGCCATTCATCGGGGTGCGGAGTTCATGACTCATATTGGATAAAAAGTTGGCTTTGGCTTCATTGATGGCCTGTATACTAGCCGTTTGGGCTTGGGCCTGGACAGAGGTTGCCTCGGCTTCTTGGCGCTGTCTGACTGCAGCCTGCAGCATGGTGTTGGTGGCGCGCAACTCGTCTAGGAGTTGCGCCTGCTTCACGGCCAGTGCAGCTTGGGAAGCAACGGCAATGAGTACTTCGAGATCGCGGTCGGTGAAGGAGTAGGGGCCGAGAGTGCTGTCGAGTTGGATGAGACCGAGACATCGGTCGCCAACCAATAGCGGCGCACACATGAGACAGCGGATGGCATGCCTGACCACAGAATCCTGGCTCTTAAAACGCGGGTCGCTAAGGGCGTCAGAGGAAAGAATCGCACATTTTTGCTTGAGAATCGTTTGTATAATGGTACGGGAAATCGCTGCGTCGCGTGCATCCAGAGTTTCGTGACGGCTCTTGGCGGCCACCGGAACCAGCTCACCACCGTCAGATGTAGGGAGTAAAATTAAGGCGCGATCGGCTTTAGGGTAGAGTTCGAAGAGACTATCGAGAAGGGTGCTCATCACTGTGGGTAGATCGGTGTAAGTGCCGGTGGCAAAACTGATCTGACAAATCGCGTACAACTGCCGGTACACGTGTTCTACGTCTTGATCCGGATGGGAGATTTGCGTCGCAATGGCGCGGGGGTCGAGAGTCGCATCACGCGTGGCGAGGATGTGAGGCTCATCCACCTCCTCGTCAAACAGATGCAGGGCGAGGGTTGGATTGGGCTGCTGGTTCCCCTGCGTCTCTGGCAACCTTTGGGCTTCGGCCATACGAGGAGGTGTCTTGGTGACTTGTGGCCTCACTGCGACTGGCATATCGCTGGCATTGAAGCGAAACCGCGTGTTGCCAATCGTAATCTTATCACCGGTCGAGAGTTCACAACGGGAGGCAGGGGGAATCTTGATGCTGCCAAGGATGGTGCCATTGCGTGAGTGCAGGTCTTCGAGAAAAAAGCGCGTCCCGTGCTGGCTGATACATGTATGGTCGCGACTGGCAAGCGGGTCATCAAGTTGGATCGCATTGTCCGTGCCACGCCCGAGGTAGACGGTGCCGGTCAGCTCGATGCATTTGCCCTTATGTTGGCCCGATAAAAATTCCAGATATGCCATGAGGTGCGCCCTTACATCACCGCTGTTCGTGACTCGGCCCTACTTACTCCGGGTAAGCACTATCTGAAATTGTACCTTTTTAATTTGAAATCTGTTATAGAATCGCATCATCGCAGCAACCGAATCGTCGCGCCGGCGATGGCGTTCTCAGGGCCGAGGCGCAGGCCTTCGCCACTAAGGCCATTCGACGGCAAATTCACCACAAACCTGAGTTCGTCGTCACCACTGTTGCCCGGACATCCCACCAGCATGGTGCCACAGCCAAACAGGATGACTGAGAGGATGAACATGCGGCAAAAATTCGGTGCTGACCGGGAGGTATACGAAACGAAGCCGATGAGGGGGAGCAACAACAATACCGCCGCATGGTGTAATGGCGTAGCCGACGCCGATTGGGTCGCAGGTTGATTGATATCCACGACCACCAAAAACGTGGCTGGGGTGCCTGCCTCTAACGACAGTGGCGGACTGAGGGCAAAGGCGACCGTGGCCGGATCTTCCAGATCGGTGATGGATTGCGTGCCTTCGGGTACCTCACCGTCATCCTGTATGCCATTGACCTCGATGTCTTCAATAATCAACCGGGCGCGCAATTCATCCAAAAATGATTCATTGCCAGTCGTGATTTCATCACCGAATGGCAGGCCGAAGCCGATGGTCACGGTATCGATAATCAGATGGCGATTTTGCGGCGCAGTCACGGTCACTTGCAGGGCGGCAAGCTCAGCGATGCCATCATTGATCTCAAGCGTCGTTTGCGGATTTTGTGGACCGGCTACAATGATGGGCATCTCGCCGGTTTCGCCATTGGCTTGCGTTATCCTTAGTAATTTACTCTCTGCTGACACGGCATCACACAGACCCACACCCCAGAACAATCCAACCCATACGGCAACTACCAAGGACCACCGTGAACGCATCCCAATCTCCTTTTTCTCACGCAACTCGCCGTCTGTCAATCGAGACGGCCCCAGGAGCATGGCGCAAAAACGGTGAGGGATCAAGTCTTTCTTGCCGAGTCCGGGCAGATCTTTGCCCTTGCAAAGACGCTGACTGCCTTATGCACTCTTCATCTTTTGCCTCCGGACAGCCTCAAATTCGAGATTACTTGTGTCGGTTGCCGTATGGAATAGACCTTCTGGAGTGCGGTTAGACTTTATGTCGTGACACGGTCATGCGCATCCCGGCTTTGGGGCGCAGGGTCACGAGCGGCTTCAAACCCACCGGATGTCCAGGAACCAGCTGCATGCGCCACTGCTGGGCCAGCGTCGCCAACACCAAGATGCCTTCCATCCACGCAAAACCCTCACCGATACACTGGCGGGGTCCGCCGCCGAATGGGAAATAGGCATATTTAGGGCCGCTATGGTTCTGCATCCAGCGCTCGGGTTGAAATTGCTCCGGCGCGTCAAAAAACCTCGGGTCGCGTTGGGTCAGATAGGGGCTGAGCAGGATAAATGTCCGTGCCGGCAAGGTGTAGTCGCCCAAGCGGTAAGCTTCCAAGTTGCGCCGGGTCATGAGCCAGACGGGCGGGTACAGACGCAGTGCCTCGGTCAGGACCATGCGGGTGTAAGTTAATTGGTCGAGATCATCGAGAGAGGGCAGGCGGCCACCGAGCACTTCGCGCAACTCATCGTGCAGCTTCGCCTCGGCCTCTGGGTGTTGCGACAGCAAATACCATGTCCAGGTCAGCGCCACCGCCGTGGTTTCGTGTCCGGCTAGCATGAGGGTTAAGGCCTCATCGTGGACCTGCTTGTCGCTCATGCCCGCACCCTCTTCCGCTTCGTCTTGAGCCAGGAGCAGCATCGACAACAAATCGCCGCGGTCTGTGTCTTCCGTCCGGCGCTCTTGGATGATGCGATAAATTGCGGTGTCTAGGAACTGTTGCGCACGCCGCAAACGGCGGACACTGGGTAAGGGAAGTTTCAGCAATGCCGCCGCCAGGGGCAGACTGGCGCGGGTGGAATACTGCAAGAGATCACTGATGGCATTGCCAATCGCGAGGGCTTCAGCCTCGACATCGGTATTAAATAGCGTTTTACCCACAATGCCGAGCCCGAGGCGCATCATCGCCTGCGCCATATCGAGCGTGTCACCATCGCGCCACTGCTCGCGGAGTCGGGCGCTATACTCGGTCATGACGCTGGCGTAGGCACTCAGGCGTTGGTGATGAAAGGCCGGCTGAGAGAGCCGGCGTTGCCGGCGGTGGGTTTCACCTTCGCTGTTGAGGAGGCCCTCGCCGAGAAACTGTTTGGCAACGTCGCCCCGCCGACCTTTGACGAATTGTCGGTGGTGGGTCACCAAGATGTCCCGGACATGATTGGGATGGGTGATCAGGACGGTATGCTCCGGGCCCAGCCGGAACTCAGCGACATCGCCGCAGGTCCGGTTGGCGTGTTGTAAAAAGCCCAAGACATCGCGGCGGAAGGCTAGAAGATGATCGCCCGGAAAGCGCGATCGGAGATGCGGCAGGGCAGATGGTGTGGCCATAAGGATTACCGAATTGGGCTTGCCGAGGGTGCGTTTTTTCTGCACCACTGACACTCTCGGCACGGGTGTTGATTATTGCGATTGATCGAATTGATAGTCCGAATTTTTGATCTCAATGGCGGCCTTATCCTGCAGACCCTGAATCATCGATTGAATATAGTCCGAGACGAGGGCCTTGCGAATCTCATCCTTGGCTTGTTCAAAGTCTTGCTGCTTGCCTTCGGTATGCTCGGTCACTTTGATCACATGCCAGCCAAAGCGCGTCTTGACCGGGGGGCTCACTTCACCTGCTTTCAGGGAAAAAGCTACCTTTTCAAAGTCGGGCACCATGCGCCCGCGACCAAAGGAGCCCAAGCTTCCCCCCTGGGGTGCGCTTGGACCCGTCGACTTCTCCTTGGCCAATTCCGCAAAATCTTTGCCGCCTTTCAATTCCTCCAGCAGCGCTTTGGCCTCCGGTTCCGTTTTCACCAAGATATGGCTAGCGGTGACGTTTTCACCCTCTTGGTAGTCGCTTTTATTGGCCTCATAGTGGGCTTTGAGCTTTTCATCCGTGATACCGCTTTTTTCCTCAACTGACTTTTGCACCACTGCGCGTGCGATGAGGTTATTCATCTGCATACGCAAACGGATTTGCATATCGGGGTCTTGGTCCAGTTGCTGCCGCTTGCCTTCCTGAGCCAGGAGTTCTTGCAAGACGAGTTCCCGCATGAATCGCCCTTTATCCTGCTGGGCCATGTCTCGTACTTGCGGCGAGTATTGTTCGATGAACTGATCGTAGTGGATCTGTGTAAGGGGCTGGCCATTGATCACTGCCAGGACTTCTTGGGATGGGTCTTTCGCCGGTTTTGCGGTCTCTTGAGCCTGGGATTGAACAGAGATGCTGAGGCACCAGCAGAAGGCGATGAGTGCAGAACCGGTACGCCACCATGACATCATGAAGACCTCTCCTTTGTGCGAGTAGTCAATCGCGGTATCCACCGCATCCGTGTATCGCTCGGATCCTGTAGTCAACTTTGAGGGCGGTCACGTGAGAGGCGCCTGTAGGGAGGCCAGGATCGTGCCTTCATTATAGTGCGGCGGCCTGAATGAATCCAGGACCGCCGCCATTTTACGAACCGATCACTTCGGCCACGCTCGCCTCCAGTGCAGTGACTGTGGCGCGTGCCGCAATGGTGCGCAGCTCCTCACCCGTCATGGTCTCTTTGTCCAAGAGGAAGGTGGCGGCCTCAGTTAACATCTCCCGGCGCGCCCCCAGGATACTGTGGACGCGGTCGTACTGTTCATCCATAATGCGGCGCACTTCGCAATCGATGTCGTGGGCGGTCAACTCGCTGTAATCGCCAGAGGGCTGTGGCTGACCGGTCTGCAAGAATGGCGACCGCGTATCGCGTTCAAAGCTCACCTGGCCAAATTTCGGGCTCATGCCGTACGCCTTGATCATGCTCCGGGCAATGTCTGTCGCCTTGAGCAGATCATCTTGAGCCCCGGTCGACACTTCGTTGTAGACCAGCTCCTCGGCCATGCGGCCACCGAGGAGCACGGCGATACGGTTTTCCAACTCGGTTTGAGTCATGAGGAACCGATCCTCGGTCGGCAGTTGCAAGGTATAGCCCAGCGCCGCTACGCCGCGTGGAATAATCGAAATTTTCTGCACCGTGTCCGAGCCGGGCAGGGCGAGGGCCACCAAGGCATGCCCCACTTCGTGATGGGCAACTCGCTCTTTTTCGGCCGGATTGAGAACGCGGTTTTTTTTCTCCAGCCCGGCGATGACTCGCTCTACGGCTTCCTGCAGATCCTCCAGGCCGATGTGCGCTTTGTCGCGGCGCACCGCAAGGAGGGCTGCCTCATTGACGATATTGGCCAAATCCGCACCCGCAAACCCCGGCGTCATCGCCGCGATCACGTCCAGATCCGCCTCCGGGGCGAGGCTCACCTCACGGGCGTAAATATTCAAAATATCGCGCCGTCCGATTTTGTCCGGCCGATCGACGACCACATGGCGGTCGAATCGTCCTGCCCGCAGCAGGGCGGGATCCAAAATTTCTGGCCGGTTGGTGGCCGCCACGAGAATCACCCCCGAGCGCGTGTCAAATCCATCCATCTCAACGAGTAGCTGGTTCAACGTCTGCTCGCGTTCATCATGGCCCATGGCGCTCATCCCCCGGGCTTTGCCCAGGGCATCGAGTTCGTCGATAAAGACGATACACGGCGCATGTTCTTTGGCTTGCAAAAAGAGGTCCCGCACCCGGGAGGCCCCCACCCCGACAAACATCTCCACAAACTCCGAGCCGCTGATGGAGAAAAAGGGCACATTGGCTTCGCCGGCAACCGCTTTGGCCAATAGGGTTTTACCCGTTCCGGGCGGGCCCACGAGCAATATCCCTTTGGGGATCCTGCCCCCGAGCCGCTGGAATTTCTCCGGCGTTTTCAAAAACGAAACCACTTCTTCCAATTCTGCCTTGGCTTCATCCACCCCCGCGGCATCGGCGAACTTCACTTTGACGTCATTTTCCATATAGATTTTGGCCTTGCTCTTGCCAATGGACATCAACCCACCGCCGAGTCCGTTTTTGCCCGCCATACGCCGTATCAAGAACATCCAGATGGCCGCAAACAGGAGCACCGGGAGGATCCATAAGAGCAAGTCGCGTATCGTTGTGTTTTCAGTTTCCCCGGCAAAGCGCACGTTGTGCTGAGCCAGGTTATCCGCCAGCTCTTCATTCACTCGCACGGTTGAAAACTGCGGTGCTTCGCCCTCCTGTGGCGCCCTCAGCTTGCCTTGGATACGGTCCCGGCCAATGCGCACCTCTTCGACGCGATCCTCCGCCAGGTAGGTTTGGAACTGGCTATACGGGATTTGGTCAATGCGCACAGCGCGGCTCCACATCCCCTGCAGTACCAGAAGCGTCAACACCGTGAGCAGGGCATACCAAAGGTTAAAGGAGGCTTTGGGTTGCATGTACAGAATTCCTTTATCGTCACTGGGGTCGTCCCAGGGGAAGTGCACCCTTGATGGGCCCCCCAGCATCAATGCTCTCGGGGGGCGAATGGCTTAGATGGCGAATGCCCGGTGGTCACCGGCCATGGTTTGCAGCCGCTCGATACGCTCTTGCGTGGCAGGATGGGTGCTGAACAAATTGCTCAAGCCCCGGCCCGTGAACGGGTTGACGATAAAGAGGTGAGCGGTGGCCGGCGATCCGGCGTGCATCGGCAGGCGCTCTTTCCATGCCTCAAGCTTGCTCAAGGCTTGTGCCAGGGCGAGCGGTTGCCGGGTCAAATAGGCGGACTCTTCGTCAGCCATAAATTCACGTGAACGCGAAATGGCCATTTGAATGAGAGACGCGGCAAGGGGGGCGATCAGCACCCCAAGCAGGCCGCCAATGGGATTCACAGCCCCGTCGTCATCATCGTCACCGCCGCCCAATAAAGCCCCCCACATCGCCATGTTGGCGATCATGCTCATGGCACCGGCGAGCGAGGCAGCAATGGTCATGATGAGCGTGTCGCGGTGCTTGACATGCGAAAGCTCATGGGCCAGCACCCCGGCCAGCTCCTGACGGTCGAGCATGTCCAATAGCCCCGCGGTCACCGCCACGGCAGCGTTCGCCGGATTGCGTCCTGTGGCAAAGGCGTTTGGCGCCTGTTCCGGGATGATGTAGACCCGGGGCATGGGCAAGTTGGCGCGCTGTGCCAGTTCGCTCACCATGGACCACAGCGCCGGCGCCTGGGCCGGACTCACTTCCTGGGCTCTATACATCCTCAAGACGATTTGATCTGACCACCAATAGGCGCCAACATTCATGACCGCCGCAAAGATGAGACCCAACATCAAACCACTCTGCCCTCCGAGGGCTTGCCCGACCCACAGGATCAAAGCGGTTAGGGTGGCGAGCAGCATCACACTTTTGATTCGGTTCATCCTGGATCATCCTTTACTTACTTTTGTTGGATCGCTGCAAGTGAGGGTTTATCGCATTGTTCACTTACATGATCAGGAAGAAGCAAAGCCTGTGCCAAATTTTGGGATATTGATTTATAAGGGGCTGTTGTAAGGAAGCGATGAGGGCTGGCTGATCTGCAACGCTGCATGAACACGGCGCGACGTCGCATGCAACACCAGTAGCTCGGTTGCCAGGGGGCCAGTTCGACCCCGTGTGCAAATGGCTCTGGCGATACCTAAAGCGGCCCGGACAGCACGCTCTGTCCGCCCGAGCCTAGTTGCCGTCGTGTGGCGAGATGCCATTGTGCGAAAGGTTTAAAGGACGACCTCAATGACGGCGTCGAGGGTTCTCTCAAAGTGACACGACTGGGTATCTTCGCCGCTATTCGCCCCCTGTACATTGAGCATTTTCATCTCGGGGCCAAGGGGAATAAGCGCTTGGTGCCAGGTGTTCAGCCCGAGGTTAATGCCCCCGCTGCCATCGCATATAAACGCTTTCACTTGTTTGAGATCCGATGGCTCATTGAAGGTGAGGCCGGGCGGGGCCACCACCACCAGACAGGCTTTGCCTTCGAGCGGCACAAGCGCCTGCGTGCTGTTGCGGTGAAAATTTAGACTTTTGATCTGATAACCGTGGTTGCGCATGTGAATGATGCCCATGCGGAACTGTTCCCCATGGCGCAGCGCGAGACTGATCTCATCCTGTCCAACGACTTGCCCAAACGGCTGGAACGCCTCGCTGGTGAGCGGCTCGGCCTTAATTTGAACAACTTCCATGGCTGCTCCTTTGCATCCCTATGATGATGGAGTAAGATTGACCTGTGATGATGTGTATCATACACTGCTATCAGCTCTAGGGCAATGTCGGCTCTCCCACTTTTTTATGCAACTCCATTCAACAGGATCTCAGCATGGCGACGGCGGCCCGCTCATCGAAAATTTGTACGGCGAGAGCGCGCCGCACGTGGTGCAGATTGCCGCATTGATTGTGCGGCGTTGGACACTGCCTAATGCGCTGCATCCAGCAAGTCGCGCACCGCGAAGAGCCCGATAAAATTGGTGTGGCTCTGCGGCGCCCAGCTCGACCCGGATGCCGTGAGCACAATGTCATCCACGCGCAAACGCCCCTCGCGCAAGGCCTGCAAGATGGCCATCTGAATCAGGGTTGACGGATCCGCCAAGGTGGTGTCGAGCAGCATCGGCTTGATCCCTCGGGACAGCATCAACTGCCGGGCGACGCGCGGATCGTGCGTCGCCGCGATGATCGGCACGCCGGGGCGGTATTTGGCCAGCATACGGGCCGAATAGCCTTCGCGGGTGATGGCGACAATGGCACTAATGTGGTCGCCGCGCCGGGCCAGGTGTTTGACCATCGTGGAGATGCCGTGGCCCATCACTTCATCATAAGGCGTGCCGGCCGTGTCGCCAATATCAAATTCCTGCGGGGTTAGGCTGGCCTCGGCATTGGTCACAATGCGGGACATGAGCTGTACGGTTTCGATCGGATAGGCCCCAGAAGCACTCTCTGCCGACAGCATCACCGCGTCGGCACCGTCCAAAATGGCATTGAACACATCGTTGACCTCGGCCCGTGTCGGCACCGGACTGACGGTCATACTTTCGAGCATTTGGGTCGCACAAATCACCGGTACACCGGCTTGATTGCACTGCCGAATAAAGTCTTTTTGATGATAGGGGACGTCCTCGGTGGGGATCTCTACCGCCAAATCGCCGCGCGCCACCATAATGCCATCTGAGGCATCCATGATCTCTTTATAGTTATCAATGGCCGCGGCCCGCTCGATTTTGCTGATCAATGGGATATTCCCACCCGCCTGACGCACCACGCCCCGCACCCGCTCAAGGTCGGCCGCACCGGTCACAAATGACACCGCGAGAAAATCTAGTTCCAGGGCCACGGCCAACTCAATATCGCGGCGATCTTTGTCAGTGGGCACGGTGGCACTGAGTTGCACCCTCGGGGCATTAATGCCTTTGCGGCTGGTCAGTGGCCCGCCATGCAGCACCCGGGTGACGATATCCGTGCCGTCGATGACCTCTTCGACTTGTAAGGCGACGAGGCCGTCGTTGATGTAGAGGGCATGTCCGGGTTGGACCTCTTGGGGCAAGCTCGGATAATCGAGAGACACAATGCTAGCATCCCCTTCCACCGACCGTGAGGTGAGCACAAAGGTGGCGCCGGGGTCGATGAAGAACGTCCGTTCTTCTTGCATCCGGCCAATGCGGATTTTCGGCCCTTGAATATCCCCCATGATCGCGACCTGGTCACTGAGTCGGCGCAGGCGTTCGCACACCATGCGGTGCCACTCGTGCTCGCCATGCGAAAAGTTGAGCCGAGCCACATCCATACCGGCATCGAGGAGTTGGGCCAGGCGCTCCTCGGAGTCCGTGGCCGGGCCGATGGTGCAAACAATTTTGGAGCGGCGCAGGGATTGCCGGCGCGATATCTTGCGAACCAAGGCGACCACTTGCTTGGCAAAGGAATCACTTTTGACAATATAGTCGCTCGCCCCTTTTTGCATGGCTTCCACCACCACGTCAACGGATTGGTCTTCGGAGATAATGACAATTTGCGTGGTCGGAGCACGTTTTTTGATCGCTTCGGTCAGTAGCAAGCCGGTGCGGCCGCGCGGCTGCGCCGGCCCGAGATCGACAATGACGATGTCAAAATGATCGTCCTGTATAATGCGACTGGCGTTCTCGAACGTTTCTGCCTGATGCACGTGGAGGTCTTCACGGACCAAAAGCTGTGATAATGCGCTGCGGTGTGCCGCATGTTCATCCACGATGAGTACTTTCGTCGTCATGACACCGTCCTGTCCTTGATCTGAAGTCAATCGGTAGTGAGCGCCTGCGGCGCGTTGGCTCAGCGGATTAGGCTGTGGCGTGATTTGTATTAATCATATCATGTCGGAGAACCTATGATCAGGCCCAGTGACATCATCGCAAGACTTCTACCCATATTATCCTAAAGAATAGATACACCATCGCTCCCTCTAAGGCGGAAATAATTGCGTTTTTGAGCCTAACGCGATTTTCACCGCAAGCAGCAGTTAAAATGGCTAACCGATACAGCGTGCTTCTGGGGCATAAAACTGATGTGGTATAAATGAATTATCCTTGCTCTCGGCATGTCTCCGTGCTATTCTTAGCACTGTAGTAGCTCGTTAAACGTTTTTTTATAAAAGATAACTCCTAGTGAAATTCCCCTTATTCCTGGGATTGTTGAAAATTCAGGCCTCCGAACGATACTTCACATCGACCTCTTCAGTTTCAGACTTCGTATCGTCTTACAGGATTGTAAAGTCATCTACATGATCTGGAATTACCTGGTTATTGTTTGGGCTGAGATAACGTCAACGGTGACCCTACGCCGCTGGACTCCAAGCAGATTTCGCCAGCAGAGATTCCGATGGGTATCGAGGTGCATTGACCCTCTCTTCTTGTTTGGTATGATATGATTCATCTGACTTGATGATATGTTGAAAAAAGTTGTGTGTCCGACCGTGTACAAGATGTACCTGCCAAAGGTGCTAATGAATGATTCACGTATGGAGATAGGCACAGAAAGCTGTTTTATGATTCAAAAGTCTAGGAATTACCGGTATTTTAGCAAGATGAGAGATTTCTATAGATAGTCCAGCTCGTATTGTTGTGCGTTGTGCAATGCCACAAGAGCTGAGGCAAAAGTCTGTTTTTTAGGTCACATTCAAAGAAAATTAAAAAAATTGTGCTTTATATGCAAAATATACTGAATTCATCCTTGACATTTTTTTCAGAACATTCTATTAATCGCGGTAATAGTTTATTTGTTGAGCCTATCTTTTTCAACTAAGTCAGAAAGGAACGTGCCAATGTCACAATCATTATTGGAAATGGCCAAGGACCTTGTCATGGCGATGATCCGGGCTGGCACATTAGCTCCCGAGGATATGCAGAAGGAATTGCAAAAGACATACGGAAGTCTGCACGAACTCAAGTCTAAGGAAGAGTTTGCTGAGGGCCATGAGGTCGTTTCAGAAAACGGCTTCATGGCCAACGGCATGTCTGGGTCGGCACATGTCGATTGGAAGAAGAGTATCAAAAAGTACACGATTGAGTGCTTAGTTTGTGGTGCATCGTTTAAGCAGCTCTCCGTGCGGCATTTGAGAAACCATGAACTAGATCCGCGTTCTTATCGTCAGCGGTTTGGCATTCCAAAAACGCAGCCTTTGTCTGCTAAAGACACGACTGCGATGCGTAAGAAGATTGTGCAGGAGAGCCGCCCATGGGAGAAGGCTCCGACCTACGTCAAAGCCCATAAGCAACAAGCCATGAATGGTACGGCTACAAAGACCGCTCGCGCTAAAAAAACGCCGGCCGCTGCGGGCGCTTAAGCCTCGAGTCAATGCCCCCCTGAAGTTCTGCTGGGATTTCAGGGTGCGGTCCTCATCACCGCCCCCTCTATGCACGCCTGAGGCACATCTTTTTGGGCTGTACGCACAACTCTTGTTGTCAGATTGCTTGCGTCTACTGTCAGATCGCTGACGGTTGGTGTCTTGTCAATAACAACAGTTTGCTGCGCAGCAATCTCGCTGTGCATATAGCCTCTCTTTTGGTTTGTTTTTAACGCGATAAGGTCAAGCGTGCCATTTCTCTCCTTTTGTTTTATTATGGCATAAAATTTGCATCTCGACTGAGACAGATAGGGGCTGTGCCCAAGTGATGGATTGTCAGGCACGGGAGGACATATAGCTGTGCACGCCGCGAGTCTGGAGACCATTCACGCTGTTGTTGAAGAGGTGTCGCAAGTCGTGATTGGTCAGATACCTCTCATTCAAAAGCTACTCATTGCTTTGTTGGCCGACGGGCACGTCTTGCTCGAAGGTGCACCGGGACTGGCTAAAACACAGCTGGTTAGCGCTCTGGGAAAAGCCATTGGGGGCACTTTTCGCCGTATTCAATTGCTGCCGGATCTGATGCCCAGTGACATTACTGGCACGTTGATTTACCACCCCGAAGAGCATCGGTTTCAGATGCAAAAAGGACCCATCCTCGACACGCATTTGCTCTTGGCTGATGAAATCAATCGCACCCCGCCCAAGGTGCAAGCCGCTTTTTTGCAGGCTATGCAGGAACGCGAGGTGACGATTGGCACTGAAACGTTTGCTCTGTTTGACCCGTTTATCGTTCTGGCCACACAAAATCCGATTGAAGAAGAAGGCACGTATCCGCTGCCCGAAGCCCAGCTCGACCGGTTCCTGTTTAAGTTGATGGTAGAGTACCCCGCCGCCGCTGATGAACTCCGCATGCTCGACATCCCGGCCCTCGACCGGCGCGATCCCCTCGCGGACATGCAGGTGGTGACCTCGCCCGAGCAACTCATCGCCTTGCGCGACGGTATCAAGGACGCCATCCACGTGAGCGAACAGATGAAGCGCTACATCGTTGCTATTGCACGGGCCACGCGTTATCCCGAGCGCGTCCCCGGACTGCAAGATTTGCGAGGCCGCATCCGCCTTGGCGCATCGCCGCGCGGCGGTACGATGAATTTGCGCAAAGCCTGTCGTGTCCATGCCTGGCTGCAAGGGCGTACGTACGTCATGCCGGATGACGTCAAGGCCATCGCACCAGATGTCTTACGCCATCGTCTCATTCTCGATCTGCGGGCTGCACGAGAAGGGTTGGGGCCTGAGGAGGTGGTGAAATGGATTCTGGAAAAAGTCGAGATTCCTTGATTGCAGCGATCCTCCAGCGCCTGTGTTACCTGCCGTATCGAACGCGCTGGCAGGGCCATCAGATGCGGCTTGGGCAGTGCGCCAGCCGCCGCTACGGAGAGGGGTTGGAGTTCGACCAGATCAAGGCTTATCAAGCCGGCGAGGGCATCCGCCGCGTGAATTGGGCAGCGACGGCACGGAGTGGGTACACCTCGCTTTTTGTCAATTCGTACTACGACGAAATAGATCTGACGGTGATGCTCCTGGTGGATCTCAGTGGCTCTATGGATTTTGGCAGCACCCGTTTGACCAAGAAGACTCTGGCGGCCGAACTCAGTGCCTCTCTCGTTTATTCGGCGCTGATGTGTCATGACCGCATTGGTCTGCTTGGCTTTACTTCAGAGGTGGCTTGCTATTTCCCCCCTGGGTATTATCGCAGCTATCAATGGATGATCCCGGAAGCGATATTGTCTCATGATTCGACCCATGCTCGTGCCAGCTTTGGCGCCGTTGCCCAGGCGCTGCCGCTGTATGTGAAGCGCCGCTCCTTGGTTTTTCTTTTGTCCGATTTTCTCACCGATGACATGGATGATTTGGTGCAGGCACTGAAGTTGATCAGGCGTCAGCACGACCTGCGAAGCCTGTGGCTCTCAGATCCGTGCGAACAGCAGTTGCCCGTCACCACTGCCATGATGCGGACGCGAGATCTCGAAACCGGTGCCGATGTGACCATGCGTCTCTCCCGTCGCTATTGCCGCCGTTTGGCGCAAGCCGCTCAAGCCCATGAAGAGCGTTTACACGCGATCTGGCAAGAGCTTGGCATCGCCTATTCCCAAGTGACACCGGAAAGCGATTACGAGACTGACTTGACCCATATAGTGACGTCTCCGTCCGGTAGGGGCCGCCGATGAAACGGCCTATCGTCATCATCATCATCATCATGCTGTGGGTGGGCACGGGCTTCCCAGAGGCTTCAGATGATGAGACAAAACCGGAAACTCAGCCGGAGAGCAAAATCGCAGAAGGCGAACGCTTTCCCATTGTGACACGGTTTGCGATGGAGCGTGCCTACGGATTCTTTATTGGCGATGAAATCCCCATCACGCTTGAGATTGAAACCGAGCAAGGGGTGGTGTTGGACCTGGTGAACTTGCCTCACGAGGGTGAGGAGCACGGTTCGTTTGAGGTTCGCCATTTTCACTTGACTTCGATCGACCAGCCCAATGCGCGTCGACTCTACCGAGCTGACTATCGCTTGCAATATTTTGGTGCGGCGCCGCTGAGCCTGCAATTCGAGCCCCTAGAAATTCTCTACGCCTCAGCTCAGAATCGAGATGACGCTGCACAGCGTTATATCTATAAAAGCCTGTTTACCCAACCGGTCATCATCGACATCTCGCGCATTGGCCCCTATCACCCCACCCCGGCCCTCGGCCTCAAAGGGCCGCTCGACGACGTGCGCCCATGGCGCATCTGGCTCGCTGCAGTGCTGGGTAGTCTGTGCGTCTTGGCTGCCGTTGGCGGTGGCGGGCGGGAATGCTGGCTGTACTACCAACAACGGTGTGGGCGCACGCATGACCTCCATTCCGCCGCTGCCCAAACCTTGCAGCGTTTGCGACGTGAAGAAGAACTGCACGCCGCAAACCGTCAGCCCGATGCCGCGGCGGTCAGCGTCTTGGGCGGTATCGTGCGGGAGTATTTAAACGATGTGTGGAGTGCCTCTGCCCATACGCTAACCCCATCTGAGTTGGCATCCCGCTTGGCAGGGAGCACCCCACACGTGCAAGATATTCTCGCTTTGTTACAGCAGTGTGACACGCTGAAGTACCAACTTGGTGTACAAGATGATGACGAAGAGCGTGTGCTTTGGGACGAAGCAGTAACCCTCTTTGAACAAATTGATGGGAGGTAACTTCCATGTACAGCCTGGCACAACCGGGCTTTCTAGCTCTCGGCGCCGTTCTGTTATTGCCTGGCTTACTCCGCCATCGCCGCGTGTGGCAATACTCCAATACGCGACTCTTACACAACGCCGGCCGGCGAGATCTGTTGAGCATCTGTCTGCACACCGTCACCTGGCTCGCCCTTGGCCTCTTATTGATTGGCTTGGCCAAACCGTTGAAAGGCCTGGAGCACGTCCAAGAACACTTCGAAGCCAGGGATGTGCTATTAGCGCTTGATTTGTCGCTGAGCATGGAAGGGTTTTTAGAATGGGACGGCCAGGAGATGCCACCGACCAAGCTGGAACTCATTCGCGATGCCGCATTGGAGTTTGTGCGGCATCACGAGCATGACCGGCTCGGCCTGATCGTGTTTGGGGACGATGCCTTTGGCGTTTGGCCTCTCAGCATGGACCACGAAATCTTGGAGCGTCGCCTGGAGCGTTTAGATTCGCTATTGCCACCGGCGCTGCGCGGGACCCATGTGGCCAGAGCTGTCGAGCGCTCACTTGACCACTTTGATGAAATGGAACAGAGCCATAGCAAAGTTCTGATGCTGTTAACTGATGGGCTCGATTCCATTGCACCGGAGGTTGCAGATCAATTGGTGCGGCGGCTCGAACAGCACGACATCAAGCTTTACGTGCTCGGTATGCAATTGTCTGGAAGTACGAGTATCGTCACTTTGGCTCACCGGGTCAAAGGCGGTTATTACAATATCAATAATGCAGAAGAGTTGGCAAAAGCGCTGCGCGATATCGACGAGCAGGAGGCATCGAGTATCACTGTCAATCGTGCGACCGAGAGCAAGGAGCTCTATTCGTATTTCGTTTTGCCCGGTTTAATTTTGCTCTCAATGAGTAGTGTAGTCCGTTCGGCTTGGGTTTGGGATGTGTAGGGGAGTCATAAGGATATGATGAGAAGACGGCATGTCAAAGGGATGGTCTACGGCGGTGTGTTTATCTTTGGAATGGTCTGTCTGCTCTTTGCTTATCATCAACGCCGGTATGTCCATTTGATTCATTCCGGCAATGAGGCCATATCGGAAAAACGATTTGATACGCGAGATTACGACCGAGCCAGTGACTACTGGTTAGCTCGGCGCGACATTCTCACCGCCAATCAGGGGATGCTCGCCTACACGGCGTCCAATTATATGCGCGCTGCAGAACTCTTTCGGCAAACCTCACAACACGCTGCCCGGCCTGAGATCGAAGAGCGGGCCCTCTACAATCTAGGTCGTGTCTTTGTGGAGTTAAAAGAGGCTGAACGGGCGGCGCACTTTTTTAAAGCCGCTCTGCGCATTGACCCCAATGACCATGAAGCCAAATATAATCTAGAGCGCCTGTATCACTTTGTTTTGATGAAAAAAGGCCATCGTGGTGATGCATCCCTGAAGCAAGCGCCTGGGGCAGGTGATAACCCTGATGGCAATAAAGGCACTGACGGTCAGGGACGAAGCAAACCCAAGTCCGATATTTAATGAGAGTTGCCCCATGCGTTTTGCTCAACCTGCAACATTATGGTGGCTACTGGCACTCCCAGGGTTCGCTTGGGTGTTATACTACGGCGCAAAGCGGCGGCATTTCTTTCTCCAACGCTTTGGCGACGTGACCGTGCTTACACAAACCGCATCGTCTCTACCGGCCTTGCAAAAGCCATGGGTTTTGGGATGCTTAGCGGGGTTGCCGTTGGTGTGTGCCGTATTCGCGCTCAGCGACCCACGCTACCCCACTGGTCTATCGTATATGCCGGACGGCAGACTTGATGTGGTCATGGTGCTCGATGTCTCCAAAAGCATGGCGGCGGAGGACTATGGGTCGAAATCGCGTCTCGATATGGCCCGCGAGATCGCGCGTCACATGCTTACTGAATTGGGCGGCAATCGCGTTGGCCTCGTCACCTATGCCGGTATCAGCTTTCGCCAGGCAGATTTGGCCACGGATTTCGAGGCGCTTGATTTTATTCTGAAGCAATGGGTCGACATCGATGCTGTGCGCATTGGTGGGTCAGACCTGAAGCTGGCCATTGAAACCGGTCTCGATGTCTTTGATCAAGAGGCACTACGCGAGAAACTGATGCTGATTTTTTCAGATGGTGGGGCCGAGCATGACGGCTTTGCATCGACGTTGAGTAAAGCGGCTCAGCTCGGGGTAAAAATTGTGGCGCTTGGCCTAGGGAACGAGCATCCGTCGAGAATTCCGCAGTACGATGCGGACAAGAAATTTCAAGGTTACCTGCAAGCGGAAGATCAGGTGCTGACCTCGCGTCTGAATGAGAGGGCGCTGAGCCAAGTGGCCGGCGGCGCCCGCGGCACCTATATCCGCATTGAGCACGGTCAGGAGTGGCGCCGCATCCTGCGGCGTCACGATGTCGCAGGCAGTTTGTTCGTCCGAGATGAGCGCAAAATCTATCAGCCCTTCCTATTCGTCGGGCTCCTTGCGTTTGCCGCCCACGCGCTTGTCAAGCGTATGTAATACAAAGCCTTAATTGCCGTAACACGCCGCCTCGACGATTTCCTTCAACATCGCAATAGCGGACAGATAAGAGAGTTTGCCGGTGCGGGGATTCGTAGCGGATGGCACGTTTTCAATGTGCGAGGTCATACGGCCAAATTCGCCAAGAACCTCCACGTCGTGCCGATTGCGAGTGCCACCCGGCGCCACAAGAATGCGAATGCGAGTGCGGTCCGGACCAATGCCGGCAAGACTCAGAGCGGCGGAGACGTTCACATTGGCGGGAAAGCCCTTACAGGCCTCCCGCGCACTCCCCTCAAAAATCAGAGTCTCTTCCGTAAAGGCAAACACATCAATACCGTGTTCCACCACATAAGGTGCCCCGGCAAGTCCTTCCGGGGGTTTCCGCGTCGTCATCGTCACCGAGTCGACGCGTCCCGCACAAGCCCCTTTGACGCCATCCAAACCGACAATGGCCCCGGAAGGCACGTAAAGCTTGCAGCGATGATGAGCCGCTAAAGCCGACCATTCGGGGTGGTCGAGCAAGCCCCCGACACTAAGCACCATTAAATCTTTACCTGCCCTGAGTGTCGCGGGGGCAATGGTGGTGAGCGCCGCCTGCGTCGCGGCTTCGATCACCAAGTCACTGCTGGCAATAAGCCCTTCGAGAGCCAGCACCGGCGGCTCTGTATTCAAGGTGGCGGCAAAAGTCTCTGCCTTCCCAGCGTCTCGACTGTGAATGGCAGCCACCTGCACGGGGATGTCGCCGGTATCGAGGGCGAGCGCGATGGCTCGGCCAATCGTACCCATACCCACGATGCCTACGCGATAGTTGCCACGATATTCAGAAGCAGCCATGAGCAACGGGGCTCCATATGCTTGAGGGGTTTAGGCGTAGCCGTCCGGATCGATACAAGTATCAATGACCCAGGGCTCGCCCGAAGTGACCGCACGTTGCAATGCCTCCGCCATGGCGGCTTCATTCTTGACCTGCACTGCTTGAAAACCGAACCCTTTGGCAACTTGTACGTAATCGACGTCAGCGAATTTCGACCCGAGGACGCTGTAACCCTGCTGTTCTTGTTTGCGTTTAATGAGATTGAGGTAGCCATCATTGAACACCACTACAATAATCGCAGTGCCTTCACGCCGGGCGGTTTCGAGTTCGGAGATACGCATGAGAAAACCGCCATCCCCAGTGAGAGCCACGACCGGTTGTGCCGGCCGGAGCAACTTGGCCGTGATGGCAATCGGAATCGCGACGCCCATGGTGCCCAGGCCGGAGGAGGTGAGATAGCTCAGGGGTTCGTAGCATGTCCAAAGACGGCTGGCATAGACTTTATGTTGTCCGGCATCCGCAGTCAGGATCGTATTCTCCGGGAGGTGTTCTCGCATGAGGCGGATCGCGGCCAGCGGCGACAACTGGTCACCCGAAACAGAAGGGGTCTCCGCCGGTCGTTGTTGTTGCCGAAAATGTTGTATGGCTTCTGATTGCCAGCCGGAATTTGGGGCTAGGCAGGGCGTTAACGCTGCCAAAGAAGTGCCGATATCGCCGATCAATTCATGGGTCGGATAGTAGAGGCCGTCCGTGTGCGGCACCGTATCGAGATTGATCAGCCGCTGATGATAGGGCCAGTTGCCCGGTTCGAAGAGCTCTACCGTATCCAAGCCAATCGTCACAATCAGGTCACTCTGTGCCATCAGGGCATGGCGGTCTTCGGAACCCATCAAGGTCCCGCCGCACCACGGGTGTGCATCACTAATAGAACCTTTGGCCGAAATGGCCAGCAGCACGGGTACGGAGAGGGTGTCGACAAGTTGTTGTAATTGCGCTTCGCAGCCCCCTCGGTTGATGCCGAGGCCAGCCACCAAAATGGGGCGCTCAGCCGTATTGATCATCGACGCGAGGGTGGCAATGGCCTCGCTCGACGGGCTCGCCGCCCCATGCCAGACTTGCGTTGGGGTGGGTTCCGGCAAGCCCGCTGCCTCACGCATCAACACATCGTCGGGCAGATCGAGATGCACCGGCCCTGGGCGGCCTTCCATGGCCAGTTGCAAGGCGCGGTGCGTCGAGCGCTCGGAGGAATCATCGGCAATGGGAAACGTTCCCTTGGTGATCGGCCGGTACAGACTTTCCTGATCCACCCGCTGCCGGGGCAAATGCCGGTACATCGCATCCGGATAGCGATCGGTGAACATCAGCATCGGCGCACGTTCGAGCTGGGCATGGGCCACCCCGTTCACCGCATTGGTGGCACCTGGACCGACGCCCGTCGAGCACACTCCCGGCCGCCGCTGCATAATCCCATAGGTAGCTGCCATCACCGCTGCAGCGGCTTCGTTGTTACTGAGCACGTAGTGTATCCCGAGCTTTTGCGCGGCTTCGATCAGTTCCACAGAAGCGCGCGATCCCGGCATGCCAAAGATATATTCAATACCGGCATCGGCCAGGCGCTTGGCAATGACATCGGCGTGAGTCACCATCACATTTCTCCCGAGCGGCCTAGCGATGCCGCGGCTCGTTTCGCTTGCTCCAATATCGGTTCCATCCTAGCATAAGTGGCCTTAGAATACATAAAAAACCGGGTCGGAGAGCTTGATAGATCGCTCCCGAACCCGGTTTGTGGTCAGCAGACTGGGCGCCGTGCAGGCCGCTGTCCAGCTGTGATCAAGCGATGGTGACCTCCTCACAGAGGTAGACGTCCTGGATGTCGTTTAAGAGCTGCACCCCTTCTGCCATCGGCCGCTGAAATGCCTTGCGTCCGGAGATTAACCCCGTGCCACCGGCGCGCTTGTTGATCACCGCTGTATACACCGCCTCGGCATAGTCGCTCGCCCCGGAGGAGGCGCCGCCCGAATTAATCAGGCCCGAGCGGCCCATGTAGCAATTGATCACCTGGTAGCGGCACAGATCGATCGGGTGATCGGATGACAGCTCTGAATAGACTTTGTCGTGGGTGCGGCCGAATTTCAAGGTCGTGTAGCCGCCATTATTGGTGGGTAGTTTTTGCTTGATGATGTCGGCTTGAATCGTCACCCCCAGGTGATTGGCCTGGCCGGTGAGATCGGCCGCTTCGTGATAATCGGTGCCGTTGACATTGAAAGACGAATTGCGCAGATAGCACCACAGGACGGTGAACATGCCGAGTTCATGCGCCCGCGAAAAGGCCTCGCTGATCTCTACGATCTGGCGGTTGGACTCCTCTGAGCCATAATAGATCGTGGCGCCAACGCCTGCACAGCCCATCTTCCAAGCCTGCTCAACCTGGCCGAAGATCACCTGGTCGTGTTGATTCGGGTAGGTGAGCAATTGGTTGTGGTTGAACTTCATAATAAAGGGAATTTTATGAGCGTACTTGCGGGCCACGCTGCCCAGCACACCCAGGGTCGTGGCGACAGCGTTGCAGCCGCCTGCAATGGCGAGCTTGACAATATTTTCAGGGTCGAAATAAATCGGGTTGGGCGCAAAAGAAGCACCGCCCGAGTGTTCAATGCCCTGGTCGATTGGCAAAATCGACACATAGCCCGTGCCGGCCAACCGTCCCGAGCCGTAGAGCCGTTGGAGATTGTTCAACACCGGAATAGACCTGTCGGAAACCGCGAAAATACGGTCGATGACATCTGCACCGGGAAGGTTTAAAAGGTGCTTCGAGACCTTGGCTTCGTAATTGAGCAGGCCGTCCGCCTCACGGCCGAGATAGGCCTGGATTTTGTCGATGCCAGTGGCTGGAACGTCTTGAATTCCAACTGCCATAACAAACTCCTTAATGGTGTTTTTTTATTATTTTTGTCGATCGAACAACGCGCTTGTGCGGCCCTATTGCAGATAACCCAGGAAACGCCGTTCCCAGAACATCGATACGAGGCATAAACGATATATAAAGAGGATGCAAGAGGAATCAACACCGGTTGACTCCTCTGACTGACAAATAACTAGAAATCCAAGGGCTGTCAAGTCATTTCATGTTGGGTTAGGTTTTGCGCCTGCGGTTCGTCTTACCGGCTGAGGTGTAGTGGTATGCTTGAGCGGCATCTGCCGGTAGAGCGGTCGATTCCGGTGACTGACACGCGGCACAAATCACATCGTATTCAACACGCAACCCCGTGACCGAGAGTCCATTTGGCAAGTGCTCCGGTGGCAGCGGGCGTGGAAAAATCTCTCGGTCGATGTCAAAAATGGAACCACAGGTGCGGCAGACAGCGTGGTCGTGATCCTGAGGCGTGCCATCCACCCGGAGACGATCACCGGCATCGGATATCCGCCTGCACAGCCCCTTGCGAATAAACGTGTCGAGCGTCTGGTAGACCGTTGAGAGTGACAGTGAAGGATGGTGTATCTGCAGGGACTCGTAGAGCTGCTCCGCGGTGGGATGACTACGGTCTTGCTCAAGTGCAGATAACAGCATCACGCGAGGGCCAGTGGCTTTGAGGCCAGCATGACGTAATCGTTCAACGGTTGGTGGCATAAGCAGATTCTCCATGAAATGAATGCTTTACAGACAGTCTAGACTATCTAAGTCCGCCTGTTTTGTCAAGTTCTAAATTCTCGACGTTTTCTCATTGCATTCACGCCGTAGATGGCCTACAACAAACAAAATGGTCTGAGCGAATTGGGTGGCATGGCCCATCAGCGTTTTGAGACGCGGACGCATAGGGACGCAAGGGGGAGCATATGGCACGAGGGGTCGAGGTGGAACATACCGATGTCAATCAAGCGGCAACGACGCGGCCGATGGTGCAGGGAACGCGCGGCATGGTGACCAGTGGCCACTCGCTGACCACGATGGCTGGGGTGCGGATGCTGCTGAGTGGCGGCAATGCCTTCGATGCGGCGGTCGCGGCGGGGTTTGCCGCCGCGGTGCTTGAACCGACCGCCTCATATACCCTTGCGGCCGAGGGGGTCGGCATGCTGTATCACGTGGCAACTGGTGAAATATTGGCGCTGAGCGGGCAGGGGGTGGCGCCGCGGGCACAAACCGTGGCGTACTTCCGCGATCTCGGATTGGATCGCATTCCCACTGGCCCCGGCGATCGTGCCCACTTGTCATTCACCGTGCCAGGGGTGGTGGATGCCTATTTGCTGCTGTTGTCGAAATATGGCACCAAGCCGGTGCGCGAGGTCTTGGAACCCGCTATCGATTATGCCGAGCACGGCTTTCCCATGTACGAATATATGCATCGACTGCTCGGCGTGCCTGGCACCCGCGAGCAGTTCGACCGCTATCCGCCCGGCGGCACCTCGGTGTTTTATCCGGGTGGCCGGGTACCCCCGGTGGGCAGCCTGTTGGTACAACCCCAGCTCGGACGCACCCTGCGCGTGCTGGTGGATGCCGAGCGCGCGGCTAGTGGGCCGCGCCGCGCGGGGATTGCGGCCGCTCGCCGCGCGTTTTATGAAGGGGAGATTGCCCACCATATCGTCGACTTCTCTCAACACGTCGGGGGACTCCTACAGCTCGATGATCTGGCTCAGTACCGAGCCAAATTCGAAGCCCCGATCGCCACCACGTTTGCCGGCTACGACATCTGTACGCAGAATACCTGGACGCAAGCTGCGGTGCTATTGCAGGCCTTAAACATGCTGGAACAGGTTGATTTGCGCGCCATGGGACACAACTCACCAGATTATATTCACACCGTCACGGAAGTGCTCAAACTGGCGTTTGCAGATCGCGAATTTTATTATGGGGACCCGGATTTTGCCACCGTGCCGACGGGTCCCCGGATGCCAGGGCACCAGGTGATTGATGCTTTGCTCAGTCGCGACTACGCCCAGGCCCGCTTGCAGTTGGTGGATGCCAACTTCGCCAGCCTCGGGTTGCCCGCCCCTGGCGATCCGCTGACCGGGCAGGCCATACGCGAAGGGGCAGTGCTGCCGCTGATGTCGGCGCCTGCCCCGGCGCCGGCCGTCTCTAAAGTCGCAGCAGAAGAGGGCACCACACATTTTTCCGTGGTCGATAGCGAGGGTAATATCGTTTGCATCACCCCGAGCGGTGGGGTGTTCCGCAAGTCCGCCTTTGTCCCGGCACTAGGGTGCACTCTGAGCACTCGTAGCGAAATGTTTTTCTTGGATGAATCACATCCCAACGGTTTGCAACCCGGCAAGCGTCCCCGCACCACGCTGGTGAACTATTTTGCCTGCCGCAATGGCGAGCCGGTGATGACATTCGGATGTCCTGGGGGCGATGATCAAGCCCAGGCCAATCTCCAATTGATCTTGAATGTCATGGTATTTGGCATGAATCCGCAGCAGGCGGTGGAAGCGCCCCGGTTTGCGAGTCAAAGTGTCACCAATTCGTTTTACCCGAGGGCCTATTATCCCGGACAATTGAATATCGAAGTGGGGATGGCGGAAGAGACCGTATGGCAAGTGGCTGCCCGAGGACACCGGATCGAGCGTGTTGGCGCTTGTGGCATTGGCGCTATTGTGACCCAGCGCGACCCGGAGCGTGGGGTCCTGGTTTCCGGGGCGGATCCGCGCCGTCCAACTTATGGCATTGGCATCTGAGGCGCTCGAACGCCCGAGGTAGCTGAGCGTCTCTGCGCTGTATACTGCAATGAGGGAGAAGCATAGCCGGTGGACCGCTGCCCACGGCTAGCGCAATCGATGCTGCTGGCGCAGCCCCCGTGTGAAGCGCTTGACGGTACGCTGCCCTAAGCGTGTCGCCCACCAGACAAAAAAGGTGAAAAAAGACGGTTGCGGCACGGGTGGGGGGGCCCATCCCTGCTGCCCCGGGGATGGCATCGATTGCCCGATGGCGCTCATCTGATCATGACAGCAATGGCGGCAGGCCGGTACGCGCATCTGGGTGTTGGGATCCCAGATTTGGACATGCGACATGATGCCGTCGTATTGTCCCCCCGTGTCGCGTAAGACCACGTGAATGGCAGGAAATTTGCCACAGATTTCACACCACGCTTCGGGCTCCGTCCAAACGGCAAAGAATTCGTCTAGGGCATCCATAACACAGATTTCCCTTGTGATACGAGCGTTCATATCTACACGACTTGCTCTAGGAGCTCCTGTCGCTAACCTTTTTTTACCGTCCCTAACCGAGGCTTCTAAGTACCTGATGTAAGTTCCTTGAGGTCATTTTGACGAGACATTCTATTTATCCGGTCCTTAACTTGGGAACTTGGTAGGGATCGCTAGCGCGTCGACTCAATGCTCCACGCATCGAGCATGAAGTGTGCCACAGATATCCGATAGACCGTCCGTCACTCCAGCGCACCGCGCTTGGTTGCGGACTAACCTGTTAGTCTATAAGGACAAAGGTGTGGCGGAAAAATCATCGTGCCCCGGCGATGGCGTCAACTCACCGCGACGTGCATGTCGAGGGGCCGCGTCACGCATGACGCAGCTTGTCTGAGATGACCTATGGCATCGCGGTCTCACTGGTGGCGTCTACGCTTCTTGGCCCACCGCGAGTGAGATGTTATGATAACCCGTGGCTGACGGGAGAGAACGGCCGCCAAGAGACGGCGGCACCAGAGGAGGACGGGATGACATTTGAGGGAAAAGTTGCGGTGGTGACTGGCGCCGCCTCGGGGATTGGGCGCGCGACGGCCTTGAGCCTTGGCCGACACGGCGCTCGCGTGGCGCTATTTGATTTGAATGCCGATGGCCTGGCGGAAACCGTGGTGCAGCTTCAACACGCTGGCGCCGAATCCCAACTTTATGGGCTCGACATCACGCATCAGGAACAAGTCAAGCAGACCGTGGCCCAGGTGGTTCAGAGCTGGGGCCCATTGCATATCATGGTGAATGCGGCCGGCATTAATCAAGCCGGCCCTACGAGCTATGGCCCAGGCCTAGCGGTGTCGGAAGCCGATTGGGACCGCATGATGGAGGTGAATCTCATGGGCACCGTACACTGTGCGCTCGCCGCCGCGCAGCATATGCGGCCACTGCGCCGGGGACGCATTGTCAATGTCGCTTCCGTGGCCGGAGCGGTGCCACGCATGAATATGAGCTCGTATTGTGTTTCCAAGGCGGCGGTGCGCATGTTTACCAAATGTCTGGCCTTGGAGTTGGCCGCCTTTAGCATTACCGTCAATGCGGTGGCACCGGGACCAACGCAAACCCCGATGCTAGGCTCGGCCGTGGGTGGCGAGGACCCGCAGGCGCACGAACGCATGATTGCGGGCTATTCGGAGATCTACCGCTTGGGGGTGCCGCTCGGCAAGTTGGGACAACCGGAAGATGTGGCCTCCGCCATTCAGTATTTTGCGTCGGATGAGGCACATCATCTTACCGGGGTGATCTTAAATGTAGATGGGATGGCACAGTTAACTTAAGGGTGGGCACGGCATCTTGGGGGATAGCGGCATGGCGTTTACGGATAAAACGGTGTTTGTCACGGGGGCGGGGTCCGGCATCGGCAGGGCGACTGCCGAGCTGTTTGGACAAAAAGGCGCAAAGGTCGCGGTTGGCGATATCAATGCCGCCAATGCCGAGGCCACGGTACGGGGCATTCGCCAAGCCGGGGGAGAGGCGATGGCGGTGGCCGTGGATGTGACCCAGCGCGAGCAGATCGACCAGGCAGTGGACGCGGTGCGGCAGACCTTGGGTCCCATACGAATTTTGGTCAACAATGCCGGCATTGCACACCGCTCCACCACGCTCATGGAGGCAGATGCTGAGATATGGCAGCGGATTTTGAGCACGAATCTCAAGAGCGTTCTGTTGTGCACGCAGGCGGTGGTGCCACAGATGATTGAGCAAGGCGGAGGCCGTATCGTCAACACGGCCTCCACGGCGTCGAAGGTGCCGCGTTTGGATATTGGCCCGTATTGCGTGTCGAAAGCCGGTGTTTTGCATCTGACGCGTTGTCTGGCTATGGAGTTGGCTCAATACCAGATTACCGTTAACGCCATTGGCCCGGGTTCGGTGGTGACGAATCTGCGGGAGAATTCTGGAGTCGAGGCGAGCGAGGCCCGCCGCGATGCTCAACTCCACGGTGATATGGAGAAGTTTCGCCTGGGCATCCCACTAGGCCGTCTGGGTCAGCCGATAGATCAAGCCCATGCCATCGTGTTTCTAGCATCAGATGAAGCTGAGTATATTTCCGGTCAATGCCTCTTTGTAGACGGTTTGCATGGACAGTGCTAGGTCATACAATTTAATGTTGAATAAAGGAGCCACGAGATGTCCGAATTTCCAGTTGCAGGCTCGTATCGTCCAACCGTGATGGGGACCCACGGCATGGTGTCGTCGGGACATTATCTCGCCTCGCTGGCGGGCGAACGCATGTTGGCGCGCGGTGGCAACGCGGTCGATGCTGGGGTGGCCGCCGGCCTGTGTTTGTGCGTGTTGCAAACGGATATGGTGAATCTGGCAGGCGTCGCGCCCATGATCCTCTACCTGGCTGATGAAGACCGAGTGACCACCGTGAGCGGACTGGGCCGCTGGCCCAAAGCCGCGAGTCTCGATCATTTCCTGAAGCACCACGATGGCCGCATTCCTATGGGGGTGCTGCGGTGTGTCACCCCGGCGGGACTCGATGCCTGGGTCAAAGCGCTCAGCGAATTTGGCACCATGACCTTGGCCGAGGTGATGGAAGATGCGGTCCAATTGGCGGAGTCGGGCTTCCCCATGCATCCGTTTATGGCGGCAAACTTGCGCGATGGCGCGGCAACCTTCGGTCAGTGGGAGAGCAGCGCCGCTATTTTTGCCCCCGGCGGCCGCGTTCCTGAGCCCGGTGAAATTTTTGTGCAAGCCGATTTGGGCCGCACCATGCGCCGTCTTCTCGCAGCCGAAGCCGATGCGGGTTTGCAAGGCCGCTCGGCTGCCTTGCAAGCGGCCCGCGATGCCTTTTACAAGGGCGATATCGCCCACGAAATTTCAAATTTTTATCAATCGCAAGGGGGATTTTTGTCCTACGAAGATCTGGCCGCCTATGAATCTCAACTCGAAGCCCCGGTGCGGGTGCAGTTTGGCGAGTACGAGATCTATACTTGTGGCCCGTGGTGCCAAGGCCCGGTGCTGGCCCAGGTGCTGGCCCTCCTGGCCAATGACGATCTCAAAGCCTTAGGCCACAATTCCCCGGCCTATGTGCACCTGGTGACGGAAGCGCTCAAATTGGTTTTTGCCGACCGCGAGCGCTATTACGGCGATCCGGAGTTTGTCGATGTGCCGATGGAGGCGATGCTGAGTGCGCCCTACGCCGGTGCGCGCCGCGAGCTCATCCAGTCCGACAAGGCCATCCCGGGCATGCCGGCGGCGGGCGATCCATGGAATGGCAATGGCATGGGCGAACCCTGGCGCGGGCTGGAGCCGGCGGTACACGGGGCGACGCCGACAGCACAGACCCTGGATACGTCGTATGTGTGCACAGTGGACCGGCACGGCAATGTGTTTTCGGCCACGCCGAGCGACACCTGCATGAATGCTCCGGTCACCCCCGGTCTCGGGCTGACCATCTCCACCCGCGGCTCGCAGAATTGGGCGGTGGAAGGCCACGCCAGTGCGATTGCCCCCTGGAAACGCCCGAGGCTAACGCCCAACCCGGCGCTGATTTTTAAGAACGGCAAGCCGTTCATGCCCCTGGGGTCGCCCGGCGGCGATGTGCAGTGCCAATCGATGCTCCAGGTCTTTCTCAATGTGGCGGTGTTCGGTATGTCGCCGCAGGCCGCGATCGAGGCGCCTAGGTTTGGCACCTATAGCCATCCGGGCTCGTTTGAGCCGCATGCGTATTTCCCGGACGAGCTCCGCATGGAAGCGCGCTTGGCATCAGAGGTCGGCCATCGCCTGGCGGATAAGGGGCACACGGTGGTGTCCTGGCCGGATTGGACCTGGAAGGCCGGGGGCGTCTGTGCCATCACCATCAACCATGAGAGTGGGGTCTTGGCGGCGGGTGCGGATCCGCGCCGTATGAGTTACGCGATCGGTTGGTAGGGTGAGTAGGGGGGCATCGCCCCCCTTCCCGCTTTTGGCGGCCTATGCCGCCAGCCCCGCATGCCGCAGCAGTGCTGCGGTCGACGGCTCCCGCCCGCGGAATGCCTTAAATACCTCCATCGGATGCCGGCTGCCGCCGAGGGCCAGTACCGTATCGCGGTAGCGCCGACCGGTTTCCACCAGCGCCTGCTCATCGTCCAAGCCTGACTCCTCAAACGCGGCAAACGCATCTGCACTCAACACTTCCGCCCATTTATAACTGTAATAGCCCGCTGCGTATCCGCCGGCAAAAATATGGCCGAAACCACACAAAAAGCGATCTTCGGGCAAGGGCAGGAGGGGGGTGGTTGTGGCCGCGATGCGGCGCTGCACATCAAACACCGTCTCATCGCTAGCCGGATCGTAACGCGCGTGCAACTCCATATCCATAAAGCTAAAGTACAGTTGCCGCAGCATGGCACTGCCCGAGCGATAATTCCGAGCGGCGAGCAGCTTCCGGTAGAGGTCTTCAGGTAACGGCTCGCCCGTGTCGACATGACCGCTCATCCCCATCAGCGTATCGCGGTGATAACACCAGTTCTCCATGAACTGACTCGGCAGCTCCACCGCATCCCACTCCACATTGCGAATCCCTGCCGCCATGCCGTAATCGACCTGGGTGAGCATGTGGTGCAAACCGTGACCAAACTCGTGAAACAAAGTTTTGACCTCGGTAAAATTCATGAGTGACGGCTTGCCAGATACCGGTGGGGTCTGATTGCAAATCAAATAGGCTACCGGCAATCGCATGGCGGTACCAGGGGTGGCGAGGAGCTGGCTACGGCCCACGCATCCATCCATCCACGCCCCACCGCGTTTTTCCGCCGGACGGCTATAGGAATCGAGATAGAACGCGGCAATCTCCTCCTCATTCGCGTTGTAGATGCGGAAAAAGCGAACCTCAGGGTGCCAGACCGGTGCTGAACCATCCGCCGGTCGAATGGTGACGCCAAACAGACGCTGCACCAGAGCAAACAGGCCGTCCAGGACCTTTGGCAGCGGGAAGTACGGGCGCAGTTCTTCATCACTGATCGCATAGCGGTGCTGCCGCAACTGCTCTGACCAAAAGGCGATATCCCAGTGCTGTAACGCCTCTGCTTCCACCGCGCCTTGAGCGCGGGCAAAATCGCGAAGTTCCGTCAAATCCTGGTGCGCGGCGTCGAATGAGGATTGCCGCAACTGCTCCAGCAACCCCTCTACGGTCGACACGTCCGGGGCCATTTTGCTCGCCAGACTCAACTCTGCATAGTTGGCATAGCCCAGAATCGACGCTTGCTCTTGACGCAACTCGAGAATGCGGCTGATGAGCGGTGTGTTGTCTAGCTCACCCTCACTCGCCCGGGTGATGAGCGCCCGGTAGACCCGCTCGCGCAAATCCCGCCGGCGGCTGTGCTCCAGAAACGGGCCAACACTAGGAAAATCCAGGGTAATGCGCCACGGGCCCTGCTCGGGCGTGGCCTGCTCGTGACCGGCCTCACGGGCTGCTTGAGCCGCCATCTGCAAGAGACTTTGCGGCAACCCCTCAATCTCTGCCGGTAAGTTCAGGTCTAAATGAAATGCCTTGGTGGCATCCAGGAGGTGATTACTAAACGTGGTGCTAAGTTCGGCCAGCTCTTGTTGAAGGATATTAAAACGCGCTCGCGACTCACCTGCAAGGCCAACGCCAGCCAATTCGGCGTCTTTAATCAGGCTGTCGACGATGCGTCGCTGCGTGGCATCGAGTTGGGTCCATTCCCCATTGGCTTGCAGGGCTTTGAGACCTTGGTAAATGGCCTGGCTCTGGCCCAGCCGCATCCAGAACTGGACGACCTTGCCTTGCACCTCCTGATGGGCACGGCGCAACGCCTCACTGTTTTTCACCCCCATCAGATGGCCCACGGCCCCCCAGGCGAGGCTGAGACGGTTTTCAAGTTGCTCCAAAGGCTCGATCAGCCCGGCCCAAGTCGGTTCGAGATCGGCTTCGAGCTGTTGCCGCTCAGCCTCTGTCTCTTCAAGTAATTGGCGCATCGCCGGTACAATATGTTCCGGATGAATCGTGGCAAAATCGGGCAACGATGTGAGTTGCAACAGGGGATTGTCCGTCATGGTGGCTCCTCATGGCTCAAGTAAAATAACGTCAACGTTGATCTCTGGGCGTACACGCACTACACTGCGGCGGCGGTCTGTCTCTATGAATAAAATACCTTGCCTCGGGTCCGCCGACAACTCCGAAGGAGAGCATACACCATGACCACGACCCCGCTGCATTTCCAAACCATGAGTGAATTGGCTCGGCAGCTCCGCAGTGGTGACCTGTCACCCGTCGCCCTCACCGAGCATTGCCTGGCGCGTCTGGAAGCCCTGGAGCCCACACTGCATGCGTTTCGGCTGCCGACCCCCGAACGAGCCATGGCGGCAGCCATGGCGGCAGAAATAGCCCTCAACGCCGGACAGGACTTGGGTCCCTTGCACGGCATTCCCTATGCGGCCAAAGATCTGTTTGACGTCAAAGGGTTGCCCACCACTGCGGGCTCCAATTTGCTGCTGGACCACATCGCGCCGCAAGACGCTGCGGTGACCGCCCGCTTGGCGCGTGCCGGTATGATTTTACTGGGCAAAACCCATACCGTCCAGTTTGCCTATGGTGGGGTGGGGATCAATCACGATCATGGCACGCCGCACAATCCTTGGCATCAGACCCCTCACGTACCGGGGGGCTCTAGTAGCGGCTCTGGCGTGGCGGTGGCGGCTGGCGTGGTGCCCATGGCCCTGGGGAGTGACACGGGCGGATCGGTGCGGATTCCGGCATCGTTGTGCGGCACGGTGGGGCTGAAAACCACGGTGGGCCAGGTGAGCCGGGCCGGCGTGTTTCCCCTCAGCTGGAGTCTGGACTCCGTCGGACCCTTGACGCGCTCGGTGGAAGACGCCGCCTTGGTGTACCAGTGCATTCATGGCCCTGATCCGCGTGACTCCTCTACTCAGCACGCTGAATTTCACGATGTCATGGCGACCCTGCGTCAGGGGGTTCGCGGCCTGCGCTTGGCCTTTGCCGAGACGGTCTTTTGGGACGATGCCGATGCCGAGGTCAGCCGTGCGGTGCGGCACTGTGGCGATGTCTTTGCCAATCTCGGGGCTCAGGTCGAGCGTCTTGCCTTTCCAGAGGCGGCCGAGGCCCTGACCCTCAGGCTGGTGCTCACGGCGGAGGCGTATACCCTCCATCGCGAGCGGTTGGAGGCGCATGCGGATCAGTACGACCCGATTATCGCCTCGCGGATGCTCCAGGGCAAAGACATCCGTGCGACCGACTACTTGCAGACGATGCAAGCCTGGGAGCGCTTGCGGCAGCAGGTGGCGCAAACCCTGCTCGATGTCGATGCCCTGTTGGTCCCGGCGACGATGATCCCCGCCAAACCCACAGCCGCAGTTGATGCCGACATGGACGCCTACGCCTATCACAATCTGAGCTATCTGCGCAATACGTCGATCGGTAATATTTTGGGCTTATGTGGTTTGTCTGTGCCGTGTGGATTCACCTCCGCAGGGTTACCCATCGGGTTGATGATCTACGCTAAGCCACGCCATGAGGCGATGCTGCTGCGGATCGGCCATGCCTTTGAGCAGGCCACCTCGTGGCATCTCGAATCTCCAGAGACCTCATGGATGCTTTCTAGGTAATGTCAAATCTGTTGAGACATCACAGGAGGCATCCATCTAACATAGGTTCCAGCGGTGGCGAGAGGGGGGGCGATCCGCGCGTTGCCTCAGGGGGGTCCGACGGAATTAACCCCCTGAGGGGAGCGCCTGAAGGGCGTCCCGCATGCGGTCGAGGGCGTCGATGAGCCGGGCCTTCGGACAGGCGAAATTGAGCCGTACGAAGCCGGCGCCATCCGCGCCGAAGTCGAGGCCGTTGTTGAGGGCAACCCGCGCCCGCTGCAAAAAAAAGGCGTGGGGATCGTTGCCGGGAATACCGGCTCGACGGCAGTCGAGCCACGCCAAATAGGTCCCTTCAGGCGGCTGCATCGTGACTCCCGGTAGATGCGATTTGACATAGGTCTCTACGGCATCCCGGTTGGCCTGCAGATAGCGCAGCACTTGATCCAACCAGGCTTGGCCATCGCGATAGGCGGCCAGAGTCGCGGTATAGCCTAAGATGTTCACTATGCGATGGACGAGATCGAGACGCTGGGCGAGAAAGCGTTCGCGTAACGCAACATTGGGAATCACGGCGAAGGCGCAGTGCAGCCCGGCTAGATTATAGGTCTTGCTGGGGGCCATGAGGGTGATGGTGCGGTCGGCAATGGCGGCATCGAGCGAGGCGATGGGGACGTGAACATGGTGGTCAAACAGGATGTCACAATGAATTTCGTCGGCACAGATATCGAGGTTGTGCCGCAGGCAAATCTCTGCCATGCGTTCGAGTTCGTGACGTTGGAAGACGCGGCCAATTGGGTTGTGGGGATTGCACAACAGGAACACGCGCGTATGGGGCTGAATCGCAGCTTCAAACGCGTCGAAATCGATGGTGTAATAGCCACTGGCCTGCTGGGTGAGAGACGTGATATGCGCTTGCAATCCGATGTTGCCTGGAGCGCGTAGCATAGGTGGGTACAGTGGCGTTTGCAGCAGCAGACCCTCGCCGGGTTGGGCGACGGCGCGACAGGCCAAGTTGAAACCGGCGATCACTCCTGGCAACATGACGATCGCTTCAGCGGGGACTTCCCAGTCGTATCGTATTTTGAGATGGGCGAGAATGACGTCATAGAATTCCGGCATGAGAGAGCCGTAGCCAAATACCCCGTGCTCAACGCGTTCGCGCAATGCCCGAATCACTGGCTCCGGGGAGATAAAATCCATATCGGCAACCGGCAGAGGCAAAACGTCTGCATCGTAGTGGTTCCATTTGCTGCTCTCTGTCTGACGGCGGTCAATGATTTGGTCGAAGTCGTAAGTCATGGTGTTGCGTCTCTTTGCGGTCAGGGCTATGAAAGGTAAGGGGTGTGCCCGCGCCATGCTCGACCGGGCGAGCGTGAGCATAGGCGTTTTTGGTGCGGAATACAATGGGGGAATCTAGTGAGTTCCCTAAAGATCGTGAATTGGACATGAGATAAGCGCTGAAAAATAATCGAATGCCTAACCGGTTGATATCTATTTCACAATTTCTGTCTTCGATTTTTTTTGCAGCACCCGTCCACTCGGCCCATTTGGCGACACTTAATACAAGGGATGCAAGACCCTGACCGATTTGTCACCCTCTGCCGGTCGAGCGGCTCGGTGAGACCAGATACCTTTGCAACATATACAGCATGGAGTCACTGTCATAGATTTATATTATAACATTAGTTTGCAAAATGACGTGGAATGACTTGCGGGTTGTCTGGATAGCGTCTACAATCTTAGCCCAATCGAGGCGATTAACCGGACGTGAGGTGACAAATTCTGCAAGCGTTGAGCGCACCATGGTTTCCGGTATAGTCACATGTCTATATTTTTCTTGCCTGTAACAAATCTGTTCAGCCTCGATCTTCCAACGCCCTTTTGATTGCAGATGGTAAATTTATCAAAATATCGGTGCCGTCCATGTCGACGCTTTCAAATTTTCAAATCGAAAAAGTAGATTCGTTTTTATTTTTCTGGGATATGAAGCTTATATTGAAACCTTTTTATTGGCTATAATCTCCTTTTCAGTGAATTTTCTGTTAACTTTAATCCATATGATCTCATCTATTTCTTTATCATTATCTGCATGTAGCCTTCATTAGTATTGATTTAAAATGATTATACTGCGTAAACAGCCTTTGTGGTAACGTCATTCTTCAATTGACAGATGATGATGATGATGTCATAATCTGCTTTCCATTGATTGGTTAATTGATTGGTTAGTGGTAAAACTCAAATAATGACATATTGTAAGTTTGATATGTTGATTGATCATCTATCTTAATGTTGAGATTTGAGGTCATCTGTAGAAGATGGGTGTATGCGGCATCAGGATGTCATTGCTTTATTTTTGTAAATCAAACTTGTTCTAATCCAATGTCTTTCTAAATGAAATTAGAGTGTTGGGAAGAGAGGTTAATTCACATTGAGGCAAATATAGTTCACAAAGAGACACTTTGCATCCAAAAGGATTGCTATTATTTCACCTTGACATGGTAGGAAGCGAGAGAAGCTTTTAGATTGTGAGCAGTATGTATGATCGGATCCTAGAAATCAATACTGCATAAAGTATAGCTCAAACTAACAATGCTTTCTTGTGCTATGCACGTCAGATTTACTCCTGATCGCAAACGCGGTTTAACCCGTCCTTTTTAAGGATCTTTGTATATTCTTAGTTTGGTATAACACATCGCCGGAAAGTAAGTCCGACCCATGACACGATCTGTATCTGATTCGTGTATGGGTTTTTCTCTAGTGCCGCATCGCCCGTAGAGTTGGGAATGGTGGTGTCGTGCGGAGGGGGGGGCAGTTTTTAGTCGATCAAATCTCCCTTTGCGTGGTCGTGTCATCTTGCATCGAGCGCATTGGCCGGCCGGTCTCTTCAGCGCTCTTTCACGAAGATTGAGGTGGCTCCTGTAGCCGAGAGGGCGGAGCCGTACGCTTCCCTATTACGCTAATCCCGCTGGGTCGTGGATGATGGATCGCGCTCCTTGTGCCCAGCGCATGATACTCAAATAGACCAGATCGAACTGATTTCAGGTCCGCAGCGGGATGGATGAATCCTACTTGTAGCGGTGTTACAAGACCGCACTGACATCATAGAAGTCATCTCAGTGAGAGTTGTGCTATGAAAAATTTGCCAATAAGAACACAAGATCGGACCATGTTTGCCTACGAAGGTATGGGGGTGGAGTATGTGAACCTGCCACCGGAGCATCCGGAGCTTCACAACCGGGATAGCTTGAAGGTTTACTTCAATGTCCTCATGCGTCGCAAGTGGTATATTATCATCCCGATTGTTCTGTTGGTGCCGGTATTGATTGCCGGCGCGATTTTGGAAGAGCCCTCATATCAGGCGTCGGCTCAGGTGTTGATTGCGCCTGCCAATATGAAGGTCATCAATACGGAAGCTGTCCTTTGGCCCAATTTGCGGGAAGAGGACTTGTTGACGGAGTATCAACTCATTCGCAGTGAAGACCATCTTGGGGAAGTCGTCGATCGCCTGGGGCTTCGAGATAAGTTGGTCGAAAAAACCGATCTGGTATCGCGTTTGAAGGTCCTCAAAGGCAAGATGGTAGGGGTGGCCAAGCGCCTCAAGAGCCGGGCGTTTGCACTGGTGGGCATCGCGGAGGAACCTGCGGTGTCACCCTCTCTCGTCGAAGGCGTGGACTTGCAGCGATTGGCCGCTATTGCACTGCTCAGGGGATCTCTATCGGTGGAGGCTCAACAGGGCGGCCAATTGGTCGATATCATTGTGCGCGGCTTGGTGCCTGCGGATGTGGCCCTGCAGGCCAATACGGTGGCCGAGGTGTATATCGATAAAAACTTTGAGAAGAAGCAAGCCGGTTCACAGGCCGCCATTGAAAAGCTGATGGATCAGACAGCCGACTTGCGGCAAAAAATGTATAAGGCGGAGGCTGAACTCCACCGGTTTCGACTGGACCGAGACATCACTTCGTTTGCCCCGGATGACCGGGGCCGGTCCATCGTCGCCGCCCTCACCCGTTTGGAGAACGAGTATCAAGATGCCCGCAGGGCGCGAGAGGAAGTGGAGAGCCGTCTGCGCAGCCTTGAAGCGTTGGCGCGGAGCGATCTCCGGGCGCTTAGGACGGTTCCGCCCTACTTGGATCAGCACATGATTAGCTCTATCATGCGATTGCGCAGCCAGTATTTGGATTTGGCAGCCCAAATCAGCGCCAACCGCCAAATCTATCGCCCCAAGCATCCGGTGATGGTGCGTCTCAACACACAATTGGCTCAAACCCAGGACACGGTGAATGCCGAGTTCCAAAAAGGGATTGCCGCGTTGCAGGCGGAGTTTGACGTCCGCCGAGAGCGCGAATCTGACATTCTGCAGCAGTTGACGGCACAGAAGCGAGAAACGCAAGGCGCCAATGCCGCATTGAGCGATTTTGAGCGCAAGCAGTATGAGGTGGCAAGTTACCGTGATCTCTATCAACAAACCTCAAAACAATTACGCGTCATACAGATGGAGCAGGCGACGATTATTAATAACGTCAAGCTGACCAAACGGGCGTTGGCGCCGCTACTGCCCGTGCCGTCGAATGCCTTCATCAATTTCTTCGCGGGTATTGCGCTGGCCGGTTGTCTTGGGGTGGGTTTTGCCTTTGTGCGCGAGTATCTCGACAATCGATTTAAAGAGGCGGATGAAGTCGAGCCCTTTTTACAGATCCCGTTTCTCGGGGTGGTGCCGCATTACGACCAAGGTAAGGGGCGAGCCTATGAGCCGGTATCGCTGCGCGAGCCGGGTTCGGTGGCGGCCGAGTCATACCGGATTTTGCGCACGCGGTTGCAATCCGCCGCACCGCGTATGAAAACGCTGCTCGTGACGAGTGCCCTGCCGTCGGAGGGCAAGTCGACGACCACCGCCAATATGGGCATTGCTTTTGCCCGCCTTGGCTTGAGGGTTCTACTCGTCGATATCGATTTGCGGCGTCCGTCGTTGCACCGGCACTTCTGGATTTCAAATTCTGAGGGCCTTGCCACTGCTCTCCTCGATGGCGGGGACTGGCAGAATTTCTTGCAAGATACACCGGTAGCCAGCTTGAAAGTGCTGCCAACCGGATTTAATACCCACAACCCTTCGGATTTGCTCAGTCTTCGGTCAACGCAAAAGCTCATCGATGAATTTAAACAATTCTTTGACTTCATCATTTTTGACGGGCCGATTGTCCTGTCTATTCCCGATGTCGAGATCGTGGCCCCTTGGATGGATGGAGTGGTGCTGGTGCATTATCCGGAACGCTGTGATAAGCCGAGCGTCCTCAATGCGAAAATGCTTTTGGAGCGTGTGAATTCGACGATTCTCGGCGTCGTCTTCAACAATATTCGCAGACAGGATCAGAAATACTACCATCAACAGCAGACTTACTACTCGCAAAACCTCTATTCTGGGGCCGAGCAATACGACCTCGACCGGGATGCGGTGCGCGAACTTCAAGTCGCGGAGACTGAGACCGCCAAGCATGGTGCGGTCTTTGCCAATGAGGAGTTGGCTCCCATGGCCAAGGCCCATTTTGATCACCGCTATGGAGATGAGCCCGAAGACGATCTCGAGATTCGCTTACACCGTGTGATCGTCAACCATATGATTGACGGTAAACCGGCAGATACTGATATGATGTTCTTAATTCTTGACCTCGAACTGCGAAACACATCTTCCACCCACTCGCTGGTGACGTTCGATTCTCGAGCCGCGATGATCCGTTTGCCTCAGACACATGGCAGCGAGCTGGAGCCTATCCGGTGCGATGCGGTGACGGAGCAGATGCAACGCGGCTTCAAGGGAGAGGTGGAGCTGACAGAGCGAGAAACGAAACGCGGTGTGATGGCGTTTCGAATTCCAGCCGGGGTCTCGGCGTGTCAGTTCGAATACGCTGGGTATCGTACGGATGTCACGCTCGGTTTCTAGCATTGAACGTGTCGACTGTCGTGGACCGGTCGTTATCCAACCTACTCACACATCCCTAGATAGTCTGATCTAAGTACACGATGTCTCACGCCAATGACGATCCCGTATAAGAATCTTTTGGGGGCTATCCATGCAAAACTCAAAACGCTTGGTCCTCGTTTACTGCCTTAAAATTTTTGACATTGCCCTCATGCTCATGGCGATGACAGCCAGTTTTATTCTCGCTGAAATGCCACGAAACGGTATCGTGTGGCCACAAGACCTGTGGCAGATCAATCTCAAGCTCATCAATGTGTTATTGCTTGTACTCCTCGTGGTGATATGGCATTTGGTGTTTCTCTCGATGGGGCTCTATGATTCGCGTCGAATTGACCGCGGCAAGGGCGAGTACCATGATGTGTTTAAGGCCGTGGTTATGGGGAGCATGTTACTTCTCGTCGTCGGCGCCCTGTTTCGTCGCGATCATATCAATCGCGAGGTGGTACTCTATTTTGCCGCGTTGACCTTTAGTTTTACCTGTATTGGCCGTTTGTTTCTCCGCATGGTGCTGGGTTGGGTGCGGGTGCACAATCGCAATTTGCGGCGTCTACTCTTAGTGGGGTCGAATCGGCGCGGCATGGCCTTTGCTCGCCGGGTTAAAGCGAAATCACAACTCGGTTACCGCGTCGTCGGTTATATTGATGATCAGTTCCCGTCTTGCTATGAAGGGTATCAAACCACATCGGTTCCGTTGCCGTATCTTGGCTCTCTGGAGGCATTTGACGAGGTCCTGAGTCGCGAACAGATTGACGAGGTGGTTATTGCCCTGCCCATCCGTTCCTTTTATGAGCCGATGCAGCGAATTATCGAATCCTGTGAATGTCAAGGCATTCAAGTTCATTTGCTCTCTGACTTTTTTCAGCTCCAAATTGCTCGGGCGCGCTCGGCCGAGTTTGATGGCATACCGCTTTTGACGTTGTCGACCCATAACCTACCGCTTTGGCCAGGCTATATGAAACGTGTATTTGATATCGCCGTGGCCGTGCCCGCCATCGTGTTGTTATCGCCGCTTTTTTTACTGTCGGCTCTCTTGATAAAGCTGTTGTCGCCAGGGCCAGTCTTTTTTGTGCAAGATCGGGTCGGTTATAACCGCCGTCCCTTCCGGATGATCAAGTTTCGCTCGATGGTGCCCAATGCAGATCTGATGCAAAAAGAGCTCGAAGTATTAAATGAAGCTCAGGGACCAGTGTTTAAGATTAAAAACGACCCGAGGGTGACGCCGCTTGGCCGAATTTTTCGCAAGACGAGTTTGGATGAATTGCCACAGCTTTTTAATGTGTTGCGCGGCGATATGAGCTTGGTCGGGCCTCGGCCGCTGCCCTTGCGGGATGTCGAGCAATTTGAGGAGAACTATCTAAATCGCCGGTTTAGCGTGAGACCCGGTATTACTTGCCTGTGGCAAGTCAATGGTCGCACCGCCACCCGCACTTCGTTCGATGCCTGGATCGAGCAGGATTTGGAGTACATCGATCATTGGTCGTTTGTACTAGATCTGAAAATTTTGGCAAAGACCATTCCGGCAGTGTTGAGAGGGACGGATGCGCACTAATGACGGGTTAGCGTCAGTCCATGGGGGTATGGTGAAAAAAAGGGGGGTAAAATATGACGCCTCACGGGTGATTACCCCTTTGATCAACTCATCCGAGCACGCCGCCTTGAAATCATCTCTCAGGTGCATCACTTGCTCCACAATGTCTTTTTGCCAAAAAGACATTGTGGAGCTTTGAATCTCAGGTTTACCACTCCGTGCACCGCACTTTCAATCTGACCCGATCTTCTCTGTTGAATCTTCAAAACGTTAGCAAGCATCAGAAAATAGGTGGGGACTTAAACCTATTTTCCTAAAAATCAAATACTTGTATATGTTCGCGTTCGGCTGCTGCCCTAGAATCGGGTTGAACCCATTCGCCCGATGGCTTCCGCCTGGTGAGCGGTGCCGGTACTGCTCACGGCCAATGGGCAACCGATCATTTGACCGATGTCGCCCCGGCCATTCTTCGTTTGCTCCATCTCGAGCCACCGGCGGCACTAGACGGAACCTCCCTGGGTGCTTTTTGGCCAGTCACGTCGATACCGGATGGAGACGCGGGAAGGTGACTTGTAGATGAAGGTGCATCAACTCGGAGGACTGTCGGTATTGCAGGTTCTGTGTGATGTCTTGAGGAATGTACATGGCTTATCTATATGTTTTAGCGGTATGGATGCACATCCTGACCGTGTGTTTTTGGATCGGTGCCATGTGCTTCGGAGACCCGGAGAGCGCCCGATTTTTTTCCAAACTTTTCGAGCGCAAACTCGGTGATGTCGGTTGGTATGCCCAGACTGTGCTAGGGGTGACCGGTCTGTTTATGCTCCATTATAAAGGTATATTACAGCAACTTTTTACGGCCGACTTTATTGCTTCTGCCTATGGTCGCGTGTTGTGGATTAAAATCTTATTTGTTTTAACCCTCTTGACGTTTCAAATCACCAGTGGCGACAGGCCCTCGAAAATGGTCTACGGCTATATTTTGGTTGCGTTTGCCACCGTCGGGATGTCGGTGTTACTGGTACGGCCCGTCATATTCTAAGAGGGTACAGCTATGGCGATTCGGATCATTCATGTTGGCGTGGGCGGGCGAGACCGGCACTGGTTGGCCTATGTCAGTAGTTGAGAATGCCCAAAATGGGTCGGTAAATCCTTGAAAGAGTAGAGGGTTCTCCGATGACGAAAGAAAATCTTAAACCCTTTCGTTTGGAGAGTCCCCATGTGCATGCCTCAGTATACTCTTGAGCGTCAAGACGTGTTGAACTTAGCGATTAATACCCTCGCACAGTTGCCTTTGAGCCCTCGTGGCGATCAAATCCAGGTTCCGGACTGGCTTCACGTCTTGGTCTTTGCCGCAGCCTCTCGGATTGCCGTCCACCAGGCTATGGAAATTGCCGTGCATCATTTTGAGAGCTTTCACTACCTGCTCAACCGGCAGCCTCAGACCTCATAGACGCCCGCTCTTACAACCCGCCCATGAATGATGATGAGGGCGGCGCGTTTGGTGGCGCACCAAAGGCAGCCGGTTTTTCGGGATCTTTCACGAGCCGTCAAAAGTAGTGAGCAGTTTGTTTGGCGAAGCCCGGCATCTCACTGAGTTTGGAGTCGCAAACTGTCAACTGGAATATGAAAGATCCCCTTTATACTTATCGAAATCGAGGTCCATCTGTACCCTCTCTCCGTTGGGTCTACATGTAAGGAAAGGGGTAGGGTACTCCATCAGGAGGGAGATTTCCATAGCTCTTTTGCACACTGCCGTCAGTCGGGCACGCCTACAAAATACCCATGCCCCGTTACTGGAAAGCTTGGCTTGGTCCAATCGGATGCAAATCGAGTACGCCTATGAGATCATCGCGCAGGCGGTACACAGCAAAGAAGATACGATCGGGTTTCTTGGTCTCTCGTTTAAGGTCGGAACCGATGATTTGCGCGAAAGTCCAATGGTGGAGCTAGTGGAGCGGTTCATTGGCAAAGGCTATCGCCTGCTGCTCTATGATAAATACGTTTCACTGACGCGTCTCATGGGAACGAATAAACAGTATATTCAGCAGGAGATCCCCCATTTGGCCGAATTGATGGCCGAAGATGTTGCCCATGTGCTGAGAATGAGTAAAGTGCTCGTCGTCGTCAATCGCAAGGGGCCTTATGGAGAGGTGCTGGGACAGACAGATTCCGGGACTCGGATCATCTGCTTGGAGGATATTTTGAGTGGGCATACGCAGATGTGATGGCTATAAAGCCAGTTGGTTTGGCAAGCGCCTTCGACCACCCCCGCCCAAAAACATGAACTCTTCTACTTATGATTCGCGTAAATAGCTCCTCCAGTTTAGACATGTTGTGGTAGGATGGTCAAACGGTACCCCCCAGTCAGGATGAGGGTGTGTGTTGTCAAACGAATCAAGAGATTAGGACACAGACCATGGGCCTTGTCATCCCCCCAACGAAAGAATCGAGGGAGCCTTGCCCCTCTGCGATCATCCTCAACACGGAACAGATCAACAGTGTTCCCCTCGTGCTTGGCGTCATCGAGCAGATGGGTATCCGAGACCTCATTGATGCTCATGTCACACCCCACGGTGCATGGCAGGGCACCAGCGTCGGTACGGTGGTCAGTATCTGGCTGTGTCACATGTTGGCTCAACGCGACCATCGCCTAGTGGCGGTACGCGATTGGGTGGCACAGCGCACGGTGACCTTCAATACGCTGCTCGATATCACCCTTCGCGACACCGACTGCACCGATGACCGTCTTGCCAATGTCCTGAGCCTGCTGGGCGATGAGAGCACGCAGGCCAGCCTGGATCAAGCCATGCTCCAGCGTTGGATACGCGTGTACCGCTTGCCCACCGATACCGTACGTCTCGACAGTACCAGTATCAGTGTGTCTCACGACACCGACACGGATGACAGCCTCCTGCACCAAGGCCATAGCAAAGATCATCGACCGGACTTGAAGCAGTTCAAAGCCATGCTGGCCTCGCTCGATCCGTTGGGTCTGCCACTGGTGTGCCAACCGGTGGCCGGCAACCGCGCCGATGATGGCTTGTATGTACCGGCCTATGAGGCGGCGGTGAGGGCGCTTGGCACCTCGTCCGTCTTGGTCGTGGGTGATAGCAAAATGGGCGCCTTGGCCACACGTGGCCACATGGTGGCGGGGCAAAGCGCTTACCTGTGTGCCCTATCGGCCTCCCTCGGCCACCGAGGAGCTGGCCATCTGGCGTGAGCAGGCACTCAGGCGTCAGGCGACGTGGCAGTGTCTGGAGAAAATCGACCCCAAAACCGGCGAAGTTCTGTCGGAGGTCATGAGAGATGAGTGGGAACGTGAGCAGAGCTGGACGCATCCGGTGACGAAGCACACGCAGCAGTGGAGCGAGCGTGTGCTGGTGGCCCGCTCGTCGGCCTATCAAGCGGGTCTGAGGCGTCGACGCGAACGTGCCTTGGGGCGCCTGAGCGAGGACTTGGCCAAGCTGTGGCAGCCCCCCGGTCGGGGTCGAAAGCGCTACGGCAGCCGTCAAGACCTCGAGCGTGTGGTAGCCGAGCGTATCGCGCAGGCGAAGTTGACGGGGGTGGTGCAAACGCAAGTGGCCCAAGAGACTTTGCCTGACGGTACGACCCGCTGGGTCGTGTCGGCGCTGTAGGTGAACCTGGCGGCGTGGCAGGCGCTGGTAAATCGACTGGGCTGGCAGGTCTATGTCAGCACGAAGGCCCATTATGACGCTCCCGCCCTGGTGGCGGCTTATCATCAGCAAGTGGTGCAAGAGCGGGGCTTCAGCCGCTTGAAGACGCGCCATCTGCACATTCGCCCCGTGTATCTGCGTGATGAGAAGCGCATCGCCGGTTTGCTTTGGCTGTTGTGCCTGGCCCTGCGGGTGCTGACCCTGACCGAGTATCGCTTGCGCACGGCCTTGGTCGAACGCGGTGAAGCGGTCATCGGTCTCAATCCGGCGAGCCGCACACAAAGCACGGTGCGGCCAACCACAGAGTGGGTGCTTGATGCCTTTACCTCGATCACGTTGACCTCGATCGAGATGGGAGGACGCCGTTCCTATCACGTCACCCCTCTCAACGCGACACAACGTCATGTCTTGGCGATGAGGTACGCTTCAATGATCATCTCCATACGTCAGAAAGAAGGAGTACTGTATGAAAGCCGCTACACGATTAATCGCTTATCTGCTTGTGTTCAGTGTAATAATTCTCTCAAACGGGCACGCTGTAACATTTCCTCAAAAACAATGGCAACAATGTGACCCGAAATCGAAAGGAATGAATGAGAAAAAGCTCAAAGCATTCAAATACGCAGTTAAGGGCTCTGGTGTTGTAATCAAAGATGGGTGCATGGTTGCTGCTTGGGGTAATTATAATCAATCTGTTGATTGGGCATCTGCGGGGAAACCAATTCTGAGCGCACTCCTTCTCCATGCCCTCAAAGAAAATCGTGTTGGTTCAGTCGATGAGCGTGTTACACCAGTCGTCGAGGACGTATTTGGGCGGTCATTAATCGAAAAAGACCAATCCATGACATGGGCTCACCTCGCCAATATGGTCTCTGCCTATGCTCGCGGTGAACGGCCCGGAGAGAGATGGGCATACAATGATTGCGCGATAGCCCTCTATAGAGAGCTACTTGAAGGTGTCTATGACACATCACTAGATAAAGCGTTCCAACAACGGTTTAAAAATTTGCAGTTTGAAAACGGTGCGGGGTTCAAGTCCCAGCAAGGTCGCCGCATGCAAGCGTCGCCTCAAGACTTCGCTCGCATCGGCTGGTGGTTTCTTAATAAAGGCAAGTGGGAAGGCAACCAACTACTCCCAAAGGAGTATTTCGACATGTATATCCTGCCTCAGGTGGATCATACAGTGAATCAAACCAAGAAGGAAGGGAGTAATTATCTCAACATAGAGAGTTCTGGAGGCAGCTCAAATCAAACCAGCATGGGGCCGGGCTATTATGGCTTCAATCTTTGGTTTAACACCTCAACAAATGGGAAACGTTTCTGGCCAGATGCTCCGCACGATGCCTACCAGTTTAATGGCCATTGGGGTAAAGAAGTCATGACAATTTTACCAAGCTGTAACGTTGTTGCAGCCGTGGTGGGTCAATGGGGACAGATGCAACCCGGTATCGGGAGTGGCATGAACCAGACCATGAAGCTCCTAGCCCAAGCAGGAGGATGTAAGTACTCAGAATTGACACCTTATCGCCCTAAGGTGAGATATTAGGCTGCTTTACGGCCTTTGGTCAGCTTGACTTTGACATTGTGTTCCAAAGTCGATCCGAGACACGACTTGATTCGTCATGGCTCGTAGTTGAAACGTATGCTGAAGCTGAAAAATGCTCCAGGACTGGCCCGGAGTGATCTCGTGATGACCCGCTCGCAGCAAGAACAAATAGGCCAGCACCGCGACCCCCACCGAGTTTGTGCTGCGCTTCTCGTCGCCACTGACTTGATGTTGGCCCAACCCCAAGCCTGATTTGAGTTCTCTGGTTATAACGGATTCTGTGGATCGTACTCCACACCGTTCATAGAGCCCGAAACGAGCAAGTTTTCGAGCCAGTTGTCAGCGTAACATTTGCCGTGCATCCAAGCGCGAGAGTAGGAATGACATGCGCAACTTCCTGTTAGAACCCGGTCTGTACGTGGCAGCGGGTGTGATCATGGGATTCGTCAGCGGGGGACTATTCTACTGCTTTTGGCGAGGTCTGTTGCCGCGCTCGCGCAGCCGAGCGTTTTGGCGAATGCTTCCGGACAGCGCACGCGGCATGCTGACGAGCGACGAACCATCGGACCTGCTCCGCCACTACCGGACGTTGATTGTGGCGACTGCCCGCTATGCAGCCCGCAACACGCTGGCCGTACTGGTGGGAATCACACCGATTGCAGTGATCTTTCTGCTTTTGGATGCACTGGCTCTATCGAGCCGCATGGCTGAGAGCGTGGAGGTTTACCCCGCGACGGCGATGGTGCAAGCAGCTGGACAGGTGAGTGACTGGCGCATGGATGACGAGCGCCTGCTCATCGATAGCGACAAGCTAGGCGATGCGCCCGTGCAGCTAGCGGGTCAGAGGCTAGATCGCGAAGCGCTCGCCAAAAAACAGGTCTTTTGCGACACCACGGTCTCATGCCTGCTGTTCGACATGCTGCTATTTGAGACGCACCGTATCGACTCGCAGGCAGGGAGCCGCATGGGGGGATCGGTCATTATCAGGCCCGTTCTGCTCGATAGCAACTTGTTCTGGCCCTATCTGAACGACTTCGAGTTCTGGTTTTTCATCGCCGCTATGTTGGGTAGCGCTACTGCCGCACGGTGGAGACGACACAGGAGGGGCAATCGCTCATGAATCTTAGAACGGCCGATTTCTATCTAACTCGCTTCGCTCACAACGTGCCGGGAGCCCTGAAGCTCTTGGGCGATCTGGAGACCGATCTGCTACGCCGTCGGCTCGATCAGATCGCGCTCGATCGACCCGTGTTTATTACGGGGCTCGCGCGCTCAGGCACCACGATTTTGTTGAACGTGTTTTCCAGCCTGCCTCACATTGGCACCCATCGTTATCGGGATTTCCCGTTCCTGTTCGTTCCGTACGCGTGGAATCAATTCCAGGATCGCATGGCAACGACTGAGGAGCCGGTGGAGCGTCCTCACCAGGACCGAATCAGGATTAACAAAGACAGCCCGGAAGCGTTCGAAGAACCCATTTGGCAGTACTTCTTTCCGTTTGTGCACCATGCGGATACACGACATGTGCTGACCATGGCCGATGCTGATCCGCGGTTCAATGCGTTCTACATTGATCACTTGCGCAAGGTGCTGTTGCTACGCGGCAGAGATCGCTACGTGTCCAAGGGCAACTACAATCTTACCCGGCTGGCATATATCGCCCACCTATTACCTGACGCACGCTTTGTGATCCCGATCCGCCATCCGCTATCCCACGTCAACTCGCTGGTGCGGCAGCACCGGTTGTTTACCCGTTATAGCGAGGAAGACCGGCGGGTACCCGAGTACATGCGGGCAGCAGGGCATTACGAATTTGGTCCCCAGAGGGTCCCAATCAATCTGGACGAGGAGAGTCCGCCGCGCATCCTTGAAGCCTGGGGCACGGGGCAGGACGATCTCGGCTATGCGGTGATGTGGCGGTCCGTCTACGCGCATGTACTCAGATTCGCAAGAGGCGACCGTGCGCTTGCAAAGCGGATCCGCATGGTTCACTATGAAGAGCTTTGTGCTGCTCCTAAAGCCGTGCTCGGCGAACTGTTCGAGTTCTGCGAGCTTACAGACGGCGTCGACGAGCTGCTCGGCGCGCTGCCGGAGATCTCAGCGCCGGCAGCCGATCTGGACGATCTGCCGGAGATGCATCGCGATCGGGTCTGGCGCGAGACCGCCGAACTCGCCGCGTCGTTTGGCTACCAAAGGGACCTGGGGTACCTCAGACGCAAGGCTGACGACAATGGCCGCCACACGTGTGCGGCGCGGACATCGAGTCTCTAGCAGAGAAACAGGTGATTTCACGTATGCGTCGGTTCACAGCTTATCTACGGAAAAACTGGCTGCGTATCTATTTCATACTCAGTGTGTGTCTCGTCCTCTTCGCCTGCGGCGTGGTGGTCGGTCTGTTCAAGATATTTCCCTATTATAGCATCCAGAGCGTCGTCGGTACCGGCGTCGAATGGATGCGTTACCCGCAGCACAAGCTCCGTCTGACACCGCAGAAGTTTCTCGCCCCAGCCACTCACGAGGGGGCGGGGGTCGTCACGCACGTTGAGAAGGCTTATCCGGGAGAGACGTTTTTTGAGGGATTCTTTGGCAATGGCAACGGCATGAAGCTCATCGACATGGACGGTGAAATGATCCACGAGTGGCGAGTCTCCTTTAACGAGATTTGGCCTGAAGCTCCCCATCTAGCAAAGAAACCCCACGACTGGGATATCAGCATTCACGGCGCCCTCCTGTACCCGAACGGCGACGTCGTCTTCAACTTTCAGTATGGCGGGCTGGTGCGCATAGACCAATGTTCGCGGGTGCGGTGGAAGCTGCCCTATCAGACGCACCATTCGATTTTCCAGGATATGGAGGGCAACCTGTGGGTGCCTGGAAGGAAGTTGCGCAAGACGCCGGTCGACAAATTTCCGAATGTGCCTGCACCGTTTCAAGAGGAGTACCTTCTCAAGGTATCTCCGGATGGGGACATTCTCAGGGAGATTTCCATTCTCGACGTCATCTTTGGATCGAAATTCGAAGGCGTGTTGTTCGCGAATGGGGCGCACGCGTCACAGCTCGCGGTACCACTCGACCATGATTTCACGCATCTCAACGACATCGAGGTACTCATGCCACAGATGGCGCCGGCGTTTCCGCAGTTTGAGGCAGGGGATCTCCTCATCTCGCTACGCAACGTGAATCTCCTGCTGGTGCTGAGCCCCGAAAGCGAACGGATCAAGTGGTCGATGACCGGACCGTATCTTCGCCAGCACGATCCAGACTTTTTGCCCACGGGAAGGATATCGGTGTTCGATAACCGGCGCGACGAGGACAACGGCCGGATCTTCGGTGGCAGTCGGATTCTCGAGCTGGATCCCCGCACGGGAGCGGTCACCACGATCTATGGAGAGAAGGACGACGAGCACTTCTTTACGGAGCAGGCGGGTGATTGCCAGCACCTGCCAAATGGCAATATTCTGATTACGGCATCGGAAGCCGGTCACGCGTTTGAAGTGACGGCAGAAAGGGATATCGTATGGTCGTTCGTCAATAGATGGGATGACGATTCAGTCGCCTCGATTGGACGAGCGACGCGATATCCAGAGAATTACATGGCCTCTATGCAACAGGAGTCCTGTCATGACTGAAAGACTTAAGAAAGCACAGCTCCTCGCACGTCTACCCGGCAGCGTCGCGATAGTTCTTGGTGTCGGGCTGTTGGTGATGGCGCTTGCACCCTCTGCCCTGGCCTATGTAGGCCCTGGGGCTGGATTGGGCATGTTAGGAGCATTGTTCGCCGTGATGATTGCCGTGCTGGCGACCGTGGTCGGATTGGTACTCTGGCCGTTGCGAATGCTGATTCGGCGCAGAAAGGCTAAAGCAGAAACGGCAGGAGAGCTAGAACCAGGCCGCACACCGCGGTAATCCCCGGGTGTGGATACAAAAGTGGAGCGGTATGTTTGTCAAGCTCGATGGCACTGGTGCACTCTATAATCTACCCCGAAAACTGGACAGGTGATTAAGGTAGAATGCTGTGTCTAAAATTGAGTTTATCTCGATTTATGATATGATGTGCCTCTGATCGAACGATCCCCTAACAGGAGGTGCATGCCATGGCGGGTGTCCAGTTCACCGAGGTGCAGTCTCGCCCCACCGAGTTCTTGGATTTGACCAGCTTGACCCCGGACGAGTTTGAGCAACTCGTGCCGCCCTTTGAGGCCGCCTTTCAAGCCCACATGGCGCGGTGGCGACTCGATGGCAAACCCCGTACTGCCCGCCAGTTTACCGTGTACAAAAACTGTCCCTTACCCACGCCGCAAGATCGCTTGTTCTTCCTGCTGACTTATCTCAAGACCTACAGCCTCCAGGTGGTCCAGGGCCGTCTGTTCGGCATGGGCCAGAGCAAGGCCAATCAGTGGATTCACGTCCTGTTGCCGGCCCTACAAGCGGCGCTGTGCAGCCTCGGCGATATCCCGCCCCGCTCCCTCGCGCCTCTGGCGCAACGCCTCGGTGTCTCGGAGGTGGAGGCGGCGACCGTAGTCGAGCCGCTGGAGGAGGAGCCCCCACCCGTCACCCCCACATCCTCTACAGCCACCGCCGGACAGGCCTCCCCCCTTTTGCCCATGACGACACCGAGAGGCGCATCGTGCGCCCCCAAGACCCTGCTCAACAGACCGATGGTTATAGCGGCAAGAAAAAGGACCACACGGTGAAAAATGTCTTGCTGGTCAATTGCGCCGGCTCGTTTCATATCTCAGTTGACAGTTTGTTGCTACACACGTAGCCATAGGCCAGTCTGCTTTTGCTGGGAACGCAGGCGTCCCGCCTGCGTTCTTCGGGGCGGGCAAGATGCCTGCGCTCCCAGCAACACCTCGCAGATTCTGCAACCAACGGTTCACAACTTTTGTCATCTCGTGAAAGGTGCCAATGCGCCGCTCACGATCCTGTTTCTGAGCGACACCTATGGTGGTCGTACCCATGATAAGTGCATCGCTGACGCCACGCCGTATCCCTTGCCGTCAGGGAGTCAGCTGCTACAGGATCTCGGCTTCCTGGCGTTCAGGCTTTCTGATGTAGAGATTCTCATGCCGACCAAGAAACCCCGTGGGCAGGAACTCACTCTGGAGGAGAAGCTGGCCAACCAGGCGCTGTACCATCGTCTGCTGCGGATTGAGCATGTCAACAGCAGTGTGGAGCGCTGTCACATCGTCAAAGACCGGCTGCGCCTGTGAAAGACAGGAGCCCGCGACCTAGTGATGGAACTCTGCTATGCCTTGTACAACTTCCGGGTGCGTCTGACCCCGTGGCAACCGATGGTTTAATCGGGATAAATTCAATTTTAGTCCAGAGGTTTCGCCATCGTGTGACAAACTTTGAGGACGACGTCATTGGTATCTGTGCCGGGCTCTGGAATCTGGCACTCTATGATTAGGGGAGAACCCTATTGAATTTCCCATTCTGGTAGGATACGGCGTGCTGGCACACCAAGGTGGGCACCTGCTCAGACACAGGCGCGCTGCCCCGTGGATCGATCGGCTCGCCGGTACCTGCCTCATTGGCGCGGGCATCAAGTTGGCCTTTGTTCGGCGAGCCTAAGAGAGAGTGATCTCTGCCTCAAACCCACTCGGTCCAGGGGACGATCAGGTCCAGGGGCGCGTATTTCCCGGCCAACCAGTCGGCAATGCGCTGCTTGGCGATAGGGTGCCGCAGTTGATCGTCGGGCAGTTGCTGTAACTCGTCCCTACGAAACCACCGGGTCGCCAGAATTTCTGCCGGGTCAACAAGCCCTGCCTCGCTGCAGGGTCGGGCCCGAAAGCAAAAATTGATACGTTGCCGCTCCGCCGTGGTCTCATTGTAAATCGCTTGCAAGGCGGTGATCTCCACGACATAGCCGGACTCTTCCCGTGCCTCTCGCACCGCGCACGCCAACAGCGTTTCCCCAGGGTCCAAGTGCCCGGCCGGTTGATTCCACTTACCGTAAATGTCAGGCGCAGCTTCTTGTACCAAGAGCAAGTTACCATCTTGCTCTAGCATCACTGAACACGTTACCGTCAATCCCATAAGTCTGGCTCCACAAGAATGACTTTGACCCTGTTTCGGCCATGCCTTTCGCCAATGTATCAACCGCCCCTACACCCCGTCAAGCACCGCGCTGCACAGACGCATGGAGACGGGCGTGATCAGGGCGTTACATCCGGTGGATAGCATGGTAGGATCGGTGGCAGAAACGTCTTTGATATCGGCTAACCGACAGGAGAGCGATCATGCCACAGATCACTGGACTCGGACACGTGGGCATTTACGCTGACGATTTGATGAAGCAGCGGGATTTTTACACGCGCGTGATGGGGTTGACCATCGCGGATGAAGACCTGGAAGGGCGGGGCATGGTCTTTTTAAGTACCGATCCCGTTGCCGAACACCACGAATTTGTGCTGATGAAAGGGCGCGTGACGTCGGACGATGCCCGCGTCATCCAACAAATTTCATTTAAGGTCGGCAGTATTGATGATATGCGGGCATTTAAAGCACGTATGGAGGCGGAAGATTTGCAAATCGAACGCATCGTCAGTCACGGCAACGCCTTTGGCATGTACTTTTTCGACCCCGAGGGCAATCGGCTCGAAGTGTATTACAAAACCGGCTATCCGGTGCCACAGCCCTATGGCGACCCCATTGATCTGAACAAAACCGATGCGGAACTGTTGGCTGACGCCAAAGCATTGCTCTTGACCAAGAAGTAGGGCTATTTCAGCTCAGGACGATCGTGCACGTGCACCTCCATCCTGGGTATAGCCGTTTCCTGCCGCTCCAACCGCACGACGCTAGTCAAGCGTCAATCCAGCTCTTGGCTGCAGCACCAATTGGGTTTGTATGACCTGCGCCACTTGTCTGCCATCCTGCCGCAAAATGCGGGTCTGCCAAACCATGGTCGTTCGACCCACATGTAGCGGCGTGCACTCACCGACGACCCGTTCACCAGCAGGTGCTACGGACAGAAAATTGGTTTTGGATTCGATGGTCGTGGTCCCTGCACCCTCGGGAAGATTCAACATCGTGGCCACTGCCCCGAGCGTATCCGCAAACGCCATGGCGGCGCCGCCGTGCATGATGCCTGGGAGGGTGCACATGTCGTTCCGAATCAGCATTTCCGCTTTGACATGGGCCTTGTCTGCCTCTAGAAGCTGAATGCCCAACAGGTCGGGAAATAGGCCTTTAAAGCCTTCCTGAATCGTTTGTGCGGTTGTCATGTTGGCTCGCTTCTTACGTTCTTGGTGGTTTCAAAGAGACGCCAGGTTACGTCACGTATCATAGCACAGGGCTGATGAGGCCACCGTGTTCCTTGGCGCCGGATATGATAATATGCGTACCGAGTCAACACAGGGCGCCTACATCATCGGAGAGTCGGTCACATCGTGGTTAAACGCAATATTCGAACCATCTCCATTTACTGTACCAAGTGTCAAACACTGTTATACAAGTATCACAAAGGCGGCAGTGGTGGATTGGTGAAATGTCTGGTGGAGCGCATTGTCGAAGACCGCACCGCCGGCGACCTCAAATGCCCGGAATGCGAGCAGGAATTTGCCCAGTTGCAAATGATCCTCGACAGTCGTAAGTTCTCGTAAGTCATTGAAATAATTGACTCTTGTTCAGGAGCCAAATCGACCAATCTCAAACAGATAGAGCCTTTATTTTCAAAGACTTACGATTTTAAGACACGAAGCATATGCCTCCGTAACGTGAGAACTTACGACTCACGAGATGATCGGCAATCGCCTGGTCCATAAAATCATTCAGGGCAAGGTTTATACGAAAGGTATGCGTCGCAAGTAATTATAGAGGAACATGACATGACATTTGGCAGCGGTATCATTTGCAGCGTGGCGGGCACCGGCGAACGGGGCTACACTGGCGATGGCGGCGCGGCCACCGCCGCCACGCTGAGCGAGCCCTTTATGTGCGTGTTTGATGCCCATGGCAATTGGTACGAAGCCGAGGCCATGAATCACTGCATTCGCCGCATTGATGCGACTACCGGCCTGATCACCACGGTCGCTGGCACGGGACAAGAGGGCTACTCGGGTGACGGTGGCCTGGCGGTCGAAGCGACCATGAACCAGCCCTATTCGCTCGACATTGATGCGGTAGGTAACCTCTACATTGTCGACCGGCTCAATGCCGTCATCCGCAAAGTGGATGCGGCGACGGGCGTGATGACAACGATTGCGGGTACGGGCGAACCCGGCTCTAGCGGCGATGGCGGACCGGGCACCCAGGCTCAATTGATCGAGCCCAATGATTGCTTTCTCGACGGTCGGGGCGGCTTGCTGATTGCCGATGTGCAAGACCAGCGCATTCGGCGTCTGGATTTGGCGACCGGTATGATCACCACCTTTGCCGGCTCGGGCGAAGGCGCTCGAACCGGCGACGGACGGTCCGCCACGGAAGCCGGCATTTTTGGAGCGCGGGCGATCTGCATGGATCATCTGGGCAACACGTATATTTGCGAGCGTGGCGGCAATGGGCTGCGCAAAGTCGACCTCAACGGTATCATCACCACCTTTGCAGGCACCGGAGAACGCGGTTATAGCGGTGATGGTGGACCGGCCCTGGCCGCGACCTGGGGGGCGCCCAAGGCCCTGCGTTGCGACGCGCCAGGCAACGTCTTAGTGGTGGATACCGAGAACCACGCGATCCGGCGCATTGATGCAACTACCGGTATCGTGACCACGGTTGCCGGCGGACAGCTCGGGAGCGAGGGCGACAACGGCCCGGCCACTGCAGCAGGTCTCGATCGGCCACATGGATGCTGCGTGGATGCACAGGGCAATCTGTATATCGCCGACAGCAACAACCACCGTGTGCGTGTGGTCGGCGCCTGAGTCAACGTCGTGGATTGAACACATCGAATAAGGAAAATAAGCCCCATGACGAAACGCGTGATGATTCAGATGCCCATCAGCCAGGGCATGCGAGAGGTGTTTGATACCCGGCCGGACATCGAATGTGATCGGTTTACCGACTTGTCCGAAGACAATCTGGTCGAGCACATTGCCAACTATGATGCGGCCATTCTCGGTGTCGCCCCCTTTACCTTTCTCGCCCGTAAGGCTCCTTGCGTAAGCTGGGAGATATAAGGGCGTTGTCCCCCAAAGGGACAAGAATCTTTCTTAGTCAAGCGTAAAAGTAATTGACTCGCCATCACTTCCGCGTATA
>Ga0214472_10000323_pt1 | contig 61301 bp, 70 predicted proteins | sample RVTome_6_FD_207662 | JGI IMG/M metagenome (GOLD analysis project Ga0214472, IMG submission 207662) | Soil microbial communities from uranium-contaminated site in the Upper Colorado River Basin, Wyoming, United States - RVT140D175 | ecosystem: Environmental > Terrestrial > Soil > Contaminated >...
GACGATTTCCAGAGTCGGACCGCTTCACGCTTAAATTCGTTGGTGAACCGTTGCCGCTTCGCCATCAGACACCTCCACGGGTTATTGTCCCCTTTTGAAAGTGTCCACGCAAACAGGGCTAGCTCACTCTGACCCCTATTTCTTTCCTACCATCAGATGAGCCGAATAACGGTTAATAATCGGCTCATGATCTATAACTGGCAGCAAAACAACTGGCCGTACGGAATTTAAGGGGACATTCTGCCTTTCGAGAAGGTAACTGATCATGACGCCATGCGAATGATTAGAGCTTTGAGCTCGATTAAGGTGAATGTCCCCTTTTCACCGGCCCCACGGACTTCTGTCTGGACGCGGTGCAGGAGGCGATCACCCGGTATGGCACCCCGGCCATCTTCAACACCGACCAGGGGTGTCAGCTCACGAGTCTGGAGTTCACGGGCCTGCTGAACAAGCACGGCATCCAGATCAGCATGGACGGGAAAGGCTGTTGGCGCAACAATGTGTTCGTGGAACGACTCTGGAAAAGCATGAAATACGAAGAGGTGTATCTGCATGCCTACGAGACGGTCAGCGCTGCTCAACGGGGATTAGCACGCTACCTGACGTTCTACAATCAGGCCAGGCCGCATCGGGCGCTTGACGGCCGCACACCGGATGGAGTGTACTTTGACCACCTGCCTGCACGGCGCACCGCCGCATAGGCAACACACGCGAGGCACCACTTAAGAACGAACACATTCTGTCCAACCACCGGGGCCACCTCTGTCTACTGGAGATGCAGCGTAGCAGGCAGCCCTTCCTAATTGGAAAAGCCGGCAGAGAACCGAGGAGAGGGTACCGGTTCCGGTACTCCCACAACGGCATGGGATGCGGGTCTGGCTGATCCATCGCACCGGCCTGGATCGGTCAAAGCACTGGCATCCCTGTCCCGCTGCAGAGGAGAGGTTCACGGAGGATTCGGCCTGGTCTCGCTGACTGGTGTCCTGCAGCGAGACCAGGCGGAGAGCAGAATTGTGGTTAACATAGTGGTTAATGTTGTGAACAAGCGGCGGCGGCAAGACTGAGAGGTTCTTCGATCCCACCTATGGACCGTCAGCTTGATTCAGAGAAGCAACAAGACTAGACCCAACACAGGTTTTGTGATGGCTTTTGAACGATCTTCTTGATCTTCTTATAGTGAATTCCTTTTTTCTTCACTCGCGATTTCTTGGGAGCGACGCGATTCCGTTTGGCAGGGGCTGAAGCCACTGGGGTCATAGTGGGAACCTGGATCTGGTTTGATTCCAGTCCTTTTCCAAAAGAGACCAGGAGTTGATGTTGTGACACCAGTACGGATTGGATTGTCTTGACTTGCGCCGACAAGCGGGAAAATTCTTCCTGCTGATTCAGGACGTAAGTTCTCAGTTCAACAAATTCTTCCTGCTGAATGGACGAGACTGCCGCTGAAACCTTCGGCGGAGATTTATCCAGTATCTCGAACGCCGGGAAGGTGGCAGGACGAACCGACAGCTCGGTCAAATCCTGATTGCCAATCCATTTGGCCAGTCGGTCATACGAGCGGAAATATCTCGTCGTATGATTTCGCATATTGCCGCCTGCCTGTTCCGTTGTTTGTCTCGGTGAAAAACCGCTCAGCGTGATCCTCCCACTGACGGCTGTGTGCGCGATCCGTCTCCATCGCCTCAGGTGTGGGAGCATCTTCGCAACCGAGCGGGCGCAGGCCGTTCTGATTTCGACAAGCGTGTAGCCGAACAGTCGTTTCGACAGCCTGGCCGAGGATATTTGTTCCGGCGAGGGAATACTATAGATGAAATTGACTGGTGCATCGCTAAATCGGCGGGACATCATAGACCTCCCAAATCTCAGCCTTCTGGCCTGAACCTATTTGGAGCAGCATCTACGGCCTGTGTTAGAGACTTCGCGAATGATGGAATACATTCTATTAGTCTGGATGGTGGATAGTCTGGTCAAAATAGCTCGGACGTGAAAAATTAGTCTGGTAGGCCCTGCGCACATTCCAGCGCCGTGCCCTTGCATAGGGAAATGCCTGGAAGGGCAAGCGGAGAAGGGCATGAAAGCGCCGCTGGGAGGCTCATTCTAGGAGGGTGGTGAGGATGGCGCAAGGGACGATGAGCAGTGAAACTTCACGCATTGCATCAACGGGTTAGCACTCGTGACGGTCGCCTCTCCCACAGCGGCAGGGCGGGGGCTTGTTGAGGAATCTCACGCGTAGCCGTGTCTACTCCTCCTTGATTTTCAGAGAACTGATCGAAAGGCTTCCGCTGCTGTTGATCCAGACAGCCTCCGCCAGAATTGACATGATCAATTCTGCACAGACGCAGCGAAAAGTATTGTGGGAGTATGATGAAAGGGGACTCACACAACCCGACGAGTGAGTAAGAAACCGGGATGAGTCTTGGCAGCCTCCCCCTGTTTTCCCTCTTTCGTCAACGGATGAGTGAGAGATGCTGGTAGATACACAGAGGCCGGTTTGCCCAACCCCCTCCTCTGTCTCTCTACTAGTCCTCTAGAGCGGGTTGTCTTTCACGAGATGGCCCGCTCTTTTCTTTGATCCGTATCAAAAATGCAGGCAGTGATACACCGATACAAAGCTAAAGTCAAATATCTCTGAACAGAAAGGACGCACCCATCACTACGGTTTCGCATGCAGCCGCGTATCGACGCTCCGCGGGTAATCGTCACAAGGAGGAAGGGACTGTTTCGCATGAATCCGCGTGTCGACCCGTACCGGCGACTCTATCGAAAGGGGTACCCCTTGGACGAGTGACAGTTGACCGGCGCCCTGACTCTTCCGCAGGCTCACAGTACTCAGGTCCTCAAGATTCTGCACGATGATCGCATCACCGGACCTCGCCGCATCTTGCATGGATTGGGCATAGGTCAAATTCTGCTGCCCTGTGTCGTTGGCAAACTCCCCACGTGCGGGATATCCGGGATGCTCCGGCAGCATCGCCGGATTCGCCGAGGCCAGCGTGCTCATTCCGACGAACATGAGTCCTGTCATGATCAGCGTTAAGCGTTTCATACGACGCACCTCCATCGTTACACACACCAATTAATCTATTTGCTCCTCCGGTAACGAGGCCCATATCGTGACCCCCCACATGAACACCATGAGCCCAAGTAGGCTGTAAATCTGATACATCTTCATCACCTCACTTTCGAGACCGCTTCGAGTTTGGGTATTTGTTTCTACGCATCACTCCCACTGCCCCCTCAGCACCACCAGTCCCAGTGCACGACGTCTCGTGCTCGTGAAACGCCCGCGACAGGCACGCATCACTTCGGTGCCAACGGGATCGAGTGTCGAGTCCCCTCCGCACCCTCGCCGCTAGGCGAAACGTGCCTATCTCGGCGCATGAACCAGAGCTCCTGTTACGAACGGACGGGCCGCTTCTGCAGGTTGCGTGGGGAGCAACGATAAGAGTGCGAGCAGCACCAGGGCCGCAACGACAACTGCTTCAACCGGTGTCGTGGATGGTACCCACAGCATGGCGAACAGCACGAGTGCCGAGCCGAGGGCCGCTTCAACTGGTGTCGTGGACAGTGGCGACAGGAGGGCGAGCAGGACCAGGGCCGCGACCAAGACTGCTTGCAGCGGTTGCCCGGACAGCAACGACAGGAATGCAAGGATCACCATCACCGAGACTACGACTCCACGTTTTATCATGGTTGGGATTCTCATCGTCTCTACCTCCGTGTCACGTTTGGGGCCGTTGTAGACGCGTCAGGGCAGGCCCACTCGATAACGCGCATCTGATCACTCATGCCAATCGCCATTGTGCGGTAACCGCATGACTGAACATCCGTCTCTGCCTTTGAACCGGCACGAGAGACACAAATGCCTAGAACCGGAGTTCCGCACGCGAGACTGATTGAATGACGAACGATGGCTTGCTCGATGGATCGGCGGAGACTGGGGAATCGGTCACGCTGGGATGGATCAGGAAGCGCAAGAGATGGGACAGTCAGCGGAGCTTCACACCGGACATCATCACCCTGGGCGCAATGGGCATGGGAGTCAAGCACTATAATGCGGCCACAAATAGCTCAACAATACAGGCACGTTGCAGATCCGATACCGTGAGCACGCGCGTTCGATGCGCATATATCGAGGACGGCTGGCCAAATGGATGAACGATCACAGCGCCCCTCAGCGAGAGTTGTTCAACGGCTCGAACGGCCACCGTAGGGTTCTCGCGATTGATCGGGTTGAGCAGATTGTTGGAGTTGAGTAGGTTGTTCGATTCCAGCAAGGTGGAGGGCATCAGATGCCACGTCGTGAACACGGAAGGCGCGAGGGGCGAGGCCAAGGCGGCGCGTCAGCAAGGCTCCCTCGTCGCCGGTGCGTACGAAGCCTTCCCTGACGCCTCCGACCCACCGCAACACTAGCCCACCTGGATCTCGATGGCTTTCGGTTTCGCCTTCTCGGATTTCGGGAGATGCACCTGGAGCATGCCGTGTTTGAAATCGGCGGTCACCTTGCTCCCATCCGCATCCTCCGGAAGGGAGAAGCTGCGCACGAAGCTCCCGTACGCGCGTTCGACCCGGTGATATTTTCTCCCCTTGTCTTCTTTCTCGAATTTCCGTTCGCCGGAAATCGCCAGGACGTCGTTCTCCACCGTGAGACGCACGTCTTCCTTCTTCATTTCGGGCAACTCGGCTTTGATGAGGTATTCCTTCTCATCCTCCGTAATGTCCACCAGCGGTGACCACTGGGCCACCGTCAGGGCTTCCTTTCCCCCGTTCCCTGTCGCCTCCCGAGCGGCGAACATCGTCGCCAACCGGCTTTCCAATTCATCCCGATCTTTGAAAGGATTCCATCGAGTTCTGCTCGTCGGATCCCAGCGTAGAATTGTATTCATGGCCTCATCTCCTTATCGTCGCACAGTGAATCTTCAGGACAATTTATGAACGGCTGGCTGCGCCGACCAATTGCCGCTCCGCCTTCAGCCAGTCTTCCAAGGCCCGGCCGTCCTGCCGTCCCCGTTGCTCGTACAGTTCGTACGCGCGCCGCGCACTCTTTGAGGCCTGTTCAAGTGAACCGGCCTTCGCACCGTTCGGACTGGCCTTGGATGTGCCGGCCGACATAGCCGGCGTCGCAGGATGTGAAATCGTGTCTTTGGTCATCATACACCTCCTCACGCTGCCGTGTTGTTCGAGGTTGACTGAGTGAGCGACTCTGTCGTCCGTCGACCACACGTACTCGGCGGTCGACGGACGAAGCGCGCCTATGCTCTGTGAGGAAACCCTTACGCCTTCTCTTTCACCGTGAGATCGTTCTTCACCGACTTCACGCCGGAAACCTGCCAGACCGTCCACGACGCTTGTGCGCTGGTCATCAGGTCCGCTACCTCGCCGCTCAGCGAGACGACACCCCCATTCGTCTGCGCACGAATCCCGGCTTTCTTGAGATGGGCATCTTTCGCGATCTGTTCGTTGACCCGAGTCGTAATCGCCTCATCCTTGTCGTCGATCGCCTCGCGCTTGGCCGGTGCCACCACTTGCAATTCGTTCTTCACCGTCTTGACGCCGTCGATCCCTTTGGCAATCCCCTCCGCCGCTTGCTTTGCCGCGTCGGAATCCACCTTGCCACGGATCATCACCGCGCCCTGTGCGCTCTCGACGTTGATCTCACTCCCCTTGACCCGGGCATCGGCAAACAGCGCAATCTTGGTTTTCGCCGTCAGCCAGGCATCATTGATCGGCGTCTTTTCGTCGGCCTTGCCGAGCGCGTTCGCCGATCCAGTGAGGAGTACCCCACCGATCACCACAGCCGTGCAGAGTGTCAGAACAATACGTGTGTTCATCATCGTCTCCTTTAACCGAATGGGAAACAGTGTGTCGTCAGTCGTCGTTTGTGAATGGCATCCGTTCAGGAAAACTATTTCTTCCCCACGGCATTCGGCGCCGCCTTCTCATGCCACTGGTTGGCCCACTTCATCAGCTCACTCTTTTTGTCGCCATACCGTTCCTGGACCTTGCCGACAAACTTGTCGTAGTTCCCTCCGATTTCCTGCAAGTCATTATCGGTAAACTTGCCCCACTTCTTTTGCAGTTCGCCTTTGAACTGCAACCATTTCCCCGTGAGTTGATCCGCGTTCATACCACCCTCCTCTTTGTGTAGAGATTGACATTGGGGGCAGGTCGTCACGCCGGAAACCGTCGGACAACCAGACAGCCCCCGGTCACGCCACTCGAGCGGTGCGCCCCGTGATCAGATGGATCACCAACAACACGATCCCGATTAAGAACAGAACCCACGATATCTGGACCGCGACCGTAGACACGCCGACGAGATTCAGCACACCGGCAATCAAGCCGACTACCAGGAACATCAGTGCGTAGTAGAACATGGCTCACTCCTCTCTATGGAATGGTGCGTCAGTCGAACCGTCCTCTGGAGCAGGGCCGGCGTCCTGGCCGCCTCCATCAGCAGACCAGGCCACAAGACATGCAGCCGTTCAGAGAACTTCGGGCATCGGAGCGGCGGAGACTGGGGAATCGGTCACGCTGGGAAGAAACAGGAAGCGCAAGAGATGGGACAGTCAGCGGAGCTTCACACCGGACAACATCACCCTGGGCGCTATGAGCATGGGAGTCAAGCACTATAATGGCGTCGTCGAATAGTTCAACGATACAAGCACGTTGCAAACCAGGCACAGCCGCCATGTGCGTTCGATGATGAATATGGAGCACAGCCGTACCGAATGGATGGGTAGTCAGCGAGCCGTCAGCGGGATGTGTGCATCGGCTGGACGGACGTGGAGCGATTGAATTCGTTGATGGGGAGCAGCGGATTATCGGGACGGTACTGATTGAGCGAGTTGAAAAGCTTGTAGTCGCGCTCGTACTTCTCTGAAAAATCGGGTTCAGCCCAAGCCGGCGCGGCACCGAGGAGGAATAGACGGAGGCGCCACATGAGCAACCTCCGCGCTCAGTCTTAGCCTAAATCTCAATCTTCCCCACTCGTCAGGCGTGTCCGAAAAGGTCGCATGTCCTCGTTTCTCAGGCCAACCCATTGTGCTCGAGTGGTGCCGTCACGCTCCTATAGAGATACGAACAGTCTGTCTGAACGAGGAGGGGACCCATGTCAAAGAAGATTGGAGGAATGGTCTTGCTCTACGGCTTGTTGTGCCTCGTCCCTGGGGTGCAAGCTGACGGCCTCTTTGATGGCCTCATGGACAGGGCGAAAGACAGTGCCGAGCGGAAGACGCGGAATCGGATCAATCAACGCATCGATCAAACCGTCGATAATGCGAGCAACAAGACGGAAGGGGGGTGCAGTGTGTCGCGACCGATCAGGAATGCTTGAGAAAAGCAAAAGAGGACGGCAAGCCGGTCACCGTGGTTCATGCTCCGACTAGCTCCGATTCCGTCAAGTGTGTGGTCGCGGATACCGGGTGCCTCAAGCAGGCCAAGGCGCAGGGGAAAAAAGTTGAGATTGTCGATGAGGAAGACCTTGATACGCTCCGCTGTTCCGTCACTGATGCAGACTGCCTGAAACGGGCCAAGTCACTGGGCAAAAAAGTCGAGATCATCGACTGATCATCCCGAAAGAGGGTCAGTTCTCGGCGGAAGAAACGGGTCCTGACACTGTTTCTTCCCCTTTCTCTTCTTTTCCGCATGTCTTGACGCCAATACCCAGGTCTCGCTCGGGTTACATGCTGGGAGCGAGTCCCGGTGCACTCGACGTTTGGCTCGTCATCCTACTCCCGATCTGCATAAAACGACTCGTACACCACTCCAATCATTGCACTCAATGCAATCCCTCCGGCGATAATCGTGATCATGACCTCAGACATAACTCTCTCATCTCCCTCCTCTTTACAGATAGACATCGACTTCATTCTATCAATGCCACACATATGCGTTGCCATCGTACAACCTTGAGGTCGTCGTTCTGCACCGCCCGTTGCACAAGCCTCTCCCGCTCGCCCGGGCGATTGTGCTCATCCGTATCCTGTACGATGCGTCCCTGCCTGGCTTAGGCCACAAATGATGACTTGCGCTATCACCACAATGATCAGCGGAAAGTAGATTGCCAAAGAAAGTACGCTGATGCTCATGTCTGATACCCTTCCTTTCTCTTCCTCACATCGGCACGTTTCGCAGTACCAGCGGCTCGAGTTCTGTGCGTTTCATCAGATGGCGGCATCGGTCCCGGTATGCTCGGTACGTTTGTGGAGCCATATCGGAACTTCTGTTTTATGTGTCGCATTCAGAACCCCATCTTCAGTTCTCCGGCCGCCTCATCGTCGCCCAGGTGATACCCTGCTCTCTCCGGCGCGCGGCCGAACCTCATTCAAGAATCACTTCCCTGCAACCATCCCCATGCCCATGGCCAGAGTACCAACCATTCCGAAAACCAAGATCCCCCCGAACAGCACTGCATCGATTAACGCGACAGCCATCATCGCGGTCCTCCTTCCTGGAAAAAGTTTTCAATCCGTACTCACCTCGGGTGATACGTTGAAGTGAGCGTGCAGAGTCCGCTTGGTGCACAGGCCGTGCCGCTTTGACTCGTCTTCAACCGCTCGGCTGCAACCCATTGGAACGCCAGCTCGACCTGCGGTCAGCTATAGAAGGAACTGACGGAGATCCGCAGGTATCCCACGGTGGATCGCGGCCAGTCGCGGGCCTATCCCACGACTGATCGAGGGCTGCTGCTTCTGAGAGAGGGTAGCGAGAGGTCGTGCGGGAAGGATATTCGGTTTCTTCAGCGAGAAAGCGGTCGCTTCATCCCAAACTGCTTCATCCGGCTGCGCAAGGTGCTGGGAGGGATCCCCAAGCGGACCGCTGCTCCATCGGGGCCTTCGATGTGCCAATTGGTCAGTGTGAGGGTCTGCAGAATGTGCCGTCGTTCGAGATCTTTGAGGCCGGCTGGCGGCGGCACCGTGACGGAGGAGTCCTGCGAACCCAAGACATGTTCGTCGATCCGCAACACAGGTTCATGAGAGAGAATCATCGCCCGCTCAATGACATTTTCAAGTTCTCGGACATTGCCGGGCCAGGAATAGTGAATCAACCGTTCAAGAGATTCCTGGTCAATATCCTTGCACGGGCGGTGGAGTTTCACGCAGTATTGTTGAAGGAAATGTCGAGCCAATACGGGAATATCTTCCGGGCGATTCCTGAGCGGAGGCAAGCTGAGAGGAAAGACATTCAGACGATAATAGAGATCGGCGCGAAATGCGCCGTCTTTGACGGCAGCAGGCAAGTCGCTATTGGTGGCGGCGATCACGCGAACATCAACACGAACGGGCTGTTTCCCACCCAGACGATCCACCATTCCATCTTGCAAGACGCGGAGCAACTTGGCCTGTGTCTCCAGCGGCATTTCGCCAATTTCATCCAAGAAGAGGCTTCCACCATGGGCCAGCTCAAATCGGCCTTCGCGTGCGCGGTCGGCCCCGGTGAACGCGCCCCGTTCATGACCAAACAATTCGCTTTCGACCAACCCTGCCGGAAAGGCGGCGCAATTGACCCGAACCATGGGTTTCTGGTGCCGCAGGCTCCAATCATGGATCGCTTGAGCAATCAGTTCCTTGCCGGTTCCCGTTTCACCCGTAATGAGCACGGTCGTCGGAGTGGATGCCACGTCGCGTGCAAGGCCTATCACATGCCGAAAAGCAGGGCTCTGCCCTACCAATGAGCCTACGTTCTTTATGAGCCGCAGTTCTTCGGTGAGGTAGACGTTTTCCTTGGCCAGTTGGTCTCGCAGTCGATTGATCTGCTCGTAGGCTTGGACATGATCGATCGCATAGGCGATCTGCATCGTCACTTGCGCCAAAAACTCGAGATCCTCTGGATCGGGAGCGCCCGACTCGATACTGCCGATATTGAGAATGCCCAGACACTTGTCTCTCACGAGAAGAGGCAGGTTGATCATTCGTCCGAGTCCTTCTTGGACGTACCATTTGTCTTCCAGGAAGACTTGTTCACGCTTCAGGTCGGGGCGGATGTGGACGGTTTTATGGTCGTACGACCAACCCATACCGCTTCCAACACGTGGAACAACGGCATCGCGTTGTAGCACCACCTGCGCCATCGTCGTGGCGATGACATAAAACCTGAACCCGTCGGCCTCACGATCGTACAGGGTGACAGACGCCCGCGCCCATGGAACGACCTTCGTGATCTCCGCTGTAATCGCTTCCCATAGGCTGTGCATATCCCGCTGCGAGTTGAGCACAACAGCAACAGCCAAGAGGGCACGATAGTTTATTTCAATCCGATCCATACGCGTGTCACCACTCTCTCATGTTCCAAATTGAATCACAGTGCCTGCGCATATGTCTATGAGGTTATTGCAGAACACTGGCGCATCTACTACACACTCATGTACGGTCCCGCCTATTTTCTGGACAGTTTGTTGAACCTTGCTCACCATACATTCCGCAGAGAATCCAACTCCCTTCGAGTCTCCACTTTTCAAGGGACATTACGCTGCACACGCTCGTGACTCTGTTGAGAAAGCCTCGGCTGCCTTTCGTGCTAGGACGCCAATTCGGCGCTGCCAACCGACGACAGGGCGGGTAGCAGCGTGAATCCGGTGGATGAGGAGCAGATGACAGGAACCAGAAGCGGATTGTGTATGGCACGGAAAGAGTGGCGCGCGCCAAGAGCTGATTACCGCTGAAAATTATGCATAATGTTTCTGCGGGACGAGCGGGACGGCCGGCGTGGGGCGTTCAGGCTTTGAAGCCGATACGGCGGGATTTAGAAGCTGCCGGTTCCATCAGTTGTCGGATGGCCTCGAAGAGGGATCGAATCTGCCCGTCATGCCCACCGACTTTCCGTTCCAACTGGTCCAGTTGCACCGCCAGCCTCTTGTGGTTCGCCGCAAACTCCCGCAGTTTCACAAAGGCTCGCATGACGGCGATGTTCACGTGAATCGCACGTTTGCTTCTGAGGACGCTGGAGAGCATGGCAATTCCCTGCTCAGTAAAGGCTCTCGGCAACTTCCGTGTGCCTCCCCAGTTTGATGTTCCAAATTGGAACTTCAAGTCATTGAATTCCGGTCGGGTAAGCTGAAGCATGAAATCTTCTGGAAATCTGTCGAGGTTCCTCGACACGCCTTGTTCAGATCCCTGGTTGAGACACCATACATGGCGGCCAGGTCTCTATCGAGTATGACCTTGTGGCCACGAAGAATGAGAATGGCTCTCTCGATACGCTCGGCCGGGAAGACGGTGCTCACGACTCTCTCATCACATGACGAAACATCCATCTATTGACCGTACAGCCGTGTAGCCTGTTTAGCGTCTTCCGGCCAGGTTGATCCATTTGTAGGTGCGCTGGGCCCGTTTGCGGAGAAGGGCGATACTGACGGTGAGCCAGATGGTAGCGAGGACGACCACGCGGTCGGTGTAGGAGGCCAACCCGTCGGTTCCGACCGACGATAGGACGGGCAGCAGCGTGAGTCCGGTGGCGATGACCGCCGTGCCGGCCAGCAGAAACACGTCGTCCTCTGCCGACCAGAGGGCAATCCAGATGACCGGGATGACGAAAAGCCCATGCCACAGCACACCTTTGGGCATCGAGAGGTGATCGAGGAGCGTGACCCCCAGCGAAAAGGCAAGGGCGAGGACAACGACCCACAGGCTGGTCTTGGGCGCTTTCATGTGCGGCTTTTCCCCACTCTCCTATCCTACCGCCTCAGCTGGGCTTAATCACGCCCGAACTTGGGGAGCAAGAAACTGATGGCAGAGAGCCGAGACTGAGGATTGAAATGGGAAGAAAAGAAACGTGTAACGGCCTGTTTTCTGGGTTCCGCTGCGCGAATAGGTCAGGTATGAGTCAACGGCGGGCCGGGAGGGATTACCGGCAAAGCAACGGGTGGCTGACGGCGTATCGCTCACAGCGTATGGCGGGAACAAGAAGGGTTGTTCGTGAAGCATGACGCGTATTTCGTAGCACACTCCGAGTTGAGGGCTCAGTCTGGACACGACGAAGGACGAGAGACGAACGGTGGCGGGCGGACCTGACACCTATACTCTGCGCGAGAGTGGAGCAGTGAGCGGACGGCGTTGTGAAACCGGGCATGCCTCTATTCATGAGGTTTGCAAGAAACCGGGTCCGGAAACTCGGCATAGCATTCCAGACAGACGAGCCGGCCCGTTTTGGCGCCGTTCGTGCCTCGGATCTCATCGACCACGCGGCTATGGGTGCACGGCCGCGCGAACTTGGCTTGGACTCTGGTGGTTTCTGCGGGAGTGGTCAGGGTGGGTTGCATGGCGGTTTCCCTTTCGTTGGCACGGGAAGGATGGGGCGCGGGAACCTGACGCAGAGTGGATAGCCTGGACCTGTTGGACAGGCTAGTCAAGAGGGTGCGGGAGGGCTACTGAAGCCGTCTGTCTGGTTGGTCCTGTCAGTGCGCGGGAAATGCGGGACGGGCGAGGCTAGTGCGACTCAGGGCTGGTTGGCCGGACCGGCAAAGCCGCCAGGCGAAACCAGAGAAACCAAACAAAGTAAATAGACAGCCGAGCAGGAGCGTATGGCCGGAAAAGGGCCTGAAACGTATCTCGCAAAACCCCTCTCTCGTGCCGGACTGAGGACCCAGCCTGCGAACGGCGGGAGACGAACGACGGGGTGCGAGCCGATGGTGCTCGTTATTCTCCTTCTTCTTCGCTTTCGCTATGAGCCGAGGGGATGCCGTAGCGTTTGCACTTCTCCCAGAGGGCTTTGCGCGACAGCCCCAGGATCTTGGACGCGGTCGTGCGGCTGCCTTCGACGCGCTCCAGCACGGCGACGATATAGTCTTTCTCAAAGCTTTCCCGCGCGGTCGCGAGCGAGGTCAGCGCCGCGTCTTTTTTCTTCTTCCCGCCGGTCAGGCCTTCGCTGCAAAAACCACAAGATTCTTGCGGGACGCCGCCCAAATAGGGACAGGATTGGAAGCCGCAGAGGTCGGGCGGCTGAATCGCCTCGCGCTCGCGCCCCAGCGCCACGGCCCGCTCGACCATGTTTTCCAACTCACGCACGTTCCCCGGATAGGAATACCGCAGCAGCAGCTCGCGAGACGTCTGTGAAAACCCCCGCAGCTTCTTGTTCAATTTGGTCGAGCAGGTCTGGAGCACATGCTCGGCAATAATCATGATGTCTTCCTGCCGCTGCTTGAGCGGCGGAATGACGATCTGCACGACGTTGAGCCGGTAGAACAGATCCTCACGGAACCGCCCCTGGGCCACCTCTTTGCGCAAATCTCTTTGCGTCGCGCAGACCACGCGCACGTCTACTTCGATCGTCTCGTTGCTCCCCACCCGCTCGAACGTCCGTTCCTGTAGGACGCGCAACAGCTTGACCTGCACGATCGGAGAAATGTCGCTGATTTCGTCGAGGAACAAGGTGCCGCGGTTGGCCATTTCGAACCGGCCTCGCCGCTGGCGCAACGCGCCGGTAAACGCGCCCTTCTCATGGCCGAAGAGTTCCGCCTCCAGCAAGGTTTCCGGCAAGGCGGCGCAGCTCACTTTGACCAAGGGATAATCCCGCCTCGGGCTGTTCTGATGTACCGCGTTCGCGACCAGCTCTTTGCCCGTTCCGCTTTCCCCGAGGATCAGGACGGTGGAATCGGTGGCGGCCACGAGCTTGATCTTGTCCAGCACCGCGCGCATCCGGCTGTTCGTCCCCAGAATGCCGTGGAAGCAGAATTTGTCTTCCAGCGCGGCTTTGAGGTCCTGATTCTCCCGTCGCAATGTGACGACGCGGCTGATCCGCTCGACGATCAGCAGCAATTCATCCATCTGGAATGGTTTTGTGATGTAATCGAACGCGCCGAGCTTCATCGCCCCGACCGCGCTCTCCACGGAGCCGTGCGCTGTGATGACGACCACTTCCGACTGCGGAGTCTTTTCCTTCGCGGCTTTGAGAACGGCCAATCCGTCGGCGCCGGGCAATCGCAGGTCGGTGATCACGAGATCAAAGATCGTCTGGCCCACCGCCTCGATCCCCTCGGTCCCGGTCGCAACCGCATGGACGTCACAGCCGACGGCCTCCAATGCGTCCACCATTGAGAGCCGCATCAAGGGCTCGTCGTCGACCAGGAGAATAGCCAGCCCTTTCATGACCCCTTCTCCACCAACGAACGTTCACGTGACACCGGCAGGCACAACGTGAATGTCGTCCCCTTCCCGACTTCGCTCTCCACCAGAATCTTGCCGCCATGACGCTCCATGATGCCCAGGTTGACGGAAAGACCCAGTCCCGTCCCTTCTCCCTCGCTCTTTGTCGTAAAGAACGGATCGAACACACGCGGCAAGATGGCCGCAGGAATACCCGATCCTGTATCCCTGACTTCAACACGGCAGATGCCCTCGGCCACGGACGTCCGGATCGTCAAGACTCCGCCGCTCTTCATCGCTTGCACGGCGTTCAAGATCAAATTCATCAACACCTGCTCGATCATGTGCCGATCGACCATCACGCTGGGCAGGCCATGCCCCAGGGCGATTTCCAACCTGATCCGATTGGGCGCAAACAGATGGGTCGTCAGCACCAGCACCTGATCGACGATCCGGTTGATCTCCGTCGAACTGAATTCCGGTTCATGCTGCTGGGAAAAATCGAGCAGCTGCCGAACGATCTTCTGCACGCGCCGGACGCCGTGCTCCATTGAGGCCCAGTATTCCTCCTGGCGCGCCGGAGACAAAACCCCTTTTCGCAGGTTGTAGAGGCAATTGAGTATCCCTCCGAGGGGGTTGTTGATTTCGTGGGCCACCCCTGCCGCGAGCTTCCCGACCGAGGCCAGCTTTTCAGAATTACGAATCTGTTGCTCCAGTTTTTTCGTCTCCGTCATGTCGCGCGCGATGCCGAGCACGCCGAGCATCTCTCCCTCGACACCTTGTAGCGGGGAGACACTGACCATCACCGTGCGAACCTCGCCCATGCGGGTGACCACTTCGACCTCATAGACCTGCTTAGCGCCGATGTCCAAGGTATTCTTGAGCCGCCGGCCTCGATGGCGCCGTGAGAGGAGCGAAAGATAGGGCCGGCCTAACAGATCGTCTTTGCGATATCCCCAGGCATTGACTTTGCTGTTGACGTAGGTGAACTGCTGATCCAAATCGAGCGTATAGATGACGTCGTTGGCGTTCTCGAGCAAGTTTTCCAGGTACTGTTTCGTCTCTTCGATTTCCCTGGTCCGCTCTCGCACTTTTAGTTCAAGTTCTTCGCGGTACGACTGGAGTTGCCGTTCAAACTTTTTCCGATCCGTAATATCGCGGAGCTGCACCATGGCCAGCACGTGATCGGCTCCTCCAACGCGGATCAAGTCCATTTCGACCGAAATCTCGTGTCCCCCGGCGTTGTATACGGTCATTTCCTGGGTGGGCACCTGCCGCTGCTCGGTACTGATGTCCCGCAGCCAGCCCAGGAAGGCTTGGTGATAGTCTGCCGGCACAACTTCGAGCATGCTCCGTCCGACCACTCTCACTTCCGCATAGCCCAGCGCCTGTTCTTCCCGCTTGTTGACGGCGACGATCGTCCCTTCCGCATTCACCATGAAGACCGAGTCCGCCACCAGATCGAACAGGGCTTTGTAACGAGACTGTGACGCCACCAGCTGCTGCGTGCGCTCCGAGACCGCCTGTTCCAGCCCGGTGGTGTAGCGCTGCAGCTCCAGTTCCAGTCGTCGCCGCTCCGTCACATCCCGGACAAATGCGCGAGAGTGAACCAGCCCGCCGCGTGCTTGATCGAAGAGCGCCGTGGCATGGATTTCCACATCGATCGGACGTCCATCCTTCGCCAGCAACACCGTTTCCATCGAACTCTGCCCTTGTGAGAGCAGCCGCTCAAGATAATGTAGAACGTGTGTTTCCTGCCCGCGCGGCACCAGGTCCCAGAGCCTCATGACCAGCATCTCATCGAGCGTATACCCGAGTTTGTCGAGCCCCGTCTTATTGACGTGAACGAGCCGGCCGCTTCGATCCAACTGGTAAATCATTTCCGGCGAATGTTCGATCAGGTCACGATATTTTTCCTCCAGCTGCCGGACTTCCACCATCCGCTGCTCGATTTGTCCGAACGAGCGCTGAAGATTGCTCGCCATTTGGTTGAACGCCTGGGCCAGCCCTTCAATCTCATCTCCGGTTTTCAGCTCTAGCCGCCGCTCCAACCGGCCGCTTCCGATCTCCCGCACCCCATCATGCAAAAGCTGAATGGGGCGGGCGATCCGCCGGGCCACGATCACTCCCGTCCCCCAGAGCACCGCCAGCACCGCCAACCCGAAGAACAAGACTTTGGGGGCCAGCTCGTCGAGCGGGGCAAAGGTTTCTTGTGGATCCTGGCGCACCACGGTAATCCACTGCTTGCCTCCGATGCTTCCCGGCGCCAGTCGATCGGTGAATCGCACCGGTGCGAATCCGATCAACGAGTTCCTGCTGCCATGCGAATCATCGGCAGCCAGGGCCCATCCGGACTTCAAGGCGCCCAGAGTGCTGAGCAGATCGGGCTTGATCGAGTGCGCTTCCGGCGCGAGCACCGGGCAGATCACCAAGACACCGTCCGAGCTGAACAGCATGGCGTGGCCAGTCGCACCGAGCGAGACCTCGGCAATGGAATGAAACAAGGTGTCGCGGCGAAGCAGAATCGTCACGGCGCCGATCACGGTTTGATGTTGATCGTCCATGATCGGCGCCGCGACGGCGACCACATGGGTCCCGAAGGCCGGATCAAACGCGATCTCACTCACGTAGGGCTCCTGGCTCCCTCCCTTCACCACCGCCTCCCACCAGGCAGTTTTTGCGTAGGAATATTCCACTTGCGGAATGGAACTGACGACCAGCGCCCCCTGCCCGTCGGTCACCAGGATCCCGATGTAATCAGACTTTCGAATCTCGTGCCATCGAATCAGATAGTTGGTCACGATCCGGTTGACGAAGAGCGGGAACTCGCTCCGTTTATCGCGCTCGCCCCACCGCTGTTGCCAATCCTTGATGATCTCCAGAATGCTCTGGGCATCTTTCCCTTCATAGGTTCGGTTGGCCTCCGACACGGCGGTCCGGAGGAAGGGCGTGGTCGCCAGCTGTTGCGCTTCGTTCATGCCGCGCGTCACGTGCATCTCGATACGGCGGGCAGCTTCGACGGCCACTTCCTTGAAGTTCGTGCCCGTCATCTCGCGCAACGCGCGGCGCTCTTCGACGTAGGTCAGGGCGAGGAGAAGGGTCAGGGGCAGGAGGCCGACCACCACGATCGCTGCGATGATCTTGCGCTGGAGACTGCGAGACCGACTCCAGAGTTTCATAGATGTGCCCCGCGGAGGACGCGGAAACTCATGCTGCGTGAAGTGTACCTCGCGAAGCGTTCGGAATGGTTTTCCGAGACGAGCGACGAACGACGCTTCACGAACGACGATGCGTTATTCCACCATCCGCCTAGCTGCGCTTCAAGAGCCGGCCAGGGGTTCCCGGCCACAACAATAAGAGCGGGCTGGCGACAAACACGGACGAATAGGTGCCGAAAATCACGCCCCCGAGCAGCGCCAGGGAGAAATCATGCAACACTTCGCCGCCGGCTAGGGTCAAGGGAATGAGCACGATCACGACCGTCAAGCTCGTCACGATGGTGCGGCTCAGCACCTGGTTGACCGCGTTGTTGATGGTCACCTCTTCGGTGTCACGCCGGCGCGACCTCAAATTTTCTCTGATCCGGTCGAACACGACGACGGTATCGGTCAGCGAATAGCCGGCCAGGGTCAAGAGCGCCGTCACGACCAGCAGGGTGATCTCTTTGTCCATGATGTAGAATGCGCCGAGCACGGCCAGCACATCATGGAATGTCGACAAGGCCGCCGCCACGCCGAACCGGAGTTCGAATCGCGCCGCGACGTACAGAATAATGCCCACGAACGAAATGGCGATGGCAATGATGGCGTCCTCCTGAAGCTTCTTGCCGATCGTCGGCCCGATTTCGGTCGTGGAGTCCACGACAAATTTGCTGTCCGGAAACTCCTTGGTAAAGATCGCCATGACCCGTTCCGCCGTTTTTTCCTCGATCGATGTCGACGCCTTCACGCGAATGAGCAGCTTGTTGTCCTGTCCGAATTCTTGCAGCTCCGCATTGCCGACCCCGTTTGACTCCAAGGCTTTCCGCGCTTCATCGATGCGGACCGCCTGATCGAACTTCAGCTGCACAGCCGTTCCGCCGGCGAAGTCGATGCCGAGATTGGCCGCGCCTCGCGCGATCTGGACCAAGGCGACGAGGCCGATCAAAACCATAAGGCTGGAAAACATAAACGAGATCTTGCGCTTGCCCATGAAATCGATGTTGGTCTTTCCGAGAATCTCTAACATGCTCGCTCCCTTTTGTCGCACACGGCCACCCGTATCACGCTGGGCGCCGACGGCGTCACCGTTAAATACTTAACGTCTCGACTTTTTGCCGTTGGTGCAATAGATCGAAAATCACTTTCGTTCCGATCAGCGCCGTGAACAGGTTAATCGCGATGCCCAAACACAACGTCACGGCAAAGCCTTTGATCGGCCCGGTTCCAAATAAGAAGAGGGCGACCCCGGTGATCAGCGTCGTAACGTGCGAGTCGATGATGGTGAGCAACGCCTTGTCGTAGCCGCCGTCGATCGCCAGCCGCACGGCCTTCCCGCTTCTCAATTCTTCGCGAATACGCTCGAAGATCAACACGTTCGAGTCGACGCCCATCCCGATCGTCAGCACGATCCCGGCGATGCCCGGCAGCGTCAATGTCGCGGTCAGCGCGGACAGTGCGCCCATGAGGCAAACCAGGTTCAGGACCAGTGCACAATCGGCAATCAGCCCGGACAGGCGGTAGTACGCAATCATGAAGATGACGACCAGCGCGCCGGCAATGAGCGTCGCTTTGATGCCCTTGTCGATCGAATCCTGTCCGAGCGAGGGACCGACCGTGAGGTCTTGCACGATCTTGAGCGGAGCCGGCAGCGCGCCGGCCCGAAGCACGATGGCCAGGTCGTTGGCTTCTTGCGTCGAGAAGGTGCCGGTAATCTGCGCACGGCCTCCCGAAATACGCTCTTGAATGACCGGCGCGGAATAGATCGTGTTGTCGAGGACCACCGCCATGCGCTTCTTGACGTTGTCGCCTGTGATCCGATCGAATTCCTGTCCGCCTTTGGCGTCAAAGGTAATGGAGACATAGGCATCGTTGTATTGACCGATCGCGACCCGCGCATCGCTGAGCACATCGCCGGTGAGCATAACCCGCTTCTTCACCAGATACGGGATGCGATATTCGCGTCCGGTGTCCTTTTCAATGATCCGTTCGAACAGGATCTGGTCGCCCTCGGGCACCTTGTCCTCAAACTGCTTGAGGACCTCGGCTTCTTTGTCCTTCGTCACGCGAGCCGGCAAATCCAGCTTAAGCTGGCTGTCTTCGTCCAGCATCTTGAACTCGAGCAACGCGGTTTCCTTGATCAGATCTTTTGCGCGCTTCGGTTCCTTGACGCCCGGCAGCTGTACGACAATCTGCTTCAACCCCTGCCGCTGGACCACCGGTTCCGCCACGCCGAACTGATCGATACGGTTCCGGATCGTTTCCAACGCCTGATTGATGGCCGAGTCCTTGATGCGCTGGGCCTCAGTTTCACGGAGTTCCCACACCAGCGACGTGGCCGACTCCGCCGAGTCCTGTTCCGTGAAAGCCGGATAGTCGTCGATGAGTTTCTGGATTTGCTCCTTGAGGTCGGCGTTCTGGAACTGGATCGTGATCCGCAGCGGTCCGGTGCGCTTCACCGACTCCGCCGGAATCTTCTTCTCGACTAATTGGTCTTGAAGCGCGTTGACCGATCGTTCGACGGCAATCTCCACCGCCCGATCCTCGTCCACCTCCATCACCATGTGGATTCCGCCCTGCAGATCCAGCCCCAGGCTAATCCCCTTGTTCGGCAGCACCGCCTTGGCCCAAGCGGGCAATGCCTGATACAACGGCTGGTAGGACGGCGCTACACACACGACCGATACCGTCATGACCAGCACCAACAACCATAATCGCCCACGCACCTTTTTCATGTCGCCTGTAACCCCTTTGTCCCTTGCGGATTACGAGTCCTTGTCCTTGTCCTCGTCCTCACCGCGTATTCGTGCGATCGACTCCCGCTGTATCTTGATCTTGGTTGTGTCGGCGATCTGAAGCGTGACAGTCTCTTTCCCCAGATTGGTGACCGTTCCCCAGATCCCGGAAGCCGTCACCACCTTGTCGCCCTTCTTCAATGCATCCAACAAGGCCTTTTGCTGTTTCTGCTTCTGCTGCTGAGGGCGGATCAGCAGGAAATAGAAGATGATAAAAATGAGCAGAAACGGTATGAGAGACACCAGCCCCCCCGGGCCGGATCCGCCTGCTCCCGGACCTCCCCCGTTCGTTCCCTGGGCCCACGCAACGGATTCCATCAACATAGAACAGATCCCTTCTTTGAGTTAAACGTCTTGCGGAGTTCGACACAAAGTTCCAGCGTCACGATTCGCCGATGCCGCCACCTCCGGCGCATCCTGCGCTTGGGCGCGATACAACGCCGCTCGAAATTCGGTGAACGTGCCTTGCGCGATGGCCACCCGCATCCGGCGCATGAAATCTGAAAAATACCAGAGGTTGTGAATCGTATTCAGCCGCGACGCCAGCATTTCCTTGACCTTATACAGATGGTGCAAATAGGCCTTGGAATACCGCACGCAGACCGGACAGCCGCAGGTAGGATCGATCGGCTGTTCATCGCGCAGATACCGTGCTTGCTTGATAAGGACACGCCCGAAATTCGTGAACAACCATCCGGTCCTCCCGTGACGAGACGGCACCACACAGTCGAAGAGGTCGATCCCGCGTGCGACGCCTTCGACCAGGTTCTCCGGCATCCCCACTCCCATCAAGTACCGGGGCTTCGACGCAGGCAGCTCGGGCACCGTGACGTCCAGCATGGCGTACATGTCGTCCTTGCTTTCGCCGACCGAGAGACCGCCGACCGCGTAGCCGTCAAACCCGACCCCGACCAGGTCGCGCGCCGAGGCGATACGATACGCCCGGTCGAGCCCGCCCTGCACGATTCCGAACAGCGCTTGATCGCTGCGCCGACGGGCGGCCTGGCAGCGCTTGGCCCAGAGCGTCGTCCGCCGGACAGCGTCGTGAACGATCTCCCGCTCCGCCGGCAACGCGACACATTGATCGAACGCCATGATGATGTCGGCGCCCAACGCCTCTTCGATCTCGATCGCCGTTTCCGGCGTAATGAAATGCGTCGAGCCGTCGAGGTGCGATTGAAAGCTCACGCCGTCATCCGTGATCGTACAGAGCTTGGCCAGGCTGAAGATCTGAAATCCGCCGCTGTCCGTGAGGATCGCCCCAGACCAGCCGGTGAAACGATGCAGCCCGCCCATTTCAGCCACAACCTTGTGGCCTGGCCGCACATACAAGTGATAGGCGTTGTTGAGGATCAACCGGACACCCAGCTGCTCCAAGTCCTGAGGGTCAATCCCCTTGACCGGTCCCAAGGTGCCGACCGGCATGAAGGCCGGCGTCTCAATTTGGCCATGGGCGGTGTTGAGCGTTCCAACTCGCGCGCCCGTATGACGATCCATCTGTCCGACTGAAAAATTCACAACCCCCCGCAAGTCGTTCGTTCGGGTTACATGCGATCCGGAGCCGAAATTCCAAGGATGCCGAGCCCGCTCTTGATCACTTGCTGCACGCCCCGCATCAGCGCCAATCTCGCGGCCGTCCGTTCCGGGCTGAGTGCTTCCCGTTGCGTCTCCTCGCAGGACGCAACCCCGGGCAGCGGCGGCTCGAACACGTCCTTGTCCGCCGCGGGAGGAAGGATGCGATGCTTGTTGTAGAACGTATGGAGCAGCGCAGCCACCTGTTGAAGATAGTAGGTCATCCGATGCGGTTCATATCCGACGGCGCTCGCTTGCAACACCGATGGATAGGCGGAGAGTTTTCTGATCAATCCCAGTTCGTCCGGATCGGTGAGTACCGTCAGGTCCGCCTGGCTCGGCCAGGGGCACGCAATCCCGCGAGACTCGGCCACCCGCCACAAACTGGCGATCCTGGCGTGGGCATATTGCACGTAATACACCGGGTTATCCGCGGACCGTTGCTTCGCCAACTCGAGATCGAATTCGAGATGGCTCTTGGAATCGCGCATCAAAAAAAAGAACTTTGCCGCATCCGCGCCGACTTCATCGATAACGTCCCGCATCGTAATGAACTCCCCGGTCCGCTTGGACATCTTCACTTCGACGCCGGCTCGCAGCAGTTTCACCAGCTGCACCAGCACCACTTGAAGCCGCTCTTTCGGATGCCCGTAGGCCTGCATGACGGCTTGCATACGGGGAATGTACCCATGGTGATCGGCGCCCCAGACGTCGATCAGCAGATCATAGCCGCGCTGGAGTTTGTCGTGATGATAGGCAATGTCAGCCGCCAGGTAGGTGTATTCGCCGTCCTGCTTCTTGACGACGCGATCCTTCTCGTCGCCGAACGTCGATGAACGAAACCACCAGGCGCCCTCCTGCTCGAACAGAAGCCCGCGGGATCTCAATTCGTCCAGCACACGCTCGACCGCCTTGGACTCCAGGAGGGTGGCTTCACTGAACCAGGACTGAAACTCAATGCCGAACGATTGAAGGTCGTCTCGGATGAGACCCAGCAACTCCTGATAGGCCAGGGCACGACACCGGGCTTCGAGATCGTCGGGCGCCGGTTCTCCGGCCGCATCGCCCAGTTGCTGCTTGATCCGTTCGGCCACGGCCGTGATGTACGTCCCATGATACCCGTCTCCAGGAAACGCGACGGCCCGCCCCGACAGTTCCTGATAGCGCGCATAGACCGACGCGCCCAACAGCTTCATCTGCCGCCCCGCGTCGTTGATGTAATACTCACTGACGACGTCGTAGCCGACCGCTTCCAGCAAGCTGGCCACGGCCTGCCCTACCGCGGCTCCTCGGCCATGCCCGACATGCAGCGGGCCAGTCGGATTGGCGCTCACATACTCAACCAGCACTCGACGTCGCTGCCCGAGATCCGCCCTGCCATAGGCCGCGCCTTGAGATTCAATTTCTCTCAACACCTCCTGCCAGAGGGCCGGCTTGACGGTGAGGTTCAAAAACCCTGGTCGGACGATTTCCACTCGCTCGAAGAGTTGTTCACGCTGAGAAAGATTCTCGATGATGATCTGAGCGATATCGTGAGGCGCCCGCTGCTCTGAGGAAGCCAATGACATGGCTACGGTCGAAGCCAGATCACCCCACTCCGGCCGCTTGGGTGCATCCAGGCTGAGCGTCGGCCACGCTTCCGTTTTCAACTGTCCCTTTTTCTTCGCCCCATTCAGGGCTCCAAGCAGGGCAGTGGTCACCTTGTCTTGCACGACACCTTGCGACACAAAATGGCTCCTAAGTCCTTACCATTGAAAGGAAAATTGAGCCTGTCACTGTAGCATATGGGGTAGGAGGAGACAAGATAGCGCCGAGGGAATTCCAGGGTTTTTAGCACTTCTCATCCGCATTCAGCGTTGTGCCATCAGCTCTTCGGATTACCGCTTGAGCGCTTTGATGACGGTCACATGCTTTCCCAACGGCGCCCACCGGTCAGGATTGGTCGGGCCGAAAAGCGCAATAGTCTGCACACCGAGTCGCGCGGCCAAATGCGTCACGCCGGAATCATGACCAATGAACTTTGCCGCATGAGACAACGCGCCAGCCAGTGTCGTGAGGTCAAGACCCCGTAAGACAACGGCTGCAGGGGCTACCTTCTTCAGGAGATTGCATACGGATTCCTGATCAGCTGGTCCCTCAATGACGACTGGTTGCATCCCCTCACGTTGAAACTTTGTCATCATGCCGGCCATCTCCGCTACGGCAATCGACTTCCGAGGACTTCCGCTTCCAGGATGAACCGCAACGAAAGGCTGTCCCATCCTCACCCCAGCGTCCTCCAGACAAGCACGACCCCGCGAGCATACCTCTCCGGGAAGTTGTAGAGGCTGGAACGCTGCAGCACGAATTGGCAATTCTTGTAAGCTTTCACAGAACCGGTCGCTTTGGTGTATCGACCTCAATGCCATTGAGAATGGCGAGGATACAATCGTTTTTCTGGCGCCGGCTCTTTCCAAGATCCTCGTAAGGCTTCCCGTCTGATCTTGCATCCAGGCAACGGCGCAATCGCAGAGCGCCAAGCAGCGCCGTAGTTCTCCCTCGATCGGCGCATCCGGATCAAACAATCCCGTGCAGGCCCTCCCCTGCACGGAGATCCGGGCATCGATCTCACGACATTCGAGAAGCAGTCTGGCTACAGGTTCGTTGGCACAGAATACGAGTTCGTGCCGGGTGAACCGTGCCCGGAGCCGCCTCATGGCTGAGATGGCGAGCAAGACGTCCCCGAGCGCCCCCGGATGAATGATGACGATGGTGCGTGTCATGAGTCTATTGGGAAGCGGAGGGGTCTGTTGAACGCGCGTGCAACGTTCGAGCGGCTTCAAGATCTGAAGGCGTGTTGACGTTCAGGAACGATCGTTCTTCTGGATCAATTCGGCCTAGCTCAGCTTCCGTGATCAGTCGCACACGGAGCGACGGATGCGTAACGATGTCTTGGATCTTCATGTGATGCGTGTGTATCATCTCTTCGATCACGGGGAGACAACGCCGGCTATAGAGCGCATGCGTCGGCTGCAACCCGTTCTTCCGTCGCGCCATCACAACATCAGTATTGTCCTTCAACGCGGTCACGTACCGGACAGTTTGCGGATTGAGAAACGGCATGTCGCAGGCGACGACGAATACATGCTCGGTCGAAGCTTGCCGTAGTCCCGTATACAGCCCGCCCAGGCTCCCGCAATCGGGGACGAGATCGCGAATCACCGGGACATCTGCCTGCAGGGGCAGGCTGTCCTGGGCAATCACGACAAGGACATTCTGAAAAACGGAGCGAAGTACGGTGAGGCTTCGTTCAAACAACGTACGCGCTCCGACATGAAGGAATCGCTTGTCTTCCCCCATTCGCTTGCTTTTTCCTCCGGCGAGAAGAACACCCGTCACATCAGTGAACATGCGCCAGTATAGCTTTCATGGAAAAAAATGAGGGGGTGGGTTTCCCCACCCCCTCATCCGCGTTTCACACTCGGTGCTCTCCCGAAACTTAGAGGGCCTTGCCCTTCTTCTTGTTCGCGCGGCGCGTTAAGACCCAGCCTTCCAACAACACGACGCCGAAGGCGATGACCACCGGATAGATATAGGTTTCTCGTGGAATCGGCGGATTCAAAAACGTGTAGTAGAAGGCCGACACGGCCATCTTGCGTCCTGCATCGCCATTGTGACCATCCCACGCAAAGAAGACGGTAGGGATATATTGTCCGACTTCGAAGAATGTATCTTCATCGTAATCCTGATCCTTCTTGTTCCCCAACGGACGTTCAATCATCACGTACCAACGGCCGTTCTTCCATTCACCCTTGAGAAGTTTGAGACTTTCTTCATAGGTGTCTCGCTCTTCAAAATCCTTATCCCACCCTGTTCCTATGAAGGCACGGAGCGATCCATCAGCCTCCCACTTCACGATGTCAACCGGGAACTGATCATTGGTGCCGAACAGATACCGCGGCTTGATCGGAGCAGGCAATTCCTTCCATTTCACCGGCGTTTCGATTGCAATGGCATCGTTGTACACTGTGTAGTTGTTCTGATTCGAAGCGATGGATCCTTCCTCACCGGTCGTCGGATCCTGTTCCTTAATGTCGAGATTGACCTGGGTTGGAGCCCACGGAAGCTTCCCTTCGGCCACACTCTTGGTCCGATCGTTCCACTCAAAGAGATAGACTACAGACGTGTCGTTGTAGAGTGAGCGAACCCAAATGTCGTCGATCCGATTTACAAAGTTTCTGGGTTTGTGGGTGATCTGTCCACCCATGGCGACATAGCGTTTTGAAGTCTGCTGCCAGGCTTCGTGTTCTATGTCGGTCGGAATTTCTCCTTCCACCGGATTGGACGGAAGCACGAAATTGATCTTCGGCTTATCGGTTAATGGATCGATTGGAAGAGGCTTGCCTTCTGAATCCTGCTCACAGAGGGAGTTCACGAAGTTCGCGATATCCCAACGCTCATCGACTGACGTGTTGTCTGCGAACGAGGGCATCGGCGTCCCGTTCACGCCGGTCGAGAAAGTTCGGAAAATGTTCCCCACATTGTATGGGTCCTGCCGGCTGCCGCGGAAATTCCAACACTTATGCCAATCGGCCGGCTGGATCGAAAAACCCCAATCGTCTTTCAGATTGAAGGCATTCCCGTCACCACGGCCTTCGATACCATGACACTCGATGCACTTCTTTTCGACGACGAGTTCCGCGCCACGCTTCAGGCTTTCTTCCGTAGCTGGTTTAGGCTTGAGCGCTGAAGCCTGGAGAATTGTTTGCGTTTCGAACTCTTTGTCCGTAAACTTCCGATCCTTCACAAGCTGGGTCGTAACGAAGGACAGCACTTGGAGTCGCTGCTCTTCCGATAAGATACCTTCCCAGGGTGGCATGGCTGAACCAGGTAATCCATGCGTGACCGTTTCAAAAAGATCGTTCTGTCCTGGAATCGGTTTTTTGGCGTCGAATAACGGAAGCTCACCGCTCGCCGTATGGCGAATTTTGAAGGTGCCCTGATTGAAGTTACGGGGACGTGGCCAGAGACGATCCGCACCAGGCCCATCGCCTGCGCCATCAACACCGTGGCACCAGACACATTTGGTAAAGTACACGCGCTTGCCCGCTTCGATCATCTCGGCAGAAGGTTCAGGCGCAAGATCGCCACTCTTGAACCCTTCGGGGAGCCCCCCTTGGGCAAAGAGTGGATCCCCAGTACCGCCGGAAACCAGAATGACTCCGAAGGCGATTGCAGCAATCAGTCCTGCCTTCCGAGCTACACTGTTCATCATGTTCATCCTCATCATCTCATCTATCCAGGTTGGCAAAAAATGACGTCACTAAAATTAATCCCAGGTACGGGGATAGTAGCCCGTATGCCAGTACTCGAACAGGACCACCTTCCAGATTTCATCTACCGTCAGGTGTTGTTCCCATGGCGGCATCACCGAGGCCCAGGGGAATGCCTCATTCGGCAATCCGATTCCACCCTTGGAGACACGCCAAAAGATGAACGTCTCCTGTAATTGTGCAATCGTACCCGGATCGGTGAAGTTTGCCGGAATCGGATTGAACGCAAACGCGTGCAATCCACGGCCGTTCAAATTGTCCCCGTGGCAAAAGTGACAATTCTGGAAGAAAATCTCACCGCCTTCCCTCACGTACTTTAAGTACCCCTCGTTCTTCTCATCCCAGGGGTTGGCATTAGGCTTCATCAAGCGGCCCATACCCTGCTCCACAATGTTGGCGTCGGTGTATGCCTGATCGTACTTCCCTTCCAGATTGACACGATACGGATTCTGCGAGGTCTGGAGCACGTAGGTCTTGCCCTGTACCTTGGTGCTGGCCGGAGGAGCCGGATGCACCGTCCGTAACTCAATCGGCTCTTCGGACTTAGGCACCAGCGAATTGAAGGAGGTCCACCCGACCAGAATAGGGATGAGAACAAGATATCCATAACGGAGCAGCTTGTTCCCTCCGCTCTGTGCGTCGAGAACATTCATGACCGGCTGCTTGAATTGTTTCCAGTCCTCTTCGTTCGCGGAGACCCACATAAACACGGCGACGAGAGACACTGTCCCGTACATCGCACGCACGCTGAACGGGATCGGTGGATACACACGGAACTTCAGATACAGCAGCACAAAGACCCAAAACCCGATGCCCTGCCAAAATCGCGGGATCGGCATCCCCATCGAGCTCGCCATATAGCTGAGGCCAGCAAAGCCCGCCACATAGCACGCGAACTCGATCAGCATCTGGACGGGCATGTAGCCCTCAACTAAACGCACGGTATTCGAGGGGACGATGTCAAAAACCATTCCTCCTAGAAGGAGGAGTCCAAGGACGCCGGCCAGCGCACATACTGACATCAATGCTTTCATCGGTGAACTTCCTTTGCTCTAGAACAACGCAAGATTGCCAAGACTATGAAATCTTCGGTGGCGGCGCTCCCGCCTTCACCTGTGACAGATAATCGACGATCTTCTTCAGAGCTCCAGCGCTCAGCTTTTGGCCAAACACCTTTGGCATCGTGTTGTCTGGGAAAGGCTTCACAACATAGGCACTTGGGAATACCACCGACTCCATGATGTATTCGGCAGTCGACGTCGCCGTCCCTTTATACTCTTTATCTTTCATCCGAAGAGGGGCATTCGTGCCTTCTTCCAACTTCGGACCGATGGTACCCACTGCACCGGGAATTCCGGGAATCGTGTGACAAGCCACGCACTGCGCCTTGGCGAAAATTTGATCGATCGGCTCAGATCCATCTGCCATTAACGCGCTGGCAGTTGCAGGCTTGTCTTCCTCCTGCTTGGGACGATCGGCCTCAGGAATAAATTTTTCGTAGGATTTCGAAATCTCTTCGAATGACGGAGCCTCACGGCCTTCACGAACATAGAGCCAGGTGTCCACTGCCGCGAGTTCAGGAATCGAAAGCGATATCGGTGGCTTATGGATTTTGGGCATCGGGCTTTCTTTATCGTTCGTTCCCTTCACACCATATCCGTCCACCACATAGCAACTTGGGCAGGCATGCGATTCGGCAATGTACTCTTGGGCAGATTCGGCGGTTCCACAGCCAGGGCAAGATTCCTTGTCCACATACTCCCGTTTGGATGGATCACCCTTTGAATACTTTGGATCCTCCAAACGCTCCTTGCCGGCCCGCTCTGGAAGACCCAGGAGGTTCGGCGCGCGCTCACCAAGCATACCTGCGTGGAACGCATGGCAGAGCGGACATTGCCCTTTGCCGATTGCGCCCGGTTCTTTATTCTTTCCAAGTCCACCGAAAATGATCTTTTCACCTTCGTCGGCAAGCTGCTGCGGCGTCATCGAACTGAAATCGAGTTTTTCCTCTATCGGGGGAAAGCCACCTTCGACCTGCGGCAGCCAATTCCCATACCCGGAAAGAAACGCCGCCACGAAGAACATGAATCCACCGATCTTCAGCAGCGCGCCGACATTGGTGAAATACAACGCCAGCATGAAGGTGGTCGCGGTAATCGTGATGAGAGACACCGGCAGCAACCGATTCTCGCCGTAGAAATTGTTCTTGTAGTTTGCAATTGCGACGAACAGCAAAAACGTGGCGATAATGCCGATAAATGTCTTGAACGTCGCGCGCTTCTTTGCAGCAGGGTCGCTGATCGACACCTGAAAATAGATGAAGAGACCCACAAGAAGGGCCATGGACATCCACCCCATCGAGAGGGCTTCGCTAATCAGATTACCCAAGGTTTTAACCTCCTGTAACTACACCGAGGGAAGAACAAGATGAGCGCTTCTCCTCCTCAGTCAATGCCCAAATCAGATGTAGATTAGTGGCTGCCGGCCGGCTGCGGCACGCTACCAGGTACTCCTGCCCTCGCTTCAACCGGTGCCTTCTTCGTCGTTAAGCTGCCAAGCCAGAAGACGAAGAGAATGCTGATCCAGAAAAACAACACATTGAATGAAATCATATTGGCCGCGAACCCCACCGTATGCGTATAGGCCCACGGCGAGTTGTCCCGCATGATCTCATTTACATGCCAGAAGAGACGGACCGAAGAGCGAATATAGCCCATCAAGCCCATCATCCAGGTAAACGCTGTTGCCAGCATGATCAGAGCGTACTGCGAGCGGACGGAGATCTTGCCCCATTCGATCGGCCCCATCTGTTTTGCACCCTTCATCATCACGCTGTTCAAAGCGAACATGAAAAAGAGGCAAGATAATGTTGTCGCCACCTGCGGCACCGACAGTCCGACCCGCACGTTCGCTGGAATGTAATAGCCGTAAATGGCGAGCCAGATGATGTTGATATAGGCGCATGTGAAAAAGACGCCCATAAAGATATTCCCGAACTTTGCCCAGGACACGGTCGAGACTTTGTTGCCCCGCATATACCACACGAAGCTCAATATCGTGGTCGTGATAATCACGTTAATGCCGCCGTTCTTTGCGGACATTACGCCGTAGTTACCCAGTACTGGATGCTGCTGACCTCCCATCGCCTTCAATTCGGCCGGACTCATCACCATGGTATGAGGGGTGATAAACACTAGGAAGCCGCACGCGAGAAGAAATACGAGATACTTGATGTACCGCTGATATTTTTCCGCCCCGCGCATCCGGCCCATCGCCTGCCACAAGTAGTAGTTGGTGCTCAGGAACAAGATGCCGATCATGGTTGCCTGAATAATGAAGAGCCAGGCAAGCAATCCGCCCATGAGCGTAATACCCATCTGCTGCCGATACGCATAGACTTCCCGCATCAGCCAATAACCGGCGAAGGGGAGTGGAATCAAAAACGCCACGCCGAGCGCCATCGCGATGTAGCCCATCCAATCATAGTGGGCGCGATCCTCGTCCGTCTTCGACGCCAAGAACTTGTAGGCGGCATAGGCGGCAACGACACCTCCACCGAATGCCATATTGCCGAGGATGCGATGCACATTGAGCGGGTTCCACAATGCGGTGTGAATGACGTGCCAGATATTTCCGAGGAACCGGCCCTGTTCATCGACGCCGGCAGGCGACATCATGAAGCCAATCCACGAGTTCGCCAGAAACATGAGCAAGGTTCCGATGATATTCAGGATGACCGACATGCTGAGGTGAATCCACTTCAGGAACCCTTCCTTCATCTTGTCCCAGCCGTAATAGTAGATATAGAGCGTCCCGCTCTCCGCCACGAACATCAAGGCATAGATATGCATGACCGGACGGAAGATGCTGGAGAGATATCCGAAGAATGCGGGATAGAGCGTCAAGAAGGTAAAGATCAAAATACCGCCCAGGATGGCCGTCAAAGAATATGCCGTGAGGCTGATCTTGATAAAGTCATAGGCTAGTTGGTCATAGCGTCTCGCGAGCGCTTTATCTTTCGTCACAACGCCCATGAACTCAATCACCATGCAGAAGATCGGCACGGCCAGCACGAAGCTGCCGTAGTAGAGATGCTGCTGATTCGCGAACCAGAGTAATACACGACTCTCGAAGTTATACCGCGGATAGTCTCTTGGACCGTCTACGGTCTTCGGAGCAGGAGCGCCAACCACAATACCTTCCGTCTTGTAATAAACGTCTCGCCCCTTCTCAACCTTATCTCCGTCCTTCTTCGCCTCGTCAGCAGCTGGAGCCTCCTCACCGGCAACCGGCGACGGCAGCGCCATGACGATCGGAAGCAGAAGGAGGCCAACCATCACGCAGAGCGCCATGATTGAGAACAGGCGCTTCCCGGTTACCAGGCCCATGAAATACCTCCTTGATGCATTTCGTTTAATATTCACGAAAATCCCGCACGTTCGCTCTGTTAGGTGATGTGACTAGCTTGATCTATTTCCGGAACAAGTACCAGTAGTCCAGCCCCTGCATATCCATAAAATAATGATCCACCAGCGTAAAATACCCCACGGCGATGATGACAGAGACGATCACTGCGATGACCGGATTATTCAGCGCACTCATTGCCTTTCTCTCCTCCTAACCACGCCAAATCGCGCAGTTTTCTTGCATAGACGACCCGTTTTCAGCAGGGGCATTGAATACCCGCAAACCAATAGAAAAACCAGAGCCCCACGGCACACGTGATGTAGAAAATCATCTTGCCGACTTTTATCTTGAGTTCACTGTCAGGGGCAGCTGCGGTTGCCATTGTCGCTCCCTACTCTATGGAAGATTATGGAAGATATTGTGTTTCTTGACAGGCACATAGCCCTATGCTATTCAAATTCCGCTGGTGCATGCAACTTCACAGGGAAAATCATGGCGAAAAACTCAAAAACGTTCGACATTATAGTTTTGGCTGGAATGGTTGTCAATATAATTTTGGCCGTGTTTTTGATTCTCTACTATTTTGATTTTCTGTAGCATTATCAAGCCTTCTTCTCCTGTTTCTTCTCCTCTGAAATCCCTGAAATCGCACAGCGGAATCCGATCGTTTCGTCACGAAAGTCCGGCACCATCTTGCTTCGGCTGGTGATCCGAATGTCGGCTCCGGTTGTCGTGTAGCTTCCTCCTCGAAGGACCCGATAGGTGCCATGTTCCGGACCCGGAGGATTCTGTTCCGGCGACTCTTTGTAGTACCGTTCATCGTACCAATCGGCCACCCATTCCATGACGTTACCGGCTCCATCCATCACCCCATAAGGGCTCTTGTCGGTCTGGAAGATTCCGACCTGGCTGGAAACCTCATGTCCATCCTGAACTCTGGCCCAGTTGGCTCCGTTCGGCTGCTCGCTGTTCCCCCAGGGCCAGAGTCTTCCATCGGTACCCCGCATCGCCTTCTCCCACTCTGCCTCGGTTGGAAGCCGCTTGCCTCTCCAGCGGCAATAGTCCATCGCATCGTCCCAGGATACATAGACGACGGGCTGATTCACTCCCCGCATCCTGCCGATACTCTTGGCATAGCGTGCCGGCGGTCCAGATTTGCGATGCCCGGTGGCCAGGATAAATTGCTGATAGTGATGGTTGGTCACTTCGTACCGATCAATTGAAAACGTATCCAGGAAGTTCGTTCGCTCTGGCTGCTCGTCGAATCCTCCGCTCGTGGTCCCTCGAACAAAGGACCCCGCCGGAATCGTGATCATGTCCTCCTGAATCGGTTCTTCTTTAGATTCCACCTCAGCTTCTAGCTCCGGTTGAGGCACTTCAGTCAAACCGGACGGCGCGTTCTCAAAAGGCGTGGACGTGGTCCCTCGAAGAATGCCCACGATGGGAATAGCCGCAAAGGCCAGAATGGCGAGGAGAAAAACAATCTTGAATTTGGTTTCGAGCATACCGGCTTAGGAGGCGGGGGAACTGCCTGCGAGTTCCACGTCCCCCGCACAGCGAATACCGATCGTCACATCTGTCCGCCAATGCTTCGCAGCAAATCGTTTGGAGAGCCGGGCATTCTGCTCCGTCTCCCGCCACGACCCCCCTCGCACAACCTTCAGATCGGCATTGTCCGGACCTTTGGGATCGCGATACGGAGACTTCTTGTAGTAGTGTTCATCGTAGGAGTCCGCTACCCACTCGGCCACATTGCCCGTCATGTCGTAGAGTCCATACGGACTCCGTCCCGCATCGAACGATCCAGGAGGCGCGAGGTACTTATACCCGTCTTCACTTCCGTCGACATTGGCCGCATTGGTGACAAACTTCTCTCCCCAGGGATATTTCCTCTTCCCCTCGCCGCGTCCTGCCTTTTCCCATTCCGCTTCCGTGGGCAGACGCTTGCCGGCCCACTTGCAGTAGGCCAGCGCTTCATCCCACGACACACTCATTGCCGCAAATTCAGGCTTGAGAAGCTTCGATTGATCGTCTTCAAAAACCTCGATTCTCGGCGTTGCACGTTTCGTCATCTTGGCGAACCGCATATATTCTTCTTGGGTGACTTCTTTTCGGTCGAGAAAGAAACCTTTCAGAAAGACTTGATGCTCCGGCGCTTCGTCAGGGTCGCCATCCTGACTTCCCATCATGAAGGGTCCTTCGGGAATCTGTACCATTTCACGCCCCTCATCACCTATCTTTGTCTTGTACATCGAGTAGTCTTGGGCCGGCGTGTTGCTCGCTGTCGGCCGAGCTTCCGACTTAATGGACATGGCGAGTTCCTTTATCTGTTTGGCCTTATAGGACTCATAGACCAGCATACCGATCATGAGAAAGAACGACGCAAACACGAAAATGATCGATCCGACAAGCACGCCCTTATTTTCCACACAATCCCCTATTGTTGTTCATGATGATGGCACCGATGACTCGACCGGTTCGGACGACGCCTTTCTGGCTGCACGAACATCCAGCAGCATCGAAATCTGGACACCTAGGAATCCGCCCATCGCAGCCCCCGCTCCGGCACCGACCCACAACCGATCGACACCGGCTACCAGCCACGCCAGCGCGCCGCCCAAGAGGGTACCGGCCAAGATACTGATGAGAAATCGGCGGCCACCCAGAAAGCCGATGATGCCGCCCAGCACAAGCCCCAGACCGATCGCCACGGGAATCAAGCTTCCGCCCATGATGAAACCGATCAGGGTGCCGACCGTTCCCATGACCAGCATCCCAAACCCAATGTCGAATACTTTTGGAATCGGCATGGCATTGGCCCGCTTTGCATCCATGAAGAGTGTCCCTACTTCCCTGATACGGCACTCATTGGACCGAAATCGATTTCGACACCGGGCCCGGCAATGATGGATATGCCCCAGGCCTTCGCCGCCGGCTCATGTTGGTGAATCCGCTTAAAGTCTTCATACACATTCACCCGCTCTTCAAACCACTGCCCAAGAACTTTCGCCCCGGATTGAACAACGATCTCAGACCCGCTAAACATGCCGCCCTCGGTCAGGGTGCCTTCGGGCTTCGTCGCACTCCAGACATATTTCGTAAAGACCGGAATGAACAAAAGGTCGGTATCGAGCGACGCATAGATCGCGGCAAGGGGCTCGGTACCGGTATCAGCCTTGTTAAGGCGCCATCGCCAGGTCAGTACGGGATAGGCCTTGGGATCCCAATCAATCTTCTTTTTCTTGATCCGCTGTCCCGCATCCTTCGCCGACAAGAAATTTACACCATCCTCAGACTGCACCTTATAGGCTTCACGACCTTTCGATTGGCTTCGCTGATTTTCATGATCCCACTGAGAAGGGAAACTGTCGGCCTCTTTGGCCTGGAAATCTTCCAATACCAGGGTCTGCCCCTGCGCGGCAGCAGAACTCTGCAACGCATCGGCGCAGACGAGACCGCTCAAAGCAACCACGGCATACACCAGCACTCTGCGTATCATAGACTCTAACACCCTTTCTTACGTTTCTTGTGAAGGAACCGGCGCTAACAATGGCGCTGCTTTATCGTGAATCTCTTCTCCCATCACCACCGGCTGCTGCCCACGCTGGCACATCCAGAACAGGGTGAACACCGCCCCCCAGAATACCACCATGTTCAACGTGACCATCTTGGCGGCAAATGCAAGATCCGGCGTAAAGGCCCATGGCGAGACATCGGCCATCAGCTCGCTCACATGCCAGGACAGGCGGCCGGATGATCGAATGTACCCCATCAACCCCATCACCCAGGTAAAGGCCGCCGCTAACCCGAAGAGGGCCACCATCCCACGGACCGGAATTTTTCCCCACTGAATCGGTCCATGAACGATCGCTCTTTTGAGCATGGTGCGATTGATCAACAGGCTGGCCACGATCACCGTCAACGTCGTGAAGGCCTGCGGCGACGAAAGACCCACACGGATCTTCGCAGGCAAATAGAATCCATACACGGAGAGCCAGATAACGTTGAGTATGCCGACTGCATACAGCGTTGCGATGATCACGTTTCCTTGTGTGACCCACGAGACGGTCATGGTCCGATTCGCCCGCCGATAGTACAGAAAGCTGAGGGCGGTGAGGAGGAGAATGACGTTGATGGCGCCGTTCTTGGCCGACATGACCCCATAGTTTCCGATGACCGGATGTTGAGCGCCACCCATCGCTTTCACTTCACCCGCCGACATCATGACGGTATGCGGCGTCAGCCAAATGAACAGCGCCACGGTCAAGGCGCCGAGCACGAATTGATAGTACGGCTGATAGCGCTCCGCTCCCTTGATCCGCGCCATGCTTTGCCAGAGGTAGTAGTTCACACCAAGGAACAACACCCCGATCAACAACGCCTGCACGACGAACAGCCAGGTCAGCAACCCGCCCATCATCGTCACGCCCATACTCTGCCGGAACACAAAGACCGACCGCATCAGCCAGTATCCGGCGATCGGCATGGGAAGCAGCGCGCACACCGTCACAAACAGAAAAATGTAGCCCACCCAGTCGAAGTAGGCCCGCTCTTCGCCGGTCCTGCTGGTGAAAAAGCGATAGCAGGCATAGGCCAACACGACGGCCCCGCCGGACATAATGTCCGCAAGAAAGCGATGGACATTGAGTGGATTCCAGAGCGCGGAATGCAACAGATGCCAGGGGTTTCCCAAAAACCGTCCCTGCGCATCCACACCGGCCGGTGACATCATAAAGGCGGACCAGGCGTTCGCCAGCAGCAGCAATGCCGTTCCCACGATGTTCGTCATAATACCGATCGCCGCATGAATCCACTTCCGGCCTGGCTCGGCCATCCGATTCCAGCTGTAGTAATAGACGATCAGCAGCAGCGACTCCCCGACGAACACGATGGCGTAGACCGGCATGAAGGCCTTGAATGTCCCGCCCATATACTTCATGAAACTGGGATAGAACGTAATAAACATCACCAGCATCAGACTGCCGATCAGCGCAGTCACTGAGAGTGCGAGGAGCGCCACCTTCGCCAGATCTCTCGCCAGACCATCATAGCGAAGCGACAAGGCCGGTTTGTTGGTGATCAACCCAAGAAACTCAAGCAGCGCGCAGAACAGCGGCAGCGCGAGAACGAATCCACCGAAGTACGTATGTTGCTGTGTCACAAACCACACCAGTACACGACTATCGGCCGAGCCGATCCGTGAATAGACTGTCTCATGAGGGGCCGGGGCCGCCGGTCCTTGCGGCGTTCCCTCCGTCCCAAAATACACATCCGTCGTGGTTTCGGCGAAGGAGTAGCTTGGTCCGCTCCATGCGCCACAGAGCGCGGCTGTCAGGATCGTGATGCAACCAGCCATGTTGATCGTGGAAGCTGTCGGCCAGAATCTTCGACGCATGGTGCTATCCCTTCGACCCGGTCTTGTTTAACGCCATCTCGCCCGCCACACCGACAGAAGCCCCAGCCGTCTTTCCAAGAATCCCCATGACAAACGGGCATCGCAGCATTCCACTCGACAGTTGCGGAGTCTGTTCATCTTCTATCTGACGGCGATGGCCCAGATAGTAGCCGTAAAGCCCCATCAATGCCGTGACCAGCGCACCCCCCACGATCGCCTGCCCCGTTGCAATCTTCGGCTGCCTCCCGACAAACAGCAGTACGCCCATCACAACCAGGTAGTAGGTAGCGGCGAAGGCCATCCCAGGCCACCACCAATACTTCAGCAATTCAGTCGGTGCCGTCCGTCGAAGAGTCTCAACCCACGAGACGGATGGACGCAAACCGCCGAAATACGCACAGAGCGCAAGGCCACCACCGAGAACTGTCACCGCCAGCAACTGAGCCACCGCTGCCATCTGCTCACCGACGAATAGCAGTCCAGACAATGCCGCCAGCCCACCGACACCCAGTCCCACCGCAACCCAGGAGCCCAGATGCGAGGCTCGGCTCTGCAATAAGGTACGGAGCCGCGCTCCGTCAGGGAAGGTCAGAAATGGACGCCCCAGCACCGAAAGTTTTCGCACATGACCGATCTCAAACGCATCACGAGCCACAGCCGTACTGGAGATAATGATCGCCATCAGAGCCGGACCATCAGGGTGCTGGAGATAGTTGTACCCCACAACCCACAACAGCGCGAGCACCAGCAGCGAGAGTTGGACGCCATAGACTGCGCCGATCCATCCGGCAAGCCAGCTGAGCAGACGACTCCCGTCTTCACGCGCAATCACCGACCACGATGCGGATCGTCCGACCCAATAGGCCAAGATTGCCGTCACCGCGGCCACCAGGCTGCTCACCGACAACAACACGAGCGGGTCCGTCAGCGGCACCAGGTGTTTGGCCAGACGATAGACTCCGAACGCCACGAGTCCCGGGACAAACATCACGATCCGCTTCCGCTTTCGCACAGAATCTTCCGTGACCGCCAGACTCAGGCTGGGAAGCACGCGTAACGCCATTCGATGCAACATAATCACTCTTAGGACTGCAGGCTACGGACTAGACGCTGAGTCAGTTACTTCGTCAGAATCATCGCGGCAACCGGTCTCAACCCTCAGCACCCGATGCTATTTTGAAGCGGCCATGCCGAAATAGCGCGCCTTCACTTCTTCCATCAGCGCCACGGTGATGCGAGATGCCCCGCGATCCGCTGCCGTGCGCTCCAGTTCGATCCGCGCCATGGCGCGGACGGGAGCCGGCACTTTATCCAATCGCCGTTCTGCTTCAGGTTCCCACTCAATCCGTTCCCCTGTACGCGGACGAAGCAGCTGATCATACGTAATCACCCGGAAGCCACGGGCACGAACATCCTGCTCCACATCCTCCCGGAACAGCGGAACCAGATAGGGCGGCATACGATCCAGGCGGTGCAACGCTTCATCCGTCCACATCAACCGATCGACGAGTCCGTGCGTCTGGCCCTCAGGCACATCGATGCCGACCTTCAGACCACAGCCCCGGCATTCTGAGCGGATAAACCACTGGAGTGCGCCATCCTCGTCGACACGCTCTTCGATACCCGCTGTATGCATCCAACGCCCGCAGCCACAGGTCAGCATGAGCGTCCCCTGCTCTCAGCCGCCGGCGATTGGCTATCGGCTCTGCATCTCACCCAATCTTTCCAGGGTAGAGGATGTAGAGCATCGTATAGGTAAAACTGCCGGTGACGAACAACACGCAGTAGATGACCATCGTAAATCGGCCGAGCGCACGATGTCGTCTGGCCCCGTCGGGCCAAATGCGCTGAATGGCCATTTCTATCGCGAAGACGAAGGCAACCAGGAACAGAAATGCCAGATAGACTTCCAACTTCCGCATGGAAAACCCGGCTGTGGCAACGCGCGAGAAAAATAACCCGAGCACCACGACGGTAATCCCGCCTAAGATCAGCCCCACCTTCCTCCACGTCGTCTGCAGCAGCGATTCTCGCAGGGACCGTATGCCATCGACGATCTGCTGGGAGCGAAAGCCCAGCACGATCATATACACCGCCATGACCAAGCCGATGATGACGAGAATGATATGGAGCGTCAGCACAGGGATGAAGACGTAATCATAGAGCGCTTGTGAGCCACCGAACCCTTCTTTGCCTTCGACAGCCAGAACGCCGAGCTGTCGAAAGAGATAATAGGCAATGAAGAAACTGAGCATCGAGGTCATGCCACCCAGCATCAACCAATGATGCGCATCGGCATTCCGTCTACGAGCCTGAAACCACCCAAGCACAAATAAGCCGGTAAAGAGCGTGGCCATCAACTGGCTCAAGTCTGCCCCGGTCGTGGCATGGGTCCCCAAAAACCCAGGATCGCGCAACCAATCCATTAGTATTTCTTTCGCCGTTCGTATCTCGCGACACGTATCGTGCAATGCCGTTCGCGCTGCACGAACCGAGCGTTACCCTTCATGAGATTTCACGCCTTGCACCACAGCCGTTTTCTCTAGTTCCGTCGCGGAGGCGAAACCAGCCTTCGTCATCCATTGAATCGCATCGCCGGTCTTGTAGCAGCCGCCCTGCTGCGTATTGACCAATATGTGCACGGCAAACGCGGTGGTCCAAGCTGGGCCTGTCCCCGCTTCATCCAGAAATCGATCCTTGATGAACAACCGCCCACCCGGCGCCAGATGAGTGAAGACCTTGCCGACCAGAGCCGCATTCGTGTCGAAGGTTTGATAGTGCAGGATATCGGACATCAGCACGACATCGTATGGACCACCGAGCTGGTCCTTGTTGAAATCCCCTGGGAGCAGCGCAATTCGCGATTCCAGCCCTGCATCTTTCACTGTTTTTTCAGTCACGCTCAGTGTGGCAGGAAGATCAAAGACCGTCGCGATCAGTTCGGGATAGACCTGGCAAAACGCGATCGCATTGGTACCCGCACCACCACCCAAATCCAACATGCGCATCCGTCCCGCCAGCTTCAGCCGCTTGGCAAAATCGGGTCCGCTTTGCTGGCCGATGCGATGAAGCACAGCCAACACATTGCCTCCCAACTCCGGATCAGTTTCGAAGACATGCCGATCGACCGACCGCCGTCCAGTTCGAATCGTGTCCTCCAACTTTCCCCAGTTGTTCCACTCCGCATCGTGTAAAAGCAGAAGATGGCCGACGTACTGAGGCGACTGCCGGACAAGGTGCGTCTCCGCCGCCGAGGAGTTCCCGTACATATCTCCTTCTTTTTTCAGCAATCTCATCGCCACAAGAGCGTTCAGCAAGAGGCTGAGGGTCGGCTCATGGGCCTCGATTCGACCTGCAACATCCCGCACGGTCTTTGGTTTTCTATCCAGCGCAGAAAACACATCCAGCCTCACGGCTGTGAGCAGGATTTTCGTTTCCCAGTAGTAGCCCAGCTGGAAGATTTCTGCGAGCGAGAGTTCTCGTGACACACCACTCCCTACATCCCTACAGCAAAAAGCTTTGAAAGTTGAATCTTACCTAGATCGGAAACTGAAAGGCAAGGAGGCGGATGCGACGGAACATACCGCACAAACACGAAGGGCAGCGGACTGCTCCGCTGCCCTTCGTGTGCGGGTATTGCCGCTAAAAAACTGCCAGCTTACTTGATTTCAGCCTTCAGATTGGCAGTTCCGCCGTCGGCGACGTCGACCTCAAACTCTACGCGCTTGCCCTTTGCCGCAAAAGGATGCCAGGCAACGACCTTGTGCTTGCCTGGAGGCACATCCTTGATTTCAAACGAGCCATCATCCTTCACCACGGCAAAGTGGGGATTCGACACCGGGAGGAAGAAGGACTGCATGAACTCGTGCTGATCGCACTGCAGCCGATAGGAGCCCACTTTTTCCGCTCCACCACGGAACACGACCGGTTTGTCGAGCTTGTCACCCTTTTTGGCAAGACCGATGTTGAAGCCGGTTGCCGAACTCGTACCCTTTACTACAAAGCTATGAGGATTATGAAGCACGCCTTGGACCGACTTGGGATCATCCGGATCTGCATCGGTGTTCTCAACCTTGAAGGACTTCTTATTCACGACCACTCCGCTGAATGGCAAGAATTCACAGAACGCAGCGACGACCTCTGTGCCCTGGTACCCATCCATGAAGGCCGCATCGTCGATGTCGATCACTGCAACGACGGCATTCTTCAAACCACCATCCTTGCCGACTTCGATGGTTTTGAGGAATCGCTTATCCCCGTCTATCAAACCCTTGTTCGGGTTCTTAAGACAGAAATTCGGGTTAGGGAACTTGGAAAAAAGAAACTCCTTCTGCTCAGCTTTTCCGGCATAGGTAACCTTGCCGGTAATCGTTCCGCCTGCAAACGAGGTGAGAGGCGTCGCGATGAACGCGACGGCTGCCACGCCAAATACGACTGATAACGCACTCTTCATTGGACTGCCTCCTTGTGATTGACTAACCGCCATGTTTCCTAACTTGCGTGTCTCCCCTCTCTTTCACCGGCCAGCGTGAGGAGTATGGGACCGGCATCTGTTTGTTGTGCACACAATCGTCAACGTGCTGGCGAGGCTGGCCTTCGACCGATTATGTATATGAGATATTACCGTATCATGTCAATCTCAAGCAAGAGCCGGTATGAGTAGCTATTTTACTCCTGCTCTGATAGTATGATCGCGTTTCAACGTGGCGGGCCTCGCGTGGAACGAGAGATCGAACGGCCTATCACCGATGTTGCTGTACCGAGAGTCTGATCGGAGGTCTGACCTAAGCCGCCTCTTTTGATTGCGTCTTTGGCCCGCTCCTTCCCCTCTCCTGCTCGTGTCTCAGACAATGTCATTCTCAGAAGGAGGAACCCCCATGGGTTCAAAACTCTATGTTGGCGGGTTGCCCTATGCAGCAACCGAATCGCAGCTCACCACTTTGTTTGCCGCACACGGGACTGTAGAGTCCGCGCGCGTGATCACAGACAAATTTACAGGGCAATCGCGGGGCTTCGGCTTCGTCGAAATGGCCACCCCTGAAGAGGCGAAGGCAGCCATTACCGCTTTGAACGGCACACAGATGGACGGACGTCCCCTGACCGTAAACGAAGCCAAGCCACAGGAACCACGTTCCGGTGGCGGTGGCGGCGGACGCTTCAGCGGTGGCGGCGGACGCGGCGGCAACGATTTCGGTAATCGCAGCCGCTTCTAAATCAAGGCAACTTGACAGGAAGGGGGGCGCCTCTCTATTGAGGCGCCCCCCTCCTTCCCCCTACATCAACACCCATGACACAAGACGCATCGTCCATCGCGGGACTCAAACGCACCTACCCCAACTATGTAACAGCGCTGCTCTTCAGCATTATCACTGCGAGCGCGTTGATCGGGGTCCCCACCTTTGCCTATGTCTATGGCTACACGTGGCTGGACTGGACTATGTTCGGGTTACTGTATGTCGTGACCGGATTGGGTATTACGGTTGGTTACCATCGCTTGACGGCACACCGAAGCTTCAATTGCCCCGACTGGGTCAAGGCAGGCCTCTTGATTGCCGGTGGATGGGCGCTGGAAAACTCTGCGCTGAAGTGGGCGTCAGACCACATTCGCCACCATGCCACTTGCGATCATGACGCCGATCCCTACAACGCCCAGCGAGGATTTTGGTACAGCCACTGCGGGTGGTTGTTTTTCGACGACCCTCATAGGGATGAGAAATACGCAACTCGTTTACGGCAAGACCCCATCGTGATGTGGCAACACCGCAATTACCTGCCCATTGTGCTCTCGGGTCTCGCGCTCACGTTTGTAGTGGGATTTCTGCATGGGGGCTGGATCGGCGGCCTGGGGTGTTTCCTGCTCGCCGGCATCGGCCGCACGTTTGCTGTGCTCAATTCAACCTTTTGCGTCAACTCGATCTGCCATCTATGGGGACGCCAACCGCATAGCCAAGCGGATTCCAGCCGAGATAGCTGGTGGGTATCGCTCCTGACGTTCGGCGAGGGCTACCATAACTACCACCACACCTTCCAAAGCGATTACCGCAACGGCCCCCGTTGGTATAACTTCGATCCATCAAAATGGCTGATCTTCACACTCTCACGGCTTGGTTTGGCCTCGTCGCTCCGTACCGCCTCTTCCCCCGAACCTAGATCATAACGGTCTACCTCTTCCATCCTGACAACACACACCGCTGCGCAATCAACGGTAGAAAGCTTGCCAGATCTTCCGACACTGCCTTCATCACCACATCTGCGAGATGCGAATCCTCAAAACATTCGTACACATCGTCGAGAAACCCGCCCCGCAGCAGTGGATGAGAAAGAAACTCTCGGCCTGGACTCGTGGCGATTTCCAAGGGATACTCGGCAATCTCTATGCGCTCAAGGCCTACGCTGTCCAACCAGCTTCGGCCCTCTTCCGCAGATGGCCGTTCAGCAACATAGGCTTCCAGCCGGCGCCGCGCTGTGAGTAATCCCCGGACCGCCATTTCCTGGTCAACGCGGCGCCATAACGAATCGAACGTACCACGCGATGGAAACGTCAGTACCAACTGGCCTCCCGTCTTGAGATGTTCGACCAATCCCTGGACGGCTTCAAACCGACTGGGCCGGAAAAACATCACCGACAAGTTGCCGGTGATGCGGTCGAACATCGGGAAGTCAGGCGGCAACGCACGCATATCGAGGCACTCGAACCGCAGCCAAGGCAGTTGTTCACCTTGAAGAGCCCTTGCACGTGCCACCTGCTCCATACTGAGATCAATGCCCAGAACCTGTCCTGTTGGGCCCATCTGCTCAGCCAAATAAAAAGCTGGGATACCATGACCGGAAGCGATATCGAGGATCCTGGCATCGGGAAACAGATCGAGATGCTGGAGCAACGCTTCAGCAAACGGCGTGGACCAATAATCTTGTTTGGGAAGCGGCCACTGGAATATCACAACAGACTTTCGGCGAAATCGTAGAACGAACCCTGACTCAGCCTACCACCCCTCGACTTGCCGCCAACGCAACCATCTGGCCATGCAGACCGGTCGCGACAGACCGAGATCCATCTCCATGTCATATGTTCGAATCAACTGAGCTTCTGTGAAGTAGAATTCTGCTGGGTTGGCTACTCAGACTTGAGGCCCTCGTCATTCTCGTCTTCTGTGGATTCCCCTTCCGAAAGCAGGTCTTCGATTTGCCCTTCATTGCACGTCAGCCCTTCAGAGATAGGCTTGGATCCATGGGTGCCTGTTGATTTTCGAGTCTTGTTAGTTCTGTCGTCTTTGTGTGATGCGTCCATCGTAGTCTTTCACTCGCCTCTGCGGCCGCCTTACTGCTGATACAGCCTTCGAACAAGATCACATGCAACAAAGCCCTTGGCCGACTGCCATTCAAGACCAGACGGTTTCACGGCACGAGCAGGATAGAAGACCCCTGCCTGCGAACGAGTCACCCTCTCACCCCCAGGTCCGATGGGTTTCGCTCACATGCTCTACGCCATCCGTCTTGACGATCTCCCACTGCACCTCGTCTGCAATGGTGACGACCCTGAGTTCTGCACAATGTCCGTTGGCATCCGCACGCAACTCCTCCACGACACGAACCAGTTTCGCGTCATCGCGCGGAATGAGTTTGCCGCACTGATTCAAGCTGGGCTCCCGAGGACCTGCGGCTTCAGGCCAATACGCGCCAAGATCCACCTCCTTGAGCGCCTCCGGCTGTCCTAACTCTCGCAGACGCAGGAATGCCTTGTGACTGACGCAAAACTGTTCATAGCTCTTGTTGATGACGATTTTCCTCATGATCCACACTCCCTCTTTTTGTTCTTCACCGAGAAAGGAACAACGGCCTCTCCCCACAGAACGGGCCAACAGATGTCACACGCTGGCTAAGCCGTCGGCTCAGGATCTTTGTACCCGATGTAGTTTCCCGTCCAGTGGGAATATCGGCGGTTGGCCCAGGTGTTTACCTCCGCCTTTTGAACCTCTCCATATCGTTTGTGAAGAATGCCGCTGAATTTGGCTAAATCACCCTGAATATCGAGAATATCTTCATCCGTAATCTTCTCCCACTTTGCCTTCAAGGGCGTCTTCAGTTGTGCCCAGAACTGCGCGAACTGCTCTTGATTCATCATAGACTCCTTGGTTATGGAATCGCTGGCCATTCCGCATCCCCACTGAGAGCCAAGACGCACACAGGCGATCCAGACCTCACGGTTGGACACGGACACAGTGGCGTAGTAGCGGCGGAGACCGGGGAATCAGACGCGCAGGATCATGAAGGAAGGATGCGCGAGAGATGGGACAGTCGGCGTGGCTCAGTACGTCATGCCCACACCCTACAGGCCACAGAGAGTCATGTCAATGTATGGCATGAGACTCTTTCGTCGAACGCCTTGCTGTAAATGTACCGATGAAACTCCCCAGATGGGGACCTGATTGTGTCTGAATAAGGACCAGTACACCTTCATGGCTTACCTTACCTACCCCCAAGACAGCCGTCACACTCCAGATCGTGCAGGCGTTCCATGACTACGCTCTCTGGTGTGTGGTTTGACTCCTCATCAGGCACGTGTTAGGGTGCATTCCCGTACGAGCACTCTCCTACCCCTCGCGCTTTCCTAATGACCGCAATCTCTTGCGCGATTGGTTCCCTAGCACCGAACGCTCTTACGGGTCTCTCCCCTGCTTCTCGCAATAGCAGCCAGGTGGAGGTGACGAAGTCTGGCATATGTGCCGACAGAACATGACCAACCAATCCAGAGGAGCCGAGTGATGAAAATGTCAACAGTCTGGGGTGGCAGTAAAGCGGCGCGCAAGCGGAAACGCCCTGTGCAAAAGCTCAAGATCCGGTGGGATGTGTTGGGGCTTCATGACGCGTCCAAAGATGGTCAGTCGCGCTCGATCGACGATATTCGGCGGCAAGTGACGTCACTTGCCAGCCAAGGCTTTGGCCCGGAAACGACGTCACGATCCAGCACGAAGGACGCACCCACCCGTTCCTCTGCAAAGGGGACAACACCGAGCGCGACACGACGACGAAGCGCCACAAAATAACCCATATTCCAACGCGCATTCTGGACGAAGGAGGCTATCATCGGACGACCAGGAAAAACGACGATCGCCAAACGCGACCGGGAAAAAGCCAAGCAGATAAAACAACGGGAAAAAGATGAACGCCGCGCCCAGCGCAAGGCCGACAAACCCGATCGCCGCTCTGCGACCGGCGGGGAAGATCCCGACTTGGAAGGTCTCCAATGGGGGCCGCAAGCTCCCCTGTTCTAGGTTCTTCTCAGAGCTCTGTCCCCAGCCTCATACATGCCGTGAGTTCACACACCGATCCATGCGTCCTCTCCTTCGAGGGAGGTCTCGCATCCAGTAGAGATCAACGAACACAAACCCGTTAGGTCTCCCCGGTATTCTCCATGCCTGGAATGCGCAACACAATCGCGCGGCTAGGTTGCAGTGAAGTGCGGACCCGAGGCGTATTCCAGATGGGTATGGCGATGGTCCGAGCGAACACGAAGCCGGCGACTCTTTTCAGGATTCTGATACAAACCGCTCTCAATCCTTGCTAGCGTCGAGGACCGCGTGTTTGTATACTGGCGTCATGTCTGACTGATCTGGAGACTCCGTTGGCTCTTCAAAGAAACGGGTACGAAGTACCACCCGACTTTCGCTCCAGTCAAATCGCTTTTTCTGACCAGGGGCCGACATTAGTACTTTCTCCAAGCTACCGGCGGCAGGTTCCAGAGCTCGGCGCGGACGGTAGCCCATAGGGCATCAAGCATCCTCGTGAGGTTGGATGCCGTTCGAGTCAGAAGTTTCACCGCGACACCGGGCACAGCCGGCGTAGACACCCCGCCCAACACCTGTCCGGGGTGCTCGTCAAGAATGAGGCCGAGACTCGCTTCCAGCCGACTCCAAATCTCTAACGGAACCGTATCGTTCACCACATACAGCGACGCGACATAGTCCCAATCTCCCGCGAGTCCGACACGGCCCAGGTCTGTCGCCGGATCGAGCGCATATCGCTCCAAGACCGAATTCCCTGACGCCGTGGTGATTCGAATCTCATTCTCCAGGCTCGTAAAAGCCCATCGTTCCTCTCTGGCAATTCGTCCCGAAGCGATCGCATCCCACAGAAGGATCGTAGCCCCGGGCGCGAGTGTGACGTGAACCGTTTGCCGGTATCGTGAGCCGCCAAAGGGGATGGTATGTTCCGGCAGCCATTCCAGCACCGCCCCGGCACCGACAGCAATCTCGACCTCCTGGACCGACACCTCACCCTGCGATCGATAGACACGATTCGCAGAAGGTGCGGAGATGAGGACATGCGCGCCCGCATCCAGTCTCATATTGATGGACAGATGATCGCCCCCTACCAGCCCGCCCGAAGGATTGAGCAGGAGTGTATAGGCCGCCCCGGTCTCATCGAGGTAGATCGGTGGAAGCAGATGCCAGGGGCTGGTACAGTGGGAGCGAGTGATGATCGTCTGATGGTCACGCCTGGCATAGTCAAGCCGAAGCTCGCCGACACGCCCGACGAATTCAGTCAGAGCATCCTGGGGGCTTTTTCTTTTCCGTGACACGAGGACTGTGAGACGATCAAGAAGGTCGCGTCCGCTGAGGAATGCGTTGCTCCACCCAGGCCATCACGGCATCAAGCCCTTCCCCGGTCAGCAGGTTGGTGAAAACGAATGGCAGGTCGCCTCGCATACGACGGGTGTCTTGCTCCATGACAGACAGATCCGCTCGGACATATGGGGCCAGATCCATCTTATTAATTACTAGAAGATCCGATCGCGTGATACCTGGGCCGCCCTTGCGCGGAATCTTGTCTCCCCCGGCCACATCGATCACATAAATCACGTGGTCTACCAGCTCCGGGCTGAATGTCGCTGCAAGATTGTCCCCACCGCTTTCTAAAAAGATCAATTCGACGTCCGGATGCCGGCGGAGCAAATCGTTGATGGCTTCCTGGTTGTGTGATGCGTCCTCCCGGATTGCCGTATGGGGACAGCCGCCAGTTTCCACACCCAGGATGCGGTCAACCGGCAATGCCGCATGTTTCGTCAGAATTTCCGCATCGATTTTTGTAAAAATATCGTTAGTCACTGCCGCCAGGCTAAATCGATCGCGTAATTTCTGGCACAGGGCCTCAACGAGCGCGGTCTTGCCTGACCCCACCGGCCCCCCGACACCAATGACCGGAATACCTTTCGCCCTCGCGTGTGTCGGTTTCGCGTCGCCGTGACGGTGCTGATGATTTTCATCGTGCATGATGTTGCGGAGATCCCCTGGCCTATAGCTGATGGCCAATGAAAAGATCTTCTTCTCCCTTCTCCTTAATATATGCCTACGCGCTTAGGATCGAAAGAGCCTCCACTCCAAACGGCCATGGCGCATCGCATAAATGTCCTGGATCGGCGACCACGAACTCATCGGTGTCTCTGTGCTAATTTCTCGGCTGATACGGTCGATCAGCGGAAGCCAGTCTCCAAGCACACGCTGCCCTTCACGCTGACCGATGGGACGCAGCCGCATCGCGGCGGACACGAATCCCACGGCCGTCTGGTACAGAAAGGCTGCGACGGTCTCTTCCCCTTTCCACCCGCAGGTTCCCAGTGTCAGTCCAAAGCTGACTGCCAAGTGACCGGGGGTTCGATCGGCTTCCACGGCATCGAGGTAATCGCTCAGGACTGTTTTGCCTCGGAGTTGATCCGCCGCAACTTTGATCACCTGCCGGCCCATCTGGCGACTGGCCAGGCGTGATTCACGGCCAAGCTTCGTCGAATCTAACTCGCGATCCACGCTGACTGCCGGACCCAGCTGTCCGGCTAATCCAGCCTGGTTCGCCAATTTCGCAGCGAGGGCTTCCCGCCTACTCATCCCTCCGCGTAACAGATCTTCGACATATCGAGCCAGTTGATCCGAATCTTTGACGGCGCCGCCTTGCACGGCCGCTTCCAACCCCGACGAAAAGGCATACCCGCCTGCGGGGAAAAATGTGTCGGTAAACCGCAAACCTTCAAGTAGCGCACGCGTGTTCATCGAAAAAGTACGCGGCCAATACCTAAAACAGGAAGTACCGTTGCGCCATGGGGAGAACGATCGCTGGCTCGCAGGTGAGTCGTACGCCGTCCGCCGTCACCACATATGTTTCCGGATCGACTTCGATCTTGGGCAGATAATCGTTCAGTTTGAGATCACGTTTCTTCACGCTCCGGCAATTCTTTACCGCAGCCACGCGCTTTTGCAAGCCGAGCTTCTTTGGGATCTCCCGATCCAGCCCAGCCTGCGACAGGAAGGTCAGGCTGGTGGTGGAGAGCGCCCGTCCGAAGGCGCCGAACATCGGCCGACTGATGATCGGTTCCGGTGTCGGAATGGACGCGTTGGGATCACCCATCTGCGCCTGAGCAATGAACCCACTCTTCAGCACCATCTCGGGCTTCACACCGAAGAACGCCGGCTTCCAGATCACCAGATCGGCGATCTTGCCGACTTCCACGGACCCGACCTCATGGGCGATCCCATGCGTAATCGCCGGATTGATCGTGTACTTGGCCACATAACGTTTGGCCCGGAAGTTGTCGTTCTGGGACGAATCCTTCCCGCTCCCCGGCGAAAGATGTCCCCGTTGGACTTTCATCTTATGAGCCGTCTGCCAGGTTCGAATGATCACTTCTCCGACCCGGCCCATCGCTTGCGAGTCCGATGACATGATGCTGATCGCGCCGAGATCGTGAAGGATGTCTTCCGCCGCGATAGTTTCGCGCCGGATGCGCGACTCGGCAAACGCCACGTCTTCGGGGATCCGAGCGTTCAGATGGTGGCACACCATCAGCATGTCGAGATGTTCGTCCATCGTATTGACGGTAAACGGCATGGTGGGATTGGTGGAAGACGGCAGCACGTTCGGCTCGCCGCACACCTTGATGATGTCCGGCGCATGACCGCCCCCGGCGCCTTCCGTGTGGAAGGTGTGGATCGTCCGGCCCTTGAAGGCTCTGATGCTGTCTTCGACGAACCCAGCCTCGTTTAACGTATCTGTGTGGATGGCAACCTGGACATCGTACCGCTCCGCGACACTCAAACAGGTATCGATCGCAGCCGGCGTGGTCCCCCAGTCTTCATGGAGCTTCAACCCGATGGCACCGGCTTCTACCTGTTCATTCAGCCCTTCAGGCTGCGACGAGTTGCCTTTTCCGAAAAATCCAAGATTGATGGGAATTCCGTCCGAGGCTTCCAGCATTCGATAGATGTTCCACGGTCCCGGTGTGCAAGTCGTGGCATTGGTGCCGGTGGCGGGACCGGTGCCGCCCCCGAGCATTGTCGTAATGCCAGAGGACAGGGCATCCCAATATTGCTGCGGGCAAATAAAGTGGATGTGGGCCTCCACGCCGCCTGCCGTGACGATACAGCCTTCGGCGGAGATGGCTTCCGTACCAGGCCCCACTTCCATTCCCTTCGTCACATTCGGCATGAGGTCGGGGTTGCCGGCTTTGCCGATGCCGACGATGCGTCCGTCTTTGACGCCGATATCCGCCTTCACAATACCCCAGTAATCGAGGATGAGTGCATTCGTGATCACCGTATCGAGCGCGCCGCTCGCGCTGGTGGCTCGAGGCGACTGGCCCATCCCGTCCCGAAGGACCTTGCCGCCGCCAAACACTGCCTCATCGCCATACGAAGTAAAATCCTTCTCGACTTCGATGACCAGTTCCGTGTCGGCGAGCCGAACACGATCGCCCACGGTGGGACCGAAGAGATTTGCATATTGTCTCCGTGAAATTTTCACCGGGCCCCTCCTTTCCCAGAAAATCCAGGATCGGCCGCGCGAGCCAGGGCTTTGGCTTTTACCTGCGCGTCATCCAATGATCCGTTGGTCAGTCCGTTGATGCCATAGGCGAACCGTTTGCCCGCCAACGCCACGACCGTCACCCGTTTCTCCTCTCCTGGTTCGAACCGCACTGCCGTGCCGGCGGGAATGCAGAGTCGAAATCCGAAGGCCTGCTCGCGGTCGAATCTGAGCGCGTGATTGGCTTCGAAGAAATGGCAGTGGGATCCGACCTGAACAGGTCGATCGGCTGCATTCTTGACCGTGAGTTCTTTCGTCTCCCGACCCTTGAAGGCTTCCACGTCTCCGGAGCCAACGAGAATTTCACCCGGCACAACAGGCTTGGACAACTCGGCCTTGATCGCAGCAGCCAGGGAGCCCACTTTCTTTTGAGGAGCGTTGTGAATTTTCGTCGGGGTTCGTTTGGTCTTCTTCGGCATATGTCCCCTCCTGCACAGATATGAATGGGTGGTTGGACCCGAGAGTATGCTTATCGAATCGGATCGTGTACGGTCACCAGCTTGGTCCCGTCTGGAAACGTCCCTTCGACCTGGAAATCGTGAATCATTTCAGGCACGCCCGGCATGACATCCTTGCGCGAGAGGAGCGTGGCTCCATAGGTCATGAGGTCGGCGACTGATTTGCCATCGCGAATGCCTTCGAGAACGGCGGCGGTGAGATAGGCAACCGCCTCAGGATGGTTGAGTTTAAGGCCGCGCTTCTTGCGATCCGCAGCAAGCTGTCCTGCGGTATAGATCAACAGCTTTTCCTGTTCTCTCGGAGTCAAATGCATACGTCCTCCTCTCTTAGGCTGACCTGTTACGCTGTGTCTTCTTCCAAAGGAAAATCCGACGGAGATAAGGTGATCTGCTGGTGGCTGGCGAGAGGTGTTCGGCGTGTCATGTGAGTACGGCTCGACATAACGCAGGTTCCACACCGAGCGGAGATGGCGCTACGTGCCGTCGAGCCGAAACGTCCGAAAAGGCAGGTGCAATGCAGAATGGCAGTGCTCTTACACCGTCAAATGCAGCTTCACCATTTCGGCGCTCAACTCTTCGCTCTTGCCGGACGCCATCACCGCGCCTTTTGCCATAATCACATACTTCTCAGCAAGCCTGGCCGCGAAGTGCAGCCCCTGCTCGACTAAGAGAATGGCAAATCGGCGTGACTGTTTAAAACCGATGATGACGTCTTCAATATGGTCCACGATTGAAGGCTGAATCCCTTCTGTGGGCTCGTCCAAGAGGAGCAGCTTAGGGCTGGATAACAAAGCCCGTCCAATTGCCAGCTGCTGCTGCTCGCCACCGCTGAGGACTCCGCCTGGCCGATTGAGAATCTCTGTGAGCTTAGGAAAGAGCTGATAGACCTCGTCAAACACATCCTTCTCAGATCCATTGGCTAATGCGGGGCGGTTCCAAAATCCGAGAAGGAGGTTCTGATGGACGGTCAGATGCGGGATGATCTCTCGTCCTTGGGGTACAAAGGCAAGCCCCCGTTTGGCTCGACGATCCGTCTTCTCATGCGTGATGTCAGTACCGTCAAAAGTAATCTTCCCCGATCGAACCGGCAGCAACCCCGTCAGGGTCTTCAGTGTCGTTGTCTTTCCAACTCCGTTTCGGCCCATCAGACACACCACCTGCCCCGGCTCGATCGTGAAGGAGACATTCCGAAGAATATGACTTTCACCGTAATAGGCGTTGACGTTTTCAAGACTCAGCATCTGGGGTTTCGATTCTTGTGTCATTCTTGCGATTTCATATGGACATGACTAATGCGTGGCTTTTGACCGGCCCAGATAGATTTCCCTAACATGCTCGTCTGCCTGAACCTGCTCCATGGGTCCCTCACAAATCACGGTTCCTTCGTGCAAAACGGTAACAATACGCGCGATCTGTCTGACGAAATCCATGTCATGCTCAATCACAACGATCGCATGCTTCTCAGACAACGACTGGAGTAATCGTCCGGTCTGTTCCGTTTCCTTGTCGCTCATTCCCGCAGCCGGCTCATCCACCAGAAGGAGCGATGGGTCTTGCAGGATCACCATGCCGATTTCAAGCCATTGTTTCTGGCCGTGCGACAAGGAACCTGCACGCGTATGGGCCTCAGCATCCAAGCCGATGGTCTCCAATGCCTCGCCAATCCGTTCCCGCTCCCCCGCCGACGATCTCCCCACTAAGGTTGGAAACACCCCCTTGCTCGCCCGTTTGAGCGAGAGATCCAGGTTCTGCCACACTGACAAATTGCCGTAGACCGATGGAGCTTGGAACTTGCGTCCAACCCCCAGCTTCGCGATGTCTTCCGCGTTCTTGCCGATCAGCTGAATGTTTTTGCCGAACGTCACTCGCCCGCTGGCCGGTTTTGTCTTGCCGCAGATCACATCAAGCAGCGTCGTCTTGCCGGCGCCGTTCGGACCGATGACCACGCGGAGTTCGTTGTACTGAACGCTGAAGTTGCAGTTGTTGAGTGCCTTGAATCCGTCGTAGTCCACTACCACGGATTCGCACCTGAGGATCAAACCTTCTTCGGTCACGTCTCTGCTCTCTCGCTGCGAGGTTCAGACTTGCGTCCGAACCAGCGTCCCTCTGTTAGTTTCCGAATCATTCCGACGAGGCCGTCCGGGAACATCGTCACCACGACCACAAAGAGACCGCCCAAGATGAACGGCCACATCTCCGGAAAATAGTTTGTCAGCACACTTCGCCCGTAGTTCACCGCCACCGCACCCAATATCGCTCCTATCAATGTGCCGCGGCCTCCGACCGCCACCCAGATGACCACTTCCAACGACGGCAACACTCCGATCTGCGCCGGCGTGATGATGCCGACCTGCGGCACATACAACATGCCCGACAACCCCGCGAGTCCGGCCGCGACGACGAACACAAAGAGCTTGTAATTCCACGGGGTGTAGCCGGAGAACACCACCCGCTGTTCGCTGTCTCTTACTGCAATGAGCACTTTCCCGGCTCGCGAGGCGACGATCCAACGACAAAAAAGAAAGGCCCCGCAAACGCAGAGAGCGGTCACAATATAGAGCCCGCGCTGTGTCCCTGGCTCCGAAAGTCGGAAGCCCAGCACCTGCTTGAAATCCGTCAACCCGTTGGTTCCACCGAGATTCGTATCGTTCCGGTTGAAAACCAGCCAGGCCGCAAAAGCCAGCGCCTGGGTGAGGATGGCGAAATAAACGCCCTTGATTCGGCTGCGAAAAGACAGGAATCCGAACACCAGCGCGAAGAGAGCAGGAACCAGTATGGCCCCGAAGAGGCCACCCCAAAAGCTCTTGAACGGATACCAGAAAAGCGGCAGTTCCTTGACCTGGTTCCAGACCATAAAATCAGGCAAGTCGCTGCCATAGACGCTTTCCGCCCCAATGTTCAGCATGAGGTGCATCCCCATGCAATAGGCACCTAAACCAAAAAAGACCCCCTGGCCAAGGCTCAGGACGCCGGTATAGCCCCAGATTAGATCGAGACCCAGTGCCAGAATGCCGAAGGCCAGAAATTTCCCGAATCGATTCAGACTGAAGTCGGAGACGTGCAGCCAGGAGTCCTCAGGCGTCAGCACGTTCAGTAACGGCAAGACTATTAGAAACAGGAATCCGAATAGCCAAAAAGCCATCCATTCGCGTTTTTCATGCGATGGCCCAGCTGACTCAAGCATCGGCACTGCGTCCCTTCACGGTAAAGAGGCCGGACGGCCGCCATTGGAGGAAGAGGATCACGGCGACGAGAATGAACACTTTCCCATAAACCGCACCGGTGACCGGCTCGATCAGTTTGTTCAGCCCACCGATTCCAAGTGAGGCCGTGATCGTGCCGGCTAATTTCCCGACTCCTCCGGTGACGACCACCATGAAGGAATCGACGATATAGTTCTGACCGAGGCCCGGGTCGACGTTTCCGACCATCGTGAGAGCCCATCCCGCGATGCCGGCCAAACCCGATGCAAAGGCAAAAGTATATGAGTCGACTTTTCTGGTCGGGATGCCGAGACAGGCACTCATATTGCGATTTTGTGTGACCGCTCGGACGCGCAGTCCGAGATTCGATTTGAAGAGCATGAAATAAATCCCGAGAACGCAGATAATCGAAAGGGCGATGATGAATATTCGGTTATACGGAAGGTAGACTCCCACCATCACTTGAGCGCCGCCTCTCAGCGACTGAGGTGCGATCACGGCGGTGAGATCGCCGAAGTAGACTCGAGCTGCCTGCATCAGGATGAGACTTACCCCCCAGGTAGCCAACAAAGTTTCGAGCAGACGTCCATAGAGAAACCGAATAACCGTCGCCTCAAGCAGCAAACCGAAACCAGCGGCTGTGAGAAATGCGACCGGTAATGCGACAGGGAAATACCAGTCAAACACATCGGCTGAAAACCAGGCGATGAAACATTGCTGAGTAACGAACGTCGCATAGGCGCCTACCATCATCAACTCCCCATGGGCCATGTTGATGACGCCCATCAGTCCGAAGACGATGGCAAGCCCAAGCGCCATGATCAGGAGGATCGAGCTGAGACTGATCCCACGAAAAACGGTCTCAATCGCGTTCGACCACCAGGCCCAGGACTCAATTTGGTCCACGGCGACAGCTGCTGCAATTGCCAGGACCTTCTGGTGCTCAGTCGCTTCAGCTTGCTTACCGGCTTCGACGAACTCCTTCAGCGCAGGTAAGCTGTTCCCACTTTGAAGTTCACCTAGCTTCTTGACCGCAGCCAACTGGACGGCAGGATCTTCAGCATTCAACTCAAGGAAATGCGCCGATTCTTCCATTGTATACCGGACCCACCAGACCTGCTCTTTCGCGGCCGCCTCCTCCAACCACTTGATGGCCTCTGGCCGCCCCATCATGCCGAGGTCCGCGGCGGCGGAACGCCTAAAATCCTGCTGGTCGCTCGCGAGATTTGCGCGGTTCTTCAGCAAGTCAACGACAGGCTTGATGGCTTGCCTGACAAGTCGGTCAGCCTCCACACGAATTTGATCGAGCTTCGGAATCAGGCTTGCGTCACCCTGCTGGATCAGGATAGTCACAGCCTTGCTACGGAGGGCAGCATCTTCGCTCTTGAGATCAAGAAGCGCCTGCTCAATAACAGACAGAGGAGCGGCATCCGACGGCCCTTCTGCAGCAAGTGCCAGCCCTTGCCAAAATTCTATTAGGAGCAGAACAGACAGGATGATCGCGAGTGTGCAAATGCCTCTTCTCATGAATCTTTTCTCGTTCTGCTGGCGAAACTCATCATCGCCTCACCCTTCCTATGAGCAGGGCCCGACGAGGCACTGCCAGCAGGAAGACCGGAATGATATCCCCTCACTACGAGGGATTCCAGCCTGTTTCCTGCTGGCAGTGTCCGCGGTTAGGATCGTTCCACGTGAGACGGGAACGCCGCCCATGCGTCCCTTAACACTTATGTCTTCTGATAGGTCCCTTGGTGATCGATCCAATCACAACCCTTTTCAGGGTTCGTGTACTCACTCCAGGGCTCCGGCTTCACCAATCCCTTGGAGCGCCAGATGGTCTTGAACTGGCCATCCTTCAGGATTTCGCCGATCAGCACCGGCTTGTGTGTGTGCTGATTGCGCTCATCCATCTTGATCTCTCCACCAGGCGCCAAGAATTTCTGGCCATACACGGCCTTGCGAACCTTATCCACCTCAATTGAACCTGCCTTCTCGACAGCCTGCTTCCACACATACACACCGAAGTACGCAGCCTCGATTGGGTCGTCGGTGACCCGATTCTCACCGTCCGGCAAGTTGTTCTTCTTGCAATAGGCCTTGAAATTCGCCACGAACTTCTTGTTCTGCGGCGTATCCACGCTCTGATAGTAGTTCCATGCGGCCAGGTGTCCGACCAGCGCGCTTGTGTCCATCCCGCGCAGTTCGTCTTCAGCCACGCTGAAAGCCATGATCGGCGCATCTTCTGAACGCAACCCCTGGTTGCCGAATTCTTTGTAGAACGGCACGTTGCTATCGCCGTTGATGGTACTGATGACAGTGCCTCCACCGCCCGCTGCAAACTTCTTAATCTTGCCGCAGATGGTCTGGTAGTCCTGGTGATGGAACGGCGTATATTCTTCCGCGATGTTGGACACCGGAACTCCCTTCGCCAACAGCATAGCGCGCAGGATCTTGTTCGTCGTCCGAGGATAAACATAGTCCGTGCCGAGCAGATAGAACTTCTTATACCCGCCTCCCTCTGGGCTCATCAGATATTCCACAGCCGGGGCCGCCTGTTGATTGACCGCCGCCCCCGTATAGAACACATTCTTGGAGCACTCTTCACCTTCATATTGAACCGGATAGAAGAGCATCCCATTGTTCTTTTCAAAAACCGGCAGAACCGACTTCCGGCTGACAGAGGTCCAACAGCCGAATACCACAGAAACCTTGTTCTCCAAGAGCAACTCCTTCGCCTTTTCGGCGAACAGATCCCAATTCGAAGCCGGGTCGACGACTTTGGCCTCGACCTGCCGGCCCATCACACCGCCCTTGGCATTGATCTCTTCAATCGCCATGAGCACAACATCGCGCAACGACACTTCGCTGATGGCCATCGTGCCGCTGAGGGAGTGCAGCACACCGATCTTGATCGGCTCACCCGCCGCATAGGACAAGGCCCAGTTGCCAAGGTTTCCCAACAACGCGGCCACACCGACGCCAGCGGCAACCCGTCCGCTCTGCGCAAAAAACTCTCGCCTGGATGAGACAGTCTCGGCAGGAACTGAAGAAACGGTTTCTGCAGGAGAACTCTGGTCGTTCTTGAGGTCTTCTGAAATCTCTGGCTTCTTAGTTTCCATGTTGCAGCACTCCTTTTTATGAGGTGAACTGAAAACTCGCGGCTGACGCCCCTTCGCCTAGAAGTTATGCCAGAAGGACATCATAAGGTAAAAATCCTGAAACCTGCCTGTCGCATGAGGTATCTTTCGAATGGAGATCATAAGACTTAAACCACCCGACTACGGCCCAGACGCGAGAACGATGGCACGAATGCTTTGCATCATTATTCGTATGCTCATCTTGTCCTCCTCCTCTCTGGTCACGTTGACTCCTCATAAGAGAACGAACTTCCTCCTCAGAACAAAGCGTTTCCTCCTTCCCAATTGGTGATGGCTGTCTTGATGATGAATGATGCCCGAAGGGGAGAACTTTGCGGCACAGAAATTCCCTGCCGCGTAGACCATCGCCGCACCGCTGGATGACACGGATTGCGTTATTCACACTCTCTACAAAACCCAAAGCAACCTTGTTCTCCGGCTTGCAGGAAGCTGCACCGCCGTCCCAGTACCAGTCGATCATCTCAGCGAACTTTTCAATGTACCCGCGTACGCGCCCATAGCCACAACAACCATTTATTTATGCCCTGTTGGCCGGGGTTTTATATCAACAGCGGTCCGAATGTGTCAAGAGCTTTTTTGCCTTAAACTGTGCAGATTGACCCCCGCCAGGATTCATAGGATGAAGAGAGCTTTCGCGGCACGCTGGGATGGGATTCTGCATGATGTATTATCCCTTTTTATCGTTGGTTTCGCCTCTCCTAGAGAGGTGGAAGCTCTGGATGGTGGACTCAGATGCTCCGGAGAATAAGCGTCAAACATGCCGATGGTCTTTCATGTCAATACAGAGCATTCCCAATCATGTTGAGCCATGTAGGAAATCCATCATTTTTAGTGTCTATACTTAGGAGCAAGCTCATTCCACTAGGTATACATGAGTAACGACTGGGGAAGACGAACCGGGCATCACTTGCAGATCATCGCGAGAACAATTTTACAGAATACAAACTACCCGCTTTGCACCTGGTTTCAGTTGATCTTCCTCGTGACGCAGAGCAAGAATGGGATCAGCGCATCGCAGATTCATCGCCAGATCGGAGGCAGCAACCATCGCACAGTCTGGTAGATCTCTTTTCGCATCCGTGCGGTGATGAAGGATTCGATCTCTCCAACATTGATGAGCAACGTAGCAGGTTAGCAACCTTTACATTGCCAATAACAAAGAAACGTCAGACGAAGAGCGGCAGCACGGATGCGCGAGCCGTCATTGGAGCGATCGCCTGCAATGACAATGCGCGTGTTCGTGTATGCACAGGTCGACGCCATTGACCATCGGATGTCGCGTTCAACACAACCGCCTCAAGAGTATTGTTGTCTCTACCGCACACTCCTGCTAGACTGATCGAGGTTGGACTTCACACGCACAAACCGAGACACGGCACCATGCAACACGCACACAACCTTTGGCTAAGACCCAACCTCATCCGAGGCTTCCTGACAACGGGATACCTCAGTCTCATCCTGGCCAGCTGTACCAGCACACCCACTCCTACCACGATCATCCATCAAGATCCTCGCAGCGAAGTGTTTCTCCAGGCTGTGTCGAACCGGTCCTTTCAAGCCGCACATCCCCTCAAGTTGGATGAGTTGACCGTAGCCGACATCCTCCGCGGTGTGCATACCAGGGAAAAAACCGAGATCATGGTGTTACTCGGCAAAGCGCTGAAGGCAACCACCGCACAGAGCATCAGTTCTACGTTCTCCGAAGACGATATCGCTCTCTTGACGCCCTCTATTACTGCAGCCCTGGCACAAGCCACTCCAAACCAGCAGGTCGGATTCCGGCTCACCTATCCGCCTACCCTTTCGTCCCGCTCCAAGAAAGCCGCCGTGGAAACCACTGCGGGATATCTCTTTGCAGATGGCCTCTCGCTCCACTTCACCTTGACCCTCTATCACCAGGGAGCAGGAAAAACCGACACAGTCGAACGGGCCGTTCGCCAGCTCCCAGACGCCACTGGCTTGCGAGACCGCGAGGTCACGTTTGTGCCAGAAGCCGCAGTGCGGCCGGAGCCTGAAGATTCCGGCTTCCTAAGTGGATCCGACGGCAACACGGTGGTGATCGACTACCAGCTGCTGGCCAAACTCATGGCCACGCCTCCACCGGCTCCGGTACCGGTGGCTCAACCGCTCCAACCATCTCCGCCCCTGCCGGCTCCAGCTGGGAAGAGCGATCCCGACCTGCAGGCATTCAAAGAGGAGTTGAAAGCGCTCCAGAAAAAAGTAGACGAGCAGAACGCCGAACTGCAAAAACTCAAAAAGTCTGCACCAAAGAGAAAATCCAACCCGTAACCTTCTCTAGCGGTTCATTCAGGGCTCGACTAATTATCACGCCGCAACATGGTTCTCTGAACTAGCCGACCAACATGTTCGCATACATGTCCAGTTCCAGCTTTCTCAGCACCGAATGCACACTGTTTCTAGCCTCGATTCATCACCCAATCACGCGGTATAGTAGTAATGATCTGTGAGGGCTAATACATGTACCGAATGATAATGACCGACTGTCGCTTGATGCTTTGCCTTCTTCTCATGGCGGGAACCGAGTTAGCATCCGCTGAGACTCAGAAAGCGGAGGGAAACAAAGGCATCACCGTGGACGATCTCGGACGTGGGCTCAAGAGCGCCGCGCAGAACGTGGAAAAAGAAATCCCCAAAATCGGCGCTGCAATCGGAGAGGCCTTTAAAAAGATCACCGACAAAAGCTCCGACAAGAAACCCGCTCAGGAACCTGCCAAGGACAAGAAATAGGAGTCCGCAGGTATTTCGCAACGCCACCTCGCCGCCCATCTCCAAATAATTTTCTGCCTCCACTTCTCTCATCCATTATTGTTGTAGGATTGTCCTCGGTTCCCTACATACACATCAAACGGGAACATCGCGCCGCGCTTTCACAGATGATGGATACTACTCAACATTTGTTGAGTCATCAGAAGGCACAAGTGTTGCTCTTTCATCGCTCACCGGCATGCCATGACATGATCGAGGGCCATCCTTATGTGGGACACAAAAAAACGAAGCGACCACCAGCCTGACGGTGAGCATTTCACCGTTCTCGGGAAAGATGTCACGTTTAAAGGCGTCGTGCACTTCGAAAGCACCGTTCAACTCGACAGTTGCTTTGAAGGCGAGATCCACACGAAGGGAACGCTCGTTGTCGGCGAGCATGCGGTCATCCGAGGAACGATCACCGCCGGGACCTTAATCAGCAGCGGAAAGATTCAGGGGAATGTGACCGCCAGCGACAAGGTACAACTGCTCGCGTCCGCCGTCCTGATTGGCGATGTGCGCGCACCGTCCTTCTCAATGGAAGAAGGGGCCTATTTCAAAGGATTCAACGACATGGGGCCAAGTCCATGGACCGACGAGCTCGCTCAGACCACGGAGGCATTGCCCGGCTTGACGACGCGACGAATCAAATCCCGCCCCCTTCTAATCGAAAGCGAACCCGGAAACTAGCCGCCGCCGCCTACCCCGCTGACGGTGCCAGCATCTTCCTCTGCTATGTCCCTCGCCAACACTATCTCCGATGGCCTGATCCCTTGCTGAAGATTTCCTCCGTGTCGCAACCTCCCAAACAAAGACTCCCGACCCCTTTGTTTTCCTCCCAAGTTGTGGCGGGCGCTGTTGGCGTTGGGCGTAGACTGTGGTCGTCATCGCGTCGCGTGACTGCGGCGCGTGCATGGACTCGAAGCGCGCCGCACGCGACGGTTCCGCGTGGTGGTTGAACAGCATCAGTTTGCCCCGCCTGCGCCCAACCGCCTGCATCAGGTCTTCGTGGCCCCCGCGGTGAATCGGATCTGGGTGGGAGACCTCACAGCCATCGTGACTCGGAGCGGCTGGCTGTATCTGGCGGTGTTGCTCGATCTGTACTCGCG